>Ga0070734_10000059_pt1 | contig 319335 bp, 339 predicted proteins | sample Coa_R1_8_FD_66444 | JGI IMG/M metagenome (GOLD analysis project Ga0070734, IMG submission 66444) | Surface soil microbial communities from Centralia Pennsylvania, which are recovering from an underground coalmine fire - Coalmine... | ecosystem: Environmental > Terrestrial > Soil >...
ATTTGCGCAAAACCGGGATAGTTACACCCGCCACTCTTGCGACCACTCCTATGAAATCGCAAGAGACGGCTCGCGCTGCGGCAACCGCGCCGCCGATAAAAGGCCTGGCGGAAGGTAATCGGAGGACGCTGTAGCACCCCGGTCGCAGGCCAACGGCGACGATACAGCGCATACGGCTGTCTTGCCTATTTGACCTCGAAGCGCGGGGTTCGAGTGCGAACTCGGGGTAATGACGCGTGGCGGCCGATTGTCGCTTATGGGTTAGATGCCTGCAAAGCGGCAAGTCCGCTTCTCGTGCGGTTTACCCCCGAAAGCGGACATCCGACGAAATGAAGTGGAATGTCGGTTAAGTGCCAATAGCGGACAAACGTGGGTGCGGCTGGATCGTTCGCGCGGATAGGAATGCCCCTCTTTTCGACCAGGTTATGCTACAATTAATGAAATTCGCTGGTCCGGAGTCTGCGCAATGCAACAGGACATCCGTTTCTGTAAGGCTGCGGACAACGTGCGGCTTGCCTATGCGACGAGTGGCAGCGGAGCGCCGCTCGTCATGGCAGCGACTTGGCTTACACATCTCGAGCACCAGTGGCGTAGTCTTGCTTGGCAGCCCTGGCTCGATGCATTCCGCGAGTTCAGGGTTCCGCGGCCGGAACAATTCTCTACATCGTTGAACCGATAGCAAAGAAAGAGCCGTCGGGACTTCCGACGGCTCAAGCAACAAACAAAAACTAGGCGAATGTTTCAATAGCACGGCCGCGCAGCAGATGCCTGTTTACGGCCAAAAGTCGCTTATATGCGCTTTCCCGGTTTGATGTCCGCTTTCGCGTTTAAACAAACAAATTCCTATATCACTAGCCTTCACCTGGGCAAAGGAGGGTCTCATGAAGCAGAAAACTAAGATCCTGTTTGATCCGCAAGTATTTCTCGCCAAAGTTGGCAGAGGAAAGACGGTATCGAAATATCGGAAGAATCAAATTATTTTCGCCCAAGGAGACGCTGCGGACGAGGTTTTTTACATTCAAAAGGGGAGAATCAAACTTACTGTCACCTCTGATCAAGGCAAGGAAGCGGTAATCGGGATTTTAAAACCTGGGCAGTTTTTCGGTGAAGGATGTCTCAATGGCCATCCGTCGCGCATAGCTACGACTAGAGCACTGGAAGAATGCCTAATCACCTCGATAACGAAAAAAGCGATGATTTCGGTTCTTCGCAGTGAGTCGGCGTTTTCTGAGTTGTTCATGGCGTATCTGTTGACCCGGAACAGCCGCATTGAGGAAGATTTGATCGACCAATTGTTTAATTCGAGCGAAAAGCGTCTCGCGCGCGTCCTCCTACTTCTCGCTAATTTCGGAAAAGAGAGTGGCCCGCAACCTATAGATACAGACATAAGTCAGGAAACGTTGGCAGAGATGATTGGCACGACGCGTTCTCGCGTGAGCTTTTTCATGAATAAATTTCGGAAATTAGGCTTCATTAGTTACAACGGAAAAATGGAAGTCCATAATTCGCTATTAAGTGCAGTTTTATACGAGAAGCCAGAGATCAGAAGGAACGAGAAATGATCCGAAAGAATTATCTGTTGTGGGGTACAGCGGAAGTGAGGCGGTTTACAACCTCTCCATGTTCAAGGGATGGTTCGGCGCGGCTAGAAGATTTCGGTGCCGTTCTGTTCGGATAGCTAAAAACACGAGAAGCTATGCGCAAATATGTTTATGTGAAAATTCTGACTCTTAATCAGCGGGTCGTTGAGGCTCGCATTCTGCCGACCAAGCAATTAATAACCTACAGTTATTTTCACTATTGCGGCCTTGAATTTCCCTCATCAAGGAAAGAATTTCCCTGTTCGATTGCGTAGGGAATTTACTTCGAAAATCACCGAATCACGGGCAATTCCAGAGACTCCACGGCGCGCAAGTCTCGGAAAATGCGAAACTCCCTGTAATATTCCCTGTTAGCAGGGAATCCCGAGCGGAGACCGGTGCTATCGCCCTTGACAGAAGAAAGAAGCCGCCGATGCGGCGGCTTCTGCCTTGTTCGTCAAATTTGCGGTTTACATTCGTTCTTTGCAGACGACGGCGACCTGTTCGTCCGCTTCGGACTGTGTCTTGAAGGCGAGCGGACCAACCCTGATCCAAGTCGTCTCGGTCGGAAGAGTCTCAACGACTTTGCATTTCTTCGTCTCTTTTTCCTGAACGATGTAATAGTCTGCACTCGCCGTCGAAATGAGAAGCGCTGCAGCAGCAATCCCCAAGGCCAATGTTCTCAACATGGGAGTTTCCTATCTTCTGTTAAGGCATATCCATAAAACTCTCGCTCTTAGTAGGTTCCAACTACGAGCAGGAGCTAGTGTTTTGCGTCCGCGATCTGACAGAGCTGATGTTGGGATTGGCACTTCGCGCGCGCATCGTCGCGGCTTTTTCCGATTTCCGCACAGGTCGCATGCGTGGCCCCAAGGGGGAGCGGGAGTGGGGCAAGTGGAAAAGCGGGGCAGATGACGTCGAACTTGTAGCCTACGAGTTCCTTCCAAGCTCGTTTGACCCGCTGGGTGACGGTTTCGGAGCTCTGCTTATCTTGGACAAACTCTACAGGGGATAGACGGTCGACCCGAATAAGCCCTGCCGAAGAAATGGCGCCGGCGCTGGCGCCGCCAATTGCCACGATTAGAACCACGCCGGTGATAAACAACGCAAAATAACGCATCGCTCGCCTCCTATATCTAGCGCCGATAGGGTGAATCTAAAATGATCCGGACCGACCGCCCGGTTTCGGTGTCTGCACTTGCGGCGATGGGGAGCGGTCTAGTTTCTGGTTTTTGCAGAACGAATGATGGATTGCGCGTTCCTAGAGCAACAAACGCGGCGATAACCGCAGAAATGAAAAGCAGTCCCAACAGCCCGATGTTCATTTTGAAGCAATGTCTCCTCGTGACTACCTTCGTAGCCCTGGTAGCTTGGCGGCTTAGGATTCAATTCCAGGAGTTGTCATTTGTTCCGTTGTGCGAAGCAACAAATGCACGCTGGAACCGAAGGAATATCATTGGGGTTAGTATGCGCCATGTACGGGCACACGCACGAATTAGGTCCAGTAATGTCGCGCGACGCGTTTGCGGCGCTAGGGAGCAACGAGATCGCTTACATAAAATCCATTCGTTCCGAAAATGCGGAGCGATTTTTTCCGGGTTTCTCCATCGCACCGGGACTTAAGTTGTTTGCGCTTTGCGCCGCCGACGGCTCGCCGCTGATGATTGCTGCCAATTATGCCGCTGCATTAGCAAGTGCGAACGAATTTAGGTTACATCCCGTCAGCGTCCACTAGGATGGGTTCGAAGCGGCTGCCCTGGTACAGATATTTCATGTGCCCGACCGTAGCGCCGTTACCATCAAAAAGTACATTGGCGAGCACAGTCAAATACTGGAAACGATCATTGCCGCTGCGGCGGTGGCCATCACCGCCGTCGCAATCCAGCCTGTTGCGCGCAGTCCATCATGTACCCGGAACTTTCCCATAATTTTTGGATTTGCGGTCATGTGCATCAACGTCGCCATGACCGGCACGGCTACGAGGCCATTTGTAACGGCACTCCAATATAGGGCATTGAACGGATCGACATTTGAGAAATTAATCAGAGCTCCAACTAGGGTTGCCGCGGTGATCGTGCCATAGAAGGCCTTGGCCGCTTTCGGCTTGCGTGCGAGACCGGCCGGCCATTTACGTGCTTCGGCAAATGCGTAAGCGGCAGAGCCTGCAAGAACGGGGATGGCAAGCAGTCCCGTGCCGATAATTCCTAGCGCAAAGAGAACGAATGCGAACTGGCCGGCGATCGGCCGCAGCGCTTCGGCGGCTTGGCTCGACGTATCAACTTTTGTAATTCCGTGGAGATGCAGCGTTGCCGCGGTCGCTATTATAATTGCGACTCCGACCAGGTTGGAGAAAGCCATTCCGACATACGTATCGAGCCGAATACGTTCGATCGCATCAGGGTCTTGACTAGGCGCTTTAACGAGCGGCTTTCGCTGGTGAATTGCCCGAATGTCTTCGACTTCCTGGGACGCTTGCCAAAAAAATAAGTAGGGACTGATCGTCGTACCAAGAACTGCGACCACCATCGTCCAAAAGCCTGCGCCGCCGGAAAAAGTAGGTATCAAAAGGCCCCCCAATGCTTCATTCCATGGAATATGCACGACAAGTATTGTGCCGAAATATGTAAATAGCGAAAGTGTGAGCCATTTGAGAACAAAGACATAACGCGCATAGGGAACAAAGATCTGTAAAATCGTACTGAGCAGTCCGCATAAGACCACGTAGAAGAGAAACGGGCCGCCAACCAATAATCGAATTGCATCAGCCACGGCAGCAATATCCGCACCGATGTTGATGGTATTGGCGACGACGAGCAGTATTACGATGAGCTGCAGAGTCCAATTTGGATAATGTTCGCGCAAGTTTGCGGCGATACCTTTGCCCGTTGTTCTTCCTACTTGCGCGCTAATTAGCTGAATCGCTGTCATTAGCGGATAGGTGAACAACATGGTCCACGAAATCGAGAAGCCGTATTGAGCGCCAGCCTGGCTGTAAGTTGCAATTCCACTTGGATCGTCGTCAGAGGCACCTGTAACAAGGCCCGGCCCAAGTACTCGCGGCAATCGACGCACAAAGGAATTGGCGGCCGCTCCGTTTTTTGGTGCGCCGGACCGGCCTGTTCGTGTCGTCATGCAGTAGTCGCTTTCAGCGCCCGACAAAGCAACTGATGAGCGGAGCTTGAGTTCCCGGCACTTAAAGGACGCGTTACATTTATTTTCGTTCGCAGTCGCCCATGGAGGATCGACGCGACGTACGATTGACGCGATTTATTCAGCGCCGGTCAGGCGGTCGCCCGGATGGCGCTCGGGAAGTGAAACCGGCGGCAAATCGCCATAGGGGCGGCGAAGGATTCGACGCAAGAGGTTCCGGCGTGGCTTGCTTGCCTTAATCACATTTTGATCGCTGACAATGCGGGCACCTCCCTTGCGGTGTTCAAGAATGATCTTTCGCTGGTGAAACTGTTGTAGCTCCTGGCGGTGGCCGACGCTGACAATGGTCGTGTTCGGTAACTCGGCCTCGATCAACGACATCAGCTTCTCTTGGCTGGCGCTGTCGAGCGCGGACGTCGCTTCATCCATTACAATGATATCGGGCTTGTGGATCAGAAGCCGCGCGAAAGCCACACGCTGTTTTTCGCCGCCGGAGAGCGTCTGGTCCCAAGAGGCATCGTCGTTGATGCGATCCGCGAGTTCCTTCAGGCCCACGGCGTCGAGGGCGCGCTTGACTTCCTCGTCAGAAACTTCGTCCGCCGCCTTCGGATAGATCACCGCGCGGCGTAGCGGCCCAGTGGGAATGTAGGGTTTCTGCGGCAACAGAAACATCGCGGCACGCGGTTGAATACGAATGGCACCGGAGCCCCACGGCCACAAGCCGGCGATGGCGCGCACGAGCGTACTCTTGCCACTTCCCGATTCGCCCTCGAATAGTACCCGCTCGCCAGGTTTTATGCTGACATTCGCCTCTTTCACCACGACGGTGCCGTCGTCGAGCGTTACCGAGACATCGTGCAATTCCATCGCGATACCCGGATGGGCATCTCCAGTTTCGATCCGGCCCCAACCCTTTTCCTGCTCGGCTGTCTCAAGTGCATCGAGCGAGACCATGAGCGAGGAGACGCGGCGCGCCGATGCCGTCCAATCGGCGAACTTGGGGTAATTGTCGACGAGCCAATTGAATGCCGTCTGTACGGTCACGAATGCCGACGCGGCTTGCATCACTTCGCCAAGCGTCATGGTACCGATTAGGAATTTCGGCGCGGAAAGGATGACTGGAAAGACAGGCGCGATCAGGAAGCTCATTTGCGCCACGATCGTTGTTCGTCCGTATTGGCGATTGATATTCTTCCAACTGTTCAAAACGCTTGCGAGCTTTTCCGAGAGACTGCTTTTTTCTTCTTCCTCACCCGCAATCAGCGCAATGCTCTCGCCATTCTCACGCAAGCGCGTCAGCGCGTAGCGAAATTCGGCCTCTTTCTGGCTTTTTGTCTCCGACGCCTGCACGTAGCGGCGGCCGATCACCACCATCGACCCACTCGCAAAGCCCGCATAAAGAATGGCGGCGAGAACCAGATAACCGGGGATGGTGATGGAAACGCCGAACAGCGGAAAGCTAATGCCGCCTCCGACCGACCACAGCACACCAATGAAAGTGACGGCCGAGAGAAGCGCAGACAGCAGCCCAACGGAAAAATCAATGGGGGCTTCCGTCGAGATCCGGATATCCTCGGCGATGCGGTACTCCGGATTGTCGTGATCGCCTTTGACAAGATTGAGATGAAAGTAGCGCCCGTTCGCGAGCCAACGGTTGATCACGTCTTCCGTAAGCCACCGACGCCATTTGCGTTGGGTGGTTGTGCGCCCGTAGATGACAAGCACCGCAAGCGTGATGCTTGATGCGGCAAGCGGCACAAATAACAACGCCTGGTGCAGCACATTCGCAGCGCTTTTTTCTTGCAGTGCGTCGAAGATCGATCGATTCCAGAGATTGATTTCGTATTGAACAAGCACCTGTAGGACAACGATTACGATAAGGCCGAGCGTAAGGATTTTCGTCGAGAAACGCCGCCAAAATCCAAGCGCGCTGGCCCAGAAACGCTTCAGCAGATATTTTCGTCTTATCTCTTCATGCGCACGTGAGTTGCTCGCTCCATCCATGCATTACCGCCTCCTGCGGGTAAAATAATCAAAACCCTTTGCGGAGTTTTGTTCCTCGGTTTCGTACGATAGCGGGCAATGGCGCTGTCACTGCAGGCGACAAGCGCGTCTGGAACGAAATCTGCGGCGAGCCATTAGGCATGCGTTACGAACCAAAAGGAGGAATGCTATGCGTAACGCCGTACTCATTGCGGGTTTATTCGCTGTGTTGTGGTCTGCCCCTTCGCAAGCTCAGACGCTCGGCTAAGAAAAAAAGTATTGCGCGAGCTTTAAGGAAGGCGCTCTCCGCTGCGACTACAAGACAATGGCGGAGTGTGAAAAGACAGTGTCCGGACCGCAACACGGAACCTGCATTGAGAATCCAAGCATGAAAGGCAAAATGTAAGCCTGCTCGAGAGAAAAGCCTGGTTCACGCCGGGCTTTTCTGTCGACCATTGCCCGCGATTTGGTCCGGGCCCGTACACAGCATCTCTATATTGGCGCCTTCGACTTCGTCGCTTCGATTCCAGCCCGCAAAATTTATAGATAGAAAAACAAGCCCGCCTGGAACTGTTTGCGCAGACTACTGTTCATTGGTTGACGCCTTCAATGAAAGGACAAAGACCATGGGCATCTTCACCAAGGACATCAAGACGTTTGACGATCTGTTCCTGCACATGTTGCAAGACATTTATTACGCAGAAAACAAAATCACCAAAAAACTTCCAAGCATGATTGAAAAAGCGACGAACCGCGAGCTGGCGGCGGGTTTGCGCGATCATCTCGAGCAAACCAGAGGCCATGTTGAACGATTGCAGCAAGTATTTAAGAAGCTCGGCAAAGAGCCGAAGAGCATCGATTGCCCGGCCATCGACGGCATCATAAAGGAGGCCGAGGAATTGGCCGGCGACATCGCGGAGAAAGATGTGCTTGACGCGGCGATCATCGCCGCAGCTCAGGCGGTCGAACACTATGAAATGACGCGATACGGCACGCTGATCGCTTGGGCGCAGCAGCTTGGGCATGACGACGTTGTGGGCAAGCTCTCGGCGACCCTGAAGGAGGAGGAGGCAGCCGACAAGAAACTCACAACAATCGCCGAGCGCCGCGGCGTTAATCGTAAGGCGGCGAGCTGATCGATCCGCTCGCTCTTATCGCAGGCCTTCGCCGGGTGAATGATTGTGGGCGCTGTTCGTTTGAACCGGCACCGCCCCCGGAGCGATTGGCTTGGTCGTTGGACTGTCTCTTTGACCCAAGGTGGACCGCTCTCGCGCGGATGTTCGCGGACGATGACCGAGGTGTCCGTTGAGAGAAACTCGCGCGTCATCGTCGCGGGCAGAAAGATAGGAGGCCGGTATGGCTCGAACCCAAAGAGCGAAGGAGTTTGCCAATTCGAAGAGCGCCGAGGTGGCGGCAAGAGAAGAGCGGCGCATTCAGCGATCGATTGACGAAAAAGGATCGCCGCGAAGTCATGGTAGCGGAGCCATGCAGGCGGGAGCGCGTCGATATCCGGAGCCCCCATTTCCAAATCAACATTTGGAGAAGCCCGGGCGAGAGGCGGATCTGAAACTCCAACCGATGTTTGATGCACCGCAATACAAAGGTTCGCAGAAACTGGAAAACAAGGTTGCGCTCATTACGGGAGGCGACTCCGGCATCGGCCGCGCAGTTGCGGTTCTGTTTGCCCGGGAGGGCGCCAACGTCGCGATTGCCTATCTAAATGAGCACGACGATGCACGTGAAACGAAAGCGGCTGTCGAACGTGAGGGCCGGCGCTGCATATCGTTATCCGGTGATGTTGCCGATTTCAAATTTTGCGAAGATGCCGTCAAGAAGACGGTCGATGAATTCGGAGCACTGGATATCCTGGTCAACAACGCAGCCTTTCAGGAACACGTAGACCGGTTCGAGGACCTTACCCTTGATCACTTTGACCGGACGATCAAAACCAATCTCTACGGTTACTTCTATATGGCAAAGGCGGCGGTCCCCCGAATGCGAGAAGGGAGCGCGATTGTCATGACAGGCTCGGTTACCGGAATACTTGGGAACAAGGATCTGCTGGATTATTCGCTGACGAAGGGCGGCATTCACGCCTTCACCCGGTCACTGGCTACTCATTTGATCGATCGTGGCATACGCGTCAACGCGGTGGCTCCGGGACCGGTGTGGACGCCACTTAATCCGGCGGATAAGTCTCCCGATGCGATAGAGAAGTTCGGCGGCGATACGCCGATGAAGCGGCCCGCGCAGCCGGAAGAGATCGCACCCGCTTATGTGTTTCTAGCGGCGCCTGTTTGCTCAAGCTACATCACCGGTGAAGTCTTGCCGATCATCGGCGGCTATTCGGGCGGCTAGAGACGCGCCACTTTTATCCCGTTCCGGGCCAGCGAACGTTTAATTTCAGGTTGGCGAGGGATAGGCGGCCAGTTGCCGCCCGAGAAAGGTGTCCGCGACTGAGTAGACTAGTCAAAAAATCTACTCAGTCGCTGTTTGCTATCGGCGACGAGTGAGGGCCTTGAGCGATTGGCGAGTTTCAATTGCCGTAGCGACCGCAGCAGTTGCGCCGAGGACAAGAGCCGCAGCCGATCCGAGCGCCGCCCCGCCAATTGCTTTCGTCGCAAACTCGTTACCGGAAGCGCCTTTTATCTGGGCCAATAGCGCGCCCAACGGCCCGCCGAATTGATTCAAGAATCCACCAGAACTCGAGAGTCCCGCGAGCGCGGCAACAATGACAGTCGTTATCGCCCAAGCAAGCAGCGCAAGAAGACTGAGCGTAGTTTCGTCGCGCTCGCGCGAGATCAACGCAACGAGATAGCCGGCGAAGCCGGCCGCTACAATGCCCGAAACCGCCCACCATATAAACGCTGCGACATACGTCGTTGACGTCAAAGGCGTGAACGCCAGAACGCCTGCGCCCAGCCCAATGAGGGCAAGAATAATCTGCATCGCCAAGGCAAAAGCTACGCCGCCGACGATCGCAAGTGTGTTGCGATCCGTGTTGTTGTTCACGGTCTCCTCCTGTCTAAATGACGCGGAGCAACATGAGAATAATGATGACGCTCAGTGGCACACCCAATAGCCAGAGAATGATCGGCATCGCTTGCTCCAAAGTTTCGACAGGCGACTAACCGTAAAAAAACAACTTGGTTCCAGCGTTGCGTCGGCTTTCGAACCGAGTTTGATTCGCAATTCGCGCTATCCACCCGACCAAGTCGGAACTTTCCGCTAAACCAATTGTTGTTCAGCCGTCCAAACCACGGTGACAATCATGTCAACTATTCTCATCGTAATTTTGATCCTCCTTCTGATTGGTGCTTTGCCAACCTGGCCGTACAGCGCCGGTTGGGGCTATTATCCGGGCGGAGGACTCGGCCTCCTCTTGATAATCGTCGTCATTCTCGCGCTTGCCGGCAGAATCTAATCGCTGCCAGACTGTAGACCCGCCTGGCGAGAACTCTCGTCGCAAGGCGTAGGGAAAACCGGAACCAATTTAGTCAGCCGGCGTTTTTCTCGGGACTCCACCTGTTGCAAGGAGGATCCCATGCTCGGCTGGGCAGTCACGTTTTTGATCGTGGCGTTGATCGCTGCTTTTCTCGGCTTTGGCGGCGTTGCCATCGTCTCGATCGAGCTCGCGAAGATCGTCTTTTTCGTCGCCATCGTTCTGTTCGCAATCTCGGCGGTTGTCGGCCTTATTCGCGGGCGACCATCATATTAGTCGATATCGCAAGCAAGCTTCCGCAAGAAACGCCGCTTCATGGCCGGGTCGCCCCGCGCGTGAAGCGGCGTATATTTCTATTTCCTGGCACCCTGATATTCGAAATGCGCTTGCAGGACGTGAAGCGCGAGCTGCATAAATTCAATCGCGGGACTTGAGGACTGGCAAGGCGCAATGGTAATTGCGGGGAACTTAGTCAAATCAGAGAACGGACGCGGAGATCAGTGCGATCGGACTACGTGGTGGCCACATTTGAACGGAGTAAATTTGAGTACGAATCCATCTAGTTGCGGGTGAGCGACTTCAGGCCAAGCAGTGCATATGCCACATCGAACGCGGTATTCGGATCGCATATGTCGAGGTGAATGCTGCGAATGCCAACCGCTTCCGCTCCGCGGATATTCTTGATCTGATCGTCGATAAAAATCGCCTCTTCCGCTTGAAGTCTCAGCGCTTCGAGCGCGAGCCGATAAGCGCGCGGATCCGGCTTTGCGATCTGCGTATGCGTGGCGTCCACGAAAGCGTCGAAGAGGCGAACAATTGGAATGCTCGCGATCCAATCGGGCCCGGTGAGCGATTCCAATTCGTTGGTGAGAACGGCGAGTTTTATGCCCTCCTGCTTGGCATGGGCGATGAGCTGTTCGGCTTCGGGACGAATGACATCCGCAAACGCCAGATCGTTCTGCCTGCGGCAGAAGTCTCGGAACGTCCAGCGCTCGCCGATCAGGGTGCCGACTTCTGCTGCTCGTCTTGCCCAGTATTCTGCTTCCGTGATTTCGCCTGTCAGCACGCCGCGCCAAAGCGGATCGGATGGCGGATCGAAGGGCCCACGCCAGCGGAGCGCCCCTTCGGCCAGACCCAGAAGTTTCCCGAAGTCGTCCGCGGTTTCGAAGAAGCTTCTCGCGATTACGCCGCCGAAATCGAGGATCAAGCCTTTATAACGCGGCGTTGGCTTGTTCATGCGTCGATTCTGACGGCCGCGGGTCCCTCGACAGCATGGCCGATGATGCGCGCGTGCGGATAGCCCGCCGCCACGATCGTCCGCAGGATCGCCTCGGCGCGGCGCGGCGCGCAGGCAATCAACAGCCCGCCCGAAGTCTGCGGATCGGAAAGGAGATGGCGCTGCCATTCCGCGAGCGCCGGCGGCAGGCTTACGCTATCGCCATAGCTCGCCCAGTTTCGCCCTGAGGCGCCGGTCACATGTCCGCCTTTGGCGAGCGCCGCCGCTTGCGACAACAGCGGCAACTCGTCGGCGCGGATCGCGATCGTAAGGCTGGAGCCGCGCGCCATTTCGAGCGCGTGGCCGATGAGACCGAAGCCCGTGATGTCGGTCACGGCGTGCACCTCCGTGTCCTTGGCAAGGTCGGCGCCGACGCGATTGAGGAGCGTCGTGGTCGCGACCATTTCCGCGTAACCTTCAGGCGACAGCGCGCCCTTTTTGATCGCCGCCGAATAGATACCGACGCCGAGCGGCTTGGTGAGGATCAGCGCGTCGCCCGCCTTGGCGTCGGAATTTTTTCGGATGTCTTCCGGCCGGCAGGTTCCGATCACCGCAAGCCCGTAGATCGGTTCCGGCGAATCGATCGAATGCCCGCCCGCGATCGGAATGCCGGCGCTGGCGCAAACGCTCGAACCGCCGTCGAGAATCCTGCGCACCACCTCCGTCGGCATCTTGTCGACGGGCATGCCGAGGATTGCGAGCGCAAAAATCGGTTTGCCGCCCATGGCGTAGATGTCGGAGATCGCGTTGGTCGCCGCGATCTTTCCAAAATCGAACGGGTCGTCGACCATCGGCATGAAGAAATCGGTGGTGGCAATGATGCAAGTCTTGTCGTCGATCTGCCAGACGGCGGCGTCGTCGCCAGTCTCGATGCCGACGAGGAGCTGCCGGTAAGGGTTGAGGGCCGGGCGGTCGGCGAGAAGCTTTTGCAGCACGGCGGGCGCAAGCTTGCACCCGCACCCGCCGCCATGGGCGAGGCTGGTGAGGCGGATCTGCGGCACGTTCATGGGTACGCTCCTCGGGCGATATATGTGTCGGGACCGGACGGCCTCGGCATTATACGCGCTCTCCGGAACTCATGCGCCTCGTGCGGTCACGATCGTGGTGCAGGCGCTTTCGAGTTTCGGAAGTTCGCGGCTTGCGGCCATGCGGATATTCAGCGTTCGGCCCTCGCCCCGGATAACCGGGCAATAAGGATCGGGCCGATCGAGCGCCTCCAGTAGGCGCCGCCGGCCGGCGCAGCCGCCGCCGCAGGCCGCGAGATGGCGGCAGCTTTTGCAGGCCGCGGGCACCGAGCGCGCGGCGGCGAACGGATCGGTATCGATGATATCGGCGCCGCGATCGAGCAAAAGGTCGAGCGGCGCACCGGCGCCCGGCCAGTAGATGCAGGGCTGCACGGTCGCGCGCGGCGTGACGCGCACGGTCGCGATCCCGCAGCCGCCCTGGCGCGGGGGAAGGCCCGCCATCGCCCGCACCAGCGGTTCACCGATCGCGATCACATCGGTGCGCGCGAACAACGTCTCGAAACCCGACCAGTATTCGTCGTAGGTCAGCGCATATGTGTCGGAGCGCACCGACTGGTAGACATTGATGCGTAACGGCGCGTCGTAAGCTTTGGCGACTTCGGCAATCTCGGCGAGCCGGTCGAAATTCGAACGCATCATCACCGCAATGAACGTCACCGGCACGCCAAGCCGGCGGCAGCGCGCCGCCTGCTCGTGGATGAGGCGCCAGTTGCCGGGACCGCGCTGCCGGTCCTGCTCCCGCTCATTCGGATAATCGAGCGAGAATTCCACGTCCCTGAATGCCGTGACCTCGCCGTCATCGAGCACTTTGATCGAGTAGCCGTTCGAGGTGATGGTGAGTTTGACCGGCTGTCGGCGCAGATAATCGAGGAGCGCCGCGAATTCGGGATGCATGCCGTTCTCGCCGGTGCCGAGATTGACCGAGCGCACGGGCAGGCTCTCGATGACGGAGCGAACCTGGGCGAGCGACAGCCGATCCGTCCGCGCCGGATCGCGATAGCAAAACGAGCAGGCAAGGTTGCATTCATTGGTGAGGCCGAGGCCAAGCGCAAAGGTTTGCCGCGCCGGGCGCGTTTTCTCGTCCGCTTGCGAAGCCGTGAACGTCATGGCTGTGGCGGCTCCCATGCTAGCATCTGCATTGCATGCCGATCGCGCATCCCAAGGGCTCCCGATGAAGGTAGCTGCGGAACTTCAGCCAGACCAGCAGGCCGCGCGCTGGGATAATCACGTTGCCGTGTATGAGGCGGTATTCGAGCCGCTGACCAATGTCTTTGCGCGCCATGCGCTGGAATATCTCGATTTGCATCCGGGCGATCGTTTGATCGACGTTGGTGCCGGCAGCGGCGGCGCTGCTTTGATCGCGGCCGAACAAGGCGCGCATGTACTTTGTATCGATGCTTCCGAAAAGATGATTGCGCGGCTTCGTCAGCGCGCGGCCGCGCCGCCGCTTGCCGGCCGCGTCGAAGCCGAGGTCATGGATGGCATGGCGCTCGCGCTGCCCGACGCGAGCTTCGACGCGGCACTTTCTGTGTTCGGCGTAATCCTGTTCCCGGACGCGGCACGGGGTTTGCGCGAAATCGCCCGCGTGCTCAGGCCGGACGGCCGCGCCGCCATCGTGACCTGGACCGCGACCGAACGCTACGAGCTGGTGGCGCGATTGCAGAGCGCCATTGCGCAAATACGCGGCCCGCAGCCTCCGCTCAACACGCTGCCGGCACAACTGCGCTTTCGTGAGGAAGGGCTGTTTCGAGACCTGCTTACGGATGCGGGACTGCTTGTGCGGAAAATCGTCCGCCTCGAGGAGCGCTGGCGCCTGCCGTCGGCGCGATGGCTCGCCGAGCACATTGCCTTTGCGCCCGGCATGTCGGCGATGATGGCGGGGCTCGCCGCTGATCGCGGGCCTATTCTTGAAGCTTTCGTTTCCACGCTTGAACGCGACCAGGGCACGGGCGAAGTGGTGCTGTCAGCGGTCGCGCATGCCGGCATTGCGGCGAAGCCGGCCTGATGGCCACCGCTACATTACGCACATGTGATGAAAGGTGATTTTCGATTTCCGACGTACTAAGAGACGGTACAGGGAGCGAGCAAAAAACGAGGGGAGGGCGTCAATGAAACGGCTGGTATACGGGGCCATACTTGCGGTTGCGTTCTTGAACGGAGCAGCCGCCGCCGAAGACAAGCCGGCTTTCGTATTTACCGCCATTCCCGACCAGGACGAGACGCGCCTTGTCGAGCGCTTCACGCGCGTTGCCGACTATCTCCAGGGAAAGCTCGGGGTGCCGGTAAAGTATCTGCCGGTGAAGAGCTATCCCGCCGCCGTCACCGCCTTCACCAATAATCAAGTGCAGCTTGCCTGGTTCGGCGGTTTCACCGGCGTGCAGGCACGCCGCGAAGTGCCGGGCTCGGAAGCGATCGCGCAAGGAGCGGAAGACGTGGCATTCAAGAGTTTCTTGATCGTCAACACCAAGACGGGCCTCAAGCCTTCCAAGGATTTCCCCAAGGGGGTCGAAGGCAAGTCGTTTACCTTCGGCTCGCGCGCCTCGACCTCGGGCCGTCTGATGCCCGAATACTACATCCGCAAAGCGTTCGGTGGACGCAACCCGGAGGAGATTTTTTCACGCGTCGGGTTCTCCGGCGATCATTCGCGCACGATCCAGCTCGTCCAATCCGGCGCCTACGAGGTCGGCGTGCTCGATTTCACCGTCTGGGGGCTCGAAGAGAAAGCGGGCAAGATCGATCCGAGCCAGGTGATCGTAATCTGGGAAAGCCCGACCTTCCCCGATTATCAATGGACCGTGCGCGGTGACGTCGATCAAATCTACGGCAAAGGTTTCAAGGAGAAGCTGCGCGGCGCGCTCTTGGCCATCGACGACCCCGCGATCTTGAGTCAGTTCGCGCGCTCGAAATTCATTCCGGCCAAGAATTCCGACTATGCGCCGATCGAAGAGGTCGCGAAGAGCGCCAACCTGCTCAACTGAAGATCGGGCCGTGTCGACTCTGATTGAGTTACACAAGGCGTCGGCGGGCTACGCCGGTCAGGTCGTGCTTCACGACATCGACTTGACGATCCGTTCGGGCGAACGGGTCGCGGTCATGGGCCGGTCCGGCGCCGGCAAGTCGACGCTCCTGAACTTGCTCTACGACCAAGTCGCCGACCGGGTTGCGCTCATTCCGCAGGCGGCGGCGCTGGTGAAGACGCTCTCCGTGTTTCACAACGTCTATATGGGCCGGCTCGATCGTATGCCGACCTGGTACAATCTGCGCACGCTCGCCTGGCCGGCGCGGCGGGACATCGCAGAGATCAACGGCGTGCTCGACCTCGTGGGGCTTGTCGACAAGCTCTTCGCCCGGGCGGGCACGCTGTCCGGGGGCCAGCAGCAACGCACTTCCGTCGCCCGCGCGTTCTATAGCGGCCGGCCGATCGTTATCGGCGACGAGCCGGTGTCCGCGCTCGATCGCACGCAGGGCGCCGAGATTCTCAGCAAATTGTGCGCGCGGCACGAGACGGCGATTTTGGCCATGCACGATATTCCGCTCGCGCTCGCGCATGCCGATCGCGTGGTGGTGATCGAAGCGGGCCGTATCGCGCTCGATGCGCCGGCCCGGGAGCTCGCCGCCGCCGACCTCGTTCCTTATTACGCCGGGTGAGGCGGATGCCGGCGTGCGCGCTTACCCTTCCGAAGCTGAGCTACGCGTCCGTCACCGGCTTGTTCATCTTTGGCGCGCTCGTCGCGCTTGCTTTTGCCGATCTTGCGGTCACGGCACTCGATCCCTGGGCCGAGATGCGCCGGCTCATCGCGGGAATCCTGCGCCCCGATTTTCCGTCCGTCGAGGTGATGAGCGTGGTGTGGACCGTGGCATTCGCGGTTCTCGGCGTTGCGCTCGGCGCGGTCATCGGCCTACTGCTCGCGCTTGTCTTCGCCCAATCTCGCATCGTTCGAATCCTCGCGGCGTTTCTGCGCTCGATCCATGAGCTGTTCTGGGCGCTCGTGATCATCCAGGTTGCGGGCCTGTCGCCGATAACCGGAATTCTTGCCGTCGCCATTCCTTATTCCGGCATCTTTGCCAAGGTATTCGCGGAGATGATCGAGGAGGCAGATCTATCGGCCGAGCGCGTGCTTCCGCCCGGAACCTCGACCATCGCCCGCTTCGCCTATGCGCGCATTCCGGAGCTCGCGTCGCAATTCTGGACCTACGCGCTCTACCGCTTCGAATGCGGCATGCGCTCGACGCTGGTGCTCGGCTTTATCGGCCTGCCCACGATCGGCTTCCACCTCGATTCCTATTTCAAGCAAGGTCATTACCGCGAGGCCGCGGCGCTCTTGTTCGTCTTTTATGTCCTGATCGGCACGCGCCGTCTGTGGGCGCGGCCGGTCACGGTACCGATCCTGATCGTCGCGAGCATCTTCCTCCTCCCCGAAACGATCGGCGGCGGCTCGTCGCTCGCGAATCTCGTCCGCTTTCTCACCCACGACATCGTTCCACAGCCCTTGCGCGGCGCCGACCTTGCGGCGGCCGCGACGTGGCTGAACTTCTCGAACTGGCTCTCGCCCATTGTGACGAAGCAGATTGTGCCCGGCGCGATGCAGACGCTCGTAGTGTCGCAGATCGCGCTGGTGGCGATGGCCATGATCGCGCTCGTCCTGTTCCCGTTCATCTGCCGCCGCTTCGCCGGCCGCGTTGGCCAGCCGCTCGGGCGCGTGGCGCTCGTGGTCGTGCGCTCAACCCCCGAATACATGCTCGTCTACGTACTCTTGCAGCTGCTTGGGCCGTCGATGTTGCCGGCGATCATCGCGCTTTCCGTACATAACGGCGCGATCGTCGGCTATTTAATGGGCCGGCATGCGGATGCACTCGGATACCGGCCGGACGCACCGCGTGGATTGAATCTCTATTGCTATGAAACAGTGCCGCGGCTTTACGGGCAATTCCTCGCCTATGTGCTCTACCGTTGGGAGATCATCCTGCGCGAGAGCGCGATCTTCGGCATTCTTGGGATTACAACACTCGGCTATTACGTTGACGCGGCAATCTCCGAGATCAAGCTCGATGTCGCGGTGGTGCTGCTCGCGGCGACGGCGTTTCTGTCGATGGGCGTCGATGTCTTGTCGCGCGGCTTGCGGCGGCGGCTCCGCATCGACGCGATGGCAACGCGGCTTTCGGAAGCGCCCAGCGACGCCGAGATCAGCCGTCCGGTTGGGACTGAGAAATTCGCATGAGGAAAAATCCACCAGCATTTGCGGGAGATGATCGATGCCGAGAAATCCCTTCACCGACATCTGGCAGTTCCTGACCGGCGCCACCGGCGATTACATGGCGCTCGGCGTCTGGCGCTATTTGTTGATGGCGCTCTTTCTCGCGTTGATCCTTGCGAGCCTCGTGATCGCCATCCGCAACTGGCGGGACGATCCCGCGCAGCGCACCGCCGTGCACTTTGGCACCTGGTTCGTGCGCGTATTGATCGGATGCATGTGGTTCGAGGGCATGCTGTGGAAGCTGCCGCTGCCGGTTTCGCCCGGACTGCAATATTGGGTCGAGCAGATGGCGAAGCGCGCGGCGTTTGAATTTCATCGCGACTTCGTCACGAATTTTATCATCCCGCATCTTTATCTTTTCAATCCGCTGGTGTTCCTGGCGGAGTTCACCTTCGCCGTCTCGCTGATCCTCGGGCTCGGCGTGCGCCTCGTGAGCGCGGTCGCGATCCTGTTCGTACTGAATTTGTGGCTCGGCATTTATCTTCCCGGCAGCCCCGAGGAATGGTCGTGGTCCTACATATTCTTGGCCTCGCTCATGTTCCTGTTCTCGCTTTATGCCGCCGGCCGCAGCCTTGGCTTCGATGCGTGGCTTCGCCGCGAAGTCGCGGCAGTGCGCGACGGTTCGGGGTTCTTCGGTTGGCTGCTGCGGATCGCCGGCTGACCTCAGCGGCGTTCGCGACGCAACGTTAGCCGCAAAAAGGTGGCGACGATCGTCCACGCCGCCGCGATTCCGGCGATCAAATTGCCCGACACCTTCGAGACGCCGCCCATGCGGCGTCGTTGCGTGACCGCGATCTCCGCCATGGGCAGCTTCGCGGCGGCGACCCGCATCTGCATTTCGAGATTCCAGCCATAGGTCGGCTCGCGCATGCCGAGCCGCGCGAGCGCGTCGCGCCGGATGGCGCGGAAGGGCGACATGTCGCTGAAGCGCACGCCGTAGACAAGGCGCAACAAGAGACCGGCGAGGCGGCCGGCGACGATCTGCGGGAGCGAAAGGCTTCCCGGTTCATGGCCGCCGCGGAGGCGCGAGCCGTGCACGAACGCCGCGCGCCCGGTGGCGATCGGCGCGATCAAGTCCGGAATGAATTTTGGGTCGTCGCTGCCGTCGCCGTCGAGGAACAGCAGGACCGAAGCATCTGGGCGCGCGGCGGCGATGCCGGCCTGTACCGCGCGGCCGTATCCGCGCTTGCGCTCGACGACGATGCGGGCGCCGGCCTCCGTCGCGCGTTCGACGGTGCGATCGCGCGAGCCGCCGTCGACGACGATGACTTCGGAAACGCCGGCGGCGAAGACCGCGGCCACCACCGCCGCGATCGCATCTTCTTCTTCAAGACACGGAATGATCGCGGAAACGATCGGATTGGCCGATGCCATCGAGCCGTCCGCGGTGACCTTTATGCTCACAGGCTCCAGCGCAAGCCGCAATTGGCGCACGCCTTTGGCGGCGTGTCGGAAAGGAGTGCCGCGCGAAACGATTGATAGGCCGGCCCGTTCCAGATTTCGCGCAGCGTCTGTTGGGTCGCGTCGCCGAGCGTGTAATGCTCGTAGCCGCGCTGCGAGAACGGCGCGATGCAGCAAGGAAGCGCGCGGCCATTGGCGGTGATGTACATGAGCGTCCACGGCCGCCGGCACAACGACCAGGGCGATTGGCCCTCGGATTTCTTCAGGCTGATGCCGGGCTCGGATGCCGCTCCCGAGGCGCTGAAGGCAATGCCGAGCGACCGCGCGAGCCGCTCGGATTCATCGATGTAATGTGATTCCTCGTGCGTCACGCGCTCGAACAGCGCTTGATCCGGCCGCGCCATGCCGATGGAATTTTCGTCGAAGAAAACGAGGCGCTGGAGATAGACCTCCTTTACGCCGATCTCGGCGGCGACCCGCACAAAAGCCGGCAGCTCCTTGATCGTCTCCTTCAGGCCGGTGAGCCAGGCCGAGACACGCGGCTTCTCAAAACCCTCTTTTTCCTGCAGCGCGCGGAAGGCGCGCACGTTTTTCAAGATCCGGTCGAAATAATTCTTGCCGCGGATTTCTTTGAAGCTCTTGGCGTTGGCGGCGTCGAGCGAGACGCGCAGCTCGTCAAGGTCGGCGGCGATCAGCGCGCGGCCGTTCCGCTCGTTCAAAACGGTGCCGTTGGTGTTGAAGAGAACGTAGACGCCGCGGTCCTTCAGGTAGCGCACCATCCGCGGCAAGTTCTTCACCAGCATGGGCTCGCCGACGCCATGCAGTACGGCGCGTACGAGATTGGGCGCCTGGTCCACGATCGAGGTGAACAATTCCCAGCTCATATCGGCGGGCGGCTCGAGCTCTTCGTAGGTGCGCGGACAGGTCGTGCACAAGAGATTGCAGCGATTGGTGGTCTCGAGATAAAGGCAGAGCGGCTCGCGGCTCGCGATTGCGCTTGGCGCGCCGGTGACGGATTCGTGGTAGCGGCGCGGGTCGACCTGCGCGAGGGCTTCGTCGCGGCCTAGCGGCTGATTCATCGCTGATACTCTCCCGTATCGCGCCAGACACGCCATGCCGAATAGGCACAGGTCAGCAAAAACGCGCCATACAAGATCGACTGGCGGGCAATCAACGGAACGAACATGGCGCCACCTACTTCCGCATGCAGTAGCGACGCACCGACCGTAAGCACCCATACAGGCGCGCCGCCGACAAGCGCGACAAACGGCGTTGCCGCCAGAAAGTACCAAGGATAGATTGGCGACAACAGGAACAACGAAACAAGTAACAGCCTGTTGATGTCCGCGAGCGTTGATTCAACGGATCGCGGCGCGCGAAACGCGGCCATCAGCGCCAAGATCCCCGTGATCAAAGCCGCAACGGCGATATACAGAATATAATCGCCTGGAAGCCCGCCCACGAGCGCTCGCACGGCGGCAAGGAGCCAGATGCGCTCGCCGCTATTGAGCCCTTCCTCGGCGAGATAGCCGGTGAGAAATCCGAGCGCGCCTTTGCCGACCGAGAGATACGGCGCATAGCAAACCACGATCACGGCCAAGCAGATCAGCGGCAGCTTCCAGTCCCACGGCCGCCACAGCGCGGGGAGGGCGGGAAGCGCCAACGGTTTTGCCAATGCGCCAAGCGTGACCACCGCCGCGCCGCGCAGCGGCTTTTGCGCCAGCGCGAGAAAGATTCCCAGCATCATCAGGGCGACCATCAGCGCATCGACGTGGCCGCTATTGGCGATCTGCCACAATGGCAGCGGGTGCCATGCATAAGCCACGAGACGCGTCAGCGGGCGCTGCAGCCGCCGCAGCAACAGCAAGATGATGGCCGCCGTCACGCTCTCGCAGGCAAGCAAGGCCGCTTTCATCGTGGTGACGTTCTCGCCAAGCCGCGTCACCAGCAGGAAGAACATCTCGGCAACCGGCGGATAGACCGTCACCGCATAGTTGGCGCGGTTGATGTGGGGATAGATATTCGCGTCGCGAAGGGCGGCGAGCGCCTCATCGGCGGGGACGTAGCGATAGGGATTGACGCCGAACGCCTGCACCTTGCCGTCCCAAATATAGCGGTAGATATCGCTGGATAGGAGCGGCTCCATGAGCAGGAGAGCGCCGCGCAGCAAGATGGCGACGCCGACGATCAGCCAGATCGCCTTGACGGACGGCGCGCGCTCCGCGACCGCGGTCGATGCCAACGCCACGAGACCGGTCGCGACCGCGCAGACGATATAGGCAGTGTCGCCATAGATCCGAAGCGCGAAGGAAGCGAAGAAGGTGAGGGCGACGACTAACGCTCCGAGCAGCGCGAGACAATAAAATCCGTGGGTGGCGGACAAGGCGCAGCTTGGAGCCGCCGCAGGCGCGCTCCTCACTGCGCCGCCCCCGCGAATGATGCGAGCAACGCGCGCGTGGCCGCCGCCGCGCCGCCTGACGTGAATCGGCGCGAGTGCCCCGCAAGCTCCTCGCGCAGCCAGCCGAAGGATTCCGCGTCGTCGACGTCGTACCACTCTGGCAAGAGGGCAACTTCGAGGTTGATCTGGGAGGCTCGTTTCATGGTGAGCGGCGTGACTTCGCTCGTGCCCCACGGGATATCCTTGAATAGATGCGGATGGGCAGCCTTCAATCCGATCAGGTAGTAGCCGCCGTCGCTCGCCGGCCCGAGCACCGCGCGGTCACCGGGCCGGCGCAAGGCTTCGATGGCCTCGGCCAGGAATAAAGCCGGCAAGGTCGGGCTGTCGCTGTTGACGAGGAGGACGCAATCATGGTGGGCCGCCAGAAGGTCGACCACGGCGCCATGCAGCAAGCTGCCGAAATTTGCATCGGCTTGCAGCATGAGGCCGAACGATGGCGGCAACGCTTGCCGTAAATCGGCTTCGGCGCCGGCCGGCGCGTAAATTCCGTAGCCCTTGCGGCCGAGGCTTTCGGGCACCGCCTCGATCGCCGCCGCGACGTCGCGCAGGAAACAGGCGGACAGCGCCGCCGCGCGTTCCGCTCCGATCATCACCGCAAGCCGCGTTTTCGTGTGCCCAGGCCGCGGTGCCTTGCACATGATCCCGATTGCCGCCGATGCGTGCATTGCCCGTATCTTCCATTAAGGAAGACCGATGATGCGCGCGAAGACCTCGCTCTATAAAGCCGCGCGAGCGAAAAATTTGCGGTTTTCGGCATCAACTTCACGTCAGCGCAACGTTATAACCATGCGCACGGCTCGTGATGGCGGCCGCCGAATCTCTCGATCGAAGCGGCAATTTCCCTGCAAAATTCCCCGTTAGCAAGGAATGGGCGTTGGAGACCGGTTCGATCAGCTTTGCGGTGCCAGCCGACCGGTCCCCAGCGGGGTCCGTTTTTTAGATTATCGCCTCGCTTTTTGGCGTACCGATATAGCCCGACATCAAAATCAGGCCGGTCTCAGAATCGCGCAGCGCGAATAAAAAAGGCTTGTCGATCACAATCTCATTTTCCTCGATGTGCATTGAGCGCCCCGCGATCATCACGCCGGTCGCGGCAGCGGCCTCGGTGCCTTGTTCGCTTACCTTCAGAAAGAGCCGCTGCAATATGCTCGTCATGGTAACGGGAAAAGCGGCAAGACCTTCGAACGCGGATGGAGACGCAAGATCATTGGCGAGGTCCTTGGTCTTGAGCGGATCCAGCAAGTCGGCCTGTTCGGTCGCCGTAAAACTTGGCAGCAGAAGCCGCACAGGACCGGCGGAAAACGCATTGCCGTCGAGCCAATGCGCGACGTCTGCAAATTCGTCCGCCGCAGCGGGCCGATCGACGGTCGTGATGACCGCAAACGAATAGCGCCTATGCACGTAAGGTAGATCAACCGCCACGAAACGGCCTTCGCGCCGGAAGGAGCAGACCGTAGCTTGTCGCATCATCGATACTTCGGTTTCGCGATCCAGACTGTAGAAGCGGCGCGGTTTCGTCGCGCCCTTGTCAAAGGGGCTCTCCCAATCGTCTTTGAAATAGATTGCATTGAGCGCGACCGCGCCCTTCTCGGGCGGGGCGTCGAGTATCGCGGGAATGCGGCCTTTGGTTCGCGTCGAAACCCAATCATTGATGCGCTTCATTACCGCGGGATCAGTTACATCACCGATCGTGATTTCCGCGCCGGTCGACTGCATCTTGGCGATGGTCGATTCGACCGGATTGATGCGCGGATCGATGATCAGGCCGTTGGCGAGAAGCACTCGCCCTCTATTGTCGTTTAGAATCCCACTGATCACTTGCCGCAGACTTTCAAGAAGGGCATCACCGCCGTTGCCCTCAAAACCAAGCGAGCGACAAAACGAAGCGTGTAATGGGGTATTGGCGCCGAGATCGATGAGTGAAATTACAGCGGCTAAACTTGCTGGTGATATTGTCAGATTGGCCCCGCGCCGCCGCGTCGCGCTGAGGCCCGCCATCAATCGGAACGAAAGCCGCGATTGAGCCGCGAGCGTTTGAGCGGAAGCGAGTGGCGTTGCAAAGGTTGCTCGCGTTGGATCGATGAGAACGAGCGCGGCGGCACAAGCAAGAAAATCTCTACGGCGCATTTGAATTCTCCGTTCGTGTCGCCGTTGCCATTCGCGCGAACGAAGGAGGCTGATTTCTGGCGCCTCTAAGGCACCGGTATTACTTATTTTTAAGCCGGTTTATTGCCGGCGCGCGTTTTGTCCGTTGCCTTTGGCAAAAGACGATGAGTCGTCGACTCCAGCCTTTCGAAAAACCCGGCCGGCGCGGCGAACGTCGGCCGGGTGTTAACGATGATTACTGATCTGCTCCGACACGGACGATATAGGCGTCAGTCGCATCGCTCTTGAAAGTCTCGTACGAGAGCCAGAAGCGGCCATGATCGCCCCAATCCGGTCCCCACGAATTCTGCACGCGAAACGCTTGTTTCGAATCGTCATAGCCGATCAAGACTTCTGCATGTCCGCCGTCCGTGGCTGCATTCGGATTTCGTTTGTAGACACCGTCAACCTTGCTCTTTTTGGGATCCCCGAACTTGGAGAGATCGTCTGCCGACACCTGCATGCCAAAGACTACAGGGTCGCCGTTCGCGAGCGATGTTTTGATCGCGGTAAAGTCGTCGGGGTCGACGAATGCCCAGCCATCAATGCGAAATTTCTTGGCGCGGGACTGCATTTCGAGATCGGGCGGCGGCCCGCAGGTTTTGTCGTTATACGGCATTTCGGCCGCCGACACGACGCCGCCTTTCAGCGTTTCCAAAGCGATCGAAATCAGCATGCCTCGCTTTGCACAGGGCACATTCGGTTGGTCCATGGCGGAGCCGTGGTTAAAGATATAGGCCGGGCTGGGAACGTTTTCGGGTTTTGAAATGTCCGCCTTGGCATTCTTCTTTAGATAATAAGACCGCAGCCCGTAGCCCGCAGACCAGGCCACGCAAGCGCCCATGCCGCCCTGATCGCCGATGGGAGGCATGTTCGCCGACAGATCCACTTTCGCCGGCAATGCCTCACGAAACTTCGGTACGCTGGCTTTGGGAAACGATTTGATTTGATCTCTGGTCGGCGCGATGGCGCCGAGCGTGTGCACAACGGTGTCCTGGGCCTTGGCGGGCGAAAACGCAAGGAATGCACATAATCCGATCGGCGCAGCAATGATGCGCATTAAATTCTCCTCTCTATATGAGAGCCATTGTCGGGGGCGGTTAACCCCGGGCGAGATAATCCTTGTTTACGCCGTGCGATTAACGCTGGTTGAGTTCAGGCTTCACACTCGACCTTTGTACCGCAAGGTCCGCACCTGCGTTCGGTGCCTTGAGTTCCTGAAGAACGGCCACCTTGGAAGCAGCGTCCGTCGCCGGGACCTGAACTGCCGCGCGAATGCTTTCCGACAATGTGGAGGCAGGCGAGTTTGCGTTGCCGCCGGGACCGCCCTTGGTGTTGATATCGTTGCGCTCCAAGCCAGATTTACTCGCGCTGTTAATCGACAGCTGATACTTGCCAGGAGAATCCCAATTGTTGAGCGCAAGTTCGGCTTTTGGAACGGGGAGATTGGTTGGAGCTGACTGAGCCCATGCGCCTGCGGTCCAGCAGCAGAGCGTGGCGGGCACGATGAAAAGAAATGCGTTATTTCGCATGACAGGTTCCTTCATGGGATCGCACCCTGTTCGTAGTTTGCGCCCAATTCCGGCAATTCAGCGGAGCCAGCATAGCGCCAGACGATTTTTAATGTGAAGTCTTATCAAGGTCGAGCCCCCCTAACTTCGAGCAGCCGGTGCGGCGAACTGTCGTGGAACGATAAAGAGGGCGGGTATTACAGATGGCCAAACCTTCTTGCCAGTGCCCGTAAATTGCGTTCAACTGTCGCCGTCCTTGTTACAAAGGCCAAGACTCTTCTGGCGGATACACTTAGCTTATCTCCACAACCTCGGCGTCAACCCCGTAATGTTCGGAATGAAAAGCTCATGCGCGCGCTGACCCTAACGGTAAAAATCGCTGTCTTGTGTTCTGTCCTGGTCATTCCGGGTTGGGCTTCCGCGCAAGATGCGCAGACAAAAGCGGTGGACCCATCTCAAGTTGTAACGTCGGTTACGGTGGAACAGGTCAAGGGCATACTGGAAGCGGGCGGATATAAAGCTGTCCTCCAGTCGGGGAACGATGGCACCAAATATCTGAAGTCCCAGATGAGCGGGTACGCAACGTATGTATTTACGGCTGGCTGCTCTGGCGACAATTGCTCGGTCGTAGAATTCTATCTTGGATTTACAAAAGATCCGTCGCTGACGGTCAACTACGCCAACGCATGGAATAACAGCTACCGCTTCGCCAGGGCCTACATCGAGAGCGATGGCAATTTCAGCTTCGAGTATGACGTGAGCACGAGCGGCGGAGTTACGCTCGGCAGCATCCTGGAAGCTGCGAAGACGTTCGATTTGCTGGTCGAAAAACTGAAAAACTTCAACGGGAAATAGACTGCAGAGCCGCGATCGGATTCCGGCCGACCCGCTGGCTTGCAGCGCATAGGGCGAGAATCGCCGCTCGTCGGTTGCTCGGCTTTGCCCCATGCATATTGGCGCCCACCGGCTGCTAAAATCCCGGACCGCCGCTGAAACTGAAAAGCTGCGTCTTGTCGTAAGACTGCTTCGTGAGTGCCTGGGCCAAATCAAAGCGGATTGGCCCGAAGGGCGACGACCAGATGAGGCTCGCGCCGAGGGACGATCGAACGGCGCTGGAATCGGCGAGACAAACGTCAACGTTGTTTTTGGGACCAGTCGTCCCCTTAGGGCAAGCGACTTGTCCCGCTCCCGAGCCGTAGGCCGGATTGGCCGTGAACGTAGTGCCGCCTTTGTAGCCCCAAAGCGAGCCGGCATCAGCGAAGACAGCCGCTTTAAGTCCGAGATCGCTTGGTAGGAATGAAAGCGGGAACTGCATTTCCGCGGTCGTCGCCCAATATTGCGAGCCGCCAAGGGCATCGGTGTTTTGCGAGCCAAGATCGCGCGGGCCGATGCCCATCGGCTGGAATCCGCGCACGAGCTCCGGCCCCTTGAAGAACTGGTCGAGAATCGGCAGCTGGCTGCTGCTGCCGGTCGAGGTGACATAGCCCGCCTGTGCGCGGACCATGCCGACGACTTCACCGCCGAGCGGCTGATAATAACGGCTATCGACTGTTGAGCGAAGATAGTTGCTGTCGCCGCCGAGGCCGGCATAGTCCTGGCTGAAGTTCGTGTAGATGCCGCTCGTCGGGTTCCTGTTGTTGTCGAGGGTTTTGTACACGAGCGAATAGCCGATCGACGAGGTGAGCGTGGTTCCGAGCGCCTGCTTGATCGCGGGTGACACTTCGTTGGCGTTATAGGTGCCCGCGGAAAGACCTCCGCCTCCGGCAAAACCCGCGGTGCTGCACGGCACATTATTGGCGTCGACCGGATACACGATCCCGCCGGCGAGAGTCCGGCATCCGTCCGCCCAACCCGACGGCGCCGAGAGATTGCGCTGAAAGAGGGAATAGCGCGTCCCGAACGTGAGATCGTCGTTGAGCGGCAAGTTGGCGAACAATGAACCGCCGATCGTGGAGACATTGTAGCTCTGGTAGCTGCTTTGCAGCTGCTCCTTGGCGTAAAGGCTGAAGCCACCGGCGATGCGGTCGCCCAAGAGATAAGGATCGGTGTAGGTGAACTCGGAGCCGCGCTGATACTCTCCATAGGAGACGGACGTGCGCACGGACTTGCCCGTGCCGAGGAAATTGCTGTCGCCGATGGAGACTTCCGCCACCCAGCCGGCTGCAGTCGAATAGCCGCCGGCGATCGAAAACTCGCCGGTGAGCTGCTCTTCGATGTCGACATTGATGATTACGCGGTCGGGCGCCGAGCCCGGTTCGTTGGCGATCTTCACAGACTTGAAATAGCCGAGGTTCTTGAGCCGTCGTTCGGCGCGCTCGATGAGCGTGCGGTTATAGGGGTCGCCCTCGTAGATATCGAATTCGCGCCGGATCACAGAATCGCGCGTGCGCGTGTTGCCGCGGATGTTGATGCGTTCGATATAGACGCGACTGCTTTCCTCGATGACGTAAGTGAGATTGATGCGATGCGTCGCGAAATCACGATCAGCGCGCGGCCGTACCTGCGAGAAGGCGTAACCGCGCTTGGCAAGCTCGACGGTGAGATCCTCGATCGTCTTCTCAACGAGTTCGGCGTTGTAAATCTCGCCTGCCTTCGTCTTCACGAGGCCACGAATGGTTGCCGGGTCCACGTCGCGGAGGTTCGAAATCACATTGACCTTGCCGGTTCGATACTGCTCGCCTTCGTCGAGCGTGATCGTGACGACAAATCCACCAACCGTCTTATCGACCGCTGCATTGGCTGAGACAATGCGAAAGTCGGCGTAACCGTTCTTGAGATAGAAACGCCGCAACAGCTCTTCATCGGCGCTGACGCGGTCGGGATCGTAGACATCGGTGTTCTTGATCCAGCTTAGCCAATTGGTCTCCGTGGTCGTGACCACGTCGTGGAGCTTCCAATCGGAATAGGCCTTGTTGCCGGCGAAGACGATTTTCCTGACGGTTGTCTTTTCGCCTTCGTTGATCCCGAAGACGAGATCGACGCGGCCCTGGCCGCGATCGATGATCTTGGGGTCGACTTGGACATCGGTACGCCCGCCGCGCCGATAGACCTCGATGATCCGCTGCACATCAGCTTGCACGGTTGTTTTCGATAGCGGCCCGCGCGCCTTCGATTGGATTTCGGCGAGCAACGTATCATCCTTGATCTTCTTGTTACCTTCGAAAGCAACGCGTCCGATGACCGGATTTTCCGCCACCTTCACCACGAGGCGGTTGCCTGAGAGATCGATGCGGGCGTCCGCGAAGAGGCCCGTGGCGTAGAGCGCCTTCAACGCTTCGTCGATCTTAAGGGGATCAGCCCGGTCACCAGGCTTGATCGCGACATAACCGAGAATGGCTTCGGTATCGACGCGCCGGTTGCCCTGCACGGCGATGGCCGAGATGATGGTCTGTGCAGAGGCCACCGTCGGAGCTGCAGCGAATACGGCCGCCGCGCCCGTCACGCCACCAAGGGCGACGGCCGCGAGGAAGACAATCCTCTGAACGCAGGCGGGGACTTTCACGCGATACACTCTCGCAGCGATCATCCGCTCCCCAGCCCTTAATTGCGGATGGTCGTTTCGGAATAATTCCCCGGGCCGCGGGCTAAAATTCGTTCCAATCGGGGCGCTGCGACGTCGCCAAAATGAAAAATACTGGTTTACCGATCAGCTTCACTGTGGCTGCCCAAGGACTCGCAACGGCTCCGGATGACGGCAAAATGGCGAGATTGGGAACAGCCCGCGATTGCAATTTCATTCTTGCTGAATGATAGTCGCTGCCTAAGCTATTGATCGCGGGAAGGGATTAGCAATGTCAGCGAGGCTTTTACGGTTCGCCGGATTGGCAGGGTTTGGACTGTTGATCGGCGCGGGTCTGATTGCATCCGTCGTTACCGGTGATGCCCAGACCGGATACGGTCAGATCGTTCTGGAGAATCACACGAGCGTAACGCTCGATCTCTACGTTGATGGAAGAAATTCCTGCCGGGCGCTTTCAAATCTGTCGTGCACGACGCAGGAGCATGTCGGTTTTCACCAGATCTCGGCCGTGGCTTCCGATGGCCGCAACGCCAGCAACGCAGTCAATCTTGAACAGGGTCAGGTGGTCACCTGGACAATCTCCGAACAGTGAAACGCTGTCATTTCATTGAAATGTCCAATTTCGTTCGCATAGTTTATGCACGGCGGGCGATGACCCATGTTGCCGCGAAAGGAAGCGCCATGCGAAGCGTTGCCGTCTTTACTGCAATCGGCCTGATCCTCGGCTGCTTTATCGCGAGTGCGTCGGCCGAATCCGCCCTTACGGATTCGCTTCAGATCGGAGCGGGCGCGTCCAAAATCGAAAAGCCAGCCTCGGCTTTCAAAAGCTCGCTTCGGTTCGAGACCGCCCAGCCGAATAGTGGCGACACGCGCGCGGTGAAGGTCGAAGGGCCGAGCTTCAAGAGTTCGATCAAAATCGAAGGCGCCAGCAAATAGCGCCGAAAGCCGCTGCGTACACCGAGATCTATCCAGCGATACTCGACCAAGTTAACGCCACGACCGTGACCCCCATTAGAGCGGTGGCGGCCCAGCCGAGCCTGCGAAGCCAAGCGGGAATCGCTAGCGTCCCCATGCGTTTTCCGTTCGAAACCACCAACATCATGGCGATCATAATCGGCACGGCGACAATGCCGTTGATCACCGCGGTCCAGAACAGCATGGTGATCGGATCGATGCGCGTGACCGTCAGCAGCGCGCCGCCGAGCGTCGCGGCGCTGATGAGGGCATAAAATCCGAGCGCGCGGCTTGCCGGCAGTTCGAGGCTGCCGCGAAAGCCAAAGGTTTCGGCCACCGCATAGGCGGCGGATCCCGCGAGCACGGGCACCGCGAGCAGTCCCGTTCCGATGATGCCGAGGGCGAAAAGAAAAAACGTGAGATTGCCCGCGAGCGGCCGCAGCACTTCGGCGGCCTGCGAGGCGGTCTGAATGTTGGTGATGCCGTTCGTGTGCAGCGTTGCGGCTGTTGTTACAATGATGAAGAAGGCAATGAGGTTGGAGAAAACCATCCCGGTCCAAGTGTCGATCGAGATATTGCGGAAGTAATTCTTCGGCGAGGTCTTGGCGCGGTATCGATGCCGGTGACTGAGCCGTGATTCCTCAACCTCCTGGCAGGCCTGCCAGAAAAAGAGATAAGGGCTGATGGTCGTGCCGAATACCGCAACCACCGTCAGCAACATATCGCGGTCGAGCGAGAGGTGAGGAATGAATGTCGAAGTCAGCACCTCGCCCCATGGCAGGCTAACCGTGAAGGCGGTTACGACATAGGCGAAGAGGACGAAGGTCGAGACTTTCAAGTAGGCCGCGTAACGGTGATAAGGAATGAAAATTTCCGCAAGCAGGCAGACGACGCCAAAGGCGAAGGCATAGACGAATACATAGCCGCCGACGACGAGACCAAGCGCCTCGCCCATGGCGGCAAGGTCGGCGGCGATATTGATCGTATTCGCCGCGGCCAGAAGGGCCACGAGAAAATAGAGAACCGGCCGCGGCAATCGTTTGCCGATATTGGTCGCGAGTCCCTCGCCCGTTCCCCAGCCGATGCAGGCGCTGATGATCTGGATCGCGGCCATAAACGGCAGAGTGAGAAACATCGTCCACGCGAGCGTGTAGCCGAATTGCGCGCCCGCCTGCGAATAGGTGGCGATCCCGCTCGGATCGTCATCGGCGGCTCCCGTCACAAGGCCGGGGCCAAGCACATTCCAAATCTGCTTTTGGATGGAGAAGGTATCTTTCGCTGCCAATGCTGCCGTTCCAGTGTTTACGGGGTATCTATTCGCCTTGTTAACAAGAGAGGCCGGCCACCAAACGACTTCCGTATCGTATTCCGGCGGCAAAGATGAAAGGACTGTAACGCCACCCTATTGTAGTGGGTCTTGTCTAGGATTTAGCGCATTAAATTCCACGACGAACAACAATCTGTGCGAAATCCGCCATAGTCGAGCCCTCACACTCTCGACCACGGGGCGCGGTATTAGACGTCTCCGTCAAGCTTTCCCAATGCCTTGACGAAGAAAGAGCTTCGATGGTGAAGTTATCGCCAGTTCGGGGGAAGGAATAATCGTGAATTTGACAGCGTCGAGATTGACGCGTGTCGTGGCTGCGCTTGGCAGCGGCGGTCATGGCGTTTCTCGCCGCGCGAGCCGGCAGTAAGGGCGTGATGTCCCGCTCATTTAAAACGCAGGAGGAAATTATGCCGTGGTTGCGCCTCGCCCTAATCGGCTTGACCGGAACCTGGCTGCTGCAAGTGTTTGTCGACCGCGCGTTCGCGCAAGCAAATGCAACGCAACAGTTCGTTCCAGGAGAGCTGATCGTCGGATACAAGTCCCCGCAGGACCGCGATGATGCGATCAAAGATATACGCGATACGAAAAGCAAGAGCTTGCGCGTCCGCGGTGCAGTTCCGGATAGTGTGAACGTCAAGAAGATCGGCGAAACCTCGCTGCAGGTACATATCGATTTTCCAAAAGAAACCCAGCGAAGCGTGCGCGACAATCCGGCCTCTGAATATACGGTGCTTGAGGAAGTCGCAAAGCAGCTGAAGGATAACGATCCACGGGTGAAATACGCTCATCCGAACTGGATCATGACCATCGAACCGCCGACACAGGGCGCGCCGGGCGGCGCAAAGATGCAATTGCAAAAGCTCGACCTCCAGGGCGGAGGCGGGACGCCGCGGTCGGCGATGTCCCCCAACGATCCGTTCTTTCAGGCTAATCTGCAGTGGGACTACCAGCCGCCGCCCATCGGCATGAACGCGGTGGGTGCGTGGAAGCTGACCAAAGGCAGCAAGGACATCGTTGTCGCGGTGCTCGACACCGGAATCCTGTTCGATCAGGAAGACATCGCGGGCTCAGGGAATGTCCTGGCAGGCTATAATTTCGTAAGCCGGAATTTGTGCACCAACCAAGTTTTGAAACGCACGCCGGGCGCCTTTGACCCGGGCGATGCGTGCCCCGCGGGCGGCACCAATTCCTATCACGGCACGCACGTCGCAGGAACGATCGGCGCCGTGGGCTCGGACAACAATATGGGAATCGCGGGCGTCGCCTGGCAGGTGACGATCCTTCCTGTCCGCGTTCTCGGACCAAGCGGCGGCTCGAGCACGGATATCGCCGATGGCATTCGATGGGCGGCGGGTCTTCCCGTCGAAGGCATGCCGATCAACGATCATCCCGCCGACATCATCAATATGAGCCTTGGCGGTCCGCTCCGGATCAATTCGAGACAGTTCGAATGCACCGAGGAGACTGCCGGTCTCTATATCGACGCCATTCGAGCCGCGCGCCAGAAGGGCGTCATCGTAGTAGCAGCTGCGGGAAACGGCGAGTGGATCGACGACAACAATCGATCCTGCGCGCCGGGGCCGAATAATACCCAGTGTCACAAGATCCAGGATGACGTGAAGAACGCCGCGCCCGCCGGGTGCCCTGGCATCATATCGGTGGCGGCGAGCGATCCGCAGGGACGTCTCGCTCCGTATTCCAACTATGGCGCCGTAACGATCATGGCGCCGGGCGGAGATGTGACCCAGGCGGCTGATTTCATGCTGTTCGGCCGCAAGCTACGGCTGTCGCTTGGCGTTTGGAGCACTCTCGATGGCCAAAATTATCACGCCTATAACGGCACTTCGCAGGCAGCGCCGCACGTCGCCGGTGCGATCGCCCTCGCCCTCGCGGTGCATCCGGAGTGGCGTCGCAAGCCTGATGTGATCGAGCAGGCGTTGCGGGCATCGGCGGTAGCGCCGGTTGAAGGCGCATGCCCGCAAAGAAAGCCGTGCGGCCCCGGTCAACTCGATGCGGTCAAGTTGATCGAGACGAAAGCCGTCGCTCGTCAGTAAACGTCTGAATTTCCGCCTCCACCGCGATACGGACCGTATCGCGGTGGAGTTTGTTTATTGTTGACAAGGAAAATAAATCGGCGTGTCCGCTGTTCAAATCGCTGCTGATGGTCGCAGCTGCCAACGCCGCGATTTGATCTCATTTGCAAAATACATCACGCCGATATTTGAGATGGCATTCGCCGGATGATCGCAGCCCGGAGGAGCGGCGTTTCCATGAACGAGCAAATGAGCCGCCGCAAAGTCCTTATGGGCGCGAGCGCCGTGCTCGTGAATGGCTTATTGCCGGCCACGGCTATGGCCAACGTGCCCATCGCATATGACTGGAATGCCGCGCCGCCAATGGACAACCGGGCGGCCTTCATCGAGTGGATGCAGAAGGCGCGCGGAGAAGATCCGAAATACCTTGGTGAGCGGTGGGATCGTTTCCAGGCGCTGATCACCCATCACGATGTCTGGGATATCCGCGACAAACGCGCTTATCTAATGACGCCACGCGAGGATTTCGTCACCAAGCAAAACCTCGAGCGGGCGTACGAATGGCACTACCTCGACATCGGCTATGGCGTGACGATCACCGGCCCGCACAGCGTCGCGCGCATGACTAATTCTCTCGAAATCCAGCTCGGCAATAAGGTGCTCGAGATCGGCACCGGTTCCGGTTACCAGTCCGCGTATCTTTCGAATCTGACGGATAAAGTATTCTCGATCGAGATCATAAAGCCTTTGGCCGAGCGGACCCGCAGGCTTTACGACACACTGATCGGGCAGGGCTACAGCGAGTACAAGGCCATCAACACCAAGAACGCCGACGGCTATTACGGCTGGCAGGAAGAAGCGCCATTCGACAAGATCATCGTGACCTGCGGGATCGATCACATCCCGCCGTCGCTTCTCGACCAGCTGAAACCGAACGGTATGATGGTGATCCCGGTTGGGCCGCCCGGCGCGCAGCACATATTGAAGGTCACGAAGCAACAGAATGCCGACGGCTCCTTCACCGTCACGCGGGCTGACATCTATAATGGCGGCACATTGTCTTTCGTCCCCTTCACGAAACTCGAATGCGGCGTGATTAACGGAACCCATAACGGCCGCTGAAGGGCACGCGCGCTGAACTTCGACTTCAGGCTAATGTCGCCGCGAGCGATGGTGCCAGAGCGGCTCGTGCTGCAAAACGCGTGCGGTGCCTGCGAGGAATTCCGCTCCCGGTGAAGCCTGCCTCCAGGTCTTGTAATGCAAGCCGAGCTTAAATAATCTCGATATGGAATTGAAAAGGGCCGCCTAGAGCCCGGTCAGGGGATTGCAGAAACAACGGGAGGGATCCATGGCTAACGTCGCCACTTATGGAAAAATGTCCGAGGCCGATCACAGCGCGCAGCTGCGCAAGGCAGTCATTGCCTCGACGGTCGGCACGGCGATCGAATGGTATGACTTCTTCCTCTATGGCACGGCCGCCGGCCTCATCTTCGGCAAGCTTTACTTTCCGAATGAAGATCCGCTGACGGGAACGCTCGCCGCCTTCAGCACCTACTTCATCGGCTTTGTCGGCCGTCCGATCGGGGCCGCGATTTTCGGCCACTACGGCGACCGCATTGGCCGCAAGGCCACGCTGATTGCGACGCTCTTGTGCATGGGCATCGCGACCTTCCTCATCGCGTTCGTGCCGACCTACGCATCGATCGGCATCTGGGGCGCGGTGATTCTGACCGTCCTGCGGATGATCCAGGGCATCGGCGTCGGCGGCGAATGGGGCGGCTCCATTCTTCTGTCGATGGAATGGGCGCGCACGCATAAGCAGCGCGGCTTGGTATCGGCATGGCCCCAATTCGGCGTGCCATGCGGGCTGTTCCTGTCAAACCTTGCGGTTCTCGCCTTCAGCACATGGTCGGGCGATCAGTTCTTCACCTGGGGCTGGCGCATTCCGTTCGCGCTTTCGATTGTTTTGGTCGCGGTCGGTCTCTGGATCCGCTTGGGCATACTTGAAACGCCGGTGTTCCAGCAACTCGTGCGCAAGAACAAGATCGAGAAGGCGCCGATCCTCGAAGTCATCAAGAAACAGCCGAAGGAGATCATCCTTTCCGCGCTCTTGCGGCTCTCCGAGCAGGCCCCGTTCTATATCTTCACCGCGTTTATCTTCGCCTATGCCGTGGGCACGCTGAAAATGTCACGTGACTTTATTCTGATGTCGGTGCTCACGGCAGCCTGCGTTTCATTCGTGACGATTCCGCTCGCCGGTCACATCTCCGACCTCATCGGTCGGAAGAAGATGTACCTGATCGGCGTTGTCACGATGGGTATCTTCGGCTTCATCTTCTTTGGCCTCGTCGACACCGCCATCCCGTTGCTTGTCTTCATCGCCATCGTGTTGTCGCTGATCCCGCACGACATGCAGTACGGCCCGCAAGCCGCGCTGATTGCCGAGTCCTTCACGCCGCGCTTGCGCTACAGCGGCTCCTCGCTCGGCTATCAGCTCGCTTCGGTGATCGCGGGCGGCCCCGCGCCGCTGATCGCAACCGCGCTGTTCGCCGCTTATCACTCCGGCTACGCGATTTCCATCTACATCGCGGCCTGCGCGGTGATCAGTCTGATCGCAGCGTCGATGATGCCCGATTACACGGGCAAGGATATCTCGGCGGAATACGACGACTGACATCAAGGCAGCCATCGAGTGTTAGGTAAGGGGCTCGGTCAGAACCGGGCCCCTTTCATTTTTTGTCAGTAATGTATTTTGGTCCTTGAGATGGGCTGTTGACCGGGCAATGCATCCGACATGATGATTGCCTTTCGCAATGAATAAGATCCGGAGGAAGCGATGCAGCCGCGTTATTTCGTTCAAGCCGGAGACGTGCCTGCCTATAGTCCGGCCAATCATCACGGCACGCTCAATCGCCGGCTGATCGGGCCGAGTGTCACCGGCGCCAAGCAGCTGGAGGTCGTGCACGGAACGCTGCAGCCGGGCAAAGGCGCGCTCGCGCATGCGCATCCCGGCATCGAGCAGGTCTGCTACGTGCTCGAAGGCATGGCCGTTGCTGAAATCGCGGGCGAGCGGCGAACCCTCGGGCCCGGAGACTGCTGCTTTTTTCCCGCCGACACGCCGCATGTTTTCACCGCGACCGGAGAAACGCCCGCGAAGATTCTCGTCATCTATTCGCCGCCTTACGAGGAAAATCCCGCCCGCGTCGTGCGCGCCTCTGCGTCTTCGTGAAGCAGTAAGGAGCGAGTGATGCCTTCGCCCTCCGGGCCGTTGCACGGACTTCGAGTGATCGATCTGACTTCGATCGTCATGGGTCCTTATGCGACGCAGATGCTCGCCGATTACGGCGCCGACGTCATCAAGGTCGAATCACCCGGCGGCGATGTCATGCGCAAGACCGGCCCCATGCGCAACGCCGATATGGGAGCGATGTATTTGCAAATGAATCGTAACAAGCGGAGCATTGTTCTTGATTTAAAGCAGACGGCCGCCCGCGATGCTTTGATCAGACTTTGCAAGACTGCCGACATATTGCTGCACAATGTGCGCTTGCGCTCCATGCGCCGCCTCAAGCTCGGCCCCGAAGATTTGGCCGCTGTCAATCCGCGCCTCATTTACGCGAGCCTGATCGGCTTCGGCGAGATGGGGCCTTACGCCGGCCGCCCGGCGTATGACGATTTGATGCAGGGCTTCTGCGCAATACCGACGCTCTCGATGCGTGCCGGCGCCGAGGAGCCGCGCTACGTGCCGCTTGCCTTCATCGACCGGCTGGTCGGCATGAGCGCGGTCCCCGCTGTACTCGCCGCTGTCATTCACCGCGCGCGGACAGGAATGGGGCAATCGATTGAAATTCCGATGTTCGAAACAATGTCGCAGTTTGTCTTGAGCGATCACCTCGGCGGCCATTCGTTCGAGCCGCCGATCGGTGAAATGGGATATAGCCGAATTCTCAGCGTTCACCGTGCGCCATATCGCACGCGCGACGGCTATGTTTGCCTTCTCGTCTACAACGACAAGCAATGGAAAGAATTTTTCGAAGCGATCGGACGCGCAGACGAATTTGCATCCAACCCGCGGTTTTCCAATCAGACCGCCCGCGCCCAGCATTACGACGAAATTTACGGCTTTGTTGCAGAAGCCTTGCGTACGAAGACCACCGCTGAATGGATAGCGATTTTTCGCCGGCACGATCTGCCCTGCGCGCCGATGAATGATCTTACGGCCCTGAGGAACGACCCGCACCTCGAAGTCGTGGGCTTCTTCGAACTGCGCGAGCATCCGAGCGAGGGCAAATTGCGTTATCTCGGCATCCCTGGACGCTGGAGCCACTCGCAGCCCGATATTTATCGCGATGCGCCCCGCCTCGGCGAACACAGTGTCGAAATCCTGCGCGAGGCGGGCATGGAAGAGGCGGAGATCAATTCTCTCATCAAGAGCGGCGCGTGTTTTAGCGCCGATACCGCAGTGCAACCAGCCAAATAAAACAGACTTCAAAATAGTTTAGATCGTAGCAGTGACGGAAGATGCGGCTTGCGCCAAAACGCCGGGGCGCTGTTAAATGCGATCAAAGAAGCAACCAAGCGTTGGAAATAGGGAGGGATCGATGTTTCGCCGTGTTCGTTCGAGCTTGTTCGCCGCTCTGCTGCTGCCGCTGTTCGGCAGCGCTTACGCCGCCGATGCCCCGAAGGAAATCAAGCTCGGTACGCTCTACGCGTCCTCGGGACGCTTCGCGAGCATCTCGATGCCCGTGCATTACGGCTTGAAGCTCTGGATCGACGAGAAGAACGCCGAGGGTGGAATTTTCGTAAAAGCCTTCAACAAGAAGATTCCCATTACGCTCATCGCCTATGACGACCAAAGCAACACCGCGACCGCCGCTACCCTCTTCAATCAGCTGATTACGCAGGACAAGGTCGATCTTCTCGTTTCCGATTCAGGGTCGGTGCTCACGGCGGTGGCAGTGCCGATCGCCCGCGATAACAAGATGTTCTTGTTCGATCAGACCGGCACCGGTGCGGCGTTCTTCACGCCGGACAATCCGTATATCGCGTTGATGTCGGATCCGGTTTCGTCCGTGTGGCCGAAGCCGCTTGCGGATTTCATTACCCATGACGGCAAGGCGCTCGGCATCAAGCGCGTCGCGATGCTCTATTCGACGAATGATTTCACCGGCACGCAGGCGAACGCCGTGCGAAAATTCGTCAAGGAAGCGAATACCGATGTCGAATTCGTTTACGATCAGGGCGTGCCGACCGATACGACCAATTACGCGGTGCTGATCAACAACATTCGCGCGGCAAACCCCGATGCAGTCATTCATCTCGGCTATGCGCCGAACGACATCGCCTTCCTCCGCAGCCTCGAAGACAGCGGCGTGAAATTCAAGTTCCTGTTCTGCATCTATCCGGGTCTCGAGACCGAGCTTTTGGAAAAGAATCTCGGCGCGAAAACGCTGAATTATATTTTCACTTACGTCACCTCGTCCGAAATCGAATATGAACCCAATTTCGGGATGCCGCTGAAGGCATACCGTGAAGCCTGGAACAAGAAATATGCCGGCGGGAACGTCGAGTTCGGCTTTAACTCCGTTGCCGGCTACAACACCGGCCTTGTGATCGAAAAGGCGTTGTCGGTCGCCGAGAGCCTCGACCAGCTGGAAATTCGCAAGGCCGTCTTCAGCCTTTCCGGCAAACTCAAGACGCTTGACGGTACGTTCGAGCTTGATCCCAATGGCGCGCAGCTCGGCGAGAGTACGCCCCTCGGCCAGATCAACGTCGACGAGCACGGCCACATCAAATTCGTGACCGTATGGCCGCACGAAGTCGCCAACGGCAAGCCGGTTTATCCGCGTCCGTGACGATCGGCTGATCGATGCCGCAAGTAGCCCTGCCCGCTGAAGCGCAGGCCGCCCGATGCTGACCTATACCTTGTTGGCTGGGTTTCTGTTCGGTCTTTATTTCACGCTCATCGGGCTCGGATTGAACCTCATCTTCGGCGTCATGCGCATCGTCAACCTCGCGCATGGCGACTTCATCATGCTGGGCGCATTCCTCGCGTTCTGGCTCTTTACGCTGTTCGCGATCAATCCTGTTCCCACGATTCCGATCGCGTTTTTAATTTTTCTCGCCTTCGGCATTCCGCTCTATTACCTCCTGGTGCCGCGGTTGTTGCGGGCGAAAGATCCTGAAATGCTGTCGTTCATCCTGTTCTTCGGGCTTTCGCAGGTGATCCAGGCGCTTGCGACCATTCTGTGGGGCACGAGCGAACGCTCGATACCCGGCGGCCAGCTCGGCCGTGCCATGGCCGCGATCCTGAGTTTTGTCACCGGCCGCACGATCGAAAACGGCCCGGTTGAAATCTTCGGCCAGAGTTTTCCCGCTCCATGGGTCGCGAGCGGCGTTGCGAGCGGCCTCGGCGTTCTTCTTGTTTATCTCTATCTCTATCGCACCAAGCTTGGTTATCTGACGCGCGCGGTGATGGTCTCGAGAGAAGAGGCGATTGCGAGCGGTATCGACGTCAATCGCGTTTCCGCGATCGCTTTCGGATGCGGCGTGGGTCTCGCGGCGGTCGCCGGCGTCTTCGCGCCGTTTATGCTCGGGAGTATTACGCCGGCAATGGGCGCCGAGGTTACGATCACCTCTTTCGCCGTCATCGTCATCGGCTCGCTCGGCAATCCGCTCGGCACGGTTCTTGGCGGCCTGATTTACGGTATCTCCTATATGTTTATGCAAAGCTATTACAGCTCTTGGGCCAATCTACTTCCATATTTGTTGCTGATTGCGGTTTTGTTGCTGCGCCCCACCGGAATCCTCGGACGGCAAGCCCGCCGTGCATAAAATTTGGCGCGATATTTTTCTCATTCTGGTACCGCTCGTGGCGGCGTTCGCGCTTTTGCCCTTCGTCTATAGTAATCAGCTTCTCCTTTTTAACTTCATCATTTTCATCGTGCTCGCCCAAGGCGTGAACGTGATCTACGGTTTCACCGGCTATTTGCCGTTCGGCTATGTCGGATTTTTTGGCGCGGGCGCCTATGGCTTCGCGCTGATGGTTCTCCATCTGCACGCCCCGCCATTCGTGGCAATCGGCGTAGGTGCGGCGTCGGCCTTCGTGCTCGCGCTGTTGCTGACGCCGCTGTTTCGCCTGTCGGGCGCCTATTTCTCGATTGCCAATCTCGCTTCCGCGCTTGCGCTCCTGCAGATCATCGCCAATCCCAATCTCGAAAATTTCACGCGTGGGCCTTACGGCGTCAGCCTCAGCGGGATCTTCAATCCGCCGCTCGCCTACGCTACCGCGATTGTGATCCTGGCCTTGACCTTGCTCGTCGTGATTTTCCTGCGTTACTCGAAATTCGGTCTCGCCTTACAGGCGATCCGCGAAGACACGATCAGCGCCGGCATGGCCGGCATCAACGTCGTGCGCGAGCGCGTCATCGCCTGGCAATTGAGCGCGTTGATCGCGGGCCTCGCCGGCAGCGTGTTCGCTTGGTACGCCTCGGTGTTCTATCCGGAGAACGTGTTCAGCGGCGAGTTCACGATCTTCGCGATCGTCTTCGCGCTGTTCGGCGGCACTGCCACCATTATGGGGCCCATTCTCGGCGTCGTTATTCTCTATGGCATTTACAACGCCGTCGGGATCACAACGCCGCAATATTTTCAGCTGATTTACGGCGCGCTCATCATGGGCCTCGTGCTGTTTCTGCCGAACGGCCTTGTTTCTCTTTTGCGGCGATGGGGTATCGATGTCCCGTGATCAACAGCCGCTTCTGAAGATCGCGGGGTTGGTCAAGCGCTTTGGCGGCTTTCGCGCGCTCGACGGGCTCAATTTTTATCTTAACGCCGGCGAAATCCTGGGACTCGTCGGCCCCAACGGCTCTGGTAAAACCACCTGCATCAATGTCATCTCCGGCCTTTATCCGCCCGATGGCGGCGAAATTCGCCTGCAGGGCCGATCGATCGGCAGCCTGCCCTCGCATCGCCTCGTACATGCGGGGATCAACCGCACGTTTCAGGTTCCAAAACCTTTCCTCACAATGACGGTGCGGCAGAATGTCGAGGTCGCGCTTGCCTATGGCGGCCGCGGTGAAGAGGGAACGCGCGCGGACGATCTCCTCGCCTTGCTTGATCTTTCTGCTCACGCCGAAAAACCAGCGGCCGAATTGAACAGTGCGCAGCAGAAACTGCTGGATCTTGCGCGCGCGCTTGCGACCAAGCCGCGAATCCTTCTCGTTGACGAACTCGCGGCGGGTTTCAATCCGGCCGAGCTTGAAAGGATGGCGGAGAAATTGAAGGCGCTCGCGCGTTCGGGCATTGCGCTGCTCGTAGTCGAGCACCTCATGGGCTTTATCGATCGGGTAACGGATCGCGTCATTGTGATGAATGCGGGAAAGGAAATTTTCGAAGGCGTTTTGGCCGCTGCCGTGCGCGATCCCCGCGTCGTCGAAGTTTTTTTGGGCCACGACAATGCCGGCTAACGCGGAAACCGCGCTTCTGGCGGCCGCCGGAATCGAAGCCGGATACGGTAAGGTGCAAGTTTTGTGGGGCGCGAGTCTTGCTGTGGCGCCCAATGAGTCGGTCGTTTTGCTTGGCGCCAACGGCGCGGGAAAAACCACCTTGTTGAAAGTGCTGATGGGCCTCGTCGCGGTCTGGCGCGGCCGCATCGATTTTTCCGGCGACGACATCACGCAATTACGAGCCGATCTGCGCGTACGGCGCGGAATCGTCTTCATGTCGGAAACGTCGGGCTTCCCCGATCTCACGGTCGACGAAAACATTCGCATCGGCGCGCAATTCCTGCCAAGGAGCGAGGCACGGTCGCGTGCCGAAGAGCTCTATGCCCGTTTTCCGATACTTGCCGATCGCCGCCGCAGCGCCGCGAGCAGCCTTTCGGGCGGCCAGCGCAAGATGCTCGGCATCGCCAAGGCGCTTGCCAGCAATCCGAAGCTCGTCGTCATGGATGAGCCGTCGGCGGGACTGTCGCCGCTACTCGTCAAGGAGGTGATCGGCGTGCTCGCCAATTTCCGGGGGAAGGGTGCGGCCTTTCTCATTGCCGAGCAGAATGTGAAGTTTCTCGATCTCGCCGACCGCGTCTATACCCTGGAAGGAGGCCGCATTGGATTTTCGGGGACCGTCGCGGACGTGCACGCCAATGACGCTCTCCAGCGAGCCTACTTTGGTCTTAAATGAGGACGGAAAGCACGGGTAAGTGCACAATTGTTAGTCCGAGCCCTTGCGGGGGGCGGTCACATCTTTAATAAGTCATTCCAAAGGTATGAGTGGCCTTGTCGGAAGGCGGCGGCTTCGCCAAGATCGCCGCCAATAAACAGAAACACGGGAGGATGGATGATGAATTTTCGAAACAAGTTCAATCGGCGTACCGTCATTAAAGGTGCGGCGGCCATCGGCGCGATGCAGGTCGCCTCGCCGTTCGTGATCAAGGCGCTGGGTGAAACACCCATCAAGGTCGGTATGATCGATCCGCTCACCGGCGTCTACGCCGCGCCGGCGCAGAACGAGGTGATCGGCGCGAAGCTCGCGCTTGAGCAGATCAACGCCAAGGGCGGCGTTCTCGGACGCCAACTCGACCTCCTCATCGAGGATTCGGCCAATGACGTTGGCACTGGCGTGCAAAAGGCACGCAAGCTCATCGAACGCGACGGCATCCAGTTCCTGATTGGTGATGTCAATTCCGGTATCGCCCTCGCGATCGCCCAAGTGTCGAACGAGAAGGGAATTTTGCATATCGTCTCGGGCGGCCATACCGACGGCATCACCGGTAAGGACTGCCACTGGAACGTCTATCGCGTCTGCAACACCACCAGCATGGAAGCGAATGCTGTCGCCGAACAGCTGTTCAACCAATACGGCAAGAAGTGGCACTTCATTACGCCGGACTACGCCTTCGGCCATACGCTGCAGGCGGCGGCGAAGAGAGACCTTGACAAGTTCGGCGGGACCATGACCGGCAACGAGTTGACCCCGCTCGGCACCACCGACTTCTCCGCCTATCTCATCAAGGCGCGCGCCGCCAATCCCGACGTGCTCCTTGTGCTCGTGCAAGGCGGCGACATGATCAACTGCATGAAGCAAATCGCGCAATTTGGCATCGACAAGCAGATCCACGTCGCCGGTCTTCAGCAGGAGCTCGAATCACTCGCCGCGATGCCGCCGGAGGCGCGCGTCGGCGTGTGGATGTTCGAATGGTACTGGAAGCAACCCGGCGTGCCCGCGGTCGAGAAATTCGTCGCCGACATCCGCAAGGTGAATGGCGGCAAGGTGCCGACGGCGCGGCACTGGTTCGGTTACACCTCGTTGATGACCTATGCGCTTGTTGCCAACAAAGAGAAGACGCTCGAGGGCATCAAGCTTGCCAAAGCACTCGGCGACTTCGAGCTTCCGGACGACGTAAAGTTACAGCCGAACAAGTGCTATTACCGCGCCGGCGATCATCAGCTGATGACCTCATCCTTCGTCGGCGAGGCGGTGTCAAAGCCCGCGGGCGATCCGGAAGATCTTTTCAAGGTCAACACGATCGTGCCGGGCGACAAGACTGCACCGCCCGTGGGCGAGACCGGTTGCAGCTTGCAGTGGCCAGCCTGAAGCCGCAGATCGCGTAACGCATAGCCCCTCCTTTCGCCTGAGCTCTTTGGAGTTACCGGCGAAGGAGGGGCAAGTGTGTGGGATGAGGACCGCATGACCCAGCTTCTCCTCTTCAACATCACCAACGGCCTGATCATCGGTGCCTTTTACGTGCTGATGGCGCTTGGGCTTGCGCTGATTCTGAATTTGTCGAACGTCATCAACTTCGCCCATGGCGGGTTCCTTGTCGTCGGCGGTTATCTCGCCTATACGCTCGAACCCTACATCGGCTTTTGGGGCGCGCTCCTGGTGTCGCCGTTCCTCACCGCCATGATCGGCTGGGCGGTCGAGCGCGTTCTGATCCGCCGCGTCTATGGCCGCGATCCGCTTTACAGTTTGCTCCTCACCTTCGGGCTCGCCTTCATCTTCGAGGAAGGCACGCGCGCGATCTGGGGCGCACAGGGCAAGCCCTTCACAGTTCCCTCGTTTCTGACGCAACCCTTGAGCTACGATTTCTTCTTCATCACGGGCTATCGCCTGTTCATGGTGGCAATGGTCGCGATCATGGTGACGTTGCTTTTCCTCCTATTGCGCTACACGCGTGCTGGCATCCGCGTCCGCGCCGGCACCCTCGACCTCGAAACCGTCTCCGCGCTCGGCGTCAATGTACGCACGCTGCGTTCGCTGAATTTCTCTGTCGGCGTATTTCTCGCAGGGCTCTCTGGCGTGCTCGCCGCGGGCCAGCTCGGCCTTGAGCCGACCATGGGCTCGGGGCTTCTGATGCCGAGCTTCATTGCCATCATTGTCGGCGGCGTCGGCTCGCTCGCGGGCACTTTGGCGGGCGGCTTGCTGATCGGCGTTGCCTCCGGCGTCACCGCCGTCTTTTTCCCGGCGGCGAGCGAGGCGATCATGTACGTGCTGATGGCGCTTGTACTTCTGATACGCCCGCGCGGTCTCTTCGGCGAGGAGGGAATGCTGACGTGAGCCAAAATCGCCGCAGGCTCGCCGTACTTGGCGCAATTTGGGCGGCGCTTGCGTTGGCGCCCTACTGGATGCCGCTCGTTGGCGGCTACACGGCGCTCGGCACCCGCGTGCTGGTGCTTGGATTAGCCGCGATGTCGGTGAATTTTCTCCTCGGCTTCACCGGCGTACTCTCCTTCGGCCACGCCGCCTGGTTCGGGCTTGGCGCTTATGGCTGCGGCCTGGTGTTGAAGTTTATCGCGCTGTCGACGCCGCTTGGCTTGCTCGTCGGCACCTTGCTCGGCGGCGTGCTCGGCGCGCTTCTCGGCGCGCTGATCGTACGCCGCCGCGGCGTCTACTTCGCCATGGTCACCATCGCCTTCGGGCAGGTCTTTTATTACATCGCCTTCCAGTGGAGTTCGCTGACAGGTGGCGACGATGGCTTGCGTCCGTTCTATCGCCAGCCTCTGCATCTTGGCTTCGCCACCATCGATATTCTGAACAACACCACGGCCTTCTATTACTTTGTGCTCGTCTGCTTCGCGCTGGCGGTGGCGGCGATGGCCTTCATCCTGCGCTCGCCCTTTGGCCGCACCATGCTTGCGATCCGCGAGAACGAGCGCCGCGCGCGCTTTCTCGGCATTCCGGTCGAACGCCACATCTGGATCGCATTCACGCTCTCGTGTTTCTTCATGGCCTATGCCGGCTCGCTCTACGCGCTCGTCAATAATTTTGCCGATCCGCGCGGCCTGCACTACAGCCAGTCGGGCGATTTCGTGATGATGGCGGTGCTCGGCGGCATGCGCAGCTTCTGGGGACCGCTGCTTGGCGCGATCGTCTTCGTCGTGTTGCAGGACTATATCTCGAGCGTCACCATCAACTGGCAGATTTACATCGGCTTCCTGTTCGTGCTGGTGGTCCTGTTCTTTCCGCGCGGCCTCCTCGGCTTCATCCAGCAACAGAGGCGCGCGTGAGCATTCTCGAAGTTAGCGGCGCCTCGAAGAATTTCGGCTCGCTCGTTGCCGTGCGCGATGTTTCGCTGAAGGTCGAGGCCGGCGAGTTGCGCGCCATCATCGGCCCAAACGGCGCCGGCAAGACCACATTCTTCAATCTGATTTCCGGCTTCTTTCCGCCCACTGCAGGCACGGTGGCGTTCGACGGCAAGGATGTTACCGCGCTCTCGGTGACCAAGCGCGTCGAGCTCGGTATGGCGCGCACCTTCCAGATCACCGAGATTTTTCCGGAGCTCTCGGTGCACGAGAACGTCCGCATCGGCACGGAAGTGGCGACGGGTTATCGCTTGCGGCCCTGGATCAATCGCGCGGAGGCCGCAGAAGTCGAGCGCAGAATCGAAGAGACGCTTGCGCTTGTTGGGCTTGGAGGCAAAGCCGACCGCCTCGTCGGCGAGCTTGCGCATGGCGACCAGCGCGCCGCAGAAATCGCGATGGCGCTGACGCTGCGGCCCAAGCTGCTTCTGCTCGATGAGCCGACCGCGGGCATGGGCGATCAGGAAACCTATGAGATCACGCAGCTCGTACGCAAGCTCCATCGTGACGGCAAGCTGACCATCGTTCTGATCGAACACGATATGCGTGTGGTGTTTCACCTAGCCGACCGCATTTCGGTTCTCGATCAGGGCAAGTTGCTCGCGGAAGGAACCCCGCAGGAAATCGGCGCCAATGAAGCAGTGCAGGCTGCCTATCTGGGGAAAGCGGCATGAGCGCCGCTCTCGTCGCCCGCGACGTTCACACGTTCTACGGCAAGAGCCACATTCTGCACGGCGTGTCGCTCGAAGTCGCCGAGGGAAAGATCACGACGCTTTTGGGCCGCAACGGCGCGGGCAAGACGACGACGCTGCGAAGCCTGATGGGGCTCACGCCCGCGCGCGAGGGACAAATTACCGTTTTCGGTACCGATACGACACGCCTGCCGCCCTTCCGCATCGCTGCCATGGGCGTGGGATACGTGCCGGAAGGAAGGCGCGTGTTCGCCAACCTGACCGTCGAAGAAAACCTGTTCGTTCCCATCCAGCGCGATGGCCCGTGGACGATTGAGCGCATCTACCAGTTGTTTCCCCGCCTTGGCGAGCGCAAACAGAATCGCGGCCGCCAGCTTTCCGGCGGTGAGCAAGAGATGCTCGCGATCGCGCGCGCGCTTCTGCTCAATCCGAAACTGTTGATGCTCGACGAGCCCTCGCAGGGCCTTGCGCCGCTCGTAGTCCGCGAAGTCTTCCGCATCGTCTCCGAGATGCGGCGCGAGGGCATTTCCGTCCTCTTGGTCGAGCAGAACGCGCGGATGAGCCTCGAGATCGCCGATTACGCTTATGTTCTCGACGACGGCCGCGTCGTCTATTCGGGATCGGCGAAAGAGCTTGCCGCCGATGAAGCGCGCGTCGAAGCGCTTGCTGGCGCAAGCGCCGAAGAATGGAAGCAGGCCTGACAAAAGCCGGGAAGACCTCAGCTTCCTGGCGCGAGTGAAGTCACGCCTTTCCAAATTGCATTCTTGAGGGCGATGATCGGCGGGTTGGCAAGCTCGACCGCGGGCGCGCTTCGCTTGGTGCAGCTTTCAACGAGTCGCGAGATCCAGATGTCGCCGTCGGTAAAATAGACATCTCCCTCGCCATTGCGACCGTTGATGGTCGGGCCGATTCCCGAAACTTGATAGATCGCTTGCACAAGCCGCGCCGAGTTGAGGTCGTTCGTCAACTCTCCGCGAACGAGATCGATATTCGGCGCAATATGGTGTGTGACCGCTCCAGTATAATGGCTGATGCCGACGCCGCGATCGAAGGTCACGGCGCCGAGCCACACCGGCCGTTCCTCCTCGCCATTTTCAAGCACCGGCCACAGGCGCACGTGATCGCGGCGGTCGGCGTTCTTGCCGTTCGGTTTTTCGAAGGCAAGCACCTGTTTCTCACCCAGATAATAAAGCGCGCTGATCGGCGCCGCGGGATAGGGGCGGTCAAGAACAACGCTACCGACGATGCTGAGGCTCGTTCGAAACGTGATCGGATCGGCCGGATACCAGCCCGCCTCATGCATCGCGCAGACAATGTCTTCTTTCGTCCCGATCAATCCGATGTTGATCGGATCGCCGGGAATCCCTTGCGCGGTGTGTGTCAGCGCGGGAAGGGGCGCAAGATCTTTTTGATGTTCGTAATGCTTCCAGATCGTGGGAAGGGCGAAATAAGCGACAGTAAAGTAGGCGAGCCCGAGCACGCCTAATGCCGCAAGAGTCACCTCGGTTCTTTTGAAGAATACAGTCAGCTGCCGAAGCATGATTAACGGGGGTCAGTGTAAGGTTCGGATCGAATAGATCGGCGATGTCATCCAATACATCCGCTTGTTAATGCGCTGTCGTCGACCGCTTAGTCCCTGCAATTTCCCGCATTTCCGGATCGTTCAGCAAGCATTATCCAAAATCGTTATCCAAGAAACGCGATCGTTGATCTTGTCGCACTTATTCTGAGTCCTTTCGATGTAAAATATGGACGAAGAAAAATTAAATTCGTTTAACAATTGATATCGCGGGCTGGCGCACATGAGCAGCAAAACGGACCGTCTTTGGATCGCTTCGGAAAGCGGTGCGGGCACGAAGCTCGCCGAGCTGCAGATCCGGATCGCCAATCGTCTCAAGCTCGGGCTTTATTCCAAGCTCGTTCGCTATGGGCTGAGCCGCGATCTAACGGTGGCTTTCGAGAAGCCGAGCGCGAAGATTCCGATTTCCGTACGCCGGGCCACCGACAGCGATCTGCGCGCAGTGCTCGCGATCGGGGAGAAGGACACGCTCGCCGATAAACTGGAAATCACCTGGCGGCGCGCTTTCGTCGAACGCGATGCCACGGGCGGCTTTGTCGCGGTGGATGAGCGCAACAATGCCCCTTGCTACGTGCAGTGGCTGTTTGGCGCGGCTGATAACAAATTCGTTCAGGAGCTGGGCTGGTTTCCGCTTTTGAAACGGGGTGAAGCGCTGCTCGAGAACGCCTATACGCCGTCGCAATATCGCGGCCTCGGAATCATGTCGGCGGCTATGGCCATGATCGCCGAACACGCACCGGAAGTGGGCGCCTCCGAAGTGATGACATTCGTCGATCAACAAAACATCGCTTCGCTCAAGGGATGTCAGCGGGCTGGATTTTATCCGTCCATGCTGCACCGCCGGATGACGTTGGCTTTCGGCCTTCTCAAATGGAATGAGTTCGAGCCGTTCCCGAAAGACGATCCGCGGCGGGCGATCCGATTCTGAACGGAAAGATCGGTTTGTTTTCCGGCGCATAAGCCGCGGTAAGATCGGACTATCAGGCCCCCAACAACCGCGTTCAACTCGTCGCCGCCGGGCACGTTCATCGCGCGACATCGACGATCTTCGCCGGCATTCAGGCCACGATCTGCCCAGCCCCTAATCACGCGGTCGATCTCGATCTCGCGGAGGTGCGCGCACCGTCCTTCAATATCGAACCGCCTGCCTTTCACTTGCACGCATGGTTCGCGGACGAAGGATTCGGCCGCGTCGTCACCCACTTTGTGCCGGTGGGTGATTTCGACGGGCCGTATCCGTTTTTCGGGCCGGCCGGCAAGCTGCTTTGATCACAGCTTGCGGCCGAACGAAGTTGCTATCGCGACTTGTGGCGCCGCCGCAGATACTCGTGCAATGAGGGCATGCGCGTCTTCTTCAGGAGAGTCTTCAGCATCATGTCGCTGCGATGGCCCTTGGCGAAGTGCGCGCCGTATTCCTTCCGCAGCGACTTGATCCGCGTATTGCCGTGCTTTTTGTCAATCCGGCCGCTCTTGTCACGATGCCGCTTATCGAGGCCGCGTCTTCCCCTTGCCATGCTGTCCTCCTGTGAGGGATAGGATGATCGAGAATCAATTTGAATCAAACTAAGTCTAGGTCGAAGTCTATCTTATCTTGTCCGCGAAAAGCTATCGCTTCAAGCGGGTGCCGGTTGCGCATTCGAAACCGGTGAGGGCTTGGCAATACGGGCGAGCGCGAAAGCGGCAATACTCGCGCAGAGTGCGGGTATAGCCGCGGCCATGAATAGCGATTCCGCGCCGACATGGCTCGCGAGCATGTAACCGCCGATCAGCGGCCCCACGATCGATCCTACCCGCCCGACGCCGAGCGCCCAGCCCACTCCGGTCGATCGCATCATGGTCGGATAATAGGTGGCGGCGAGCGCGTTGGCGGCGATCTGCCCGCCGATGATGGTGAAGCCCGCACAAAAGATCGCAAACGTCGCAAACGGGATCGAGCGGCCGGAATAGCCTACGAGCGCCACCGCGGCGGCGGCGAAGAGATAGGTAAGCGCAAGTGCGCGGAACGAGAAGCGGTCGATGATCAGCCCGAGGATCAAGGTGCCGATCACGCCGCCGACCTGCAGCATCGCGCCGACGGCGGCCGCGGCCGGGATCGAGGCACCGAGATCGTTGAGCACGGTCGGAAGCCAGTTCGACAGAAGATAAATGTCGAGAAGGCTCATGAAAAAGACGATCCACAGGAGAAGCGTCGCGAAACCGCGTCCCTCGCTGAAGAGATGCGCGACTGGAAGGCCCGTGAGCTTTTGCTCTTGCACGCCGAAGCGGGCGTGGTCCGGAAATCGGGCGCTGGGCGCAATCCGTTGCAAGAACTCCGCCACCCGTGCGTCGTCGCGGCCAGTGAGCGCGAGAAACCGGACGGATTCGGGCAAGCGCGCCGCGAGAAGCGGCGCGAGCAGGAGCGGCACCACGCCGCCAATCAGGAACACGGATCGCCAGCCGAAGCCCGGAATGAGTGCCGCGGCGAGTAGGCCCCCCAATGCCGCCCCAACGGAAAATCCGCAGAACATCGCCATCACCATGGTGGCGCGGCGGCGATGCGGACTGAATTCGGAGGTGAGCGCGATTGCGTTCGGCATTGCGCCACCAAGGCCGAGACCGGTGAGAAAACGAATGATCAAAAGGCTCGACGTGTCATGGGCAAAGACCGTTGCTAACGTGCATATCCCGAAGGCGGCGGTGCTGAGCACGATGATGCGCTTGCGGCCGATACGGTCGGCAACTGGCCCGAGGATGAGCGCGCCGATCATGAGGCCAAAGAGGCCGGCGCTGAACACCGGTCCAAGCGCGCCGCGTGCGAGGCCCCATTCTTGGCCGAGCGCCGGCGCCACATAACCAATCGCTTGCGTATCGAAGCCATCGAGAAAAAGCACCCCCGCGCAGGCAAGGAGGAGCTGAATCTGAAAACGGCTCACCGCCTGCTGGTCGATGAAACCGGCAACATCGATAATGCCCGACGCGCTTGTGGATGGCTCGGCCATTTGTCCCCCCGACCTGATATGCCTTGCTCTGCCGGTCTTGGCGCCGGATGGGGATAGATTAACTGACACGAGCGAGGTGTGCAAAAGAGCGCGATGAGCGGAACAGACGAAGCCAACGCGGAGGTCCTGATCGTCGGCGGCGGACCCGTAGGGATGGGGCTCGCGATCGAACTCGGGCAGCGAGGTATCCACACGATCATTGTCGAGCGTTATCGCGAGCCGCAACCAATCCCCAAGGGCCAGAACCTCACCCAGCGCACCATGGAGCACTTCCATTTCTGGGGCGCGGAAAAGGAGCTGCGCGCCGCGCGCACGATCCCGCGCGAGTATGGCATCGGCGGCATGACCGCCTATGGAACGCTGCTCGGCGACTATCGTTACGACTGGCTGCAGCGTGAACTCGTGCGCCCATTCTACTTCACCGACAACGAGCGGCTGCCGCAATACGCGACCGAAGCGGTGCTGCGCCGCCGCGCCGCCGAACTACCCGCGATCCGGGTCATCTATGGCTGGAGCGCCGAGAAGGTGCGCGAGCGCGGTGGCGCTGTCGAAGCCGAAATTGCCGAACGCAATGGCGAAGGCCGCCAGACGCTACGCGGCCATTACCTCGTCGGCTGCGAGGGCAGCCGCTCGCTCGTGCGCGAGGAGGCCGGGATCTCGCAAACACACTCTGATCATGATCGGTTGATGGTGCTCCTCGTGTTCCGCTCGCGGGGGCTGCATGCGCTCCTCGAGCGCTTTCCGAAAAAATCATTCTTCAATGTGTTGCATCCCGATTTGCAGGGTTACTGGAAGTTTTTCGGTCGCGTCGACCTCGGCACGACCTGGTTTTTCCACGCTCCCGTGCCGCCCGATACGACGAAGGATAATTTCGATTTTCGAAGCTACCTGTTTGCGGCGGCAGGTGCCGAGTTCGACGTCGAGTTCGAGCATATTGGTTTCTGGGAATTGCGGGTCGCGATCGCCGATACTTACCGCAAGGGTCGAATGTTCATCGCCGGCGACGCCGCCCACAGCCATCCGCCCTACGGCGGCTATGGCATCAATACGGGCCTCGAGGACGCGGTCAATCTCGGCTGGAAGCTTGCTGCCGTCCTGCGAGGCTGGGCAGGAGATAAACTCCTTGATACCTATGACGCCGAGCGGCGGCCGGTGTTCGAATCCACCGCGCGTGATTTCATCGAAAAAGCGATCAAGGAGGACCGCGATTTTCTCGCGGCCTTCAGTCCCGAACGGGATCGCGAGGCTTTCGAACGGCAATGGGAGGCGCGCCAGTCCGGTGCCCGCTCGGAAGTCCATTCCTTCGAGCCGAATTACGAAGGCTCACCCATTGTGTTTGGGCCGCCCGGCGGCCGCTGCACCGCGGCCGGCACACACAGTCTCAAAGCCCGGGCAGGACACCACCTCGCGCCGCAACCCCTTTCATCGGGGCGGAACGTCTTCGATGAACTGGGCGGAGGCTTCACGCTGCTTGTGTTCGGCGAGGCCGACGCCGCGAGCGCATTCGAGCGCGCCGCACAAAGCTTATCGATTCCGCTGAAAATCGTGCGCGACAACCGCGCCGGTGAGCGCGAGCACTATGAGGCGGCGCTCGTGCTGGTTCGCCCCGATCAGTTCGTGGCATGGGCGGCGGATGCGGCGCCCGCCGACGTTGCGGAACTCCTCAAGCGGGCAATCGGAGCGGGTTAGCAGGTGGGAATCCGCGCGTTTCTCAAGCTTTTCGCCGCGTCCGGCCGCCACAAAGTTCACGGCGCCGCCACAAGTTCCACAGTGATGAACCCGGTCTGAATTTTCAATACAGCGCCGGTTCAGCGCGCCTTTGCATAATCGCGCCTGTTGGGAATTGGGGGTGCGAGAAACAGGAGAAGTGCCATGGTTCGCAAGCTCATTATCGCACTGGCAGCGAGCGTGACCGCTGGATTCGCGTTCATCCCGGTGAGCGCCTCAGCCGGCTGGTGGTACGGGCATCGCGATATTCGCGCAGACCGGCGCGATATCCGCAGCGATCGTTTCGACATCCGCCGCGATCGCGCCGACCTGCGGCAGGACTGGCGCGATCTCGGCCGCGACATGCGGTTCGGGAATGGGCGGGATATTGCCCATGACGTGGCGGACATCCGTCGCGATCGGATGGATCTCCGCAATGACCGGCGTGATCTCTGGCATGACCGCTATGATCTCTACTGGGATCGCCGCGGTTACTGATAGCCGGAAAATAGAAGGCCCCGCATCGAGCGGGGCCTTCTTGCAAGCTGGTGCGACCTATTCGCTGTTACCCGGCTACGTGCCCCGGCAGGCGCGCAGATGTTCCTTGCGAATATCGCGCTCGGCTTCGGCGGCGCGGGGCGAAACACCGAGACACCATTCGTAATGAACGTGGCGGTCCGCCGACCAGCGCGGCCCTTCGAGCCCGCGCGCGCAGGCGGGCGTCGAGAGCGCCGCGCGCACCTGGTTGAGCGCCGCATCGGTATAATCGCGGCAAAAACCCGGATCAGCGGCGCGCGCGCCGGAAAGCCCCGGGAACAGGAGAACCGCGGCAAGGGCGGCCGAATAAGTCATTCTGCCTGGCATTTTATTCCTCCCTCGAATCAAAAGGATTGCGCCGCGAACCTAATCTTTGCTGATCTCAGGGTCACCGCGCCGAAAGCGCGCAGGGGCTTCACTGTCCATCGACGAAAGTGCACGCCCATCGCCCGCCTTTATCGAAATTCTCGATCGCGGTGTTGATCGTACAGCTGATGGATTTCAGGAACGTGCCGCAGTAGCCGCCCATTGCGCAATCGCCGAATTGCACGCCGTTGCTTGCGCTCGAGTTCTGAATCTTCTGCAGCAAATCGCTCATCGCGCGGCTGTCGGTAAACGGTCGGCCGGTTTCAGTTCCCTTGATATTTTCCGCACCGGTCCGGCATTTGATCGTCGGCAGATCCGCAAGTGGATCAGAGGCGTCGAAGGGCCCGCGCGAATATTGATCGCAATGAAAATTATCGACTTTCACGATGAACTTGCGGGCCTCGCCCTTTTTGACGGCCGTTCCATCGTCAATCAGCAGAGCGATCGTTGCCGCGGCGACATCGGGTAGCTCAGCCGAGGTGTCGGGCACCGTGACCAATGCGCCAAAGCTCGCAGACATAAAAATGAGCAGATAGATTGACGCCACGCAGAATGTTTTCATGGGCCGCTCCTAAACGTCCCGCCTGAATACCAAATTTTGAATGCCGCTTGTGGCTAAGGCGGCTTATTTCCCGGGATTGTTTGGATCAGAGGGCGGATGATTCCGGGACAATATGGCGTGAATAATATCGAGCAAATAAGCGGCGTGGGGGGACAGCGCGGCCGTCTCTTTTCTCAGATACTCGACCATCGAAAGCACGGCCGGAAGCTTGTCGGACCCGCGGGGATCTACCTGATGTGGAGGGTTAATTTCGCTTTTGGGAATCATTCGCACACGCCCTTTTCCAAATCCTAGGGCGGCTCGAACGGGGCGTATGTACCCAAAATGGAACGGGGTGTTCTATTTCCGGAACGGACTATCCGAGAGCGTCGCTCGCGTAGGGTTTGTTGTACGACAAAGCCTCCACCTTGTCGGCATGAACGAACCCTTCAAAGAGATTGATCAGCGGCTCTCCTTTATAGGCGTGGCCAAGTTCATTCGGATGAATGAATTCGTCGCGAAACCAGGGGAATTTCCGTGGATCGAACGCGTCAATAATCCATTCGATCATGCGACGCACGCGTGGAATTCGGCCTGCATCGGCATGATACGCAAGCCATATATCGAACGGAAAGCGAGCATCGAGGTCGAGCGGCACAAACCTTCCGCCGATCGCGTGTATGTAGGTGGGTACCCAACCAATGCCTGCACCCTTGGCGATCGCCCAGGAATGCACGGTGCTGGTGTTGGTGATCATCGCCACAAACCCGTTCCAGGGCATGCCGGGAAATGCTTGGTTAAACAGCCGGATCGTGTCGGTTTGCTCGGCGAGCTGGACGACAATCCGGTGCTTCGACATTTCCTGCAAAGTTTTAGGCGCCCCGTAAGTTTCGATGTAAGGCTTGCCGGCAAACGGCATTGAATGCAGCCGCCCAAGCTTGACGATCTTGATATCGGGCGCGGTCGGCTTGGTGAGTTGGATCGCGACATCCGCCTCAAGCCGCAACACGTCGGCGGATTGCATGGCGCAGACCAAATTCACCAAAAGCCCGGGATGCGCACGCTGGAATTCCACGAGCCTCGGCGCGATCCAAAACGTTCCGAGGCCCTCGGTGACCGCCAATTTGACCTCGCCGCTGAGAAGCGGAACCGCGCTGTCTCGCGCCCGCACGATCCCGAATGAGGCAGCTTCCATGCGTTTGGCGGCATCGAGAATGCGCTCGCCTTCGAGCGTGGTGCGTACGCCGTCGACATGGCGCGTCAATAGCGTGACCGCCATGTGCTGTTCTAGCTCGTGAATCTGCCGGCGCAGGGTATTGATCGAAAGGCCAAGCGCATCCGCGGCCGCGCGAAAGCTGCCGCAACGGGCAACTTCAAGGAAAAGACGGATGGCATCCCAGTTGGCCGCCGGCCCGGCTGCAGGTTCCGAACGTTCCAAAATCGGAACACCGCTGTTCCGTTGTGGCTGCATACGCACTCCCCACCCCCCGCTAAGCTTTGCAGACTCCAGTTGCTGATTCAACATGAGATTGAGGTCATGACTGCCCACGACCTTCGCGCCACCCGCGCTGCCGAAGCGCTCAGCCGGATGCCGAAGTCGTCATCCCACCCGCTTGCGGAACTGGATCCTCAACTTCTTGCCAGGCGTCTCGTCGTCTTTACGCCCAATGGCTTGGAAGCCGCGAGGCTATGGGAAAGCGCTCGCACCTATATCGCCGAACTTACGAGCACCGAGATTGTTCAGCGTGTAATGACGCATAATCCGGATAGTTTCTGGGCCATTGCCCGGCGGGACCGTTTCAAGGCGAACGCGCCGGAGGGCGAAGGATTCATGGCGTTCCTCATGCTCAACGAAGCGGGGATGAAGGGTCTTGTTAGCGGCGAGCTCAATACGAAGAACCCGGATCTGAAATTACTGGCTCTGCAAAACGAAAAGCCCGCCGGTATCTATGTCTGGGGCGCGCATGCGCGTGGGCCGCTCGCAGGCGGTATCGCCTTGGCGTTCGAGAAGCTTTGGACGCCGCTATATCGCGACGCCGATATTTATGCGCGTCCGGTCACCGCTGACGGGCGCCGGATATTGGAAGGGCTGGGTTTCACCTGCGGCGCTTCTTATGGCGGCATCCAGACACTGCATCTGCACACGTATCGCCGCGCCGGCGCTTCGCCGGGTGATTCTTCCCGCAACCGCATCCGGCCCAAAATCGGCCGCGCCAAAAACCTTTCGGTTACGGTGGTGCGCACGATCGAGGATTTGATGCGCGTCATGACGATCCGCAGCGCTGTTTATATCGCCGAGCAGGAATGTCCGTATCTGGAAGAGTTCGACGGCAATGATTTTTCGGCAACACATCTTCTCGGCTATGTCGGCGACGAGCCGGTAGGCTGCATGCGCATTCGTTATTTCGCCGATTTCGCCAAGGTCGAGCGGCTCGCGGTTCGAAAGGAGTTCCGCAGCGCGGGCCTGGCGCCGTACCTCGTGCGTGCGAGCGTCGAGCTTTGCGAAATGAAAGGCTATCGGCGGATTTACGTCCACTCGCAAAGACGCCTGGTGAATTTCTGGGCGAAACGCGGCTTCAAGAGGCTCGAAGGCGGTCGCGATCTCATTTTTTCGGACTTCGAATACGTGGAGATGATTCTGGACGCCGACCGTCATCCGCAAGCGATCACGCTTGGAATTGATCCCTATGTGATCATTAGGCCCGAGGGCCAATGGCATGCGCCGGGGGTCCTGGAGCGTTCCGCCATTCGCCCCATCAAACAGCCGGCAGCCGAGGGGGTGCGGGCGTGAACTCGGTCGTCGATATCCGCGCCTATGTCGATCCGTCGATCATTCCGATGCTGGTCTTCGTCGATCTGCAGCAGGAATACACCGCAAGCCCGCGCGCGCTCGCGATACCGACCGCTTCCGAGGCGCTGGTGAATTGCCGCGCGGCGCTCGCGCATGCGCGCAAGATCGGCTGGCCGATTGCGTTCATGCGCTGGGTTGGCCGCTCGTCGTTCTTCAATCAGGCGACGAAATTTTCGCACTGGATTGAGGGCTTCGAGCCGATGCGGGCGGATATGATCTTCGAGCGCGACCGGCCGTCCTGCTATGCCTGTCCGCAATTCAGCGAGGTCGTTGCCTCAAGCGGCGGCAAGTTTGTACTCGCCGGATTCGCGGGCGAGGCCGCCTGTCTTTCTACGGCCATTGACGCGTTCCATCGCGGCCACCGCATGACCTATCTCGCCGATGCATCGGCGAGCCACAGCCTTGATGGCATCGCTGAGAGCGAAGTCCACCTGATCATCGCCAAGCTCGCCGGCCTCTATGGGAATGTCACGGCGACCGCCACGTGGATCTCGGAAACATCCAAGCGAGGCCGCGCCTACGCAAGGTCGCATCTTGCTGATCTCGGCTAGATCGGCGAGGTCTCACATGCCGTCTTTTCCGGAAATGACCGGGCCGAAATGCTCGCTGTATTCGCCGTTGAAGCGCGACATCTGCATTTGTTTGATCGGATAATAGTCGTCCGGCCCGGTGTTGATCTTGATGCCCGGCAACAGCATTCCAAGCTCAAGGTCCTTGAGGTTCGCCGCTTGTCGCATGACATTTTCGCGCGTGAGATTGTCGCCGCATTGTTGCAGGACCTGCACAAGTGTTTGCGCGGTCAGATACGCATAAACGCTGAACGTGTTGTTCTTATCGCCGCCAGGATAATATTGATCCATGAACGCCGCCCATTCTTTTCGCGCCGGATCGTTGTCCCATCTCGGATCGGTCGGGTCCTTCGTGTAGTTGCTGGAGAGAATCCCCTTTGCGTTCTCAAGCCCTGCCGGCTTGAAGACGGCGCCGACGGAATTCGAAACGCTGACAACAATATGAATGGGTTTCCAGTCAAGTTCGGCGACCTTCTTGATCGCTTGTGCGGCGAATTTGGGCGTTGATTGATCAAAAAAGATATCGGCGTCCGAGGATTTCAGCGTGACGATTTGAGAATCGATCGTTGGATCGGATGGCTCATACGAAACCTCGGCGACCACCCGCATCCGGCCTTCGAGGCCGCCTTTAAAGCCCTTCAGATAATCCCGGCCGGCGTCGTCGTTCTGGTAAAGGATGGCGATCTTTCCGTTCGGGTAATTCTGTAGAAGATATTTGGCGTAGATGCGTCCCTCGCTTTCATAGGTGGGTTGCCATCCCATCGTCCAGGGAAAGTTTTTGGGGTCCCCGAATTTGGACGAGCCGCTGCCGACAAAGAGCTGCGGCACCTTCTTCAGATTCATGTATTTTTGGATGGCGAGATTGGTGACGGTGCCGAGGCTCTGGAAAATCAGGAGCACGCCGTCGCTCTCGACAAGCTTGCGGGCTTGTTCGACGGTTTTCGACGGATTGAAAGCGTCGTCGTAGGAAATGAAATTGATCTTGCGTCCATTGACGCCGCCCTCCGCATTGACCTTGTCGAAGTAGGCGGCAATGGTCTTGCCGATGGATGCATAAGCCGAGAGCGGCCCGCTATACGGCATGATGTTGCCGATCTTGATTTCAGTATCGCTGGCGCCCGTGTCGTATGCTTTTTGGGCGGTGGCCGGTGCCAAGCCGAATGCGAGGTTCGCTGTCAGAACGATCCATGGCCCGAAGTGCCGCGCACGCATCATAACGCCCTTTAGAAACGGTTGGTCTCTGCAATCACCATGGAAGACTCAAATGCAGGGGAACATCTTTGTCGCACGCAGGTTTATTTGCAACGCGGCGACCTGGTACTATAGTTTGCGTGCAACCTCTCGCATTTGAAAGCAGGGCGCGATGAGCCGTCGGATCTTTCGGCATCGCAGAAAGTCGATACCGCATCCTTGCGCGCTTCCTATCGCATTGGTTGTAATTGCTGCATTGATCGAAACGGCGAGCGCGCAAGCGCCGAAGGTTGGCGATCCGCCCGAGGCCAACAACATGCGCCTCGTCGGATATAACGATCTGCAAGGGCGGAGCGCCTACCAGCCGACCATTCACCGCCAGGGCGATCGCTGGTTTGCCTATATCGGCCATCATGGCGGAACGGACGCGACGCCGAAGCCGATCAACCCCCTTAACGGCCAGCCGGAATTCAACGGCACATCGATTGTCGACGTTACCGATCCCGCGCATTCGGTTTATGTCGCCCACATTCCCGGCCAGGAAGGCAATTACGAGCAGGGCGGCGCGCAGATGGTCCGCGTGTGCGACGGCACGCAGTTGCCGCATGGCGATCCGAACAGGGTCTACATGCTCCGCACCTTTGGCGGGCAAGCGCATGAAATCTGGGACGTGACAAAGCCTGCCGAGCCGAAACTCATGGTGCGTCTCGATGGTCTCAACGACACGCATAAAAGCTGGTGGGAGTGCGATACCGGCATCGCCTATCTGGTCTCGGGCGCGCCGGGCTGGCGCACGCGGCGCATGACGCAGGTCTACGATCTCAGCGATCCCGCGCACCCCTTGAAAATTCGCGACTTCGGCCTGCCGGGGCAGGAGCCTGGCTCCACAGGCTCCGTGCCGACCGAACTACACGGTCCGATCTCCACCGGACCGCAGGGCAATCGCGTCTATTTCGGTTACGGCACCAACAAGGGCGGCGTCTTGCAGATCGTCGATCGCGACAAGCTGCTCTCCGGTCCGAAAGAACCGACGCCGGAGAATTTGCGTTATCCCGTTGTGGGCCAGCTCGAAATGCTGCCGCTGAACGGCGCGCACACGACCTATCCGCTTGGAAAAATGCCGATCGCCGAATTTTCCAGGGAAAAACTCGGCAGCACGCGCGACTTCGTCATGATCGTGGACGAGGAAATCCTGAACGAGTGTCAGGAGCCGCGCCAGATGGTGTGGTTCGCGGACACGACGGTGGAAACGCGGCCGATGATCGTGTCGAGCTACACGGCTTCGGAAGCGAGCGGAAATTTCTGCGAGCGCGGCGGCCGTTTCGGCGCGCACTCCTCGAATGAAAGCATGGCGCCGGTCTTCTACAAGAAGCTCGCCTTCATCAGCTTCTTCAATGCCGGGGTGAGAGCGATCGACGTGCGCGATCCTTACCATCCGAGAGAGGTGGGTTTCTTCATTCCGGGTATTACCGAGGCGACCGACAAGCGCTGCGTGAAGGTCGGCGGCGAGGATCGCTGCAAGGTGGCGATTCAAACCAACAATGTGGAAACCGACGAGCGCGGTTATATTTACATCGTCGATCGCGCCAATACCGGCATGCATATCCTGGAGCTGACGGGCGAGCCGCGCGCGATCGCTGGCCTGCCGCCGGACTGAAGGCGGGGAGGATCACCCGTGAGCCGAGTGATCAAGATTTTTTGTGTCGCGATCTTGCTGACACTTCTGCCCGTGCTGCTTTTTTGCGGCCCGGGGCTGATCGCCAGTCGAGAGCCGCAGGAAGCCGACTGGAAAGCGATCAAATGGCCATTTCCCACCGACGCCTGGCCCGAGGGCCGCGCCTTCCATTGTGGACGCGAGCAATGCGGGACGAATGTTGATTTGTACATCCGGCCGAAGGCCGGCTTCTGCGATTGCTATCGAGGGGTTACCGATGACGACGACATCGACCGCGTCGGCGACGTGGTTGTCCTCGGTCAAAACTATGCGCCGTCGGCGGCCGGTGGAAATACGACATTGATCGGCCTGCAAGGCCGCGCCAGGCATTTTGTGGTCGATGCGCCCGGACGGACAAAACTTTACGCGATTGGGATCGCGCTTCACCGCAGATGCGACGCGATTGTCGCGACCGCCGTCAGCGACAGCCCGATAGCGGGCCGCGCGGAAGATAATGTATTCAAGCTGTTGAATTCGCCGGAAATGAAAAACTGGATCGAGGCGCAGCCGCAATCTTAGGATTACGGCGCGCCGTTAATCCTTCGGAATGGTCCGCTTCGCGTAAGGGAACCAGTCGGGCTTCCGCTCCTGCACATAGTCGAGGTGCACGTGCTTTGGCTCGCGGAAGGCATCCAGTCCTTCTGCGCCGAGTTCGCGCCCGATTCCGGAATGACGCATGCCGCCGAAGGGTGCGGCGTTGTTGTCGGCCAAAGGATCGTTGATCCAGAAGCTTCCGGCCTTGATGTTTTCCATCGCCTTCATCGCAAGCTCCAGGCTCTTCGTGTAGATCGTGGCGCCGAGGCCATATTCGGAATCATTCGCCTTCTCGATCGCTTCATTCGCGTCCTTCACGTAAAAGATCGTGACTACCGGTCCGAACAACTCTTCGGTGGTGGCGATGCCGCCATGCTTGGCGCCGGCGACGACGGTCGGCTGGAAGAAGTGTCCCTTGAGCCCGTCGGGCTGATAACGCTTGCCGCCCGCCAGGAGCTTCGCGCCTTCGCCGAGCACGGTCGCGATCTGCTTTTCGAGTTTCTCTACCGCGTCTGAAGAAATCAGCGGCCCCATGTCGGTTTTCGGATCCATGGGGTTGCCGACCTTCAGCGTCTTCACGTGCTCAACGACACGTTTGGTGAATTCCTGCGCGAGCGATTCGACCACATAGATGCGCTTCGACGAGGTGCAGACCTGGCCCGCGTTCAGGAGCCGCGCCCATACGGCGCCTTGCACCGCCACGTCGAGATCGGCGTCTTCGAAGACGAGGAGGGGATCGATGCCGCCGAGTTCAAGATTGATTTTCTTGAGCTGTGCGCCAGCGGTCGAAGCAATCTGCTTGCCCACGGCCGTCGAGCCGGTGAAGGCGATCATGTCGACATCGGGATGATTGAGAAGCGTCTTTCCGGTGTCGCCGGCGCCGGTCACGATATTGACCACGCCCGGCGGCAATACGTCGTAACATTCGCCGAGCAGCAATCCCGAAAGCGGGTTCTGGTGCGGCGGCTTGCAGACGACCGTATTGCCGGCGGCAATCGCGGGCGCGACCTTCCACGCCGTCAACAGAAGCGGGAAGTTGAAAGGCGCGATGCACGCCACCACGCCATAAGGCTCCTTGCGGACGAAATTCACCTGATGATCGGCGCCTGGTGGCACGGTGATGCCCATGGATGAACGACCGACCTCGGCGAAGTAGTCGAAGCTTTCTGCCACCCATTGCACGCAATCGGTGGATTCGATAAGCGGCTTTCCCGTTTCCTGCGTCATCTGCGTCGCAATCGCTTTTTTCTTCGCGCGAATGCGGTTTGCGACCTCGTGCAGAAGCTCCGCTTTGGTCACGCCCGACATCTTCCACCACGCATGTTGCGCTGCGCGCGCGGCTTTGACGGCGGCGTTCACATCGGCTTCGCCGCACGCCGGTACGCTGTCGAGCGCCTCCAGCGTCGCGGGATTATGCACCTCGATGGTCGAATTCGATTTTGCTTCGACGAACTTGCCGTTGATCAGGATCGGTCGGGCCATTCTCTGCTCCCCACGGCGATCAGGTATTTTTCTTTGATCGAGCCTTTGATCGCATCGCCTATCAATATAGAGTAGGCATGGAACGCGGAAGACAACAATCCTTGAGCAAAGCCGTCGATTTTCGTGATCGCCATGTCGTCGTCACCGGCGGCACCGGCGCGCTGGGCAGCGCCGTAGTCGGCGCTCTTCTGGAGGCGGGGGCTTCCTGCCATGTTCCCTTTTTCGTCGAGGCGGGAACGAAAGATTTCCCGCATCGCGAAAATCCGCGCGTGAAGCTCATTGCCACCAGCTCGCTTACCGACGAAGCCGAGGTGACACGCCTGTTCGACACCGTTCCCAATCCATGGGCTTCGATCCATCTCGTCGGCGGCTTTGCCATGAGCACGGTCAGCGACACCGACAAGGCCGCGCTCATGCAGCAGATCGATACGAACCTGGTCACCTGCTTTCTTTGCTGTCGCGCGGCCGTGCAAGCGATGACGCGCGGCAGGGCAGGCGGCCGCATCGTCAATGTAACCTCGCGTCCCGGGATCGAATGGCGCACGGGCGCGGGTCTTGCCGCCTACGCCGCGAGCAAAGCCGCGGTCGCGGCGCTGACGGTGGCGCTCGCGGAAGAAGTCGTGAAGGACGGCATTCTCGTGAACGCCGTCGCGCCTTCGATCATGGACACGCCGGCCAATCGTGCGGCGATGCCGAAGGCGGATTACTCCGCCTGGCCGAAGGTGGACGAAGTGTCGCAGGCGATTTTGTTTCTCGCCTCGCCCGATAACAAAGTCACACGCGGCGCGATCGCTACGGTCTACGGGCGTGCGTGATGCGCTTCGCGGGGTTCATGACCGCGGGTTATGCGAACCAGGTGCAGGCCCTGAAGAAGCTCGCCATCATGGGCGGGCTTCTGGCCTTCGCTGTTATGGGCGCGGGCCGCTATTCGGCGGACGAGCTCCTGGCCAGGCGTTCGTAATCGCCAGCCGTCTCAGTGCCGCGTCAGGCGCTCGGCGAGCGTCCTGCCGCTCGGCGCGACGCCTGTGCGCTCCGCCTTCTGGTCGATGTTCCAGTAGGCGCGCTGGATGTAGTGGACGCCGAGGAAGCGGAACGGCTCGATCTCCCAATTGGGCGAGCGGTGATTGACGCAAGGAAGCCCCGTGATTTCCGACTTCGTGCCGGTGATGAGATCGGCGAGTACCCGGCCGGCAAGATTGGTGGTCGCAACGCCGTTGCCGACATAGCCGCGCGCGCTGGCGACGCCCGATTTCGGATCAAACGACATTGTCGGCATGAAGTCGCGTGGCGCGCCGAGGGGGCCGCCCCAGGCGTGCGTAAAACGGATATCTTTCAGGCGCGGGAACCACGTCCGCACGCTTTCCTGAAACATGCGGATCGTCGGCTCGTGCCGGTCGTATTCGTCCTCGATGCGCGAGCCGAAATGATAGGGCGCGCCGCGCCCGCCAAAGAGAATGCGCCCGTCGGCGGTCTTCGCCGTGTATTCGATGGTGAGGCGGCAGGAGTCGACGCATTCGCGGCTCTTCCAGCCGATCTCCGTCCAGTCCGCCGCCGAAAGCGGCTCGGTGAGCGTCATCAGCGAATAGACCGGAATCAGGCTGCGATGCGTCTTTGTCAACCGCGAGAGATAGGCTTCGCCGCAAAGAACGATCGTCTTTGCCCGCACCTTGCCGCGCGCTGTGTGGAGCGATGGAGAATTTCCTGTTGTGAAATCGGTGACTTCAGTCTGTTCGTAGATTTTTGCGCCGCGCTTTTCGACCGCGCGCGCGAGTCCGCGCACCAGGCGGCCCGGATGGATATTGGCCGCATCCTTGTAATAGATCGCGCCGAGTACGCCCGCGATCCTGACATGCGCATCGGCGCCAGCTTTGTCGAGTAATTCGACGCGGTCGCCGAGGCCGAGCTCTTCGAATTCCGCATGGGTGTCGCGCACGGCCGGCAATTGCTGCGGCCCGCGCGCTACCGTCATGCCGCCGCCCTTGACGAAATGAATGTCGATTCCTTCCGCCGTGGCGACGCGCGCGACTTCATCCACCGAAGCCGCCATCGCGCGATAGAGCGAAACCGCCGCCTCGCGCCCGTAACGCTCCGCGATCGCTCCGGGGCTCACCGGGAAGTGCGCGGTGCACCATGAGCCGTTGCGCCCGGAGGCGCCGAAGCCCGCGATTTCCTTTTCGATGATCGCGATCTTCAGCGACGGCTGCCGCGCCAGAAGATAATACGCGGTCCATAATCCCGAATAGCCAGCGCCAAGGATCGCCACATCGACGTCGATGGATTGGTCCAATGCCGGCCGCGGCGTGAGATCGTCGCCGCAAGTCTCGAGCCAAAAGCTGTAGGCGGCGTAATTCTTCATCGAATAACTGTGCCGATCGCGTACATCGCTCAATCGCGGTCCATGACGTCAGCCATGACCGGGCGGCCCTTGATACCGCCGCGCTCGGCGACCGGGACCATAGGCATGTCGGACTTGAGCAGCCGGTCGGCAAGTTCGAGACACCGATGCGCGAGCGCCGCCGCGCCCCGGGCGAGCGCTTTCGACTCGCGCACGATGCGCACGTTGTTTTCCATATCCTCGTGCGACCAGCCGCGCGAATGCGCAATGTAGGGAAATTGCGGAAAGAAGAAGCCGAGTTCGGCGAAAAAGGAGAGCATGGAACCCGCGACGCCCTGGATGTTGTCCTGGCCGCCGACGATGATGAATCCCGCCACCTTGTTGTGAATGAGCTGGTCTTCTTTGTTGGCAACATCCACTTGCACGCAGTTCAGCCGCTCCACCATCTTGAAATAAAGTGACGAGGCGGCGCCCCAGCGGATAGGCGTCGCGACGATGACCGCATCGCCCCAATGCACGAGCGCCTCATAGACCTGATCCATCTCATCCTTCGAATCCATCTGCGTGATCGAGCAGGGCCACGTGCAGGCGCGGAGGCTCTTGGAGAAATAACCCTCGCAGGTGCGAAACTTCAGCGTGTTCAGCGTGATCAAGCGCGTCTCGGCGCCTGATTTCTTCGCGGCCGCGAGCGCGTGCCCGAGGAGATGATCGGAGCCGGAAAAACGCGGATTGCCCGCATCCATGGCCGTGGTCGAAATGCCGACGAGGCGGAGCGGCCCGGGCGTGCGAACGGGCTTGCGCGCCAAGGGATGCGGCTCGTGCGACAACTTGTTGCGCTTGGTGGGGTTCGCCACATCAACAAGCACGCGACCCTTCTCGACCTTCACCGGAAACGACGGAACACAATCCTCTTCGAATCCGGGTTCGCCCTTGCCGGTAACACGGTGGAATTTCCAATTGTGCCAGGGACAGACGATGTAATCGCCATCGAGGCGGCCTTCGCCGAGCGGTCCGCCGACATGATTGCAGGCGTGGGAAACCGCGCCGAACACGCCGTCCTTGAAGGAGACCGCGAGGGCAGCACCTTTCGCTTTGACCGGCCGGCAAGATTGCTTCGAAAGTTCGGCGGCGGAGCCGACATCGGTCCAATCTGGTTCTCTGGCCATGGCGAAAATGCTCCCCTTATTTATTGATTGTCATCCGATGTTGATCGCCGCGGGCGTGCCTGCCGCGAGCGGCTCCGGATGAACTTCGATGATGCCATTTCGCAAGCGCACGCGGTAGGTCGGAAGCTTCTCGGTGAAGGGCGGCGGCGCGCATCCGTCCCTCAATTTATATTGATAGCCATGCCAGGGGCAGGTCACGAGCCCGTCAACGATACAACCCTCGCCGATCGGACCGTTCTGATGGGCGCAGAGATTGCTGAGCGCGCCGACTTCCTGACCATCGCGGAAGACGGCGATGCGCTCGCCCCCGGGGGCCGCGATGATCGTAGCGCCTTTATCGGGGATTGATCGCGGCGGCCCCACCGCGAGCCAGCCGTCGTCTCCGGCAGGCGCGCCGAGGTCGCGTTTTCGCTCGCGCCAGCCCGCTACAAGATGAAGCGTGGTGACGCAGAGGAACGCCGTACCCAGCATGATCGGGATCACCGGGCCGCGCTTGTCCTGCATCACGCCAAGCGCAACATGCAACAGCACCAGCCCATAGGCGGCGTAAACCGCCATGTGCATCGCCTTCCAGACGGGCGGCGTCAGCAAATTCAGCCAATAGTCGTGGCTCGTGGCGGCCAGCAGCAATAAAATGAGCAGCGCCCCGAGGCCGAGGATTTTGAACGGGAAGCCGATGAATTTTCCGTAGGCCGCCCAGTTGGTGAGTTCGTTCACGAGATAGGGCATCGCATTCAGCCAATAGAACCACAGCACCATCAGCGAGGCATGGACGAGCGCGACGAAGAACAGCAAAACGCCGAAATGCCGCCGGTTATAGAGGAGTTTCAGGAATCGGCGATCGAGCCTCGCGAGCGGTCCGATCGAGAGGATCAGCGACAGCATGAGAAACGCGCAAGTGCCGGTGGCGGCGATGCCGAGATCGATCCAGGCCGGCACGTCTTTCGGCGGATCGAGCGACGACCCGATGATCAGAAAGCCCGTGAGATAGAATGCGACAGCGGCCAGGAGAACGCCGTCGTAAATGTATTTGTCGCGGTTCCACATGACCGCCTGGTAGCCGCCGCTCATTATTTGCTCTCGCTCGCGGTCGGCGTATCGGCGGCCGGCGGCGGCCGCAGGTAGAGCGCCATCGCGAGGCCAAATCCGATCACCAGAGCGAAGACCGGCCAGAAGGCGCGATGAACCAATCGGTGTTTGCGCGTCATCGGCGGCTTCGCGCTTGCAGCCAGCGGCCGAGGACCAACGGCCACAGAATGATCGAGCCGGGCAGGATGAGGATGCGCGCGCCGATGCTGACAGGGATCGGGTGCGCGAGCGCCTGTGTCACGCCAAAGAGCACGAACAAAATACCAATGACGATACCGGCCGCGACATAGAGCGCGAGTGCGAACAGCAGGATCGCGGCAATGCTCATTCGAGTGTCTCGACCGGTAATCAAAATGTTATCGCGACGGAAGTCTGCCCCAGCTATTCCGCTGTTACAATTGTTGCGGATACTGCGTGATCGCACAGAGGAAGCGCCATGGCCCGACAGGACGAGGAAAGCCTTCGCAATCGCAAACGCGAAGGGCTGCGCGAGGCCCGCCTGCAGGCGCACTATGCGGTGCAATGGCTTGGGCGCTTCGGTGGCGCGTTCGTTTCGCCTGAGCCCGACTACAGCCATACCAGCATGGACTGGCACGATTCGCTGCCGGGTCTTGCCACCAAGGCGCTGAAGGACGGAACGCGGCTCGGCCTTCGGATCAGTGATCTTTTGTTTGTGTTCCTCGGCAAGGACGGCGCGCCGATCAAATCGAGCTCCTATCCCTTGGACGGACGCACGGACAAAGACGTGCGCCAATGGCTTGGCAAGGAACTCGGCGCGCGCGGAATGGACGCGGCCACTCTCGACAAAATAGCGCCTTACGAAATTCCCGCGCACGCGATCGCCAAAGGTGCCGCGTACGACGTCCGCAAAGCAGGCGGTTCATTGGGCGAACTCGAAGGATGGTTTGCCGCTGCGCACTCGGCGCTCGAAAAAATTCGGCGGCAGATGAGCAAGCGCTCGCTCTCGGCCTCGCCGGTGCGCGGCTGGCCGCATCATTTCGATATCGCGACGCTGATTTCGCTCGACGCGGGCGGCGGCGAGCACGGGCGCTCGGTCAATGCAGGACTGTCGCCGGGCGATGAGTATTATAACGAGCCCTATTATTATGTGAGCCCGTATCCGCATCCCGCGCCCGCAACATTGCCGTCCTTATCGGGAATTGGTCACTGGCATACGAAGGATTTTACCGCGGCGATCGCCACCATGTTTGAAATCGCGGACGGCAAAAATAAGAATATCGAAGCTGCAGCGGATGATTTCCTGCAAGAAGCCGTCGATAAATCGATCAAGATTCTCGGCTGAGCGTCATAGTCCAAGCAATCGTTTGGCGTTACCACCCGCGATCGCGGCGATCGTCGCGGGATCGAATGCTTCGGCCGACGCTACGTGGCCGATCGGATCGTATTCGCCCATGTCGAACGGATAATCCGTTCCCATGAGGATTTTGTCGGCGCCGAACACGCGCACCAGAGTCTCCAGCTGGTGCGGCGTGAAGACCACCGTGTCGAAATAAATCTTCTTCAGGTACGAAGTCGGCGGATGCGGCAGGGCCGCCTTTGCGTCCGACCGCGCCCCCCAGGCGTGATCGATGCGGCCGGAATAGGCGGGAAGATAGCCGCCGCCATGGACGGCAAGAATTTTCAATTTCGGATGGCGTTCCAGCACGCCGTCGAAAATGAGGTTGTGCAGCGCGAGGGTCGTCTCGAATGGGTTGCCGACTACGTTGTTGAAGTAGTGCCGCGTCAGCCGTCTGCCTTCGGTGAAACCGTTCGGATGAATGAGGACAAGCGCGCCGAGCTCCTCCGCCTTTTCCCAGAACGGCGCATAGGCGGGATCGGAAATCTCGTTACCGGCGACGTTGGTCAGAATCTGCACACCCTTGAATTTGAGTTCGCGCATGAGGCGCGCGAGCTCCGTTGCAGCTTCTTTCCCGTCCTGCATCGGCACGGTGCCGAGTGCGGCGAAGCGATCGGGTTTTTTTGCAACATAGTCGGCGATGCCGTCATTCACCATGCGCGCGGCGGGGACCGCGATCTCGACCGGCAACGTCGTGTAGCATTGCGGCGGCGGAGGCATCACAAGCTGCATGTCGAGGCCCATCGCCTCCATGTCTTTGAACCGTTCGTCGTATTGCGTCATGCGCGAGCGGCGGTCGGCTTCCTGCTTCTGGTTCAGCGCCTTGGTGTCAGGCGTGGCGAAATGCGCGAGCGGAATCGTCGAAAGGTCAAGGTGCGGCGCGACGAACGCCGCTGCCGCCGGCACCGCCACATGCGAGTGAATGTCGATGGTCGTGCTCTTCGGCCGGATTTCGCGACCGGGCCGCCCGTGCTTGCGGGCGGCCGTCGGCGCATATTGATTGCTGGGCTGCAAGATTTCGCTCCCTGATTGACGATCTTCAGAACACGCCAAGATGCTGGCGGAGGTCGACGCTTTTGCCACGAAGCTCCGCCGCCGGTGCCGCCACCGCGACTCGCCCGCTGTTGAGAATGACGATGTCGTCGGCGATATCGAATACGAGTTTCGGGCTTTGCTCCACCAGCACGATCGAAAGTCCGCTCGCCTTCAACTTGCGGATCGTGGCCATGACTTCGGCAACGATTTGCGGCGCGAGGCCCTCCGACGGTTCGTCCATCAATAGCACGCGGGGGTTCGCCATCAACGCCCGGCCGATGGCGAGCATCTGCTGCTCGCCGCCGGAAAGATGCGCCGCGAGCTGATGGCGCCGCTCACCGAGCCGCGGAAACATCTCGAAGACGCGCGGAATCGCCCAGGCGCCGCCCTTGGTTTTGCGCGCTGCGACCGCGAGGTTTTCGCGCACAGTGAGGCTTTTGAATACGCGCCGTCCCTGCGGCACGAGCGCGACCCCGAGCGCCGCGATGGCTTCCGGCGGTGAGCGCGTGACGCGTTCGCCGAAGAGCTCGACTTCGCCGCCGCGCGGCGCGAGCAGGCCGACGGTGACGTTCATGCAGGTCGATTTCCCCGCACCGTTGCGGCCGAGGAGGCCGAGAAGGCGCGCTTCGCCGACCTCGAAGGAGACCTTCTCGAGCACGTGGCTATCGCCGTAGAAGGCGTCGATGTCCCGCAGGGCAAGCGCGCTATTCGCCAAGATAGACCTCCCGCGTGCGCGGATCATTGACCACTTCCGCGCGCGTGCCTTCTACAATCACCTCGCCGAAATGCAGCAGCGTAATTCGATTGGCAAGATCGAGCGCCGTGTCCATATCGTGCTCGATCATCACGATCGTGACTTCGCGCGGAATGGCGGCGAGCAACTCGCGGACGCCCCGCCGCTCGTCGATCGAGAGCCCGGCGAAAGGCTCGTCGAGCAAGAGCACTTTCGGATTTTGCGCCAAAGCCATCGCGATTTCTGCGCGCCGCCGCTCGCCATAAGAGGTTTCCGCGAGTGGGCGCCCGGCGATATGCGAAAGGCCGACGCGGGCGAGCGCATCGTGCGCGCGCTCCGTGAGATCGTGCTGCCCCTTCAGGTCGACCAGCGGATTCCAGCGCAGCGGTGACAGGCCGAGGAGCGCAAGTATCACGTTGTGCAGAATCGTATCGCGCGAAAACAGTGTAATGATCTGGTAGGTGCGCGCCATGCCGAGATGCGCGCGCTTGCGGCTCGGGAGCCGCGTGATGTCGCGGTCGAACAGCGTCACCGATCCGCTGTCGGGCGAAAGCTCGCCCGCGATCAAATGAAAGAGCGTGGTCTTGCCGGCGCCGTTCGGGCCGATGATCAACCGCCGCTCGCCCGGCTCGACATTGAGGCTGACGCTGCGCGCGACCCGCAGGCCGCCGAATGACTTGCACAGCGCGTTGACGCTGAGCGCGCTCATGCGGGCGGCTCCGGTAAACTCTTCAGTACATTGGTGCGGCGGTTCGTGAGCGCGCGCCAACCGAGGCGCCAAAGCCGCATCGAACCCGGCACCAGCCCTTCCGGCATAAAAGTAATGATCGCCACGAAAATCACGCCGAGCACGAGGTTCCAGCGCTCGACATAGGCGCTCACGACGTTCTTCATGATGACGACAATGACGGCGCCGGTGATCGGCCCGAGCAACGTCGCCGTGCCTCCGGAAATCACCATCAGCAGCACTTCCGCCGACGTTTGCAGCGCCACGACCTGCGGGCTGATGAACTGGTTGTAGTAGATGAATAGAAGGCCCGCGACGCCGGTCCAGAATCCCGAGAATAGGAAAGCGATAAAGCGGATCAGCCAGACATGATAGCCAAGGGCGCTCATGCGCCGCGGCTGATCGCGCGTACCACACACGCTCGCGCCGAAGGGCGAGCGTGTGAAAACCACCATCGAAAGGATCGCGAACACGAACACGACGAGCGTCGTGTAATAGAAAGCGCTGGGTGTCGCCAAGCTCACGCCGAACGGCGCCGGACGGCCATGCAACACAACGCCGTTGTCGCCGTTGGTGAGGCTTACCCAGCGATAGGCAATCCCCCACAGGATCTGCCCGAGCGCGAGCGTGATCATCAAAAATCCGATGCCGGTTGAGCGGAGCGCAAGAACGGCGAACGCCGCGGCCGCGGCGAGCGCCGCCACGAGCGCGAGTAGAATCGCGGTGCCATGGCCGTAACCTGCCTGCAACAGAAGAGCCGCCGTATAGCCCGCGACGCCAAAGAGGCCCGCATGGCCGAGCGATACGAGTCCGGCGTAGCCGACGAGCACGTTGAGGGCGAGCGCGAAGATCGCCCAGAACAGAATTTGGCTCGCGATGTTGATGTAATAGGCATTGCCGACCCAGAAGGGCAGGGTCGCGAGCAGCGACAGCGCGATGGCGATCGCGGCGAAGCGCAGATGCCGCGAATTCACGGCACGACCTTGCCGAAGAGGCCCTGCGGCCGCAGCACCAGCACCAGCACCATCGGCAGGAACAGGATCACATAGGCGAGGTCCGGGAACATCGCCTGGCCGAAATTGTACAGGAACCCGATCAGGAAACTGCCGACGAGCGCGCCGAGGAGGCTGCCGGTGCCGCCAAGAATGACGACAATCAGCGCGAGCGGCAGCATCTCGCTGTCGAGCCCGGGATAGACCGATAGATAAGGCGCGCCCATGACACCGGCGAAGGCGGCGAGTGCCGCGCCGAGACAAAAGATCAAGGTGAAGAGCCGGGAAACCTTGATGCCCACGACGCGCGCGATCGGCGCGTCATCGACGCCGGCGCGGATCATGGCGCCGAGCCGCGTCCAGTCGATCAGGAGCCAGAGCGCAACCGCGACCACGACTGCGACCGCGAGAATCACCAGCCGGTACAACGGAAAGAAAATCCCGAACGCCTGCAACGCGCCGGTCATGCCGGCAGGCGTCGCGGGCTGGATCGGATCGCCGGTCCACACCATCAGGCAGATGTCGGCGATGATGAAGGAGAATCCGAGCGTCAAGAGAACCTGCGGCAGCGGATCACCCGCAAGCCGCCGCAACAGGAAGCGTTCGATCAGGCCGCCGATCACTGCCATGGCGGCGCCGCTTGCAAGCGCCGCGATCCAGAAATTGGCGCCATGCGCGAGGAACGAAACCCCGAAATAGGCTCCGAGCATAAAGAAGGAGCCGTGCATCAGGTTCGGAATGCGCATCAAGCCGAAGATCAACGAGAAGCCGGCGGAGAGCAGGAACAGGAGACCCCCGAGGGCGATGCTGTTCACGGCCAAGGTAAGCCAAAGATACATCTCCGCCGCCCTCGCGCGCCGATCACGAACCGTCTTGGTTCTCCTTACGGCTCGATGTTTTTCGCCGGCGGATAGTCGCGCGAATAGACCGGATTCGCGAGGAACGCCTTCTCGTCATAAGTCCAGAACTGGCTGACGTCGGGGTAGGTCTTGATGACGGTATTGACGAGCTTGTCGCCTTTCTTCTCGCAACGGCGGATGAAGACCGTGCCGACGACGTTCCCCAGATGATCGAACTTCACCGGGCCGCGCGGCGTGTCGGTCAGCGTCACCGCGTGCAGCGTTTCGGCGAGCGCCTTGCGGTCGTCGGCCTTGCCGCCGAGCTTGGCGATCGCGGCTTCCACGCATTGGCCGGCGACATACATGCCGGCGGAATAGCCGCCGGGGAGCACGCCATAGGCCTTCTGCATCCCCTCGACGAAACGCTTGTTGCTCGGCGTGTCGTAGTCGGACGAGTACCAGGCCGCCGATACGACGCCGACGGCTTCGTCGCCGAGGCTCTTCAACAGCGCATCGTCCATCGCGGTCCAGCCGGCGAGCAAAGGAATCTTCGCCTTGACGCCGAGATCGGCATAGGCGCGCATGAATTTCACCGGATTGGATCCGGCGAAGCCGTTGAACACGCAATCGACGTCGTGGAGTTGCGCGATGTAGGGCGTGTAGTCGGGCGTAACCAAGGGCGGCCACAATTTTTTCACCACCTTGCCGCCGTCATCTTCGAACACGTGCTGGAAGCCGGCCATCTGCTCATAGCCGAAAGCAAAATCTTCCGAGATCGTCGCGGCGCGCTTGAACTTCAGCTCCTTCGAGGCGTAGTCGCCCATCGCGTGGCAGCATTGCGCCGAGGTGGCGGAGGGACGGATGATGAAGGGATTGGCCTTGCGCTGGGTCACGTCCTCGGCGGCGGCAATGCTGAGGAGCGGAGTTTCGTTTTCGCGCACATAATCGGTGATCGCCAACAATTCGAAGGCGGCGAGTGGGCCGAGGATGACGTTGACCTTTTCGCGCTCGATCACTTCCTGCGCCTTGGTCTTGGCGCCGGCCGGATTGCCGCCGGTGTCGGCGGTGATGACTTCGACCTTGCGCCCGGCGAGCGTATTGTTCTTTTCCGCGAGGAAGGTGAGGAGGCCCTGCTCCATCTGGTTGCCGCCTTGCGCCAGCGGGCCGGTCTTGACGGTCAATAGGCCGATTTTGAACGCCGGCGTTTGCGCGCGGACGTAGGGCATTTTGATCGTCGCGAGCCCGGCGCTGGTCGCGGCAAGCCCTTTCAATACGGTTCTGCGCTTGATCGGCATGGCAATATCCTCCCCCTCGAGTTTTCGTTTTCGGGCTATGCCCGTTTTCTTTTCATTTTCGGCGGAATCACCGGTAGCAGCAAGTAGGACTTACGGCCTGCGCCGAAATGCAGCGTTGTACGCCCGCCGAATAATGAGGCAGGCCGGTCCACCGGGTCGTCGTGAAGAAACGGCCCGCAGCCTTTCAACTCGTTCTTGAAGTTGGAAAGCCGTCCGCCGCTACCTCCCCCATATTCGTAATCCTTGCCGCGGATGGTGAGTGCAATGCGGTAGCCGCGAGGCACAACGATGGAGGTCGGCCAGATCTCGATGTCGAGTTCCACCACCTGGCCGGGTTGCAAGGGCTCATGCTGATCGTGGCTGTGGTAGGGGCGCCAGGGGAAGGAAAGTTTGCGGTCGAGCTTGCGATGCGACGCGCGCAGCCAGCCTTGCGCGACCGGCGTGTGCGGATCGATGGCGCCCTGGAACACGATCTCTTTCAGGTCCGGCGAGAAGACGCGGAGCACGAGAAAAATGTCGGCATCTTTCGTCGATGATGAAACGAAGAGCTTCGCGGCGGACGGCCCGGTGATTTCGGTTTCTTGCTCGAGCGGGGCGGTGAGAAACGTGATGCCATCGCCGAGGGCGTCGAACGTCACCTTGTTTGCCTTTGGCCGCGATTGACTCACAAGTGTGGAGCCCGCGGGATCGAGATAGAGCTTCGTCCATTGCGTGCGCTTCAGCGGCCATTCGCCTTCAAGGCGCTCCATGAACTTGTCGATATGCCGGACCTGCAGCCGCACGCGCGGCTCTTGTGCCCAGCCATTATTGATGCCCTTCAGGAAATGGTCGAAGAAGCGGCGTTGCAGCTCGCGGCCGTAATCCGTATAGAAGTGCGTCCAGTGCTCAATGCCGTGCGCTTCCAGCCATTTCTGCTTCGAGGCGGCGCGCATGAAGCCTTCGAAATTGCCGCGCGGATGCAATCCTTGCCCGCCCCAATTCGCCGCCGACAGGAACGGCACGGCGATCTTCGGCCAGACCGGCGAGCGCGCCTGGTGATAGCCGTCGTCAAAGGGATGCGCGCGGATTTCGTTGCCGAAATCGCAGCGATTGTTGGCGAGCTCCGGCTCCGAAAGTGTCTTGGGCCCGCAGACGAGTTCGCCGGTCACGCGGCTTCGCCGGCCGCGCTCGCCGGCGCCGTGCTGCACCGTCTTCACCTGCATGTCGTACCAGTTGGCCCAGAAGGTGGAGAGGATGCCGCCGTGATGCGTCATGTCGCGGTACCAGTCGGCGGCCCCCTCCCAAATGCACATCGCGGCGAGGTGCGGCGGCTGCATGGAAGCCACATGCCACTGATTGATGCCGTAATAGGAGACGCCATTGAGGCCGATCTTGCCGTTCGACCACGGTTCTCGCGCCGCCCATTCGACGCAGTCGTAAAAATCCTTGGTCTCGCGCGGCGAGAAATGGTCGATATAACCGGGCGAGGCGCCGCAGCCGCGTGAATCGACGCGCACGCAGACGTAGTTGTGCGGAACCCATTTTTCCGGGTCGACCACTTCCCAGTTCTGGTAGGCGTTGCTCGATCCCGCGGCGACGTCGGGATGCTCCTTTACCATTCGCTCCCAGGCGCTCGGGTAGCCGTCCTGAAAAGCGAGGCCCTTGGCGTAGGGCCCGTAAGTGAGAAGCGCTGGATAGCGGCCGTCGGCGATCGGGCGAAATACATCGGCGCGGAGCACGAGGCCGTCGTCCATGCGGATCGCCGCGTTCCAATCGATCCGCATGTTGTCGCGAACTTCGCTACGCGTGGAAATTCCGCCGCTCATGAGACCGATGAGCTTGCCACTGCCCCGAAAGCGGCGCAAACGAGGGTATCCGCGTTGGCCCCGGTAAGCGCGCATGCTAACGAAAGCCGGCCGAACGGCGATCCAAAGTGTTCGGCGCACGCACAGGGAAGAGGCCGCGCATGAAAATCGGAATTGCGGGCGTAGGGCGCATGGGTGCCGCGATTGCGCTGCGGCTCATGGAGGTCGGGCACGAACTCACGGTGTGGAATCGCTCCGCCGCGAAGTTAAAGCCGCTCGTTGAAGCAGGGGCCAAGGTGGCTGCAACGCCAAAGGAACTCGCGAACAGCGTCGAGACCATCATTACGATCCTCACCGATGCCGCGGCGATCGACGCGGTCTATGACGGCCCTTCGGGACTGCTCTCCGGCGACGTGAAGGGAAAACTCGTGATCGAGATGAGCACGGTGCGGCCCGAGACCGAGATCGCGCTTGCGAAAAAAGTCCGCGCCAAGGGCGCCGCCTATGTCGAATGCCCGGTTGGCGGCACCACGGGTCCCGCCCGCCAGGGAAAGCTCATCGGTCTCATGGGCGGCGAGCCCGCCGATACCGCGCGCGCAAAACCGATCCTCGACCAACTTTGCCGCCGTCTTGAGCATGTCGGCGCGGTCGGGAACGGCGCCATCATGAAATTCGCGATCAATCTGCCGTTGATGATCTCGTGGCAGGCATTCGGCGAGGCGATTGCGCTCTGCCGGCCGCTCGGCCTCGATCCGGCGCGGCTGATGGATCTCTTCGGCGATACATCGGGCGGCACCAATGCCGTGAAGAACCGCGGTCCCGCCATCGCCAAGATGCTCGCTGGCGCCGATCCCGGACCCGTGGGCTTTGACGTCGATTCAGGCCGCAAGGATCTGAGGGCAATGCTCGCCGAAGGCAAGGCGCGCGGCATCGAGCTGCCATTGGCCGCGGGTGCGCTCGCCGCGTTCGACGAGGCGTCGGCGCGCGGCCTGGGTGCGAAGGACGGATCCAGCCTCGTGGTTTACTGGTCGGAGCGAAAGAAAAGTTGAGCGCGCTGCGATAAGCTGGTGAACCTCCTTCGCTGCAGGTCGAACATTAAGGAGACGAGCGATGGCTGAACCCGACGATAAGCTCGATCAATTGATCGAGGCTGCCGCGAGTGCTCTGTCGCTGCCGATTGACCCCGAATGGAAACCCGCAATCCGCGTCAATCTCGAAACCACGTTGAAGCACGCTTCCTTCGTTGAAGAATTTCCTTTGCCGGACGACGCGGAGCCGGCGCCGGTATTCAAGGCCTAATGTATGGCGCTCGATCCCGATTGGTCGCCGGCGTGGGAGATTTCGTCCGCGGTTGCGCGCGGGGACACGAGCGCGCTCGCCATCATTGAAGCGGCGCTCGCGCGCATCGAGCGGTTGAACCCAAAGGTCAACGCGTTCACCGCTGTCCTCGCCGATCGCGCGCGCGCGAAGGCGAAGGCGGTCGATGCCGGCAAAACAGCCCGCGCGGCGCCGCTCGCGGGCGTTCCATTTGCCGTCAAGAATCTCTTCGACGTGAAGGGGCTTGCAACCGTCGCGGGTTCCAAGATCAATCGCGACAACCCGCCGGCCGCGAAAGATTCGCTCCTGATCGAGCGCCTGGAAGCCGCAGGCGCGATCCTCGTCGGCGCGCTCAACATGGGCGAATATGCCTATGACTTCACCGGCGAAAACGTCCATTACGGTCCCGCCCGCAATCCGCACGATCTCGCGCGCATGACCGGCGGCTCGTCGAGCGGCTCGGCCGCCGCCGTCGCGGGCGGCCTCTTGCCCTTGTCGCTCGGCTCCGACACCAACGGCTCGATCCGCGTGCCGGCTTCGCTATGCGGAATCTTCGGCCTCAAGCCGACCTATGGACGGCTTTCGCGCGCCCGCAGTTTTCCGTTCGTCACCAGCCTCGACCATGTCGGGCCGTTCGCGCGCAATGTGCGCGATCTCGCGCTCGCCTACGATGTCATGCAGGGCCGTGACGCCGAGGATCCCGTTTGCGCCGATCGCGATGCGGAGCCCGCGGCGCCGCTGATCGCCCGCGGCGCCGATGGATTGCGCATCGCGCTCGCCGGCGGATATTTTCAGAAAGGCGCGTTCCCGGAGGCGAAGGAAGCGCTCGCGCGCGTTGCCGCGGCCCTCAACGTCAAGCGCGAGGTCGAAATTCCGGAAGCGAACCGCGCCCGCTCCGCCGCTTATGTTATTGCCGCGAGCGAGGGCGGCGCGCTCCATCTCGAACGGTTGCGCAAGCGCGCGCGTGATTTCGATCCCGCGGTGCGCGACCGTCTGATCGCGGGCGCCATGGTGCCGGCTTCGCTCGTCGTGAAGGCGCAGAAATTCCGCCGCTGGTATCGCGGAGAAGTGCTGAAGCTCTTCGCCGATGTCGATGCGATTTTGACGCTCGCGAGTCCGTGCACGGCGCCGAAAATCGGCCAAAAGACCTTTGTCATCGATGGCGTCGAGATGCTGATCCGCCCGAACTTCGGCCTCTACACCCAGCCGATATCCTTCATCGGCTTGCCCGCGGTGTCCGCACCGATCCCGATCAAGCCGTTGCCGATCGCGGTGCAGATCATCGCCGCACCCTGGCGCGAGGATGTCGCGCTTCGTATCGCGCACACGCTGGAAGAGAGGGGGGTCTCGTCAGCGTCGCGTCCGGCGCTGTAGAGCGATCCGGCTCGACCTTTGAAGAAGAAAACGGGCCGGCACGCGAATGCGTCCGGCCCGCTTGTCTCGAATCCGCTGGTTTGATTACCAGCAGTATGAGTACCACAGGCTCGTGCCCGGGATGTGGCAAGCGCCCGGCCACCACACGCCGCGGCCACGGCCACGACCGCGCCAGCCACGGCCACGGCCACCACGGCTCCAACCTCTGTTGTGAGCCTTCGCCCCCGTCGTGCTCGCGGTCAGCGCGAGGCCCGACAGCAGGATGGTATTTACGCAGTAGACGCCGACCAGAACCACGGCGGCCATGAAGCGCGCCAGGGTCTTACGGCCGGTTGACTTGGTTTGTGTCATCATCATCTCACCCGTTCCTTCCTTCGCTTTTTCTCTACGCTTCGTCGTAGTGAGAAGTACTATTCGCCGCGCGTATAAAACGGAGCAATCCGATTTTTGTTTCGCTTTTTTTACGGAAGAAGAGCCGGTGCCTGTTCGTGGCAAGTCCGACGCTTTGCTCCTAACGCCGTGAAGGCTAAAGGAAGCCTGTTCCTAGCGCAAGAAAAAGCCGAGCGAACGCCGTAAATGAACAAATATTCAGATTCAGATAAAGCATTCACGTTTGAGAGAGCGCGTAGGATGATCTTCGGTCTGAAGCTGTCGATTTGTTCATCAACATTGCAAGGTGCCGGAGCCATGATCAGGCGCTTGCTGCAATCGCCCCGGCAACGAATCGGATTCCTCGCCGCGGGCGCCACGCTGTTCGCGACCGCCGTGGCGGCAGAAAGTCCGCAGCAACCGACGCTCCACACCAACGAGAGTTATGTGGAGGAGATTTCGCGCACGACGACGCTTGCAATTGACGATCCACTCGCCGTGTTCGCTTTCGTGTTCAACGGTCTGCCTGAGCGCGTGAAAGTTTACCCGACCGAGAACTACTACTATTTCACGTTCATCCATAACGGCACGCCGTATTCGGGCAACATCCGGATTGAGATGGACGAGGGCGACAAGGTCTCGCTGCATTTCGGCTATTACGATACCGAGACCGAATGGCATCCGGACCCGCAAGGAAAAAATGTCGTTCTTGGAGCCGCCGAGGGTGTTGCCTTGGAACGGCTCGAACGGCTCGTCTATCGCGTCTCGTATGGCGGAAAGAGCGTTGTGTTCGCGCTCAACGATCTGTCGCAGGTAAAGCCGCCGGAAGGCACGATGGCGCCGGGAGAAAAATTCATAGGGCCCATTTTCGACGAATCTGGGGTTCGTTTTTTCCTCGTTTACAATTCGAAGGTGAAGGTCTTTCTGTATATTCTCGATGAAACGGTGAAAGTCACCGAAGCGTTGCTTCCTTACGAAAAGACGGACCGTATTCTGATCGGCAAACGCACGGGCTTTGCCTATTATCGCGACTACAAGCTTGACCGCAAAATCCTGATTGGCGTCTTTGAACCCAATATGACTCTGAATACCTATTTCGACGGCCCTTTCGACCAGCTACCCGACAACTTCATCGAAGGCGAAACATTGCGTGATGCCATTCTCGAAGTGCGGCCGAGCCTGAAGGGCAAGATCGACCGCCTCGGCGATTTCCCTGGCGGCGAAGTGCGGTTTTCGATCATTCCGTATCTCGCCTATTTTGAGCTGGGCGAGCTGGAAGCGTTCCACAAATGCGCGAGCAAAAAGATTCACGAGGTCGGCTATTACGAATGCTTCGTCGCCGAGAAACTCGGCTTCGAAGTGGGCGATCCGATGTACGATACGACGAAAGCGAAGAAGCCGGCCGGCAAGCCGGCCGCGGATTCGCGTTGATGCGGCATCGCTCCACGCAGGATTGATCGAGCTCATTCCATCTTCAGAGAACCCATGCCGAAAAAACACACTTATGTCCTCGGGCTGAATACCTACGATCACGATGTGAGCGCCTGCTTGTTGCGCGACGGCGAGATCGCGTTCGCCATCGCCAAAGAGCGCATCACGCGTGTGAAGCACGCGACCGGTTTCTATAAAGAGGCCGTTGATTATTGCCTGAACGCCGAAGGGATAACGCTCGACGATGTCGATGTGGTCGTGCGCAATTGTTACATCCTGCCGGTCGAGGAAATGGAAGCGCGTCTCGTGTATCAGGATTCGCCGTCTTTCCTGAGCGAGCAGGAAAGGCCGTCCGCGAAGAAAGATCCGCTGTTTCTTTCCCGCTCGAAAAAATCCGTGACGATTTCGCATCACCTCGCCCACGCCTATAGCGCGTTCGCGGCCTGCCCCTTTGAAGAAGGCGCCATCATGATCGTGGACGGCGTCGGCAGCTACAGCGCCGACGCGCTGGACAAAGGAGGGGGGTCCGGAAATCCCGACCCGTTGGCGCGCGAATCCGAGAGCTATTACAAATTTAAGGGATCGGAGCTCGAACTTCTGAAAAAGATTTGGCTGGAACCAAGCCGCGGATTTCTGAGCGACGAATTCTTCAACATGCCCGGCCTCGGCGCGCTCTATAGCCGCGCCTCCACCTATGTCTTCGGCGACTGGAACAAGTGCGGCGAGCTGATGGGGCTCGCGCCCTACGGACGTCCCGGACAGTTCAAGCCGCTCATGGAGATGAAAAACGGCGAATTGCATGTACCCGAATGGTCGGAAGATTTCGACCAGCCGTGGCTCATGGAAAGCGGCCAGAAGTGGGAAGCAAGCCCGTCCATGCGGCACTGGGAGGATTTGGCCTGGCGCGTTCAGGACGATACCGAGAAGGTTCTGCTGGCGCGCGCAAAGTGGCTGCGGGAGAAGACAGGCGCCGACAATCTCTGCCTGGCGGGAGGGGTCGCGCTCAACTGCGTCGCCAACGGCAAGATCGCGCGCGAGGCCGGCTTCAAGAATGTCTGGGTTCAGCCCGCGGCCGGCGACGACGGCATTGCGATCGGCTGCGCCTATTACGGCCATCTCGCAATTCAGAAAAAACCGCGCTCCTACGTCATCAAGCACGCCTATTTCGGCAAGAAATACACCGACGAGGACGTGCGCGACGCGACCGACAAATGGCTCATTCGTCTCGCGACGAAGCGCATAAATAGCCCGGATATCTGCCGCGATACGGCGAAGGTGCTCGCCGAAGGCAAGATCATCGGCTGGTTTCAGGGTGGTTCGGAATTCGGTCCGCGCGCCCTCGGTAACCGCAGCATCATCGCCGATCCGCGCACGGCGGAGATGAAAGATATCCTGAACAGCCGCGTCAAGTTCCGGCAGCCGTTCCGGCCCTTCGCGCCGATCGTGCTCGCGGAACGGGAGCGGGAAATTTTCGAAGGCGAGCAGGATTCTCCCTTCATGCTTCTCGCCAAGCCCGTTCGTCCGGAATGGCGGGACAGGATTCCGGCGATCGTTCACGTCGACGGCACCGCGCGGGTACAATCGGTGAGCAAGGAAACCAACGAGCCGCTATACCGGCTGTTGAAGGAATTCGAGGCGATCACCGGCGTTCCCGTGCTCCTGAACACTTCGTTCAACGTCAAGGGCGAGCCCATCGTCGAAACGCCGCGCGATGCGGTGGAATGCTTCCTCACCACCGGCATCGATTATCTCGCGATGCACGACCTCATGATCAGCAAAAGCGCGCTCCACAAGGTCATCCTGCCGATCCTCAAGTTTTTCACCGATGTCGGCTCGATCATCCGCGAGAGCGGGAAGGCCGAATAAGACCGCGCCGCGGCCAAGCGGTGAGGTTGCCGCTACGGGATTCTGGCAAATTTGCCGCAGGTTGCCGTTCGCGCCTTTGTTCGTCATCATCACGCCCAAGACCGGCCGCAAGCGACGGACCGGTCCACGAATAAGAATGATCGCCGGTGCTTCGGCGCGAAAATGCCACCGGCACCCGGCGCGGGGAGGAAACGATGCAACCGGAACAAGCGGGCGGAAAAGCGTGGGTGGTCGTCTTTCTCCTCTTCACCTTCATGCTGATCAACTTCGTCGACAAGACCGTGATCGGCCTGGCCGGGGTTCCGATCATGCAGGAGCTTGGGCTCACGCCGAGCCAATTCGGCCTCGTTGGCTCGAGCTTCTTCCTTCTGTTTTCGCTCTCCGCGATCATCACCGGCTTCATCGTCAATCATGTGCAGACGCGCTGGGCGCTCGCCGTCATGGGGCTCGTTTGGGCGCTCACCCAATTTCCCATGGTGGGGACCGTGGGGCTCACGACCCTGATGGCTTGCCGGATCGCGCTTGGTGCCGGCGAGGGGCCCGCCTATCCGGTCGCGCTGCACTCCGCCTATAAGTGGTTTCCCAACGAGCATCGGACACTGCCGACCGCGGTCATCTCGCAAGGCGCGGGCGTCGGCGTCTTGCTCGCTTTGCCCGCGCTCAACTGGGTGATCGTGAACTACTCCTGGCACTGGGCGTTCGGCGTGCTCGGAATCATCGGATTGATCTGGACCGCGGCGTGGCTCCTGTTCGGTCGCGAGGGTTCGATCACCCAGGCGAGTGAAAATCTCAAGAGCATCGGCGCCAACGTTTCCTATCGCGAACTACTTTCGAGCCCCACGATTCTCGCGAGCTGGTGCGCGTTCTTCGGCGCCTATTGGGGGCTGTCGCTGGCGATTTCCTGGCAGGCGCCGTACCTAATTAACGTGCTCGGATTTTCTCAGCGCGAGGTCGGCATATTCAGCGCCCTGCCGTGGGGCTTTGCCGTGATCCTGGTGATCACCCTTGGCTGGTATTCGCAGCGCTTGCTTGCGCGCGGGGCATCGAGCCGGGTGGCGCGGGGAATTTTCGGCGGCGTCTGCGTCGCGCTCGGCGGCCTCGTGCTTCTCTCCTTGCCCTACATGCCGAACACGGCGTCGCGCTACATCGCGACCATGGTCGGCGGCTCGCTGCCAGCCGTCATTTACGTCTTCAGCCACGCCATCGTGAGCGAAATCACGCCCGTGCAAAAACGCGGCGCACTGCTCGCTATCGGCAACGCCATCGGCACCTCCGCCGGCATTATCGCCCCCTTTGCCATGGGCAACATCATCGAACACGCTGCGACACCGATGGAGGGCTACAACACCGGCTTTGTCCTTTGCGGCCTGATCATGCTGGCGGGCGGGATCATCGGCGCCCTTTTCATGAACCCGGAAAGAGACGGCGCGCGGCTCGCGCGCGCCGGCGGTTTGCGCCCGGCACCGGCCGAGTGAATTTCATGCAAGAGTTTGACTACATCGTCGTCGGCGGCGGATCGGCGGGTTGCGTTGTCGCAAGCCGCCTGTCGGAAAATCCGAAAAATAGCGTTTGCCTCCTGGAAGCAGGCGGCACCGGCGAGGGGTGGATCATCAACACGCCGGCCGCGACCGCGATCATGCTGCCCGCGCCCATCAACAATTGGGTTTTTGAAACAGTGCCGCAGCCGGGTCTCAACGGCCGGAAGGGATATCAGCCGCGCGGCAAGGCGCTCGGCGGGTCGAGCGCGATCAATGCGATGGTCTATATCCGCGGGCACAAATGGGATTACGACCATTGGGCTTCGCTCGGCAATGCCGGCTGGTCGTACGAAGCGGTGCTGCCCTATTTCAAGCGCGCCGAGAACAACGAGGCCATCCGCGATTCTTTTCACGGCTCCGGCGGCCCGCTGAACGTGGCCACACTTCGCACCGATAATCCGGTGCCGCGCGCTTTCGTCGAGGCTGCGCGCCAGTGCCAATTGCCGGTGAACGTTGATTTCAACGGTGCCGAGCAGGAAGGCGTCGGCCTCTATCAGGTGACGCAGAAGAACGGCGAGCGCTGGAGCGCCGCGCGCGCCTATGTTCATCCGCACCTGCAGCGCCCGAATCTGGCGGTGATCACCGGCGCGCTCGCAAACAAGATTTTGTTTTCGAACCGCCGCGCGACCGGCGTGCAATACCGGCAAGGCAAGGAAACGCGCGAGGTCAAGGCGCGGCGCGAGGTGATCGTAACGAGCGGTGCGCTGCAATCGCCGCAACTATTGATGCTTTCGGGCGTCGGTGACGGCAATCATCTGAAGAAGTTCGGAATCGGCGTCGTTCACGATCTTCCAGCGGTTGGGCGCAATCTTCAGGACCATATCGATTTCGTCTTTGCCTATAGCTCCGGTAGCCTTGATCTCTTCGGCATATCCTTCGGCGGCATCGCGCGCGTCTTGCGCGAGATCGGCCGCTATCGCCGGGAAGGCCGCGGCATGATCACGACGAATTTCGCGGAGGCCGGCGGATTTCTGAAGACGAGCCCGAAAGAGAAAATTCCCGACATCCAGCTTCATTTCGTGATCGGCAAGGTCATGGATCACGGCCGCAAGCGCGGCCTCGGCCACGGCTTCTCTTGCCATGTCTGCCTGCTGCGGCCGAAAAGCCGCGGCTTTGTCGCCTTGCAAAGCGCCGATCCTTCGGCGCCGCCGCTGATCGATCCGAAATTCTACGACGATCGCGGCGACCTCGACGCCATGGTCAAAGGCTTTCGCCTCACCAAACGAATTCTTGAGGCGCCGGCGCTCGCGGGCGTGCGCGGCGAGGATCTGGTCAGCGGCGGCGCCGAGACCGACGAACAAATTCGCGACGTGCTGCGCAGCCGCTCCGACACGGTCTATCACCCGGTCGGCACCTGCAAGATGGGCGTCGACGGCGACGCGGTGGTCGATCCCGAATTGCGCGTGCGCGGGGTCGAAGGATTGCGCGTGGTCGATGCCTCGATCATGCCGACGCTCATCGGCGGCAACACCAACGCGCCGACGATCATGATTGCCGAAAAGGCGGCCGATCTCATCACAAGGCATTGAACCGATGGCTGATGCAGTCGAAAAGGCCGCGAAGCGCCCCGACTTGAGCGACGCGAAGCCGGCGGAGCCCACCGTGAAGGCCGCGCACGCAGCGGCATTGAAGGAATTGCCGTTTTCCAATCGCGAGGATTTCGACGATGCGAGCCGCGGCTTCATCGGCACAATCCCCAACGCGTTGATCGAGGGTGCGGACGGAAACGTGATTTGGGACATGAACGCCTATTCCTTTTTGGAGGAGGGCGCCTCGCCCGACGTGGTGCATCCGAGCCTGTGGCGGATCGCGCAGCTCAATTGCCGGCACGGGCTCTTTAAGGTTTGCGAGCGCGTCTACCAGATCCGCGGCTTCGACATCGCCAACATCACCATCGTCGAGGGCGACAGCGGCCTTATCGTCATTGACACCTTGTCCTGCGCCGAGACCGCGAAGGCGGGGATGGAGCTTTATTTCCAGCACCGCGGCAAGCGGCCGGTGGTCGCCATCGTCTACACGCACACCCATGCCGATCACTGGGGCGGCGTCGGCGGTGTCGCGGAGGAGGCGCACGCAGCCGGCGGCAGCCTTCGCATCATCGCGCCGGATAAATTTCTGGATTACGCGGTTTCTGAAAATGTGATTGCCGGCAATGCCATGGCGCGGCGCGCGCAGTATCAGTTCGGTCTGCGCCTGCCGAAAGGCGTTCGCGGCCAGGTGGATGCGGGGCTCGGGAAAACGATCGCGCGCGGCACCGTGACGCTTTTTCCCCCGAACGATCTCGTGCGCGAGACCGGCGAGAAGCGAATAATCGATGGCGTCGAAATCGTCTTCCAGATGGCGCCGAACAGCGAGGCGCCGGCGGAGTTCCACTTATATTTTCCCGCGCTCCGCGCCTTCAACATCGCCGAGAACGCGACGCATCTCTTTCATAACCTATTGCCGTTCCGCGGCGCCGAAGTGCGCGATTCACTTGCCTGGTCGAAATATCTCAACGAAGCGATCGAGCTGTTCGGCGGCAAGACCGATGTGCTGATGGGCCAGCACCACTGGCCGATCTGGGGCGGCGAGCGCATTCGCGGTTATCTCACGAAGCAGCGTGATCTTTACAAATATGTTCACGACCAAACGCTGCGTCTGATCAATCACGGCTTCACGGCGTCGGAGATTGCCGAGCAGATCAAACTGCCCGAAAGCCTCGCCCGGGAATGGTTCAATCGCGACTATTACGGCACCGTGCGGCACAACGCCAAGGCCATCTACCAGAAATATCTCGGCTGGTACGATTCGAACCCTGCCCATCTCGATCCGCTGCCGCCAACGGAAACCGCGAAGAAATATGTCGAGTATATGGGCGGCGCCGACGCTATCATTCGCCGCGCGCGCGAGGATTTCAAGAAAGGTCACTATCGCTGGGTCGCGGAGGTGATGAACCGCGTTGTTTTCGCCGAGCCGCAAAACAGCGAGGCGAAGGCGCTCGCTGCCGATGCCCTCGAACAGCTCGGCTATCTCGCGGAGGCCGCGACCTGGCGCAATTCATATCTCTGCGCCGCCTTCGAGTTGCGGAACGGCGTGCCGCAGCCGAAGACGCTCACGCCGCCCGGCATGAATGCGCTCCGGGCGCTCACCGTCGACATGGTGTTCGACTTTTTCGGCGTCCGTCTGAACGGCGAGAAGGCCGGCGGAAAAAAGATCGCCATCAACTGGAACTTCAGCGACACCAAGCAGCAATATGTCCTCAATCTCGAAAACTCGACGCTGACCCATACCGCGAACAAACAGGCGAAGGACGCCGACGCGACGCTCACGCTCACGCGTGCGACGCTTGATCAGATTCTGATGCGAAAGACGACATTTCCCGAGGCGGTACAAAAGGGGCTCGTGAAAATCGACGGCCAGCCGATGAAGCTCTTGGAGCTTTTCGGCCTTTTCGAGAATTTCAATCCGATGTTCGAGATCGTCACGCCGAAAGGCGGCTAGGCGCGTCAAGCTTTCGGCAACGCCTCGCGCAGCTTGAAGCGCATGATCTTGCCCGATCCTGTGCGCGGAATCTGCCCGATCATGTGCACGGCCTGCGGCACCTTATAGGCCGAGAGCTTCGCCTTGCAGTGGGCGAGCAGCGCGTCGGGCTCGAACTTTGCGCCCGGCCGCGCCACCACGAAGATCACCGGCACCTCGCCGAGCTTTTCATGTGCGACCCCGATCACGGCGCAGTCGAGCACGGCCTCGTGGGTGTTTGCCACCTCCTCGATTTCGGCGGGCGCAATGTTCTGGCCGCCGCGGATGATCAATTCCTTCAGGCGGCCGGTGATGGTGAGAAATCCGTTCGCATCGCTCTTCGCGAGATCCCCGGTGCGGTACCAGCCGTTCTTGAGCGCGGCCGCCGTTTCCGTGGGCTTTTCATGATAGCCGAGCATGACATTCGGTCCGCGCACGATCAGCTCGCCTTCCTCGCCGGGATTGACGTCGAGCTCGGTCGCCGGGTTGACGATCCGCACCATCACACCTGGCACCGGCAGCCCGCACGAACCAAGCACGCGGCCGCCCACCGGCCAGTTCATCGTCACCATGGTTGAGGTTTCGGTGATGCCGTAGCCGTCAAGCAGCGGAACGTTGAGCTTCTTCTCGAACTCGCGGTTGAGCGTCGCCGGCATGATCGCGCCGGCCGAAATGCACAGCCGCAACGACGGGAACCGCATCGCTCCTTCTTTGCCGGCGGCTTCGAGAAGGTAATGAAACATCGTCGGCACGCCGGGAAAAATCGTGAACGGCTCGCTCCTCAGCAAGCGCAGGCAATCGGCCGTCGAGTACTTTTCGAGAATGTATTCGCTGGCGCCCGTCGCAAGGATTCCGAGCACCGACAGGTTCAGGGCATAGGAGTGAAACAGCGGGAGCGGCGAAAGCACGTAGTCCTTTTCCGAGAGCCCGGTGATCGGCGCCCAGCAGGCCGCGACGATCCACAGCATGCCGCGAAGCGTGAGAATCACGCCCTTGGCGCGGCCGGTGGTGCCGGAGGTGTAGACGATGAAGGCCGGTGCATCGATGTCATCCGGGTCGCGCGGCGTCTTGGCGGGGTTCTTTTTTAGGAGATCGGCGTAGCGCAAGCCTTCGCTTTGCCGCGGCCCGCGATCGTCGACGATCGTGGTCTTGAGCGTCGGCAATTGCAGCTTCGCTTCTTTCAGCTGCGCAAGTTTTTCATCGGTCGTGACCAGGATTTTGCAGCGCGCATCCTCGAGCCGGTAGCTGGCTTCGGGCGTACTCGCCTCATAGCTGATGGGAACGGAAATCCCGCCCGCGCGCACAACGGCAAAGCAGGCCACGATCCAATGTACGGAGTTCGGCAGCCAAATCGCGACGCAATCGCCGCGCGCAACGCCGAGTTCCATCAGATGCCCGGCGAGTGTCGCGCTCGCGGCTTCGAGCTCACCGTAGTTGATCGAAACATGCTGATCCCGATAAGCGAGTTTCTTCGGCCGTTCTTCGGCATGACGCCGCAGCAGCTCGTGGACGGGAACGATCATCTCGGTTCGCAACATCGGCGTTTCTCCCCAATCCCCCTGCGCTCAGCCCACCATGGCAAAGCCGCCATTGATGCTGAGCACCTGGCCCGTGATCCAGCTCGCGTGCTTGGATGCAAGGAACGCGGTGGTTCCGGCGGCGTCCGACGGCATACCGAGGCGGCGGATCGCGTAGTTGCGGAGGATCTTCTCGCGGTTGGCGTCCAACCAGGCCTTGTCGCTGTGGCTTGTCTCGACGAGGCCGAGTGCGAGCGCATTGGCCGTGGTGCCGAAGCGGCCGAATTCGCGCGCGAGCGATTTCATCAGCGCGATCACGCCGGCGCGGCCGGCCGCCGCCATCGCGAGCCCCGCTTCGCCGACGCGGGAGGAATCACCGGCGAAGCTGATAATGCGGCCCTGCTTGCTTTTCTCGAGATGCGGTGCGGCCGCGTGGCAGCAATGGATCGCGCCGTACAGGCAAACGTCGAGCTGCCGCTTCCAGTCCTCGGGCTTCGTCTCGACGAAGCGCTGGCGTTGCACGACGCCGGCATTGTTGACGAGAATATCGAGGCCGCCGAAATCTTTCGCGATGGCCTCGACCATCTTGCGGACCGCGTCGTAATCGGCGACATCGGCGCCGTAGGCCGCGGCCTTGCCGCCTTTCTTTTTGATCTCGTCGACCACCGCTCCGGCTTCTTTCGCGGAGTTGCGGTAATTCACCGCGACCGCGGCGCCTTCCGCCGCCAGCGCGAGCGAGATTTCGCGGCCGACATCGCGTCCCGCGCCAGTGACCAGTGCGACTTTTCCGTCTAGCCCGAGATCCATGGCTATTTCCTCTCCTGCGAATTCGCCGCTCGCACGGCTTGAAAGATTTGCTCCGGCGTGACCGGAAGCTCCGTGACTTCGACACCGAACTGGGCGAGCGCGTCCGAGACCGCATTCGCGATCGCCGCCGGCGCGCCGATGGTGCCGCCTTCGCCCATGCCGCGGAAGCCGCCGACGGTGGAAGGCGATTCCGTTTCGAGATGAAAGACCTGCATCGGCGGAATTTCGGAAGCCGCCGGCACCACGTAATCGACGAGGCTCGCGGTGAGTAACTGGCCGCGGTCGTCATAGACGACCTTCTCGAACAAGGCCGCGCCAATGCCCTGCGCGACGCCGCCATGCACCTGGCCGTCGACGATCAAGGGATTGATGATCTTCCCGCAATCCTCGACCACGACGTAGGAGAGCGGCTTCACCTGATAGGTAGCAGGATCGATCTCGACGACGGCGACATGGGTCGCCGAAGTGGTCGTGCCGAACACGGGATCGTATTGCTTCGTTGCTTCCAGATCTTCGCGCAATTCCATCGGAATACGGCCCATCTCCGAATAGACCGCGCGCGCGAGCTGTTTAAAGGTCATGCCGCGGTCAGTACCGGCGACGAAGATACGGCCATTATCGACATGGATGTCGCCGGGCGACGCTTCCAGCAAGTGCGAAGCGAGGCGAACGACTTTCTCTCGCAGTGCCTGCGCCGCCATGGTCGCGGCACCGCCGGCAAGCACGGCGCTGCGGCTCGCATAGGTACCGGTGCTGTGGGCGACGGCGGCGCTGTCGCCCTGGATCACGTGCACGTCCTCGAAGCGCGCGCCGAGTTCGTCGGCAATGACCTGCGCGAGCGTCGTTTCCAGCCCCTGTCCGTGCGAGGCAATGCCGAAGGCGGCCGTCACCGACCCCGTCGAGTCAATCTTCACCGTCGAGATTTCCGTGCCGGTGTTGATCGGCATGCCGGGGGCCGCGGAAATGCGCGAGCCGATGCCGGTAAGCTCGGCGTAGGAGGCGAATCCGATCCCGAGTAATCGCCCTGCCGCGCGCGCTTCAACCTGTTCCTTGCGAAACGCCTCGTAGCCGATCTCGTCCCGCGCACGCGCGAGGCATTCCGAAAAACTCGCCTGATCCCAGACGATGCCGGAAGAGGTCTTGTAGGGAAATTCGTCCTTGCCCACGAAGTTTCGCTGGCGGATTTCCACCGGATCAATCGCGAGCTCGCGCGCGGCCATGTCGAGAAGCCGCTCGGTCACGAAAGTGGAGACCGGCCGGCCAACGCCGCGATAGGGACCGGTCGGCGCTTTCGAGGTCGCGACCGCCTGCACGCGCCCGCGATAGGCGGGAATTTTGTAGGGGCCAGGCAAAAAGCTGATCACCTGCACGGGTTCGAGCGCCGCGGTCCACGGATAAATGGAATAGGCGCCGACATCGCCGATGACGTCGGCGCGCAAGGCGAGAATGCGGCCCTCGGTGTCGAGGCCGAGTTCGCCCTCCACAATCTCGTCGAATCCCTGGCTCGTGGTGGCAAGGTCCTCAAGGCGGTCGCTCGTGAACTTCACCGGCCGGCCCAGGCGTCTGGCAAGCGCGCAAACGACAATTTCTTCCGCATAAAGCGAGCCCTTGCCGCCGAAGCCGCCGCCGACATCGGCGGCGATTACGCGCAGCCGATGGCCGGGCATATCGAAGATTTCCGCGAGCGCATCGCGCAAAATGCCCGGCACCTGCGTCGAGGAATAAAGCGTGAGCGCGCCGCGGCCCTCGTCATATTCAGCAAGGTACGTCCGGTTTTCGATCGCGAGCGGAGACTTGCGGCTGAAGCGAAGACGGGCGCGGACGCGAACCGGCGCTTCCGCCAGCGCCGTCTCGACATCGCCGCGCGTGAATTCTCGTGCGAGCAAGACATTCGATCCCAACGCATCGTGCAGAAGCGGCGCGTCGGGCAAAATCGCGGCTTCGGGGTCGATCACGGTCGGCAGCGCGTCGAACTCGATGTCCATCGCCTCCAACGCGTCCTCGGCGAGATAGCGATTTTCGGCGACCACCGCGACGATCGGCTCGCCCACATAGCGCACCTTGTCTTTGGCGAGCGCATGCATTTCGGTCGCTTGATATGTGCTCATGCGCGAAGGCGCGCGCACGGGCTTCATCGCGGTTTCAAGATCAGCGGCGGTGAAAACGCCGATTACGCCGGGAAGCTTGGCCGCGGCGCGGGCGTCGATCGAGGCAATACGGGCATGCGAATGCTCGCTGCGGCGGAAGGCAACGTGCAACATACGCGACGCCCGGCGGTCATCGGTGAACGAGCCGTGGCCGGTGAGAAGCCGCGGGTCTTCCACGCGTTTGACGCGTGCGCCAACGAGCTTGGGGCGGAGCTCACTCATAGGCGTTGGCGCCCTTGCGCAGTGTTTGCCATTGCGCGGGATCATGGCCGCAGAGAACCGTGGCGCCGGCCGCCTCCAGGCGGCGGATTTCCGCAAGCGATTTCAGGAACGGCTCCGCGCTCCAGGTATTGCGCGGCGCGTAATCCAGGTCGAGACAGTCGCGGATGCTGACGGCGTCCGCGGCCAAGAGAAATGCACCGCTGCGATCGAGCCCGACATGGGCGCCGATCGAACCCGGCGTATGGCCGGGCAGCGGAATGAGCACCACGCGGTCGTCGCCGAAAAGGTCGCGCTCGGCTTCGATCGTTTCCCGATTCATCGGCTGGTCCCAATCGGCACGGAAATAACCGTTGCCTTCCGACGCGGGATCCCGCGCCACTTCAAGTTCGCGCGCGTGCACGATGAACGTCGCCCTCTTGAAGAATTCGTTGCAGCCGCAGTGATCCATGTGGAAGTGCGAATTGACCACGAGGTCGATGTCATCGACCGAAACGCCCACGCTCTTGAGGCCCGCCAGCATATTGTCGCCGGGCGCATGCACCGGGGTCATTGCTTTCGCAATGCCGCCCCAGCGTGCCCCCGCGTCCGTCTCCACCGACGGATGACAGCCGCTGTCGAACAAGACGTTTCCCTGCGGATGGCGGATCAGGTAGCACGCGCACGGAAATTCCCGCGTCTCGTCGCGCGGCGCTTCCGGCCAGTAGATACTCGCCTTCATGCGCAGCCGGCCGCCGGAAAGAACATGCATCTTCATGCTGCGGTTTCCTCACGTTTGCTTGCGGCGGCACGAATAGCCGCGACGATGTGCTCATAGCCGGTACAGCGGCAGAGATTGCCGGAAAGCCCGTCGCGAATTTCCTCGTCGGTCGCAAGCGGGCGCTTGCGCAGAAGATCGATGCCGGTCATCAGCATGCCCGGCGTGCAGAAGCCGCATTGCAGCGCGTGATGCTCGCGAAACGATTGCTGCAAGGGGTGCAGGTTTTCGATCGTGCCAAGGCTTTCGACGGTTTCCACGCTTGCGCCGTCGAGCTGGATCGCAAAGAGCAGACACGCCCGCATGCTGTGACCGTTCACAAGCACGGTGCAGGCGCCGCAAATGCCGTGCTCGCAGCCGACATGCGTGCCGGTGAGGCCGAGCGTCTCGCGCAGAAAATCCGCAAGCAACAGGCGCGGCTCGACCGCGCGCTCGTAAGCGACGCCGTTCACGGTCATCTGGATCACCTTCGGCGCACTCACGGCAATTCTCCCAGCGGCCGCTGCTTCGCGGCCGTCAATGCGCGGCGCGTCAGCACCTCGGCGAGATGCCGGCGAAATTCACCGCTCGCGCGCAGGTCGGAATTGAACTCCGTAGTTTCTCCGGCAGCTTTCGCGGCCGCCGAGATCGCTGCCTCGTCGAGTGCGCTGCCTTTGAGAATCCCCTCGGCCTTTGGCGCGCGCACAACGGTTTCTCCGCCAATCAACGCAATGCGGGCCTCGACACAGCGGCCGTTTTCCATCGAGACCGTTGCCGCGGCCGCGACGATCGCGAAATCGCCAAGACGCTGGGCGAATTCCTCGAACCCCCAGCCGGTAGGCGGCGGCAGCGCCGGGAATTCGATCTCGCGCACGATCTCGGCATCCTCGAGCGCGGTCGTCATTGCGCCTATGAAAAAGTCCCTCGCCCCGATGCTTCTCGTACCCGACGGCCCTTCGGCCTTGATCTTCGCATCGAGGAGAAGCGCGATCAGCGCGAGCTCCGCGGCGGGGTCGGCATGCGAGAGGCTGCCGCCGATCGTGCCGCGATTGCGGATGGCGAGATGCGCCACATGGCGCATCGCTTCCGTAATGACCGGAAAGTGCCTCGCAACGAGCGCCGATGTTTCGAGCATGCGGTGGCGGGTCAACGCCCCGACGCGCAAGCCCCCCTTATGCTCGACGATATAATCGAGATCGGGAATGCGGTTGATGTCGACGAGGACCTGCGGCTTCAGCAGCCGGAAGTTCAACATCGGCACGAGGCTTTGGCCGCCGGCGAGGATTTTCGCCTCGCCCTTGGCTCCAGCGAGGATCGCAACCGCTTCGCGGAGGCTCGTGGGGGCTGCGTACTCAAATGACGGCGGCTTCATTCGCCTGCTCCCGGGCCGCCCCACGTTTCAGGACGGCGCTTTTCGAGGAAAGCCGTCCCGGCACAGCGGAGGCGCTGTCCGATTTGCTGGGCGAAAGGTTCACCGAAGTGACTTGCATAAAAAGACCATAGGTGAAAAACCTTGTCAAGCAAGCGCGCCGCTGGCCACAGCGGCGACAAACCGCTAGCACCATGGGACGCTTGCTCTGCTGCACGCAGGGCATCAAGGAAGAACCGCCGTGGCGCCGAGAGCCCTTCGCAAGATTTCGCCGCCGCCGGCAGCTTCCGGAGAGAAGCGCGCATTCAAACCCGGCAAGAAAGCCCGCGAGCGGAACTGCTCGGTCGGCCGCACCGTCAGCATTCTCTGCGACAGCTGGTCGTTCCTGATTTTGCGCGAATGCTTGTTCGGCGCGCGGCGCTTCCGGACATTTCAGTCAATCCTCGGCCTGCCGCGTCAGACTTTGGCGGTCAGGCTGAAGGAGCTGACGCGCCGGGGCCTGTTGCGGCAGGTGCTCTATTCGACGCGGCCGCGCCGCAACGAATATCGCCTCACCGAGATGGGGATCGACCTCTATCCGCTCTTTCTCGCTTTGCTCAAATTCGGCGACAAGTGGCTTGCGGGCAGAGCTGGGCCGCCGCTGCAGCTCTTCCACGAAAAATGCGGCTCCGCTTGCAATCCCGTGGTCGCCTGCTTGCATTGCAGCGGAGAGATCGACGTTCATCGCGTGAGCTATCGCGACGGCCCCGGCGCCGGGACTTCCCCGCTCGTGCGGACAAGGCGAAACCGCCGGCCGTCCAATCCCACGCATCTCGAACGGCGGCGTCCGTGTTCGGTCGCGCGTTCGCTCAAGATCATCGGCGATTACTGGAGCTTCATGGTGATCCGCGAGGCGTTTTTCGGCGTGCGCCGCTTCGACGAGATTCAGCAAAAGCTCGGCATTGCCCCGAACATCCTCGCCGACCGGTTGAACCGGCTCGTCGCCGAGGGCGTATTCGAAAGAAAGAAATACCAGGATTTGCCTGAACGTTTTGAGTACCGGTTAACCGAAATGGGTAAGGGTCTTTACGGTCCGCTGATAGCGATGCTCGCTTGGGGCGATCGCTGGCTCGCCGTTGGCAAGCCGCCGTTGATCCTGACCCACACCGATTGCGGGGCGGATTTCGATCCGGCCGTGGTCTGCGACCGTTGCCGCCAGCCGGTGCAAGCGCGCGAGATGCGCTACGAGCTTCATTACCCCGACCCGATGTCGAAAAAAGACCGGCCGGCGAGATCGGCTCGTCTTGTGTCCTTGTCTCGTGGCCGCCGCGCACGGGCCGGTAAAGCAGGCGGCGCGCGCCGCCGCGCAGGTTGACGCCACTCAGCCGGCGGAGAGCGTTTGCAGCGGCCGCGCTTCCTGGTGAAACCAGAGAAGGTGATTGATGAATGCGGCGATCGCCGCGAGCGTCGGCTCCGGCTGGTCATGATGCGGCGCGTGCCGGGCGTCTGGTACGACCACGGATTCGACCGGGCAATAGCATTCTTCTTCCGCTACGCGCATTTGCGCGAGCGTGCTGTAGGGGTCGTTCTCGCCTTTGATGATCAGAATCGGCACGCGGATATAGGCAAGCTCCTGCCGGATATCGAAGGACTTGAAGCGCGGATCGAGCCATAGATCGCGCCATCCGCAGAAGGTGTCGTCGGCATTGGCGTGGTGCCGGGCAAGGCGGGCGCTGAGATCCGTCGTCTCATAGTCGCGCGCGGTCTTGCGGATGGCGTCGATGTTCATGTCCTCGACGAAGAAATGCGGCTCGATGAGAACGAGGCCGCGAACGCGGTGATCCTGAATGCTGCCCGCATAGATCGCGGCAATCGAGCCGCCGTCGCTGTGGCCGAGCAGAATGCCGCGTTCGAAGCCGATCGCGTCGAGTATTTTCGGCAGCACATCGACCGCTTCGCGCTGTAGGTAATCCATGGGACGCGGCAGTTCCGCGGGCGAAGAGCGTCCATATCCCGTTCTCGAGAAAGCGAAGACGCCGGCCCCTGTCGCGCTGGCGACGCGCTCGGGAAAATTGCGCCAGGTGGAAACCGAGCCTAATCCTTCATGCATCATTACAATCGTGGGCGCCTCCGGCGGCTTTGGGCCGAACCAGGCGCCTTCGAGCGACATCCCGCCGATGTTAATGTTCGTCTGCATGCGGCTGTCCCTACCGAAAAGCCCGAAGGCGCGCTAGGCTTACATCCCTGCTTAAGCCATAATGCTTCGCGATCGTGCTAGCGGGCGATCTTCTAGCGGGTGGAGGGAATTACACCATGCTGCAACGCGTCTTCTTGCCGAACCTGTTCGCGGTTATGCTGCTCGGGACGCCGGCCTTCGCGATCACCGCCAAGGAAAAGATGGAAACCTGCAAGTTCGGCGCCGACGATCAGAAGCTCACGGGTGCCGCGCGCAATGCTTTCATTTCGAAATGCATGGCGAACGAGGACGGGCCTGCCAAGAAACCGGCGGCCAAGAAACAAGTGCAACAACCGACGCAGCCGCCGCCCATGCAGCAGCCGATGCAGCAGCAAAAATAGTCTTGCCGGCGAATGCCGGTTCTTCTGATTTGAATCATTACATTTACCGCGCCGTCACTCTCCGCCTTTGCGCAACCGGGCAATGAGCCCGACTTGTAACCGTCATATCGCGGCGGTATCGTTTTCCTCGGGCCGGGGAGAGCAATAGGAGGGAAAGATGGGTTTACTCGATGTTCTCAACGGCATGCAGAACGGGCCGCGCGGACCAAGCGCTCCGGGCAAAGGCGGCATGTCGCCGCTCACCATGGCGCTCCTGGGTCTCCTCGCCTATAAGGCCGTGAAGAAATTCAGCGATAGCCAGCCGCACGCGATCCCCGCCGGTGGCGCCGGCAAAAACCCCACCAATGCCGGCAACACCGGTGGTGGTCTCGGCGATTTGCTGCCGGGCGGATTGGGCGGCTTGCTCGCGGGCGGCGCTGCCGGAAGCGTGTTGAGTGGCGGCCTGAACGATCTCGTAAAGCAGCTTCAACAGGGCGGCTTGGGCGATGCCGCCAAGTCCTGGGTCGGCACCGGCCCGAACAAGTCGATTTCGGCGGCTGATCTCGCGAAAGTGCTCGACAACGATCAAATCAAGACGTTGATGGCGCAGGCCGGAATTTCGCGCGACGATTTGTTGAATGGCCTTAGCCAGCAGCTCCCCGAGTTGATCGACAAGCTGACGCCGGATGGGCGCCTGCCGACCGAACAGGAAATGGCGCACCGGATCTGATGCGTCTCGGCCGACGCCGGGTTTGCTTGGTTCGAGAATGGAGAAGGCGCTAAATTGATCGAAGGCGTCGCGCCCGGCCGGCCGTCGCGTGCGGCGGTTTCAATACTGTGAACTGGAAGAGGTAACCATCATGGGCGGCTTTCTCTGGATCGTTCTCGTCGGCTTCATCGCGGGCATCATCGCGCGCTTCCTGTCACCCGGCCCCAACAATCCCACCGGTTTCATCCTCACCACGGTGCTCGGCATTGTCGGCGCGTTCCTCGCCACCTTCGTCGGCCAGGCCGTCGGCTGGTATAGCTCCGATCAGGGCGCGGGCCTCATCACCGCCATCGTCGGCGCGCTGGTCGTGCTGTTCATCTGGCACCGGCTGGTGGCAAGCGGTACGATTTCGGACCCGGGCAACCCTCGCGCCTGACGCCTGAACTTTCCCGGCAGGGCCCGCGGCACCGCGTGAAGCGGCGGCGGCGCGATTGCGCTCGGGCGTTTCGCTAAAACCCGGCCAAAGCCGCCTGTTTGCGGATGGCGCGATTTGCGCGACAATCGGCCGGGAACTAGCGAGTAAAGGCAATGAATTGGCTCGGCCGTTCGCTCGAGCGTTTCGAGGACGCCGCGCTGCTGAGCGGCCGCGGCCGCTTCATCGACGATCTCGGTGTGAAACCCGGAACGCTGCATGCGGCGATCCTGCGCTCGCCGCATGCGCATGCCCGAATTCGCGCGATCCGCACCGATGCCGCCAGGGCGATGCCGGGCGTCGCCGCGATCGTGACCGGCGCCGAGGTAAAGACGCTCTCATCGAGCCTTGTCGTCGGCGTCAAGGCGCCGATCGAGTGCTGGCCGATTGCGGTCGATCGCGTCCGCTATGTCGGCGAGCCGGTGGCGGTCGCGGTCGCCGCCGACCGTTATCTTGCCGAGGACGCGCTTGATCTCGTCGAGGTCGACTACGAGCCGCTGCCGGTGGTCATCGATCCGCTCAAAGCCCTCGATGCGGCGGCACCCGTCCTGCACGAAGGGCTACGCTCCAACATCGCGAGCGACCGCTCGTTCCGCTACGGCGATCCCGAGCGCGCCTTCGCCGAAGCCCAGCGCAAGGTGAGCGTGACCGTGCGCTATCCGCGCAATTCCTGCACGCCGATCGAGACCTTCGGCCTCGTCGCCGAATATGACGCGAGCGAAGACGGCTACGACATCGCCGCCAATTTCATGGGTCCGTTCAGCCTGCATCCGGTGATGGCGCGCGCGCTGAAGGTGCCGGGAAACCGGCTGCGGCTCCGCACGCCGCCCGACTCCGGCGGCAGCTTCGGCGTCAAGCAGGGGATTTTTCCTTACATTGTGTTGATGGGCGTGGCCGCGCGCGTCGCCGGGCGGCCGGTGAAATGGATCGAGGATCGCCTTGAGCATCTGACCGCGTCGGTTTCGGCGACCAATCGCGTGACAACGCTCGACGCCGCCGTCGACGCCGACGGCCGCATCCGGGCGCTCGCCTACGACCAGATCGAGGATGTCGGCGCCCATATCCGGGCGCCCGAGCCCGCGACGCTCTATCGCATGCACGGCAACCTCACCGGCGCCTACGACATCAAGCACCTCGCGGTGCGCAATCGCGTGGTGCTCACCAACAAGACGCCGACGGGCCTCAATCGCGGCTTCGGCGGCCCGCAAATGTATTATCCGCTCGAGCGGCTCGTGCAGCGGATCGCGGTCGAGTTATCGCTCGATCCGGTTGAGGTCATCCGCCGCAATCTCATTCCGGCAGGCGTATTCCCGTTCAAGACCGCGAGCGGCGGCCTGCTCGATTCCGGCGATTATCCGCGCGCGATCGAGACCGCGATCACTGACGGGGGCCTCGCCGAACTCCGGACGCGCCGCGACGAGGCGCGGCGCCAGGGCCGCCTCTACGGCATCGGCTTTGCGACCGTGGTCGAGCCGAGCGTTTCCAATATGGGTTACATCACGACGGTGCTCACGCCCGATGAGCGCCGCCGCGCGGGGCCGAAGAACGGCGCGCAGGCGACCGCCACCATTTCGCTCGATCCTGGCGGCAGCGTCAGCGCCCACGTCGCTTCGGTGCCGCAAGGGCAAGGGCATCGCACCGTGGTGGCGCAGATCGTCGCCGATGCGCTCGGCCTCGATCCCCAGGAGGTGCGCGTTGTCACCGATTTCGACAGCGCCCGCGATGCCTGGTCGATCGCCTCGGGTAATTATTCGAGCCGCTTTGCCGCCGCGGTCGGCGGTGCCGTGCATCTTGCCGCCATCCGCCTCAAGGGGAAACTCGCGCGCATCGCCGCGGCGCAGCTCAATATCGAGCCGCAGGAGATCGAGTTCGCCGGCGGCCGTGTGCGGGCGCGCGGCAATCCGGACAACGCGCTTCCCTTCAGCCGCGTCGCCGCCACCAGCCACTGGTCGCCGGCGAGCGTGCCTGACGATGCGCAGGCGATCCGCGAGACCGTGTTCTGGACGCCGCCCGAGCTCACGCCGCCGACCGACGCCGACGAAATCAATTCCTCGCTCTGCCATGGATTCATCTTCGATTTCTGCGGCGTAGAGGTGGATCCCGTCACCGCCGCGGTGCGCATCGACAAATACGTGACCATGCATGACTGCGGCCGCGTGCTGCATCCGGGCATGGTGGCGGGCCAGATCACCGGCGGCTTCACGCAGGCGCTCGGAGCCGCGCTCTACGAGGAATACGCCTATTCGCCCGACGGCAATTTTCTCGCTGGCACCTTCGCCGACTATCTCTTGCCGACCACCAATGAGGTCCCGGCGCCGGTGATCTTGCATATGGAGACGCCGTCGCCGTTCACGCCGCTCGGCGCCAAGGGCGTGGGCGAGGGCAATTGCATGAGCACGCCGGTGTGCATCGCCAACGCCGTCGCCGACGCGCTGGGCGCCGCCGCGCTTGATCTGCCGCTCACGCCCGCGAAGCTTTCAGCCTTCGTGCACGGCAAGGAGAAGGAGCGGCCGGCCGCGGCGCGCGAGGAAGCGCCGAGAGGAGCGCGCGCGCTCAGCGGCAACGGTGAGGTGGAAATCGCCGTGCCGCCGGAAAAAGCATGGGCCATGCTCCTCGACGTTGACACGCTCGCGGCGGTCATTCCCGGCGCGCATGCGGTCGAGAAAGTTTCCGAACGGGAATTCCGCGCCGACGTCACCATCGGCGTCGGCCCGGTCAAAGGACGCTATCGCGCGAAGGTGAAGCTTTCCGATCTCGATCCGCCGCGCGCGGTCACACTGTCGGGCGAAGCCACCGGCGCGCTCGGCTTCGGCCGCGGCCAGGGCCGCGTGACGCTCACGCCCGAAGAAAGCGGAACCCGCATCTCCTACAGCTATGAAGCCGAAATCGGCGGCAAGGTGGCCGCGGTCGGCGGCCGGCTGCTGGACGGCGCCGCGCGGCTGATTATCCGCCAGTTCTTCGCGGCGTTTGCCCGCCGCGCCGGCGGACCGGCCGCGCCAGGCTTCTTCGCGCGCTTCTTCGGGAAGCGGGCATGAAACCCGCGCGCTTTGACTATGTGCGCGCCGACACGCTGGCGGAGGCGCATGAGGTGCTCGCGGCCGAGGGCGCCGATGCGCGCGTAATCGCGGGCGGGCAGACGCTCGTGCCGATGCTCTCCATGCGGCTCGCGCGGCCGAAGGTGGTCATCGACATCATGCAAATCGCATCGCTCGCCCGGATCACGGAAGAAAAGAACGCGATCCGTGTCGGTGCCGGCGTACGCCAAGCCGAATTGCTCGACTGGCCGGATCTCGCAAAGCGGCAGCCGCTGCTTGCGATGGCCTTGCCCTGGGTCGGCCACGCACAGACGCGGAGCCGCGGCACCGTTTGCGGCTCGGTGGCGCATGCCGATCCCAGCGCGGAAATTCCGCTCGTGCTGGTGGCGCTCAAAGGCGAGGTCGAGCTTTCCGCGCGCCGCAAGAAACGCCGAGTCGCCGCGAATGAATTTTTCGCGGGCCTGATGTCGACGGCCTGCGCCGAGGACGAGCTGATCGAATCGATCTCGATTCCTGCTCGCCGGCGGGGCGAAGGCTTCGCCTTCCGCGAGTTCGGCCGCCGCCACGGCGATTTCGCCATTGTCGCTTGCGCCGCCATCGCAAGCGAAGAGGGCACGCGCCTTGCGGTCGGTGGCGTTGCCGACCGGCCTATCGCCAGGGATTTTTCAACACTCGAGGGTTCCGCGCTCGACGAGGCGCTCGATCAGCTCGCCTGGGATTTGGAAGCGCGCGATGATCTCCACGCAAGCGCGAGCTATCGTCGCGCCCTCGTACGGAGGCTAGGCAAGGAAACGATCGCGGAGGCCCGCCGATGCCGCGTCTGAGCGCCGCCGCGCGTCACCGCGTCCGCCTCACGGTCAACGGCCGCGCGTTCGAAGCCGAGGCCGAGCCGCGCATGCTGTTGACCGATTTCCTGCGCCACGCGCTCGGCCTCGCCGGCACCCATGTCGGCTGCGAGCACGGCGTCTGCGGCGCCTGCACCGTGGAGATCGACGGCCGGCTCGCGCGCGCGTGCCTCACGCTCGCGCCGCAGGTCGACGGCGCCGAAATCCGCACCGTCGAGGGCCTGGCGCCCGCGCCCGATCGGCTCTCGGTGCTGCAGGAAGCGTTTCGCCGCCATCATGCGCTGCAATGCGGCTTCTGCACCGCGGGGATTCTGGTTTCACTCGACCATTATTTGCGGAAGGCACCCGATCCGAGCGAGAGCGAAATTCGCGAATTCCTCGGCGGCCATCTTTGCCGTTGTACGGGTTACACGCCGATCGTTGCCGCCGCCCTCGACGCGGCGAAGAAATTGCGCGAAAGCAAATCCCATGTTTGACCTTGGCACGAGTTTTCTTGCGAGCGTCGCGCGTGACCCCGACGCGCTCGCCATCGTCGACGGCCCGGTGCGGCTGAATTACGCCGAATGGTACCGGAAGATTTCCGCTCTCGTCGCGGGCTTCGATGAAATGGGGCTGAAACCGGGCGATCACCTCGTCACCGTGCTGCAAAACCGCTGGGAAGCGGCGACGATCCATTGGGCGTGCCAGTTCGCCGGCATCATCGTCACGCCGGTGAATTGGCGCGCGAAGGGTGACGAGCTCGATTTTTGCATTGAGAATTCGGAGGCAAAGGCGGTTGTCTACGAGGAAATTTCCGCCGAGGCCGTCGCCGCGTCGGCGGAGGCGGGGAAGCGGCCGCGCATTGCGATCGGCGCCGCGAAATCCCGCGATGCTGCGTTCGAATCCCTGCTGCGCGCCAACGCGGAAGACGCCCGCCCTCGCGTGAACGCCGATGCCTGGTCGGTGATGCTCTACACGTCCGGCACGACCGCGAAGCCCAAGGGCGTGCCGCGCCGCCAGCGCGCGGAACGTGCGGCCGCGCTCGCGCATGTGGCGCAAAATCTCTACGGGCAGCACGAGCGCACGCTTGGCGTCATGCCGCTCTACCACACCATGGGCGTGCGCTCGCTGCTCGCAATGTCGCTGATCGGCGGCACCTTCGTGTGTTTGCCGCGCTTTGACGCCGCGCGCGCGCTCGAACTAATCGCCACCGAGAAAATTACTAACCTCTACCTCGTGCCGACGCTCTATCACGATCTCCTGCATCACGAGCGCTTTTCCAAAACTAACGTGAGCTCGGTGAAGAAACTCGGCTTTGCCGGCGCATCGATGACCGACGGGCTGCTCAAGGAATTACAGTCCGCGTTCAAGCCGGAGCTCTTCGTCAATCATTACGGCTCCTCGGAAATCTACACCTTCACCATCGACCAGAACGCCCCGAAGAAGCCGGGCTCCGCCGGCCGCGCCGGCCTCAATCAATTGATCCGCGTCGTGAAGTTGGGGGCGCGCGCGGCTGACGAGCTTGCGGCCGTGGGCGAGGAAGGCGAGATCATCGCGCATCTATCCAGCGATGAGGCCTTCGAAGGCTATTGGCGGCGGCCCGAGGCCGACGCCAAAGCCTTGCGGCAAGGCTGGTACTTCACCGGCGACACCGGCTATTTCGACGCCGACGGCGATCTCTTCGTCACCGGCCGCGTCGACGACATGATCATCACCGGCGGTGAAAACGTGTCGCCGGTCGAAATCGAAAGCTGCCTGTCGCTGCACCCGGCCGTCTCCGAGGTCGCGGTTGTCGGAATCGCCGACGAACGCTGGGGCAAGATCGTCGCCGCCTTCATCAAGCGCCGCGCCGAGGTCGCGCCCGAGGAGCTCGACGGCTTCTGCAAGCAATCGGGCCTCGCCAACTTCAAGCGGCCACGCCGTTACGTGTTCGTCGAGGCAATTCCGAAATCGCCGGTCGGCAAGTTGCTGCGCCGGAAGCTCGTGGCGGGCGAGTACGAGGCCGAACGCAATCCAACGCCCAGGCAAGGAAACGCAGCATGAGCATGACCTTCACCGATCCGCGGCTCGCCAAACTCGACGGATTCCGCGTCGAGGCGGATCCCGCACGCGAGCGCGCCGACGTCATCCTCGATCGTCCGCCGCTTAACGTGATCGAGATGCCGCAACGCGACCAGCTGCGCCTTGTGTTCGAGGCGCTCGACGAGGATGCGCGCGTCCGCGTGATCGTGCTCCGCGCGGTCGGCGAGCATTTTTCGAGCGGCGGCAACATCCGCGGCTTTCTCGAGGCCTCGCCCGAACATGTCTCCAAGCTCGCCTGGAACATTGCCGCCCCCGCGCGCTGCGTGAAGCCGGTGATCGCGGCGAACCGCGGCTATTGCTTTGGCGTCGGCTTCGAAATTTCGCTCGCCTGTGATTTTCGTATTGTTTCCGAGACCGCCCAATACGCCCTGCCGGAGCAACGGCTCGGACAGATTCCGGGTTCCGGCGGTTCGGCACGGCTGCAGAAGATCGTCGGGATTGCCCGCACCAAGGACATCGTCATGCGCTCGAAGCGCATCCCCGCGAAACAGGCGCTGGAATGGGGGATTGCCACCGAATGCGTGCCCGACGACAGGCTGGAGGCGGCGACCGATGCGCTTGTCGACGAGTTGCGAGCCTTCTCGCCGATTGCCCAGCGCACGGCGAAGAAATTGCTCAACGACACCGAAGATGCAACCCTCTCGGTAGCGATCGAGCTCGAAGGCCATTGCTACAGCCGGCTGCGCCAATCCGACGATTTCCGCGAAGGCGTCGAGGCCTTCCATGCCAAGCGGCCGGCGAAGTTCAAGGGAAGTTGAGAAAGGCTCCCTGCGCACTTTCGCCGGGCTTCCTATATATGGTCTTCGATCCGCCGGAGGTGGCGCAAATGCCCGAATTTCAGATCCGCTTCATCCGCATCCCGCGCTGGCAGATCATGCTCGGCGCCGGGCTAGTTTTGGCGCTGATTGTCGCGTTTTTCGTGCTCGCGCTGGGCATCTTCCTGTTTCTGTTGCCCGTCCTCGCGCTGGCCGGCGCGATTCTTTATCTCTTCGGCGGGCGGCAGCCGCCGGTCGGCCGCGGCGGCGCGGCGAATGACCGCATCATCGATGGGGACTATCGGGTCGTAGAACAGGATCGGCTCGAACATCGCGGCGATCGCGATTAACGGGAGAAACCCTTGGCGGACGAAATACACGACAACAAAGACCTGCATCGTCTGGAGCTCGCCGTCGACGGCCGCACAGCCTTCACCCAATATAAGCGCGCGCCCGGCGTGATTACCCTTCTGCACACTGAAGTGCCGAAGGAGCTTGAAGGCCATGGCATCGGCTCGCGGCTCGTGCGCGGCGAATTGGAAATGCTGCGGAAGGAAGGCGTGAAGGTGGTGGCGAAATGCCCCTTTGTCGTCGCCTACCTCAAAAAACATCCCGAGTTTCAGGATTTGCTCGCTTGACCTGACCTGCCGAATTTTTTCCAATTCCAGCCTTGTGACGGAGAGATTTGATGGCCGATCCGAAACCGGCGACCGATATCGAGGGGCCGCGCGGCGAGCTTTCCATGCGTACGCTTGCCATGCCCGCCGACACCAACCAGAACGGCGATATTTTCGGCGGCTGGCTCTTAGGGCAGATGGATATCGGCGGCGGCATCTTCGCCTCGAAGCTCGCGGAGGGCCGCACGGTCACGGTCGCGATCGACGCCATGAGCTTCCGCAAACCGGTCTACGTCGGCGACGTGGTATCGGTTTATGTCGATCTCATCCGCATCGGCACCACCTCGATCACCGTGCACGTGGAAGCCTGGGTCATGCGCCGCGAGGAGTCGGATCTTCTTCAGGTTACCGAGGGAAATTTCACCTACGTTGCCGTTGACGAGAACAATCGTCCGCGGCCGGTGAAGGGCGCGGCCAAGGTCTGAAGCTATCCTCAGTTCGCGGAGGCAAGCGGCCGCGAGACCGCTTCCAGCGACTTGCGTTCGGCGGCAACGCCCCAAACCGCCTCGATGATCGCCGCCGCGACCATCAAGACCGATCCCAGGAGGTAACCCGCGAACACGCTTCCGCGCGCGCCTGTGTCGATCAGCCGTCCGAACAGCCACGGCCCCGCAATGCCGCCAACGCCCGTGCCGATGGCGTAGAAAAACGCAATCGCGAGCGCGCGAATTTCGAGCGGGAAGGTTTCGCCGGCGGTGAGATACGCCGAACTCGCCGCGGCCGAAGCAAAAAAGAAAATCACCATCCATGCAATGGTCTGCCCGGCGGCCGAAAGGAGACCCGCGTAGAACAGATAGCCGCTTGCCGCGAGCAGCACGCCGGATATCGCATAGGTGAAAGCGATCATGGGCTTGCGTCCAATGGCGTCGAACAGGCGCCCAAGCATGAGCGGCCCGAGGAAATTTCCCGCCGCGAACGGCAAGAGATACCAGCCGACATTACCGGCGGCGATGCCGTAGAAATCAGTCAGCACCAGCGCATAGGTGAAGAAGATCGCGTTGTAGAAGAAGGCCTGCGCCGTCATCAATGCAAGCGTGACCAGCGTGCGCCGGCGGTGACTCACGAACAAGGTGCGCGCCACCTCGGAAAGCGGCGTGTGACGCCGCGAGCGCAGGCGCATGCGCGGAAACGTCTTTCTTGGCTCATGCGCCACGAGCTTTCGCTCGATCTCGCGGACGATCGCGTCCGCCTCGCCGAGCCGGCCATGGGTCATCAGCCAGCGCGGGCTTTCCGGCAGCCACAGCCGCATGAAGAAAATGACAAGACCGAGCGCGGCGCCGATCAGGAAAGCGAGGCGCCAGCCGATCGTGGGCGCGACCACCGATGGATCGAGCAGAATGATCGAGCCGGTGGCGCCGATCGCGGCGCCCACCCAAAAGCTGCCGTTGATGACAAGGTCGTTCCAGCCGCGCACGCGCGCGGGCACAAGTTCCTGGATCGCGGAGTTGATCGCGGTGTATTCGCCGCCGATGCCGGCGCCGGTCAGGAAACGAAAGAGCGCGTAGCTTGCGAAGTTCCACGAGCAGGCGGTCGCCGCCGTCGCGGCGAGATAAACCGCAAGCGTGACAAAAAAGAGCTTCTTGCGCCCGAGCCGGTCGGTCAGCCAGCCGAAAAAGACGGCGCCGAGTACGGCGCCGGTAAGATAGGCGCTTGCGGCGAGGCCGATCTCGCTGTTGCTCAGGCCAAGCCCGTAGCTCTCCTTGAGCGCGCCGGACACGGCGCCGGCCAGCGTCACCTCCAACCCGTCGAGGATCCAGGTGATGCCGAGCGCCGCGACGACGAGGGTGTGGAACTTTCCCCAGGGCAGGCGGTCGAGGCGGGCGGGAATATCGCTTTCGACGATCGTGCCCGGCTGTTTGGAGACAGCGTCTGCGGTTTTTGCCGGTTGCGCGCTCATCGCGAAGCGAGAACGCCCGAAAAATTCCCGGGTTCCGCACGCGCGAACGAAGCAGGATTGACCCCGCGCCTGCGGCGTCGGGCAATTTGACCGGCGGCGCGGTTCGATTGACACTGGCGCTTGCAGCTTGCCCGCGGCAAGCGGAGCACAATAAAGGGCAGCGATGGAAACGCGAATTTTCGAAGGGCTGAAGGTGATCGATTGCGCGAGCTTCATCGCCGCGCCCGCGGCCGCCACCGTGCTCTCCGATTTCGGCGCCGAGGTCGTCAAGATCGAGCCGCCCGGCAAGGGCGATCCCTATCGCCTGTTGCCGGAGCTCCCGGGCTATCCGCCGAGCCCGCACAACTACGTCTGGCTCCTCGAATCGCGCAACAAGAAAAGCATCGCCCTCGATCTATCCAAGCCCGAAGGACAGGCGGTGATCCATCGGCTCGCGGCCGCCGCCGATGTCTTCATCACCAACTATCCGCCCGACGTGCGCGCGCGCCTTGGCGTCACCTATGAAAAGCTCGCGCCGCTGAACGCGCGGCTGATCTACGCCTCCTTTACCGGCTATGGCGAAACCGGCGAGGAGGCGAACAAGCCGGGCTTCGATTCCAACGCCTGGTGGGGCCGCTCGGGGCTGATGGATTTTGTGCGGCCCGATATGAGCGGGCCGCCCGCGCGTTCGCTCCCCGGCATGGGCGACCACGCTTCGGCGATGTCGCTCTTCGGCGGCATTGTGACGGCGCTTTACCGCCGCGAGCGCACCGGCAAGGGCGGGAAGGTCGCGAGCAATCTCATGGCGAACGGCGTGTGGTCGAACGGCTGCTTCGTGCAGGCAACGCTCTGCGGCGCGAAAGTTCCGCCACGGCCGCCGCGCGAGGATGCCCTGAACGCGTTGACCAATCACTACCAATCCCGCGACGGGCGCTGGCTCATTCTTTCGGTATTGAACGAAGAACGCCAGTGGCCCGTTTTCGCCGAATGCATCGGCCGTAGCGATCTTGTGAGCGATCCGCGCTTCGCCGACAAGAAGAGCCGTCATGCCAATGCGCGCGCGCTCGTGGAAATCCTCGATGATGCATTCCGCAAAAAGAATCTCGCGGAATGGCGGAAGATTCTCGATGCCGCCGGCCTCATTTTTGGCGTGGTGGCGACCCTCGACGACGTGCCGAACGACCAGCAGATGCGCGCGAGCGAAGCGCTGATTCCCTTCGAGAACGAGACCATGCTCACGGTCAATAGCCCCGTATGGGTCGAAGGCGGTGCGAAAGTCACGCCGCGCCGGGCGCCAGAGGTCGGCGAACATACCGACGAGATCTTGCGCGCGGCGGGCTTTAAGCCCGCGGAAATCGAAGAATTGCGGACGCGCGGCGTCGTAGCGTAAGGAAATCCGATGATCGACATTTCCGAACAGGGCGAGATCGCCGTCGTCACCATGCGCCACGGCAAGGCGAACACGATGGACATCGAATTTTGCGAGGCAATCGCCGCCCGCTTCGAGGAGCTAAAGAAATCGAAGGCCAAAGCCGTGGTGCTGACCGGCGAGGGCAAGATTTTCTCCGCCGGGGTCGATCTCGTGCGTGCGCTCGAGGGCGGGCCGCATTATTTTCGCGATTTCCTGCCGGCCTTGAGCAAGGCCTTCGTGACCGTGTTTTTCTTTCCGCGGCCAGTGGTCGCCGCCATCAACGGCCACGCGATCGCCGGCGGCTGCGTGCTCGCGGCTTGCGCCGACCGCCGCCTGATGGCGAAAGGTGCGAGCCGCATCGGCATTCCGGAACTCCTGGTCGGCGTGCCGTTTCCGACCATTGCGCTGGAAGCGATGCGCTTCACCATCGCCTCGCATTTTATCCAAGACGTGTTTCTCACCGGCGCGACCTATCTGCCCGAGGAGGCGCTGCCGCGCGGGCTTGCCGACGAGCTGGTCGAGCCGGGTGAATTGACGCGCCGCGCGACCGCCGCCGCCGAGCATTTCGCCGCGATCCGCGGCGACGCCTTCGCCATCACCAAATTGCAGCTCCGCCAGCTTGTCGCCGATCGCTGCACGAGCGAGGCGAAACGCTTCGAGGCCGCGGTCAATGAACTCTGGTGCGCGCCCGAAGCCTTCGAGCGCATCCGCGCCTATGTCTCGCGTACTTTCAAGAAGGCGTGAAGAGGAAAATGCGGCCCGCATCATCGAAAGCACTCGCGCGTTTCACCGTGCTTGATCTGACGCAAGTGCGGTCGGGCCCGACCGCCGTGCGCGAGCTTGCCGATTGGGGCGCGAATGTCATCAAGATCGAGCCGCCGGCGCACCTCACCAAGGGTGAAAATCCCGGCGGTCCGCGCCGCGGGCCCGATTTTCAGAATCTCCATCGCAACAAGCGCGCGATCACCCTCGATCTCAAATCGAGTGAAGGACTTGCCGCTTTCAAGCGGCTGGTAACGAAAGCCGATGTGGTGGTGGAGAATTTCCGTCCCGACGTGAAAACGCGTCTCGGCATCGATTACGAAACGTTGCGCAAAATCAACCCGCGCCTCGTCTATGCGAGCATTTCCGGCTTCGGCCAGGATGGGCCCTATCGCGGCCGGCCGGGCTTCGATCAGATCGCGCAAGGCATGGGCGGCTTGATGTCGGTCACCGGCAAGCCCGGCGGCGGCCCGATGCGCGCGGGCATTCCGGTCGCGGATCTCTCTGCCGGCATTTTCTGCGCGCTTGGCATTCTGGTGGCGCTTCTCGAGCGCGAGCAGTCGGGTGAGGGGCAGAAGGTCGAGACCTCGCTCTTGCAGGCGCAGATCTTCATGCTCGATTTTCAGGCGGCGCGCTGGCTGATCGGCCATGAGGTGCCGGGCCAGGCCGGCAACAACCACCCGACCGCGATCCCGACCGGCGTGTACAAGACCGCCGACGGTTTCATCAATATCGCCTCGACCGGCGGCAAGATGTGGGAACGGCTCTGCAATGCGATCGGCGCGCCAGAGCTTGCCACGCGTCCCGAATACGCTGATTCCGCCGCCCGCTCCGCGAACCGTGACGCGCTGAACGCCGAGATCGAGCGGAAACTCGCGAGCGCTTCCAGCGCCGACTGGATCGCGCGGCTGAACGAAGCGGGCGTGCCCTGCGGCCCCATCTATTCGATCGATGCGGTGTTCGCCGACCCGCAAGTCACGCATCTTGCGATCGCGCGTTCGGTCAGGAAGAAGGACGGCGAGATGCAGAAAGTCGTCGGCCAGCCGGTGTCGCTGTCGCGCACGCCGAGCGAGATCGTGGCGCCGACGCCCGAGGCGGGCGAGCACACCGACGAAGTGCTACAGGAATTCGGATTCAGCGATTCTGAAATCGAGGCGTTGCGCAAAACCAAGGCAATCTAGCGCCATGCTGGAAAAAGGAGCTGCCATGAGTGGGACTGACAAGATGATCGCGCGAAAAGAAGGGCGCATCGGTTATATGATTTTCAATAATCCCGAGCGCCACAACGCGGTTTCGCTCGACATGTGGGAACGGGCGGGCGAAATCCTCGCCGAATATACGCGCGATGAAGAGGTGCGGGTGTTGGTGGTGACCGGCGCCGGCACCAAGGCCTTCGTGTCGGGGGCGGATATTTCGCGCTTCGAAAGCGAGCGCTCCGACGAAAAGGCGATCGCGCGCTACAACGCCGTGGTCGAACATACCTTCGCCGCCATGGACGCGTTTCCGAAGCCCTCGATCGCGATGATCCGCGGCTTCTGCATGGGCGGCGGCTTGGGCTTTGCGCTCGGTTGCGACATGCGCATTGTCTCCGACGACGCGCGTTTCGCGCTACCAGCGGCAAAGCTCGGCCTCGGCTATGCTTTTCCCGGCATCAAGCGCTTCGTCGATACGGTCGGCCCCTCCTTCACCAAGGAGATTTTCTTCACCGCGCGCACCTTCGATGCCGCCGAGGCGCTGACCATGGGGCTCGTCAATCGCGTGCTGGCCGGCCCGCAACTCGAGCCTTATGTGCGCGACTACGCCGAAACGATCGCCAGGAACGCGCCGCTCACGGTCAACGCCACGAAGTTCATTGTCGGCGAAGTGCTGAAGGATCCGGCGGCGCGGGATCTCGCGCGCAGCGAAGCGCTGGTGAAGCAGTGCTTCGCGAGCCGCGACTATCAGGAAGGCCGCAAGGCTTTCATGGAGAAGCGTAAGCCCGAATTTACCGGGCGCTGAAATCCCTTTAACGCAAGAGTTGCGATTTCACGCGCTGCAAGCTTCGCGGTGCGCGATCACTTTTTCCGTCCGAGCCTTGCATTTTTTGCATCGCGCGCCAGGTGAATGAAACGACGCGACCAACTGGCCGCATCTCCGCCGCAATTCGAAGGAGAGCGCCATGACAACAGACATCATCCGGCACAATCGTCCGGTTTCGGACAGTCTGCATCCGCTCGTCTACAAGACGATGGCGGGTCTGGCATTGTGGTTCGCGCTTTCAGCGTGGATCTTTTTCGGCGATACGAGTTACACCGGCTTCACGCTCGTGATCGTGAGCTTCTTTCTGCTCATGACCGTCGCGATTCCCTTCGCCATATGGATGGCGTGGGAAGGCAGTCCCGTTTCAGGCGAGCATAAGGAAAACCAAACGTTCCACGATTGGGCCGGCGGCGAATTCGAAACCTGGCAGAGCCGGCTGAGCGGCAAGGAGGCCGTCATTCAGATTCTGCTGCCGCTAATGGCGGTCGCATTCGGCCTCACCGCCTTCGGGATCGTCCTGCGCCTCGACGTTCCGAGCCTGCCCCCGGCCTGATTGGGAGCAATCCTAGCCGAGCCCTACCGCCGCGAGCGACCTCCGCAGGCCGCCGCTATCGTAGGGCTTTGAAAGCAGGGCGAGCGGCGCGCCTTTTTTTAGTTCGTTCGCGAGGGTCTTGTCGCCCGCGCCCGTGGCGATCACGATCGGCAGATCCGGCTTCAGCGCCCGGAGCTTTTTTGCGAGTTCATCGCCTTTGCCATCCGGCAGGTTGATGTCGATGATCGCGGCCGAAAGCTTCTCGCTCTGGTCCTGTGCCACGTTGAGAGCCGCTGCCGCGGTTCCCGCTTCCTCGACCTTGAAGCCGAGGTCACGCAACGTTTCCGCCGCCACCATCGCGACCAGCGCCTCGTCCTCCACCAACAGGATCGTTCCCTTGCCCGTCATGTCGAAAACCTTTCGGATTTTGTCGGCGAATTCGTCGAACGTGAACGGCTTGGTGATCAGCTGCACGCCGGGATCGAGCCGGCCTTCATGGATGATTCCATCGCGCCCGTAGCCGGTGGTGAACAGCACCTTGAGATAGGGCCGCCGCTTCAGCGCCTCATTCGCGAGTTCGCGGCCGTTATAGCCACCGGGCAGCCCGACATCGGTGAAGAGGAAGCGGATATCAGGATGGGTTTCGATCAGGCGGAGCGCCGCGGCGCCGTCTGCAGCCTCGATGACGTTATAGCCGAGTTCGCGCAGCATGCCGACCGCGTAGCGCCGTACATCCTCGTCGTCCTCCACCGCAAGCACCGTCTCCTGGCTTTCCGACTCGGGCGCGACCTCTTCCGCCTTCGGCCCTTCCGTCACGATCTCATCGGAAAGGCGCGGAAGATAAATCTTCACGGCCGTGCCCTTGCCCTCGTCGCTTTCGATATCGACGTGCCCGCCCGATTGCTTGACGAAGCCATAGAGCTGGCTGAGGCCGAGCCCGGTGCCTTGCCCGAGCGGCTTCGTCGTGAAGAACGGCTCGAACACGCGCGCGAGCGTCTCCCGCGACATGCCGATGCCGGTATCGCTGACGGACACGAGCACATATTCGCCGGGCATGACATCCGGATGCGGCGAGATGTCGGGCGCGGCATTCAGATACGCATTGCCGGTTTCGATCGTGAATGTGCCGCCTTCCGGCATCGCATCGCGGGAATTCGCCGCCAGATTCAGGAGCACGCTTTCGAGTTGGTTGGGATCGACCGCCGTCGGCCATAGGGCGCGCGCGAACACGGTTTTCATGGCGATGTGCTCGCCGAGCGTGCGCGCGAACAGTTCCGACATGCCGGAGAGGAGTTTGTTGATGTCGGTGGATTTCGGCTCGAGCGGCTGGCCGCGCGCGAAAGCAAGCAGGCGCTGCGTGAGCCCGGCCGCGCGTTTTGCGCCCTGCATCGCGAATTCGGTGTAGCTGCGGATCGCGGCATCGCCGTTGGAACCGAGCCGGCGCTGGATCGCCTCGACATTGCCGATGACGACGGTGAGGAGATTGTTGAAATCGTGCGCCACCCCGCCGGTGAGGTGGCCGAGCGCCTCCATCTTGTGGGCCTGGCGCAGCGCTTCTTCCGCCCGCGCCCGCTCGAGGATTTCGGCGCGGAGCCGCGCATTGGTTTCGTTGAGCTCCGCGGTACGCGTGGCGACGATCCGCTCCTGCTCTTCCTTGCCGCGCGCGAGCGCCTCGCGGGCGGTGACGATGTCGGAAATGTCGGTGCTCGATCCGAACCAGCGCTCGACCTTGCCTTCGCCGTTCTTGACCGGAACGGCGCGGCAGAGGAGCCAGTGATAACGCCCGTTCTTGTCGCGGAAACGGTATTCGATCTCGTAGGGCTCCGCGCTTTCCCGCGCCCGCTTCCACACCGCGCGGGTGCGCTTTTCATCGTCGGGATGCAAAAGCGTCTTCCAGCTCTCGCCGACTTTCGTCTGGCCGGTGAAATCGAGGAATCGCTGGTTGCAGTAATCGAGCTTGCCGTCGGCGCCCGCAGACCAGACGAGGTGCGGCATCGCATCGGCAAGGGCGCGGAAGCGCCGTTCGCTTTTCTGCAATTCACGCTCGCTCCTTCCTTGTCGGATGATGGCGCCGCGGAGGGTCGCCGCCGAAACGAAAATCAGAATAGATAGCAGGAGGAAGACGGCGAGATTGACCGCATCGGAAGCATCGGTCGGCCATGAGTTCTGCGCGATCGCCGAAAGGTCGGCGACGGTGGGCAGATCGGCCGGGGCAGAAATGCGGCTGAGATCGATGTGGGCGCTGTGCTTGACGAACAGCGCCCAGGTCAGCGGCGCTGACAGCAACGTCGCGAAAATTCCGGGGCCAAATCCGCCGGCCGATGCCGCCACCAGGACGGCGAGAAAGTGGAAGGCGAAGGGAAGGGAATTCGGAATCCAGATGTCGAGGGCAATCCGGATCGCGGTTCCGGCCAAGACCGCGAGCAAGGCAATGCCATAGCGCGCCGCGAAAGAGCGCGGACGTCCGATCCGGCGCAACAGGGAAGTGTCGCCCTGCAAATGGATTCTCGCAAATTCAGGTCAGGATGGATGATAGTTCAGCGCAAAATATGGCGCTACCAGCCCGGGGAAGGCCGGAAAAGAAGCGCTAACCATCGCGTTCAATGTGACGGGCGGATGAAATACCGCTCATCACCGCCTTTAGCGTGTAAGGCGGTTTGCGCCGAGGCCGCGGGTTACCGCGCCGTTATTGCAGCGAGGCGACGCCCGATCGCGGCGCGAGCTCCACCACGCAGCGATCCTTGCCCGTTGGCACGGTCGGGGAGATGTCGGGGCTCAAGCCCGTATCGCACCCCTGCAGCGGCTGCTGTTTGTCGCTGCCGGGCGTCCGCGTTTTTTCGATCGGCACACGCTCGATCTGCGACTGCGTGGTTTCGCGAATCGTCACTTCCGGCAGCACGAGATTTTTCGTGACCACCGTCATGTTCGCAACCGGATCCGTACGGAACAGAATGCGTCCCTCGCGGTCTCGATAGACGATTGCCGCATCGCGCACGCCGACAACCTCGACAACCGCGATGCGTTTCTCGTCCGGTGACGCCGAAACGTTTGTCGGCAGGCGATCCGCTTTGACGGGACCAGCCGATTGCGTGCTTGTAGCGAAAGTGAAAATCGTCGCGACGGCGGCTGCAATGCCTACCGCAAGTCCGCCCGCGACGCCGGGGGTGAAGCGCGACATAGGGGTTCTCCAGAACGGGCGACAGCATCGACGCCATAGCTTGGCGGGCTGTTCTCTCGCGCTCATAACGCCGTGCGTGCCGCTTAGGTTCCGGGGTTCCGGCCGGAGCGGCTAGGAGACGGGCGCCGGGGCCGAAAAGAGATATTTTCCGGGAATCCTGATGCGGCAGCGCACGCCCTCGGGAATGAAACGCAATTCGACGTCGGATTCGAGCGAGCGCGGCAGATTGCGCTCGATGACCAAGCTGCCGAAGCCGAGCTTTTTGCGCGTGGCGACCGCTGGCCCGCCCTGTTCGGTCCAAATGATTTCGACACCAGCGTCGTCCCGCTCTGGGATTGTGTCCCAGCGAACAGAGACGCGGCCGTCGGGCCCCTTGAGCGCGCCATGCCGCGCGGCGTTCGAGGCGAGTTCGTGCAAGGCAAGCCCGAGGCTTTGGGCCGCTTCCGGCCTGAGCCGCACGGGCGGCCCGCTCCACGAAGCCTGCGTTTTCTCCTGGTCGAGATAGGGCTCGATCTGCGATCGCAGGAGATCGGAGAGCTCGGCGCCATGCCAGTCTTCCTGCACGAGAAGGTCGTGCGAGCGCGAAAGCGCCTGCACTCGCGCCGTGAATTGATTCAGGAATTCGTCGATCGAGCCGGCGTAGCGGGCAGTCTGGCGGGCGAGCGCCTGAATGATGGCCAGGAGATTCTTCGACCGATGCGTCAACTCCCGCATCAACAGGCGCAGGTGTTCCTCGTTCTCCTTGCGCACGGTGACGTCGACGGCCGTGCAGGTGAGGCCGGTGACTTCCTGCTGCCGCCCGCGCAGCGGCTCGATGTGAAAATCGAACCAGTGCGGAATTCGCCCTTCGTCAATTTGCAATTCGCGATCAACCGGCTGGCCGGTCGCAAGCGCCTCCCGCTTCAGGTTGATCACGGCCTCGCGGTTGCGCGCCGGAATGAGATCGGTGTCGCTGCGCCCGACGATTTCATCGACCTTGAATCCGAGAAAGGGATTGCTGATCGAAGTGTAGCGAAGCTCGCGGTCCTGCGTGAACACGGTTACGTTCGAGCCGCGCAAGGCGATTTCGCAGCGCTGCCAGGCGGTGGCGAGTTCCTCCGTGAGCCTCTGCTGTTCGGTTTCGAGCGAATGAATGTGCCGGGCATTTCGCCGGCGTGCGAACAACCAGATGATGCCCGCTGTCAGAGCGAAGGCGACAAGCGCAACTGCGATATCGAATATTCGCGGGCTCCCGAAAGCGATTTCCTTCAGCGCGTCCCATGCGGCAGCCATACGAAGCCCTCACCCAGTCGACCGCGATCCGCCAGAACCAATGCGGAAGCTCGCCGGAAGTTTCAAAAAACAGTTGGCCTGTGGAGAGTTACGGGAGTGCGGCGGGAAAACCTTGCGGCGATGGAGGAACCGGAAGCGCGCTGCTGCGTTAACGGAGCGACCGGCCTCCTTTCCCCTCCCCCGCAAAAGGCCGGTATTTCGGGTGTGGCCGGCGACCGCTGGCTACACCCGATTTTTATACGGCGACCGGCTCTTCGCGGCTTAGCTGGCGGCGCGGTGTTCGCGCCGCCGCGCATTGCGCTCAAAAAAAAGCGCTTGGCTGATCACAGCGGAGACGGTCGCCGGTTGGAACGGCTTGGGAATAAGGAAGGCGGGCTCCGGCCGCTCGCCGGTAAGAAAGCGTTCCGGATAGGCGGTGATGAAGATCACCGGCACCTCGAACGATTTCAAAAGCTCGTTGACGGCATCAAGGCCGGAGCTGCCGTCGGCAAGCTGGATGTCGGCGAGAATGAGTCCCGGCGCGTGGGTTTTCGCGAGCCGCACCGCCTCGCGATGCGTGCGCGCGATGCCGAGAACATTATGGCCGAGGTTTTCCACGAGCCCCTCGATGTCGACGGCGATCAACGGCTCGTCCTCGATGATCAGCACCTCGGTCGCGATTTCCGCCGCCAATTCCTTGCCCGCCTCATCGAGATAGTTGCGGAGCGTCGGTACGTCGACGTCGAGGATCTCGGCCGCCTCCTTCTCGGAGAAGCCTTCGAGTGCCACCAGAAGGAAGGCCTGCCGCATGCGCGGTGTAAGTTGCGTGAGGCGCTTTTCGACCGGCAGGCGCGGCGCGTCGGGATCGGGAGAAGTTTTCTCGGCGAGCGAATCCCAGACCTTCGTAAACGCGCGGTAGAGTGCTACCCGCGGTTCGCGCTCGCCGGGGAAGCTCTCGGGCTCCTCGAGCATCGCTTCGAGGACGGCCTTCACATAGGCATCGCCCGATTTTTGGCTGCCGGTCAGGGCCCGCGCATAGCGGCGCAGGAAAGGCAGATGCTGGGCAACAATCTCGGATTTCGACACGGAAATACCCCCTCCGCTGGCGGACTATCATGCATAACCCCCGTCCGGAAAAAAAGTTCCATTTCAGGGAACCGAGGCGGCGGCCATGGCGTTAAGTCCCGGATTATGCCGCGTAGCCTTGGGGAAATCCCGTCCGGGGGCGGCGGGATTGCGAGGGTTCAAGCATGAAGCATAAGCAAGGCAAGGGCGGGGCCGCGTCCTCTTCCGGCGGCGGCGGCAAGGAACGGGATGGCTCGAAGGGAGCCATCGACCGGGAGGGCCAGATCAAGCTCGGCATCCTGATCCGCCGCATGTACGAGGCCGATCTTCAGAAGTCCGCGCCCGAGGCCATCACCGATCTGGTGAAGCAATTCGATAAATCGGGAGCGAAGACCGAAAAAGTCGAGCAATCCGACGAGGACTCGCGCTCATGAGCCTCGACGATTCCACGCGCGACACGATTCTCGCCGCGATCCCCAATCTGCGGGCGTTCGCCATATCGCTGTCCGGCAACGTCGATCGCGCCGACGACCTCGTGCAGGAGACGATCCTGCGCGCGCTCGCCAACATCGATTCGTTTCAGCCGGGCACGAACATGTCGGCCTGGCTCTTCACCATTCTACGCAATCTTTTCCGCTCCGAATATCGCAAGCGCCGGCGCGAGGTCGAGGACGCAACGGGCATGTACGCCGAAAGCATGAAATCGCAGCCCGAGCAGGCAAGCCGGCTCGAATTCGAGGAGCTGCGCGCAGCACTCGCGCAGCTTCCCGACGATCAGCGCGAAGCGGTGATTCTGGTGGGTGCTTCCGGTTTTTCGTACGAGGAAGCGGCGGCGATCTGCGGCTGCGCGGTGGGAACCATCAAGAGCCGGGTCAACCGCGCGCGCAATCGCCTCGCCGAATTGATGTCGATCGAGGGGCTCGAGGATTTCGGTCCCGACCAGGAGACGCGCGCGGTGCTGACGGCCGATAATTAACGCGCGGCTTAATTCCGCCCTATTCTAAACCCGCCCGCCACCTCCGCATATCATTCGATGGAACCGCCGTACGCCGCGCGCGTTTTCATTCTGCTTTCGAGAATGAAATGGAGGTTCTCATGAAAAGCGTTTGGTATGGTGCGGCTGCGCTATCGCTCGCCGCGGCGCTTGCCGCCTCGGGCGCCAAGGCCGCTCCCGAGCATGTAAAAGCCGGCACGCTGGATTGCGATGTCTCCGGCGGCATTGGCTACATCATCGGCTCGCAAAAACAGATGACTTGCATGTTCGTTCCCGCCAGCGGCGGGCGGCGTGAAGTCTATCGCGGCACCATCAACAAGTTCGGTCTCGACATCGGCGCGACCACGGGCGGCAGGATGACCTGGGCCGTCTATGCGCCGACCAATCAGCGCTTCGCGGCGCTGTCCGGGACCTATGGCGGCGCGACCGGTGAAGCCACTGTCGGCGCCGGCGGCGGCGTCAACGTCCTCGTCGGCGGCTCCGACCGGACCGTCGAGTTGCAGCCGGTTTCGGTGCAGGGCCAGACCGGCCTCAACCTTGCGGCGGGCGTCGCAAGTCTCGAACTGCGTCCCGCGCGCTAATGCGTTTGCAGGCGGCCGCCGCGTGCGGCCGTCTGCATTTTCCCATGGCGGCGAGGTGGAACCAACGGCGCTCGTCCGCGTTGCTCAACCGCTAAATCCGTGACGTAGGGGACAGGCTATGCAAACCTTGTTTGGAATTATCATCGGTATCTTCATCACCATCGGCGCCGCTTATGTTCACGACGCCATGATCACGCCTCCGGCTTCCAGCACGGCAACGACCGAGCGGCCGATGGTCAACTGGGACGTGGTCAGTGTGAACCTGCAAGATTTCAAGGCGCGCGCGAACGCCGCGTGGCGGAAGCTTCAGTCGATCGGCTGAACGGGCTTCATCGGAATCGAATCAAAAAACGGGCGCCCGCGGCGCCCGTTTTATTTGGCGTTACCCGGAAGCGGGTCCTCACTCCGCCAATCGGTTGATTTTCGCGGCCATGATGAAATCGTTCTCATGCAGGCCTTTTATTTTATGCGTGAAGAGCGAGACGGTCGCATAGCCCCAGCCGAAATGAATATCGGGATGATGGCCTTCGGCTTCGGCAAGGCCGCCGACCTTGACTACGAAATCCATCGCCTGCTGGAAGTCTGGAAAACGGAAGGTGCGCTCGATCCGGTGCGCGTCGTCCACGAGCGTCCAGGAAGGCGCTTGTGAAAGGAGTTCTTGGGCCGCGGAAGCCGTGAGCGGCGGCGTGCCGCCGCGGCAGGGAACGCAGGTCTTTTCCGCGAGGTTTGCAGCCATTCACAAGCCCTTCGATCAAACCTTGACCGGCCGCGGTGCGCCTCCCGACGGCCCTTCGGTCTTTTGTTCCAACTCCTCGAGCGGCCGTTGGTTCGGCTCCACGCCCCAGAAATAGACGGCGGCGATCTGCACGACGACCAGCGCGACCATCAAGGCCATCACGCCCGGTATTTTATAGTTGGTCGCAAGATACAGCACGATGAACGGCACCACGATCTGCGCGGCGCGGCCGAGCGTGTTGCAGATGCCGTTGCCGCGGAGCCGCACCTCGGTCGGGAACAATTCCGGCGTATAGACGCCGAACAAAATCGCGACCTGAACGTAGATCGCCAGAATGAGCCCGAAGCCAACCGTCAGGATCACCGCGGTCGGCGTTGCCGCCGTGAAGGTTGCGTAAATGATGCCGAGCACGATCGTCGCGATCGAGCCGCCGATGATGCTCCAGCGCCGGCCGATGAAGTCGGCGCAGAAGGCGCCGACGGCGCATCCGAGCGGAGAAGCGACCGCGAGCACCAGGATATAATCGAACGAGCGCGAGATCGTGAGCCCCTGCTGCAGGAAGAAGGTCGGGATCCATTGCACGAAGCCGAAAATGAGCGTGTTGATGGTGATCAGCACCCAGCAGCCGACGAGCAACCGCTGCAATAACGGCGGCCGGAACAGCGATGCGAGGTTGGCGTGTACTGGTGCCGCGGTAACGGCGGGGGCGGGGAGCGCGCCGGCGGTCGCCGCTTCCTTCTCGATTTCGGCCATCAAGGTTTCCGCTTCGGCGGTACGGCCCTGCGCTTCCAGCCAGCGCGGGCTCTCCGGCAGGTTCTTGCGCAGATACCAGACGATCAGCGCGCCGATGCCGGCGATCACGAACATCGGGCGCCAGCCGAAATTCGGAATGATGAAATAAGCGATCAAGGCGGTGGCCGGCAGGCCGCAAACGACGAGAAACGACATGAAGGCGAGCCAGCGTCCGCGCGATTGCGGCGGCACGAATTCCGTGAGCGTCGAATAGCCGACTACGATCTCGGCGCCGAGGCCAAGACCCATGGCGAAGCGAGCCCAGTTGAGCTGGGTCATGTCCTGGGCCGCGGCCGCCGCCAGCGAAGCGAGGCCGAAGATGAGAAGGTTCACCTGATAGGTGAAGCGGCGGCCGTATTTGTCGCCGAGAAAACCGGTGACGAGGGCGCCGATGGTCATGCCAAGGAACGTCTTGGAGATGAAATCGGCGTTCAGGAGCGGCGTTGAAAAGCCCGATTGCAGAACCGACGGCAACACGTTGGTGCCGACGTAAAGGTCGTAGCCGTCGAAGAACATGCCGGCGCCGACGAGCCAGAAGATGCGTTTGTGAAAAGACGAAATCGGCAGCCGGTCGAGCCGGGCGCCCGCGTTTACGCTAGCCATCGAGTTGCTCCCCCCAATGATTTTTCGTTGAGTCCGAACCCGCCGCCGCCGGACTTATTCCGCCCCGATTGTGCGACGGCGTGTTTTGGAGAGCATAGGTGCGCGGTGAAAGCCCGGCAAGGCTGCGGCCGGGCGGCCGGCTCCGGCTTTTATTCCGCATCGCAACTTATTTTGCGTCCGATAGACTAGGGCGCCAAATGAACGGAGAATGGGTAGCGGGATTTCTTCCGCCGCAAACAAGGCAAGCCGTCAATGAACATTCAATCGTTGAGCGCGCCGGCCATGACCGCGGCGCGCGTGGGCGCCGGCCGCGATTTGGTCTTGATCCATTCGCTGCTGACCGACCGGCATGCCTTCGATCCGGTGCTCGCCGATTTGTCGGCGCGTTTTCGCGTGACATTGCTGAATCTTCCGGGCTTTCAGGGCACGAAGCCCGTCCCGGCCTCGATCGATGCCTATGCCGAATGGGTCAAGAACGCCTTCGATGCGTTCAAGATCGGCCGCGACGCGATCCTGATGGGCAACGGCTTCGGCGGCACCGTGGCACTCGCTTTTGCGCTCGCCCATGGCGACCGGCTCGCCAAGCTCGTGCTTTGCGACGTCGCGCCGGGCTTTCCTGAGGAGGGCAAGCAGGCCTTCCGCGTGATGGCCGCCAAGGTCGGGGAAGGCGGCATGGGAACGATCGCGGAGATCGCGGCGAACCGCGTGTTTCACGCGGCTTATCTCGCGGCGCATCCCGCCGCGGTGAACGAACGCAAGGCCGTGTTGCTCAAGATCGATCCCGCGGCCTTCCAGGCGGCTTGCGCGAGCCTCGTTGCTGCCGATCTCGTTCCTTCGCTCAAGCAGCTGAAGGTTCCGACGCTCGTCGTTTACGGCGAACTTGATCTCGCGACGCCGCCGCCGCTGAACAAGCTCATCGCCGTGAACGCGCCCGATGCGCGCGTGATCGAGCTCAAAGGGTGCGGGCACTGCCCTCCGCTCGAACAGCCGAAGGCGTTTCTCGCGGCGATCAGCGAATTCTTGAATAAGTAAGTTTGCTTTATCCTGGCAAAGCCAGAAGGTCTTCGTGGCGGACAAGGCAGGAAACGCCGTCCGCCCTGCGGGCGGCGAGCCAATCCGAAATCGTTGTGGCCGGCACCATGCCGGTTTCGCCGACGGCGTCCGCCCAGCCTTCGGCAAGCGTCGCAATCAATTTCCGGTCGGAAGATCCGAGCCGCCAATCGCTGCGGCCGCGTTCGACCGCGTAGCCCGCCGCCACGAACCGTTCGGCCAAGAGCTTCGAAGCGCCCAATCCGGCCGAAGGACCAAATCCCTTGTCGCGGCCGAAATGCCGCTCGAACGCCGCGGTCATCTCGCGATCCGCCGGATGCGGCGGCGTCCATTCGGCAATGCCGTCGTGATTCAGCGCCGTATAGAGCGGAAGCCGCGCGCGCACCAACGCCGCGATGAAGTGCTCGATCCATGTTTCGGAGACGAGATCAAAGAGGGCGGCCGCCGTCACGAGATCCGGCAGGGCATTGCCCCAGGCCGCGGGCTCGGCCGCGAGATCCCGCTCCCGGAATTCGATCAACAGCGACTTTCCGCCCTTGGAGACTTCGAGCCCGGTCGCCACCGCATGCGAGGCGTCGGCCCATTCCGCAATGGATTCGAAGGCGGCCGTGAGCAATGCCGGATCGTGATCTACCAAAACCCATTGCTGCAGGGTCGGCAGTACCGGCGCCACGGCGCGGAGATTGGAACCGGCGCCGGCGCCTAGATCGACCACGAGAACGTTTTCCCGTCCGGCGAAACGCGCGGCGAGTTTCGAAAGCAGTCTCGGATTGCGCGAGCGATGATCGACGGCTTCGCGCAACCGCAACCAGTCGGGGGAAAAGCCGCTCATGCCGCCGCCTCTTCGAGCGCGGCGGCGATTTTCATGGCCGTATCCCGCCAACGCGGCAGATGTTGTGCATGCTTCCAGGCGGCGTCAGAAAGCTTGGCGATTTCCGCCGGATTCGAAAGCAGGCGGCGCAAGACAACGGCGAGTTCCTGCGCATCGCCCGCGGGCACGAAGACACCGGCGCTCGCGGGCACGGTTGAATTGATCGCTCCGCCGCTGCAGGCAACGACAGGTAGCCCGTGCGAGAGCGCCTCGGCGAAGGCCATGCCATAGCCTTCGAAATGCGACGGCAGCACGAACAGCGTCGCGCCATCGTATTCCGCCTGCAGGCGATCTTCCTCGAGCGCGCCCAGAAGGATGATACGTTGCTCGAGCTTTGCCTGCGCGATCAGGCCGCGCAGCGCCGCCGATTCATCCTTGTCGCGCTCGAGACTGCCGGCGATATGGCAATCCCAATCGAGTTCGGTCGTTCTGGAAAGCGCGTCCACGAGAACGCGAAAGCCCTTGCGTGGCGAGATGGCGCCGACGCTGAGAAACCGGGGCGAACCGTTGCTGCCGCGCGCGCGTTCGGCCGGCTCCGTGCCGGGTTCGGCAACCGCGATCTGTCCCGCCGGCACGCCGAAATCCGACACGAGCAAATCCTTTGTCGCCGCACTCGTCACGACCGTGCGCGCCGCATGGGCGAGCGCCGCGCGCTCGCTCTTGCGAAAATAGGAGGCGCGCTCCGGCGGCAATCCGGTCTCAAGGGCGAGCGGATGGTGCACCAGCGCGACGTACCGCCGCGGCACGCGGGCGAGGATTTCCGCAGGCATCGCGCCGAAGGCAAGGCCATCGAAAAAAACCGGCGCTCGCGCGGAAGTCGCGGCCAACAACGCTTCGGTTTTCCGCAGGCTCTCTTGCGATGGCGAAGGAAAATCTCCTGGCAAGGCGAGCAACCGCACATGCCAGCCGAGCTTGGCCAATTCTTCGATCACGCGGCGGTCGTATCGATAGCCGCCGGTCGGAGTCGCAAGGTCGCCCGGAATCGCGAAGGCCACTTCACGCACGAGCGACCGGTCCCTCGTACCAGGCGCGCGCCACATGCGATTCGTGTAACGTCACGCGAATGCGCGTGACCGACGCCGAGTCGGTGCCAAGCTTGCCCTTCTGCACCGCCTCCTGCAGCCGGTCGAAGATATGACGGCTGAGCGCTTCCGTGGTGCTGCGCTTGCCGCCGAATTCCGGCACATCGTCGAGATTGCGATAGTTCAGCGGCGCAAGCACGGCCTTCAGCGCGTCATGGGCGGCGCCAATGTCGACCACAACATCGTGGGCGCCGAGCTTCTCGCAGAAGAAGGCGACGTCGACGACGAAGGTCGCGCCGTGCAGTTTCTGCGCCGGGCCGAAGAATTCGCCCTTCAAGCTGTGGGCGATCATGATGTGATCACGGACCTCGACGGCGTACATGGCGGAAGACCCCGGTTGGCTTGGATGATTTCAATAGCGAACGAGCGCGCCGATGCCGGCGGCGTCGCGTGCGAACAGGCGGGGAAGATGCCGCGGCAATTCTGCGAACGGCACTTCTTCGCCGAGGAGCGCATCGAGCCGCTCGTCGGCCAGAAGCTGGGCCGCCGTTTGCAGCCGCCGCCGCCGCGTCCAGCGCGGCCGCCGCGTGCAGGCGATGTTGCCGACCTGGCTCGAAATAAGCTTCAGGCGCCGCGAATGGAACGCGCCGCCGAGCGAGACTTCGCAGGCATTCTCGCCATGCCAGCTCGCTTCCACGATCGTCGCCTCGTCGCCGGCGCATTCGAAGGCGAGCGAGAGTCCGGCTTCGCTCGCGCTCGTGTGGATGACAAGATCGGCGCCGTGCGGCGCGCGCTTCGGCTCGGCAAAGGCAAAACCGAACTTTTCGGCGATTGCCGCGCGCGAGGAATCGACGTCAACGGCGGTCACCTCGGCGCCGGGCAGGCGCGCGGCAAGCGCCGCCACAAGCAAGCCGACGACACCGCTGCCGACAATCACGATGTGATCGCCGGGCGCGGCGTTGCCATCCCAAAGGATGTTCAGCGCCGTTTCCAAATTCGCCGTCAGCACCGCCCGCCGCGCCGGCACGCCGGCGGGAATGGCGACGACGTCGTCGGCGGGCACCACAAAGCGGTCCTGATGCGGATAAAGCGCGAAGACCTGCTTCTTGAGGAGCGGCTGGGGGCCGGCCTCGATCTCGCCGACCGCCGCATAGCCGTATTTGACGGGAAAGGGAAAATCGCCCGCCTGCGCCGGCGCCCGCATCCGTTCCCATTCGCTTTTCGGCACGCGCCCCTCGAATACGAGCCGCTCGGTTCCCCGGCTCAGCCCGGAAAAGAGGGTGCGCACCTGCACATCGCCGGCAGCGGGCAGGGGGTGGGTGTCCGTGCGAAGCTCGGCCGCCCCCGGGGCTACATACCAGAGGGCGCGGGCTTCCACGGCATCGAGGCGAGGGTCGGGTGTCTTCACAAGGCGCTCTCTTGGCATGGCCGGGCCTCTGACGCCAAGCCACACCGTAATTGGGCCACGGTCGGGCTTATTCTGCCCCCCAGCCCGCCCGGCTATGGGCGGAACGGGGAAAATCTGCTTTAGACGACGCAACCTTGTCTTCGGCTCGCGGTTGACTGGCCGCGAAGCCCGAGTGGTGCTGGAAGGGCAACTCCTTGTCGCTGGAACCGACGATTGCGAATGCGCCGGAAACGCTGGCCGCGCAGCGCGGCGAACTGATTCCGACCGCGACGCAGGCGATTGCGACGCTCGCCCACCGGCGGCGGATTTTCAGCGCGCTGTCGCTTCTCACGCTCTTCGGAATGGGAATCTGGCTCGGCACGATTCTCTCGGCCGACGGCTTTGGATCCCTCGATTATCTGATGCTCTTTGCCTACTTCGTCGCCGCGCCCTGGTTCGTGATCGGATTCTGGAATTCGGCGATCGGCTTTGCGATCCTGCAATTCGCCCGCGAGCCCAATGAAATCATTCTGCCGCTCGCGCTGAAGGCGAAAGACGGCGATTCGATTCTTTCGCGCGTCGCAATCCTGATGACGATCCGCAACGAAGATCCCAGGCGCGCCTTTAAACGGCTGCGCACGGTCAAGGCGAGCCTGGATGCCACCGGCTTTGGCGATCAATTTGATTATTTCATCTTGAGCGACTCTTCCGATGCAGGCGTGATCGCCGCCGAACAAGCGGCCTACGAAACGTGGCGCGCGGAATTTTCCAATCCCGAACGCCTGATTTACCGTGTGCGCAAGAGCAATGTTGGCTTCAAGGCCGGCAACCTTCGCGATTTCTGCGAGCGCTGGGGCAAAAATTACGAGATCATGGTGCCGCTCGACGCCGACAGCCTGATGACGGGCGCTGCGATCGTGCGGCTTGTGCGCATCATGCAGGCTAACCCGCAGCTTGGAATCCTGCAGAGCCTCGTGGTCGGCATGCCGAGCGCGAGTTTTTTCGCGCGCGTATTTCAGTTCGGCATGCGCCACGGCATGCGCTCGTTCACCTCGGGGAGCGCCTGGTGGCACGCCGATTGCGGCCCGTTCTGGGGCCATAACGCCGCGGTGCGGATCGCTGCATTCAACGATTACTGCCGGCTGCCCGACCTGCCGGGGCGCCCGCCGTTCGGCGGCCATATCCTGTCGCACGACCAGATCGAGGCGGTGCTGATGCGCCGCGCCGGTTTCGAGGTGCGCGTGCTGACGGAGGAGGGCGGAAGCTACGAGGAAAACCCGCCCGCGCTTCCGGATTTCGCGCGCCGCGACCTGCGCTGGTGCCAGGGCAATCTTCAATATCTAAAGCTCGTTGGCCTGCCGGCGCTGTTTCCGACGAGCCGCATGCAGATCGCCATGGCGATCCAGATGTTCCTCGTCTCGCCTGCGATTGTTCTGTTCGTGATTTGCGCGGCACTGGCCGCGGCGCTAACCCCGTCCGGCGCCGGTTTTCCGGTTACCTCGGCGCTTTTGTTCTACGTCACCTTCATCGCGACGTATTTCGCGCCGAAGCTGTTCGGCATCGCCGATGCGCTGTTGCGCGCGCCGCAGCGTTACGGCGGCGTCGCGAGGATTCTTGTTGGCGGTCTGGTCGAGACGATTTTTACCTTTCTCCTCGTGCCGGTTTCGATGTTCAACCAGACGCTGTTCATGCTTACTCTTATTTTCGGCGGCAATGCCGGCTGGCACGCGCAGCAGCGCGACGGCTATCGCGTGCCTTGGATGGTTGCCGCCCGCGACCTGTGGCCTGCGACCGCCTTCGGGCTTCTCGTGCTCGGCTCCCTCGCTTTTATGGCGCCGGCAGCAATTCCATGGTTCTTGCCGTTCCTGAGCGGGCTCGTCCTGTCGATTCCGTTCGCCGTCTTCACCTCATTGCCGGAAGCCGGTGCGGCGGCGGTGCATTGGCGGCTCTGCGCGATTCCCGAGGAATTCGAAACGCCGGCGGAAATCTCGGCGCTGCTCGCCCCCGCCGCCGAACGTTGAGCCTTCGCGATGCGCGAAGCGTTCAGCACCCTCTCCGGCGTTCTGCGCTCGCTTCATATCTACTATGGCAACCGCGCGCGGCGGCGCGCGATGGATGCGCTCTACCGCCGGTTTCTCCGCCCCGGAGATCTCGCCTTCGACGTCGGCGCCCATGTCGGCGACCGCGTCGCCTCGTTTCGCCGCCTCGGAGCGCGCGTGGTGGCGGTCGAGCCGCAACCCGCGCTTGTTCTTACGCTGCGCTTGCTCTACGCCCTCGATCCGCACGTCGTGATCGAAGCCGTCGCGCTCGGACGCGAGACCGGCACGATCGAGCTCAAGCTCAATCCACCCAATCCCACGGTTGCGACCGCCTCGAAGGATTTCATCGCCGCCGCGGAAGGCGCGGTCGGTTGGGAAGAGCAGCGCTGGACGAAGACCGCGACCGTGCCGTTGACAACGCTCGATGCCCTGATCGAACGCCATGGCTTGCCGCGCTTCGTCAAGATCGACGTCGAGGGATTCGAGGATGAAGTGCTCGCGGGCCTCACCCGGCCCTTGCCCGCGCTTTCTTTCGAGTTCACCACGATCCAGCGCGAAGTGGCCTTTGCGGCGATCGCGCGTCTGGTCGGGGCCGCGCCCTATGCTTTCAATGCGGCGCTCGGTGAGAGCCAGGAATTCGCGCATGCTGAGCCGCTCGACCAGCACGGAATTTCCCGCTGGATCGAAAGCCTGCCGCCGGAGGCTAATTCCGGCGATGTTTATGCCTGCATCGATCCGGTGCCGCTCCGTGCCGCGGTCGTACGCCACGCCTGAGTCTGGCGGTAAAAGGTTCCAGCCGATCCGGCGAAGGGGTATAGGACGCGCGAGCGCACCGGCCTATATAGGGCGAAAATTCGCCGCGCATTCTTGGCGCAATGCTATGGAGGCCACCTTGTCCGACCCGGTTCCCTATCGCCGCGAGGAAAAAGGCGCGCAGCCGCCGAGCCTCTATCCGCCTTACGTGTCGACGGTGAAGCGTGCACCGCAGCGTCCGCTCGTTCTCATGCCGCATACATTGTCGGAAGTGACCGGCCCGGTTTACGGCCACGACAAGCTCTCGCCCGAAGATTCCGATCTTACCCGTCAGCACAAGAGCGAGCCCTTGGGCCAGCGCGTCATTGTCTCGGGCCGCGTGCGCGACGAGAACGGCCGCCCGGTGCCGCGCACGCTCGTCGAAATCTGGCAGGCCAACGCCGCGGGCCGCTACATTCATCACGGCGACCAGCATCCGGCTCCGCTCGATCCGAACTTCACTGGCGCCGGCCGCGCGATGACCGACGCCGAGGGCCGCTACAAATTCACCACCGTGAAACCCGGCGCCTATCCGTGGCGCAATCACCCGAACGCTTGGCGCCCCGCGCATATTCATTTTTCGCTGTTCGGACCGAGCTTCCTCACGCGGCTCGTTACGCAAATGTATTTTCCCGGCGATCCGCTGATCCCGATCGATCCGGTCTATAACGGCGTTCCCGACCAGAAGGCCGCCGCGCGCATGATCTCCCGCTTCGATATCGAGACGACCGTACCTGAATGGGCGCTCGGCTACGTTTTCGATATCGTGCTCCGCGGTCGCGACGCGACGCCGATGGAGCACTGAGCGTGTCGGGTCAAACGCCTTCGCAGACGGTCGGGCCTTTTTTCAGCTTCGCGCTGCCGCATGAAGGTCACGAGGTGCTCGTGACCGACGCGACGATCGGCGAGCGGATCGAGATCGAGGGCCGGGTGATCGACGGCGACGGCGAGCCCTTGGACGATGCGCTGATCGAGATTTGGCAAGCGAATGCGGCCGGCCGCTACGATCATCCGGACGATCGGCAGGAAAAACCGCTCGATCCCAATTTCCACGGCTTTGGCCGCTGCCCGACCGACGAAAGCGGCCGGTTCCACTTCCGTACCATCCGGCCAGGCCCCGTGCCCGGTCCCGGCAACACCCTGCAGGCGCCGCATATCAACGTTGCGGTTTTTGCGCGCGGCATGTTGAAGCAACTCATGACGCGGATTTATTTCGATGGCGAACCGCTGAATGCCGATGATCCCATCCTCGGTCTTATTAACGAGCCGGGGCGCCGTAATACCTTGATCGCCAGGCGCGGAACCGGCAAGAACGGCAGGTACGTCTTCGACATCAGGCTGCAGGGGCCGGGCGAAACCGTCTTCTTCGACGTCTGATCTGCGCGAAAATCCGCTCATGGATGAACAGCCTCGGTCGGTTCCGAGCCGCACGATCGCGTTTCTCGCGGCGGCGAGCTTTGCAAGTGCGGCGTCGGTGCGGGCCTGCGATCCGATTCTTCCGCAAATCGCCGCGAGCTTCACGACGTCGGTGGGAGCCGCGGCGCGCGTCGTCACCGTGTTTGGCGTGACCTATGCCTGCATGCAGCTCGTTTACGGCTTGCTGGCCGATCGCTTCGGCAAGCTCGAAACCATCGCCGTTACGACGCTGGCTTCCGCTGCGACGGCAGCTTTCTGCGCTTTTGCGGGCTCGCTTGATCTCCTGATTTTTGCCAGGCTGCTCGCCGGCGGCACCGCCGCTGCGATCATTCCGCTCTCCATCGCCTGGATCGGCGACGAGGTGGATTATGCCGCGCGCCAGCCCGTGATCGCGCGTTTTCTCACCGGGCAGATCCTCGGCCTCATCCTCGGGCAGGCGATGTCCGGCATTGTCGCCGAATATCTCGGCTGGAGGACGATGTTTCTGTTCCTCGCCGGCTTTTTTCTTGTTTCGGGAGCGGCGTTATCGCGCGAGCTGTGGTTGCGTCGAGAACGCGCGGTTCCGGTGCCGGTGCCCATCCGTCAAACGCTCATCCAGCTCGGCATGTTGATCCGGCATCGCTGGGTTCTGACCGTATTGGGAAGCGCCTTCATCGAGGGAGCCGCGCTCTTCGGCGGTTATTCGTTCGTCGGCGCGGATTTGCGGGCGCGCTTCGGCTTAAGCTTTGACCTGATCGGCGTGATTGTGGGCGCCTTCGGCATCGGCGGGCTCATTTATGCGGCGGCCGCTCCCGTGCTGGTGCGGCGTCTCGGCGAGAGAGGGCTCGCACTGGCGGGCGGCTGCGTCCTCTTTGCGGCGTTTGTCGCGATCGGTTTCGTGCCGCGGGCGCTCGTTGCGGCGCCGTTCACGATTTCAGCCGGGCTCGGCTTCTATATGCTGCACAATACGCTGCAGACAAACGCGACGCAGATGGCGCCGGAATCGCGCTCGCTGTCGATTGCGCTCTTCGCCATTTGTTTTTTTCTCGGCCAGGCGGTGGGAGTAAGCCTCGGAGCGCCGGTCTTTGACTATGCCGGCGGCGCCCCCTTATTTTTGACGTCCGGCCTTATCCTCATGGTGCTGGCCTTTGCGTTTCGGCTGGCGCTTGGCCGCAGATAGTTTCCCTCGCAAGGCCGCGATCAGGGTCAGCAGAATTTTCTCTCCGGCGTGGTTTAAAACCGTAATCGACGGCAGTTCGGCCCTCGGTCCCATGCCGCGCGGACTTTGCCCGCGCGGCCATGGAATGTGCACGAACGCGACCAATTCCGGCGCACCCGTTCTCCGCGCCATATCGAGGGCATAAAAAAAGGCCGCGTTGCAGATATATCCGCCGGCATCGCTGGACAATTCCGCCTTCACGCCCGTACCGCGCGCCGCCGCAAGCAGCCGCCTGACCGGCGCGCGCACTTTGAGAATCTTGGGCGCGCCGGCGACAAGCACGGAGCGATTGGGCTTTTTCCCCGCGGCGTCAGGGTCGGCGTGATTGGCGAAGTTTGCCGCCCGCGTCTCGATGCGCATGAACGGCGTGCTTCCGGCAAGGCCGAACATCAGAACCGCGTCGGGCTTTTCCGTCCTCAGCAAACGCGGAAGGATTGACGCGACGTCTTTATAGACGGTCGGAATGACGGTTCCGACTATCTTCACGCCCGCCGCCGCGGCCTTCTTTGAATTTGTGACGGTGAGCGCGAGTTTCCCGCTCGGATTTTTCACGACACCCGGAAACGGCCCGAAGCCCGCGACGAGTATCCTCGGCGCCGCCATCAGAGCCCGAGCAGTTTGGAAATCTCATCGGCGGCGAGCGCCGGCGGAAGCTTTCCTTCCTTCACGGCGCTTTCCAACGCCGGCAACTTCGCCTTGAGCTTGGGATCGCCGCGCAGCCGCTCCTGAATCCGTGCCTCGATCAGGGACCACATCCAGCGCACCTGTTGCTCGCGGCGCTTGGCATCAAGCCCGCCTTTTTTCGCGAGCCGTTCGCGATGCGCCTCGATCGCGCGCCAGAGCTCGGCAATGCCTTCGCCGGTAAGCGCAGAATAGGTGAGCACAGGCGGCGCTTCGGTTCCGGCGCTGCTCGCGAGAATGTGGAGTGCGGCCTTGAGCGATGAAGCAGCAGCGTTAGCGCGCGTGCGGTTGTCGCCGTCGGCCTTGTTCACGGCGACGACATCGACGAGTTCCAGGAGGCCCTTCTTGATGCCTTGCAGCTCGTCGCCGGCACCAGGCAGCATCAGCGCGAGAAAGGTGTCGGTCATGCCGGCGACCGTGATCTCCGACTGGCCGATGCCGACGGTCTCGACGAGCACGACGTCGTAGCCGGCCGCTTCGCACAACAGCATCGTCTCGCGCGTGCGCGCGGCGACACCGCCAAGCGTGCCGGCGGCGGGTGAAGGGCGCACGAACGCGCGCTCTTCGGCCGCGAGTTTCTGCATGCGCGTCTTGTCGCCGAGGATCGAGCCGCCGGTGCGAACCGAGGAAGGGTCCACCGCGAGCACCGCGATGCGCTTGCCATGCTCGATCAAATAGGTTCCGAGCGCGTCGATGGTGGTCGATTTGCCGACGCCGGGCGCGCCGGTGATCCCGACGCGGATCGCGTTGCCGGTATGGGGCAGCAATAGGCGCAGGAGTTCCTGCGCCCCGGCGCGATGATCGGGCTTTTTCGATTCCACGAGCGTGATGGCACGCGCGAGCGCGGCGCGGTCTCCGGCGCGGATTTTCTTGGCAATGGTGGCATCGGGCTTGTTCATTGGATGGGAATCATCGCGCTGCGGATGCCCTCTGCACTCCTCTTCGCGCGGGGGACGGGGTCGCGCAAGCCCTATTCGTCCTCGTAGGATTTGGGGCGGTCGCCGGCGAAAATCTTCTTCGCGTCATCGGTGAGATATGATGCGAACGGGGCAAAAGGCACGAAGATCGTATACGACCCTTCCGCGTAGGGGCCGATGGCATAGGGCGAGAAATGAAATGTGAGCCCCGATGAATGTCCGGCGGCCGTGGAGGGCGCAAGGCTCGGCGCCCCGAGGGAGGAGAAATCAGCCTTGATCGGCTCAAGCCACCGGTCGGTTTCTTCATCGATCGGCACGTCGCGCTTCTTTTTCTCCTCGATGATCGCATCGCGCACGAGCTTGGCGAGTGCGGTCGCGGTGGGCCCATTCTCCCCGATTTCGCGGAAGAGCGTTTCCATATCCGCGTCACGGTTCGCCTCCCTATTCCATAGCCGCGTGCTGAGGTGGCTAACGGGATGGGCGCCGCCGGTAAATTCCCCGTCGTCGATGAGGACGCTGACGTAGGGACCGGCCGCTGCGCGCAGCCGATAGCCGCGATCGAAAGTCCACGCCATGCCACGAAAGGAAGCAGGGTCCGCCATCCATGCGTCGAGCGCTTCTTTCTGGTTGTCGGCGGCGTACTTCTTTCCGTCCGCGAGCAGCTTCGAATAGAACTCGGGATAGGCGCGCAACGCCTTTTCGATAGTGACTTCGATCTCGACATATTTGGTTTTGATGGAGACGGCAGGCTTTTCGTCTTCGGCGCGCGCGAGCGTCGACCCAAGACAAAGCGCGGCGGCGCAGGCGAGTAGGAGGCTCGTCGAAATCCGACGCACTGAAGGATTATTCCGCCGCCGCCCGGTCGTGGCCGAGGCGGCCCGCGAGTTTGCGCAACAAATCCTCCGCCGCTTCCGCAATCACCGTGCCTGGCGGAAAGATCGCCTCGGCGCCGGCCTGTTTCAGCGCTGCGTAATCCTGCGGCGGCACCACGCCGCCGACCACCACCATGATGTCGCCGCGACCCTGCTCGGTGAGCGCGTGCTTGATCTCCGGCACGAGCGTGAGGTGTGCGGCGGCGAGCGAGGAGACGCCAATAATGTGAACGTCGTTCTCGACCGCCTGGCGCGCGGCCTCGGCGGGGGTAGCGAAGAGGGGGCCAATATCGACGTCGAAGCCGAGATCGGCGAAGGCGGACGCGATCACTTTCTGGCCGCGGTCGTGGCCGTCCTGCCCGACCTTGGCGACGAGAATGCGGGGCCGGCGGCCTTCCTCGGCCTCGAAGGCTTCCACGAGACGCAATACCCGCTGCACGGCGTCGGCCATGGCTCCGACCTCACGTTTATAGACGCCCGATATAGCACGGGTCTCGGCCCGGTGGCGGCCCCAGACCTTTTCCAGCGCACCGGAGATTTCGCCGACGCTTGCCTTGACGCGCGCGGCATCGACCGCAAGCGCGAGAAGATTGCCTTCGCCCGTTTCGGCCGCACGCGAAAGTGCGGCGAGCGCGGCCGCGAGCTTCTTCGGATCGCGCTCGGTACGCAGCGCCGTTAATTTCTCAATCTGGCGCGCGCGCACCGCTGAATTATCCACCTTCAGGATTTCGATCTCACTCTCGCTCTGCGGCCGGTAGCGATTGACGCCGACCACGATCTGATGGCCGGAATCGATGCGCGCCTGCGTCTTCGCGGCGGCTTCCTCGATGCGAAGCTTCGGAATGCCCGCCTCGATCGCCTTCGCCATGCCGCCGAGCGACTCGACTTCCTCGATATGCGCCCAAGCCTTTTTCGCGAGCTCATAGGTAAGCCGCTCGACGAAAAACGAGCCGCCCCACGGATCGACGATCCGGCAGGTGCCGGATTCCTGCTGCAGGAAGAGCTGGGTGTTGCGCGCGATCCGCGCCGAAAAGTCGGTCGGCAGCGCCAGCGCCTCGTCGAGCGCGTTGGTGTGCAGCGATTGCGTATGGCCTTGCGTCGCCGCCATCGCCTCGATCGCGGTGCGGATCACGTTGTTGAACACATCCTGCGCGGTGAGCGACCAGCCGGAGGTCTGGCAATGGGTGCGGAGCGACAGCGAACGCGTGTCCTTCGGATTGAACGGCTTCATCAGCTTCGCCCACAGGAGCCGTGCCGCCCGCATCTTGGCGACTTCCATGAAGAAGTTCATGCCGATCGCCCAGAAGAAGGAAAGCCGCGGCGCGAAGCGGTCGATGTCGAGTCCGGCGGCAACGCCGGCGCGCACATATTCGACGCCGTCGGCGAGCGTGTAGGCAAGCTCCAAGTCCTGCGTCGCCCCCGCCTCCTGCATGTGATAGCCGGAGATCGAAATCGAATTGAACTTCGGCATATGCGCCGACGTATAGCCGAAGATGTCCGACACGATCCGCATCGAGGGCACGGGCGGATAAATGTAGGTGTTGCGGACCATGAACTCCTTCAGAATGTCGTTCTGGATCGTGCCGGAGAGTTTTTCCGGCGGCACGCCCTGCTCTTCGCCCGCGACGATGAAGAGGGCGAGCACCGGCAGCACGGCGCCATTCATGGTCATCGATACCGACATTTCCTCGAGCGGAATGCCGGCGAACAGCGTCCGCATGTCGTAGATCGAATCGATCGCCACCCCCGCCATGCCGACGTCGCCGGAGACGCGCGGATGATCCGAATCGTAACCGCGATGGGTGGCGAGATCGAAGGCGACCGAGAGGCCCTTTTGCCCGGCCGCGAGGTTGCGGCGATAGAAGGCGTTGGAATCCTCGGCGGTGGAAAAGCCGGCATATTGCCGGATCGTCCACGGCTGGGTGACGTACATGGTTGGATAAGGGCCGCGGAGATACGGCGGCACGCCCGGCCACGTGTTCAGAAAATCGATACCGGCAAGATCGGCCTCGCCATAGGCGGGCTTCACCGGAATGCCCTCGGGCGTGAGCCAGGGCTCAGTCGTCGCCGAAGCGGGAGAGGCCCTCGGCTCTCGCCAATCGAGCTTGGAGAAATCGGGCAACTGGCTCATCGCTTCGATCTTTTCTCCGATTACTTAAGCCCGAGTGTAGCATGAACCTGCTGCAGTGCGGTAAGCACGTTGCAGCCGGCAAATACGAAATCGTCGATGCCGGCCGCGCGCCAGGCGCCTTCGTGTTCGCCTGCGCGTCCGGCGAGGAAAACCGCCTTGGCACCTGCTTTCTTCAGCGCCGCCGCGGCGCCTTCTGCGTCCTGGGCATAGATTTCATTCGACGAACAAAGGCAGGCGATGGGCGCTCCCGATGCCTTGAAGGCGTCGGCAAGCGCCGAGGATTTCGAGATCCCTTCGCTCGAGCGGGCTTCGATGCCGCCCGCCTCGAAGAAATTCTTGGCGAAGCTCGCGCGTTCCGAAAAGGCCGAGGGCGGGCCAAGATTGGCGAGAAACACGGCCGGGTGTTTCTTCTTGCCGGCCGCGCCCCGGTCGGCGGCATCGCGCAATGCCTCGAACGGCTCGGCGAGCCGCAGGCGCGGCAGCGCTTCACTTCGCAACACGGCGTCGATTTCCGGCTGCGCAGGCTTGGCGACATCGAGCACCGCGGTCGCGGCCTCATGAATGTTGGGGAATTCGCTGGTGCCGGTGAGAGGGTCTTTGCGGGTCGCGACATTTGCCTCGCGCACCGCCCGCACCTCCGCCACCTTGCGCTGAATGAGGCAGGAGGTGAGTGCGGCCGCGGCACCGCCCGCCGCCTCGATCTCCTGAAAAAGTTTCCAGGCGCCGGCGGCGAGTTTCGACGTCAAATCCTCGATCGAACCCGAGCCCGCCGCGGGATCGGAAACGCGGTGGATGTTGGATTCGTCCATCAGAATGAGCTGGATATTGCGCGCGATCCGCCGCTCGAAGCGGTCGGGCAGGCCAAGCGCCGCCGCATGCGGAAGTGCGGTCACGTTGTCGGCGCCGCCGGTTCCCGCGGCAAACGAGGCGATCGTTGCCCGCAGCCAGTTCACGGCGGGCTCGCGCCGCGTCATCATCCGCCATGCGGTCTCGGCATCGAGCCGCACGGGTGCGGGCGTTAAGCCGGAAGCTTCCTCGATCCGCGCCCACAGCTTGCGGAGCGCGCGAAATTTGGCGGTTGTCAGAAATTGATCGGTGTCGGCCGAAAGCAGGAAAGCGATCTGCTTACGCCCGGCATCGAGCGAAAGCCCCACTGCCTCGAGCGCGCGCCAATAGGCGAGCGCGCAGGCGAGCGCATAGGCGAGTTCCTGCGTCTCCGAGCCGCCGGCATCGTGGATGGGACGCGCGTCGGCGAGAAAAGTCCGCGCGCGAAAGCCGCGGCCGGCGAGATCGGCGGAAAATTTCGCGCGTCGTTCGATCGCCGCCTTCGGGGTCGCATCGAGCAGACCGCGCGTCGCAAGCGTGCCCAAAGGGTCGAGGCCGAGCGTAGCATCGAGCCTCGCCAAGTCGACTTTCCGTTCGGCCGCGGTTGCGATCAGCGCTTCCGCGGTTTCCAGGTCACGCGAGCCCGCATCCAGACGAAGGGCCACCGCGTCGATCCACACATTGTCGAGCGCGCGCGCGAGCGTTTGTTGCGAGGCGTCGGCGAGGCCATAGCCGTTCGCTGAAGGCGCCCCCGCCACGAGAACGGCGAGCCCGCTCGCTCCGTTCTCGAGATCGTGCAAGGCCTCGGCATTGGCGGGCGCGGGATCCGGATGATCGAGGCGCTGGATCACGCCCCAGGCAGTGCCAGGCGTCCGCCCTTCTATGGCTTTCGCGTGCTCCGCCCCCTTGTACAGCGGCTCGATCCTGATTCCGTCATAGGTTCTGGCCGCGAGCTTCTTGTCGAACGAAGCGCCGTGCAGCGACTTTTCTACGAGCGCCAGCCACTCCTCGCGGCTCGCGGTCGGAAACTCGGCGGCAAGCGGAAGCTCGGTCATGGGCGCGGGTTGGCTCCTGGCTCCCTGAATTTGCCACGCCGGCCGAGGAATCTCCAACTGCCCTTCGTTTAGGCGCCGTCGGAGAGCGCCATGACGCCGTTGGCTTCCGACTTCAGCCGCGCCAGCGCGTCACTAATTCTGATCCCTTTCACCACGAGATCGGGCGCAATCTCCAGGAGCGGCACGAGTACAAAGGCGCGTTTCAGCATCAGTCGGTGCGGAATTTCCAGGTCGGCGGTCCTGAGCAGCAACCGGCCATAAAGCAAAATATCGAGATCGATGGTGCGCGGACCGTAGCGGATCTCCCGCTTGCGGTTGCGTCCAAGCCGCGTCTCGATCTTGTTGAGTTCGGCAAGCAGCGCGTGCGGCGGCAGCGCCGTTTTTCCGAGCACGACGCTGTCGTAATATTTTCCCTGCGGCACCGGCCCCCAGGACACCGCCTCGTAAATGCGGGAACGCCTGACGATGTGAACCGGCCCGCGCGCGAGCGCCGCAAACGCCGCTTCCATGTTCTTCCGCCGGTCGCCGACATTGCCGCCGAGCGCGATGAAAACCTCAGCCATCGCGCTTTCGTTCCACCTTCGCAGCGACGTAATCGATCGCCGCCGCCACGGGCGCCGACGGCTTTTTCACCTTGACCCGCACGCTTTTGACGCCGGCGAAATGCGCAAGCAACGTATTGGCGACGTGCGCGGCGGCCGCTTCGATCAGATAGAATCGCTTTGCACGGAAGGCGGAATCAGCGATTGCGATGACTTCGCCGTAATCGACGGTCGAATCGAGACGGTCGCTCTTTATGGCTTCGGCGAAGTCGACATCGAGTTCGAGATCAAGCGAGAAGCGCTGGCCGAGCTTCGCCTCCTCGTCGGCAACCCCGTGCCGCGCGAAGATGATGAGCCCGGCGATCTCGATCGTGCCTTTCATCGCGAAGCATCCTTGATCGCCTCGGCGATCGCGAGCGCCTGCACGTGCGCCGCTACGTCGTGAACGCGAATGATGGAGACGCCGGCGAGGACGCCAAGAATATTCGCTGCAATGGTGCCCGGAAGCCGTTGATCCGCCTTGCTCGGAACAAGCTTCGCGATGAAGGACTTGCGGGAGACGCCGAGCAGGACCGGGAACCCCAGGCTGACGATGCGTTCGAGCCTTGCCAGGACCGCGAGATTCTGCTCGAGCGTTTTTCCAAAGCCGATGCCGGGATCGAGCACAATGCGGTTGTCGCGGATGCCGGCGGCTGTCGCGCGGTTGAGCGCTTGTTCGAAAAAGGCTTCGATCTCGTCGAGCATGTCGAGCGCGGGGTCGACTTTCTCGCGGTTGTGCATGATGACGATCGCCGCCCCATGCGCGGCAACCGTCGCCGCCATCGCCGGATCGCGTGAAAGGCCCCATACGTCGTTCACGATCTTCGCGCCGGCCGTGAGCGCCTGCTCGGCGACCGTTGCCTTGTAGGTGTCGATGGAGACAGGAGCCGCAATGCTTTCGGAAATTTTTTTCACCACCGGAAGTGCGCGGTGCGTCTCTTCATCGGCGTCGACCGGAACGTGGCCGGGGCGGGTGGATTCGCCGCCGATGTCGATGATATCGGCGCCTTCGGCGACGAGGCGCGAAGCCGTCTCGACGGCGTCGGCAACGTCCGGATGACGGCTCGCCGCAAAAAACGAATCCGGCGTCACGTTGACGACGCCCATGATCAATGGACGCCGGCCGAGAGGGAGCGCCGTGCCGCGCGCGTCAAGAATGCGAGCAGGTAAGAGATCAAGCATGGAATGCGCCGCGGATCGCAAGGACCAAGCGCGATCAGCCCGTGAGAGTAGCCGGAAACTATAGATTCAACAATGATTTATGAGCGATCTCGATCAATAGGAAATGACTACGGGGAGCGCCTTGGCCCGCTTGATCCATTTCGACACCGATTTTTCGCTCGGCAAAAGCTCAACGAATTTGCGCTTATCGTTCAGCGCCTTCATCGCCTGCGCGAGTTTTTGCGGATTGCGATATTTAAGTTCCCTGATCGTATCGACGCCGGCGGCGGCCAACAGACGCGCGTAATCCTCCCCCACGCCCTTGATCCGCATACGATCGGAAAGGTTTGCCCATCGCAGTAGTGTCGCCTCCGGAACGCCGGTCTTGGCAGCGAGTGTCTGGCGGCCGCGCAAATTCTTTGCCCGCTCCAGGAGCTTTGCCGTGGTGCGTATGCGTTGCGCTTTCAATTTCTCGGCCATCGCCGGTCCAATTTCTCGAAGCTCGCTGATCGGATAGGACATGATATTTTCTCTGCGTTTGAACGGCACCGCATCATGCGGCGCATCCGGAACGCCTTAAGCTCTCACGACTGTTACTCGAACAACCCGGCAGAGACGCCAAGCGCCCAACCGTATGGGCACGTCCCCGCGGGAGGAAGATTATGAGACATCCTGTTTTGAGAACTCAAGAGAAAAAGAAAATATTTTTAAAAATGTTGTCCGCCGTGACAGCGGCGCAACAGCGGGCGTCGCATTGGTGGTAAGCCTCGTTCGGAACGACTATAAGCATGGGTCGAGGAGATAATGATGGCGAAAAAACCGGCCGCCAAAGCAGCCGCGAGCACGAGTACGGGCGCCGACATCGACGGAAAAGTTTTCGTCGGCAAAAGCGACAAGCCCGAGTATCTGACGCTGAAGCTCGCCAATCGTCATGGGCTCGTGACCGGCGCGACCGGAACCGGAAAGACCGTGACGCTGCAAGTGATCGCCGAAGGTCTTTCGCGCGCGGGCGTCTCCGTGTTCGCCGCCGACATCAAGGGCGACCTTTCCGGCGTCGCCGCCGCCGGTGAAAACAAGGATTTCATTCTCGCGCGCGCCAAACAGATCGGTATCGACTATCAGCCCGACCAGTTTCCGGTCATTTTCTGGGATCTCTTTGGCGAGCAGGGCCATCCGATCCGCGCCACCGTCTCGGAAATGGGACCGCTGTTGCTTTCGCGCATGATGCAGCTCAACGACACACAGGAAGGCGTTCTCAACATCGTCTTTCGCGTCGCCGACGAGCAGGGACTCTTGCTCCTCGACCTCAAGGACTTGCAGTCGCTCTTGACTTACGTCGCCGACAACGCCGCGGATCTCACCACCAAATACGGCAATGTCTCGTCCGCGACGATCGGCACGATCCAGCGTGCGCTTCTGGTGCTTGAAAATCAGGGGGCCGCGAAGTTTCTGGGCGAGCCCGCACTCGATATCCATGACTTCATGCGGCTCGACCGCAACGGCCGCGGCTACATCAACGTGCTTGCCGCCGACAAGCTAATGCAAGGCCCGCGGCTCTACGCCACGTTTCTCTTGTGGCTCATGTCCGAGATGTTCGAGCAGTTGCCGGAGGTGGGTGACCCCGACAAGCCGAAGCTCGTCTTCTTTTTCGACGAGGCGCATCTTCTGTTCAACGAGGCGCCGAAGGCATTGCTCGAGAAGATCGAGCAGGTGGTGCGGCTCATCCGCTCGAAAGGCGTCGGCATCTATTTTGTCACGCAAAATCCTATCGACGTGCCGGAAACCGTGCTGGCCCAACTCGGCAACCGCGTGCAGCACGCGCTTCGCGCCTTCACGCCAAACGATCAAAAGGCGGTGAAGGCGGCGGCCGCAACTTTCCGCCCCAATCCCAAGCTCAACACCGAGCAGGTCATCACCCAACTCGGCAAAGGCGAGGCGCTGGTATCGTTTCTGGAAGGTGAGGGCGTGCCGGAGATGGTGGCGCGTACGCTGATCCGTCCGCCATCGGCGCGCATCGGTCCGGTCACGCCGGACGAGCGCCGCGCGACGATTGCGGCAAGTCCGATCCGTGGCAAGTACGACACGCCGATCGACCGCGAATCCGCCTATGAGATCCTGCAAAAGCGCGCCGCCGAGAAAACCGCGGATGCTGCGCAAAAAGATTCGGGCGGCGGCCTTGGCGGCGTACTCGGCAGCATTTTCGGCGGGGGCTCATCGAAGCGGGCGTCGACCGGTGAGGTTGTCGTAAAGCAAGTCGCCCGCTCGGTGGCGGGCCAAGTCGGCACCCAACTCGGCAAGGCGCTGGTGCGCGGAATTCTCGGCGGCATGCGCCGCTAGAGCATCCTGGGAGAAGCGGCATGCCCCTCGATCCCGTGCTCGCCACCATCGATCGCGGTCTTGAACAAAGCATCGAGCGCCTGTTCGCGCTCCTGCGCATTCCGAGTATTTCCACGGATCCCGCCTATCGCGGCGAATGCCGCCGAGCCGCCGACTGGCTCGCGCAGGAACTCGCTTCGCTCGGCTTCGAAGCCGATGTGCGCGCGACCAAGGGCCATCCCATGGTGGTCGCGCATTATGGGCCCAAGGTTGGCGGCCCAAAAGGCGGCAAGCCGCATGTTCTATTCTACGGTCATTACGACGTGCAGCCGCCTGATCCGTTGGAATTGTGGGAGACGCCGCCCTTCGAGCCGCGCCTCGTCGGCCCGAACGGAAGCCGCCGCATCGTCGCCCGCGGCGTTGCCGACGATAAAGGCCAGCTGATGACCTTTATTGAAGCCTGCCGCGCTTTCATCGCGGCGGAAGGAAAGCTGCCGCTTCCGGTCACCGTGTTGCTGGAAGGCGAGGAGGAGACCGGCAGCCCCTCGCTCCAGCCTTTCCTCGATGCCCACAAAAAAGAGCTCGCCGCTGATGTCGCGCTCGTTTGCGACACCGACATGTGGGACGCAAAAACGCCCGCGGTCATCACCATGCTGCGCGGCCTCGTGCTCGAAGAAGTAGTCGTTGAGGGCGCCAATCGCGATCTTCATTCGGGATTGTTCGGGGGTGCCGCGATCAATCCGATCCGCGTGCTTTCGCGCGTGCTCGCCGACATCCATGATGCCGAGGGCCGCATCGCAATACCCGGCTTTTACGACGGCGTGAGCGAGCTCGATCCCGAGATCTCGGCACAATGGCGCGCGCTCAATTTCGACGAGCGCCGCTTTCTCGGCGACCTTGGGCTGAAGGTGCCCGCGGGCGAAGCTGGAAGGAGCGTACTCGAGCAGATCTGGGCGCGGCCGACCTGCGATGTGAACGGCATCATCGGCGGCTACACCGGTGCCGGGTCAAAGACGGTGATCCCCGCCAGGGCCTCAGCCAAGCTTTCCTTCCGCCTCGTCGGCAAGCAGGATCCGGTGGCCGTGCGCGACGGCTTCCGCGCCTTCGTGCGCGCGCGGCTTCCTGCCGATTGCAAGGCGGAGTTTCTTTCCCATGGGGCGAGCGCAGCACTGCAACTCCCGCTCACTTCGCCTTATCTCGCCAAGGCGCGCGCGGCACTTCAAACCGAATGGGAACGGGCGCCGGTGCTCAAGGGCTCGGGCGGTTCGATCCCGATTGTCGGTTCTTTCAAGCGCGATCTCGGCATGGATTCGCTGCTCATCGGGTTTGGCCTCGACGATGACCGCATCCACTCGCCGAACGAGAAGTATGATCTGACGTCGTTCCACAAGGGCGCGCGTTCCTGGGCGCGCATTCTCGCGGCGCTCGCAGGCCGCAACTAGAGCGAAAGATCGGCGACTTCGGCGAGGCTGCGGATCGTCGCGGCCGGATCGAGCCCGGGATATTCGTCGGGATTCCCCGCGCGGTTCACCCAGATCGGCTTGAGCCCGACATTGGCGGCACCCGCCACGTCCCAGCGGTTGGAGGAGACGAAGGCGATCTCGCCCGGCTTCACGCCGAGCGCGTTGATCGCAAGATCGTAGACGGGGGGCGGGGGCTTGAACGTGCGCACGGCATCGACCGAAAGCACGTGATCGAGCACGTCGTGCAAGCCCGCGCCGTTGACCGCGGCGGTGAGCATGTCGGTCGAGCCGTTCGATAGAATCGCGGTTGCCATCCCTCCAGCCTTGAGCTTGGCGAGCGCGGGACGCGCATCGGGATAGGCGTCGAGCTTGTAATAGGCATCGAGCAGCAGCGCCCCGAGGTTGCGGTCGACCTTCGGGAAACGCGCAAAAGTAAAATCGAGCGCTCGCTGCGTAAGTGTCCAGAAGCTTTCGTAGCGGCCCATCAAGGTGAGCGTCCAGGAATATTCGAGCTGCTTCGTCCGCCACAACTCCGAGAAGCGATCGGCGTCGGGCCCGACGGCGGCGCGATGGCGGTTGATCGCGGCATGCACGTCGAAGAGCGTGCCATAGGCGTCAAAGACGTAGGCTTTCACCGGCATGGATCGATCCTAGCGGGTTCGCGAACCGCGGGCCAAGCCGGCGGGCGTTATTCGTTATGCGGCGAAGGACGGACGCCTACTGCCAGAAGGTGTGGATCTCGTGATCCGCTTTGGAGATGTCCTTCGGCGTCGCGCCGAGCGGCGGATAGGCGTAGGTAGTGACGTAGGAATTTCCGCGCAGATCATAGGCGCGCGCGAACACGACCCCCTCGCGCTCGGTTTCGGCGAGTACCGGAGCGTCGAGTTGGGCGCAATAGAACGTTCCCAGCGACAGCGCGAAATCGGCGCCGTTGGCGTTGTAGGTCGTCTCGAAATTGGGGCCGAGTTCGATCGAGGCCGTATGCGCCGGCCCGCACACCACGACCTTCCATTTGCGTCCCGGCGGCGGTGCCGCATTCTGCGCTTCGAGCTGGTCGACCAGCGCCTCGGACGTTTCCTTGAAGGCGAGGCCCCAATAATCGGTCATGTAGCGCTGGGCCGCACCCCGCTCGCCGCCCGCCAGATGATTAAAGAGCGCGTACTGGTAGGGATGGATGCGGACGAGATCCACCGTCGTCCACGCGACCAGCAAGGTGAAAACGCCCGCGGCGGCTGTCGCAAAACCATGGCGATAGGATTCGAGCTCGCGGTAAATATAGGCGGCGGCCAATCCGCCGAGGATCGCGAACGGCGGCGTCACGAACACGAAATGGCGGATGCCGTTATACATCACCGGCTTGGTGATGACGGTGAGCGCGATCGGCAACACCGCCGCGGAAACAAGAAGCATCAGCGAAGCGCTCCGTTTCGGCTCGACCTCGCCGCGAATGGACGCGACGATCGCGCCGGTGGCTCCCGAGAGCGCCAGGCCGAGGAAGATCTCGGGGAATTTCAGCAGGCAAAGCTTCGGCACATAGCTTCGCGGCATATTGGGAATGAGCACGGCGATGCCGTCATACATCTCCCGCCACGGGTTTTCCCAGAAATGCGAAAAGTACTCGACCGCGCGGATCGGATTGAGCGGCTCGAGCACCGACCACGGCCAGATGACGCCCATGACCGCGTAAGCTAGCGGCAGCGCGAGCGCCATCTTCCCGGCGAAGATCGCCATCCGCGCGACGCTTTCGCGCAGGCTCATGGCATGCGCCTCGCCGATGAGGAGAAACGCCGCGGCAATTCCGGCGAAGGCGACCGCGATGCCGCCGATCACGCGCGTACCGATAGTGAGACCGAGCGCGAGCCCGAACAGGAGAATGGTCGAAACCTGCGGGCGCGGATATTCATCGAAGGCGCGCACGAACGTATACAGGAGAAATACCATCGCCACCGCGAAGGGCGTGTCCTTCACGTTGATGAACATGTGCCCGTAATAGAGCGGCGTGATCGCGAGCAGCGCGAGCGCGGCGATGCCCGCGATTGGACCACCTAACCGGCGGGCCGTTCGCCAGACGACCACAAGGCCAAGAATGCCGATCACCGCGCCCAAAAGGCGGCGAGTGTCGAAGGCATCGAAGGGAAGGATTTTTCCGAGCGTGTGCGCGGCAAGATCAAACCCGCCGCCATAATAGAAGAGGTTCACAAAAGAGAAGGCGCGGAGATCTTTGAAGCCCGAGGCGTAATAGGAGTAGAGCATCTCGCCATATTGCGACTGGGTATAGTCGTCCCAGCCGAGGCCGTAATCGTCGAAGGTGCAGAAGGCGATGATCAACAGCGCCGCAATGATGGCGAGCGCCAAGATGTCAGTCGGCGCGAAGCGGGAACGCGCGATTGTAAGAATGCGGTGCATGAAAGTAACGGAGTCGACAGGGTCCTATGGATGTGCCGGCCGGACTTGCGAATTGATGAATTCCGCCGCACCCCGTTGCATTTTATTTAGCCAGTATTTGTGGCCGGATTTCGCAACTTCAATTCGCGCTTCGCAAGGGGGTTCCCATGCGGCGCAACAGCGGAGTTGCGCCGCAACATGTCGATTTTGGGAGGAAAAGTAAGTTTTTACCGCTGCCGCGCGAATGGGCAGCCGTTTTGCTTGCTGATTATTTAGCCTTCGCCGCGAGTTCGGCGACATACTCCCAATTCACCAGGTTCTCGACAAAGGCCTTGAGGTAGTCGGGCCGGCGGTTGCGGTAGTCGATGTAGTAGGAATGTTCCCACACATCGCAGCCGAGGATGGGCGTTCCGCCGTGCACCAGCGGGCTTTCGCCGTTCGCGGTCTTCATCACCGTGATCTTGCCGTCCTTGACCGCGAGCCAGCACCAGCCGGAGCCGAACTGGGTGACGCCGGCCTGGATGAATTCCTCTTTCATCTTGTCGACCGAGCCGAGGTCGGAAGCGATCCGCTTCTCAAGCTCGCCGGGAATTTTTCCGCCGCCCTTCGGCTTCATCCATTTCCAGAAAAGCGTGTGGTTGTAGTGCTGGCCGGCATTGTTGAAGAGGCCGGGATTCTTGCCGAAGGAGGCTTTGACGATTTCCTCGAGCGATTTGCCCTCGAGGCCGCTGCCTTTCAAGAGGTTATTGCCGTTGTTGACGTAGGCGAGGTGATGCTTGTCGTGGTGATATTCGAGCGTTTCGCGCGACATATAAGGCGCAAGCGCATCATGCGGATAAGGTAAGTCGGGCAGCGAAAAAGACATGATCGGCTCCTTTGAGAAATCAACGCCCGCGAAACGCCAAGTTTTGGAAGTCAGCGCGCCTTACGAACGGTGAAAAACAACCATAAACGTAAGCTCACGATCGCGAGCGCACAACCCATCACGATGCGATGGTATGATAGGATATAGTCCGGAACCAAAGCGTGGGCATGGCGTTGTTGGACTTGGGCCGGGGAGTCGTCCATTGGTGGCGTTAGCTGGGAAGTAAACCCTCGATGTATCGAGTAATCATTTTTCTGGGCATTTTTCTCGCGTTGGTCGGGGTCGGCGCCATCGCGGCGGGAGCGCCGTCCTGGGCGCTTGGCCTCGGGCTTGGCAGTTCGCTCATTCAAAGCGGCTCGGTCGGCGTGGTCGGGGGCTTTTTGATGGTGGGGATCGGCTTTGTGCTGCGCGCGCTGCGCGACCTGTCGAACCGCATTGACCAGGTTTCATCCGGCGCCGGCTTTTCCCGCCCGTCGGCGGCGGCGCACAGCCCGGTAGGCCGCTCCATGCCCAAGCGCGAGCCGCAGCCGGGACGCCGCGAGCCTCCCTTGGTGTCGCAGCGCGACGAACTCGATGATGGCGTGCCGCTGCCCGAGCCCGATGCCCCCTTCGAAGATCGGCCGCGCGGCCGTTCCTGGCCGCCGGCAACGGATCCACGTTCGGCTGACGCGCGCGCGAACGAGCGCGGACGTCCGCCCGCCATCGAGCCTCGCCTTGCCGAGCGGTCGCGCGCGCCTGCGGTCGATCCACAGTCTTCCGGACGCGGCGATTTCGGCGCCGAGCCGCGGCGTCCTCGCTTCATGCCGGAAAGGCCGGCGCCCGACGTCGATCGCGCGCCGAGCGAGCGCGGCGCCAGAGGCGGCGTCGAGCCGTCGAGCACCGTGGTGCGCTCCGGCATTATCCACGGCATGGCCTACACGCTCTATGCCGACGGCTCGATCGAAGCGGAACTGCCGATCGGCACCGTGCGCTTTGCCTCGATCGAGGAATTGCAGGATCACGTCAGCCGCACGGGCGACGAGGCCGACATCGATTTCGCCGGCAAGCCTACAAACTGACGCGCACGGACCGCGGGCGGTTAACAAGCCAAATTCCGAAAGCGACGAAAGCCAGTGCCGCGGCAAGCAGCGGGCTTACCCGCTCGCCGAGCAGCGTCGCGCCGAAGATCATCGCGAAAACCGGGGATAGAAACGTGAACGCCGAAAGCGTCGAGGCGGGATAGGTGCGCATCAACGCAAACCAGACGAGGTAGGAGGCAAACGCGACGGCGATGATTTGATAGGCCATGGCGGCGATCACCGCGGGCGTGATCGCGATCACACCCTTTTCCCCGAAGAGCGGCGCGAGCGCTGTCAGCGCTAAACCCGAAACCGCGAGCTGATAGGCGAGCGTTTTCGCCGGATCAATGCGGACGAGCGCGCTCCCTTTGATGGCAACGGTCGTCGCCGCCCACAGAACGGCCGCGATGAGCATCATGCCGTCGCCGATGAACGCGCGCGAGGATGGCAGCGACAGCCCGTCATAGAGGGCGAGAATGACGCCCGCAAAGGCGCAGACGAGGCCGGCGATCTGCAGGTTCCACAGCCGCTCGCCCGGCACGAAATAATGCGCGCCGAGCGCCACGAAAAACGGCGCGGTGTAGAGAAAGATGATGCTGCGCGCGACCTCGGTGAACACCAGGCTCCAGTAGATCAGCGCGAATTCGGCCGCGAACATCGCGCCGACAAGAAGGCCCATCATCAACGTGCCGTCGCGCGCGAACAGCCGGATGCCGCGCGCGGCGCACCACAGGACGAGCAGCAAAAGCGCGCCGAGCGAGCGCAGCCCGCTCTGGAACGCGGGCGAAATCGCGCTGTTGGCGATCTTGATGGTGACCTGCTGGAATCCCCACGAAGCGCAGAGGGCGGCCGTGGTTGCCGCGGCCAGCGGATCGAGCCGGTCCTTCGGGCTCATTTCAGGCGAGCCCGGTTGTTTCGAGCGCAAACGCGTAGACGAGCGCGACTTCTTCCAGCCGGTCGAAGCGGCCCGCGGCGCCACCGTGGCCGGCATCCATATTGGTGCGCAGGAAAAGCGGATTTTTATCGGTCTTCAGCGCGCGGAGCTTGGCCGTCCACTTCGCCGGCTCCCAATAGGTCACGCGCGGATCGGTGAGGCCGGCGAGCACGAGGATTGCCGGATAGTCCTGCGCCCGCACGTTGTCGTAGGGCGAATAGGCGCGGATCCAGCGGAAGGCGTCGGCGCTCTCGATCGGATTTCCCCATTCCGGCCATTCCGGCGGCGTGAGCGGCAGCGTGTCGTCGAGGATCGTATTGAGCGCATCGACGAAAGGAACCTCGGCAATGATCGCCTTGAAGAGTTCCGGCCGCTGGTTGGCAACCGCGCCCATCAACAGCCCGCCGGCCGAGCCGCCCTGCGCGACGATGCGGTCGGCGGAGGTAAACCGCTCGCGAATGAGATATTCCGCCGCCGCCGCGAAATCCGAGAACGTATTTTGTTTTTTGGCGAGCTTGCCTTCCCGGTACCAGCGCCATCCCTTTTCCGTGCCGCCGCGAATATGCGCGATCGCGACGATAAATCCGCGGTCCACCAGCGAAAGCCGGTTGGTGTTGAAGGAGGCGGGCATGGCGATGCCGTAGGCGCCGTAGCCGAAAAGGAGGCATGGCGCCTTGCCGTCGAGCTTGAGACCGCGGCGATAGAGCAACGAAATCGGAATCAATTCGCCGTCGGGGGCCTTCGCCTGCAGGTGCCGCGTCACATATTGCGCAGGATCGTGGCCCGAAGGCACTTCCTGCCGCTTGCGCAGGATCCGCGTGCGCGCGGCCATGTCGTAATCCCACACCTCGGTTGGCGTGGTCATCGACGAATAGCTGAAGCGCAGCGTGTCCGTGACGAATTCGAATCCCGCGCTCATGCCGAGCGAATAGGCCTCCTCGTCGAAGGCGATCGTATGCTCGTCGCGATCCGAAAGTCGGCGAACGACGATGCGCGGCAGGCCCTCGGCGCGTTCCAGGCGCACGAGCCAATCGCGGAGGACGGCGACGTCGAGGATCAGCGTGCCGGGCCGGTGGGCGACAAGGTCGCGCCAGTGCGCGCGGCCGGGGGCGTCGAGCGGGGCGGTGACGATCTTGAAGTCTTCGGCATCGTCCGCGTTGGTGAGGATGATCAGCGCGGGTCTGCCCTCGAAAGCGGGATGATGCTCGACGCTGTAGCGCACGCCTTTTTGGCGCGGCTCGACCAGGCGCAGCGGCGCCGTGGGGTCGGAAAGATCGGCGAGCCACGTCTCCGAGGTTTCATGATCGCCGCAGCTGATCGCGCCGAAGACGCCCGCTTGTAGCTGGCCGATGCTGACGAAAAAGCCCTTGTCGTGCTCTTCGTAAATTAAAGTATCGGATTCGACGGGCGTGCCGAGGCGGTGGAGAAAGACGCGCGAGGGCCGGTGCTCCGCATCGAGCCGCACGTAGAAAAATCTGCGACTGTCGGCGGTCCACATCACGGCGCCGGTGGAATCCGGAATGAGATCGGCAAGGTCCTTGCGCGAAGCGATGTCGCGCAGGTGAATGGTGTTGAATTCCGATCCCGCATCGTCGGCGGACCAGGCAAGCAGCCGATGGTCGCGTGAGTGGCGCGCTTCGGCGAGATGAAAATAAGCCTTGCCCTTGGCCAGCGCGTCACCATCCAGAAGCAGCTCCTCGCTGCCGCCTGCGGCCGGAACGCGATAGGCGAGCGGATGCTGGCCGCCCTCGCGATAGCGCACGAAGTAGGCGAAGCTTCCATCGCGCGCAGGCACGGTCGAATCATCTTCCTTGATGCGGCCGCGCATTTCGGCGATGAGGCGTTTTCTGAGGCCGGCGGTTTTGGCGAAGGCTTTTTTCGAATACCGGTTTTCCGCATCGAGATAAGCGCGGATTTGCGGATCAAGCACCGAAGGGTCGCGCATCACCTCGCGCCAGTTGGCGGCGCGGAGCCACGCGTAATCGTCGACGAGGCGCTCGCCGTGGACGCTGCGCTCGACGGGTTGCGGCTTGGCGATCGGCGGAGTGTTGCGCGCCGCACCCTTCTTTTTGGGCGGCTTCTTCTTGGGCTGCTTCCTGGATCGCGCGCTTTTTGTGCGCGCTTTACGCGCCATCCTTCCCCTCTTTTGGCTTGAGATCGAGCGCGCATCCGTTCATGCAATAGCGCAATCCTGTCGGGTTCGGCCCGTCATTGAAGACGTGGCCGAGATGCGCTTCGCAGGCGGCGCAGCGGATCTCGGTGCGGCGCATCAACATCGAATTATCCTCGTGCTCGGAAACCGCGCCCTTCGCCGCCGGGGCGTAGAAGCTCGGCCAGCCGCTGCCGGAATCGTATTTCGTATCGGACGAAAACAGCGGATTTCCGCAGCTCGCGCAGACATACATGCCCTTGCGCTTTTCGTTGACATACGGGCCGGTGAACGGGCGCTCGGTGCCGTGCTCGCGCATGACGTGATATTGTTCCGGCGTCAGTTGCGCGCGCCATTCGGCGTCGGTCTTTGTCACCTTGCGCGGCTGTTCGGTCATTCGCTCCCTCCTCGTGGCGGATTGGCGAAGTTCCACTTAAGCACGTAAGACATATGCCGCAAGATACGCGCTTTACACAAGCGCGCGAGCGAAAAACCGGCCGGCTTGTCGACGGGGTGTTAGATCAGGCGGCGTGCGCGAGCGCGGAGCGCGCGTCGTTGCGGATCCGCTCGACCATCGAACGGAAGCCGTTCGAACGCTGCGGGGTCAGGTGCTCGCGCAAACCGAGCTTCTCGAAAACGGCGATCGCGTCGGTATCGAGAATTTTCTTCGCGGCCTGGCCGGAATAGAGCGCAAACAGGATCGCGATCAGGCCTTTGACGATGTGGGCGTCGCTGTCGCCAATAAATTCGAGCACCGCGCCGCCGCCGTTCTTCGCCGGATGCGTGTGGCTCACGAGCCAGACCCGGCTCGCGCAGCCCTGCACCTTGTTCGTGTCAATGCGCGCCGCATCCGGCAATGGCGTGAGCTTGCGGCCGAGCTCGATGAGATAGCGATACCGGTCGTCCCAGCTGTCGAGAACTTCGAAATCGCTCAGAATCTGGTCGATGCTCATGTTCGCCCAACTGGCCTCACCAGAAATATATAGGAGCGAAGGCGCCGCCGGCGCAATGCTTCGCAAGGCCGGATTATCGCGGCAATCAGGAGGGACGGCGGGCGGGCAGCGGAACGGGACGCGCCTCGGGACCGCGCCAGGCGGGCACGGTGTCTTCCTGCGTCAGCGTATGGCGGCCGGGGCGCGCGATCGAGCCGGTTTCTTCCTTGTCCTTGCGCGCCGCCGTTGCCGGCGCGTCCGCGAAGCGGTCGGTCAGAAACTCGTAGAGGATCTTGGCGCCGTTCTGGGCCTTCTGGCCGAAGGTGTGGAAGGCTTGCGAGCCGGTGACGCAGGCGTCGGGCTGGCGCGAGCAGAATCCGCGCGCGTCCTCGACCGCGGCTTTCGCCGCCCCGAGCGCTTCGATGGCTCCGACCTGCGGCCGGTTGGGATCGTCCTTGCTCCCCGGCGCCGCCGGCAACAGGAGCACGACGATCGAGAGCCAGAATGCGACCCGCAAGAGAAAGAACATGACGTCTGCTTTCGCCTTTCCCGACGCGGCTTATCGCTTGCCGCGTTCAGGATAGAGACTAAACCAGCGCCCTTGAAAGAAACGTTCGGCCTTAGCGACGAATTCGGCGCGAATTTTTGTAAAATTTGAGGGATTGGTTTCCGTCTGCTTTCAGCATCCGAACCGGCACCGCCATTGCGTCTCGGAGCAGAAGGCAAGCTCCGCCTTGCGGGCGCCGCAGATATGAAACCCTTTATTCACCATAGCGCCGGTTCCTCGCGCCGAAGCGCCGGGATTGGTCCACGCGGCGCGCCAAAGTCGCGCCGATCCCGCTCCACTTAGGTTTCGTTTAAGCGACTTTTGTCACGATCCGGCTCACAGGTGAGGGGGCGGCGAATCGGGATAACGCCGCGATTGCATTGCGCAGGATGAGTTTTCTCACGCCGCTTGGCGCCTATGTGGAGGCGCTCGTTCATCCGTCGGCGCGGACGGACGCGCGGATCTTCGCGCGCCATTTCTTCTTCATCGCCTCGCGGCTTTCCTTCGGGCTGATCGCGTTCGCGGCGCTCCCCGTCTATCTTGCCGTGCGCGGCGTGCCATCGATGCTCGAGGCCATGGCCTATTGGTGGCTTCTGTTCCCGATGTTCGCGGCACTTTATGTCTCGCGGACGGGCGCCTTTGAGCGCGCGCATATTCTGTCGGCGGCGATCCTGGCCATACCCCTCGGCCTCTTCGCCGGAATGAGCGGCCTTGGCGTTTTCGCCCTGTGGGTCGCGCTGGTACCCATCGAGGCGATCTTTTTCTGCTCGCGTTCAGCTGCGATTGCCGCGGGCATCAGCGCTTTTGCCGTCTTTGGCTTGTCGTGGGGATTGGCAAGCTCCGGATTCTTGCCGGTGCATCTTGGGCTCGCGCTTGACTCCGCTTCGCTCGGTCTCACCGGCGGCCTGATGGTCGCCGCCAACGTGGTTTTCGTCGCCTTTGGCGCGCGCGCCATCGCCGACAACGAAGCGCGCCTGCAGCAAGCGAGCGAAAGGCGCTATCGCTGGATCGCGCACAACACGAGCGAGCTTATCACCAGCCATGGCCGCAACGGCGCCGTCACCTTTGCGTCGTCCGCGGCCGAAAGCCTGCTCGGAACGCCCGCGCACCGGCTCATGGGACACGGCCTCTTCGACCGCATCCACATCGCCGACCGGCCGGCTTTCTTGACGGCGATCAGCGACGCCGCGATCGGAAAAAAAGAAGTCACGGTTGAATATCGTTTGCGCCGGGATACCTCGGAGTCCTTCATCTGGGTTGAGTCGCGCTGCCGTCCGGACGCCTCCGGGGCGACCGCCGCGCGTGCGGCGTCGAAACCGCAAGTCGTCGCCGTGACCCAGGATATCTCTAGCCGCAAAGCCGCGGAGCTCGCGCTGGAAGCCGCACGCGGCGAGGCGGAGCAGGCAAATGACGCGAAGTATCGCTTCCTCGCCACTGTCAGTCATGAATTGCGCACGCCGCTGAACGCGATCATCGGATTCTCCGAAATCCTGATGAATGCCGCGTCCGGCCCGGCCGAATCCCGCTATCAGCACGACTACGCCAAGCTCATCCGCGACAGCGGCGAGCATCTCCTCGCCGTCGTCAACAGCATCCTGGACGTATCGCGGATCGAGACCGGCCAATTCACGATCCGGCCCAAGAGCTTTTCCATCGGCCGGCTCGTGGAAAGCGTCGTCACGATGATGGCGCTCGCCGCCGAAAAGAAGGGCGTTCTCCTCTCGGCCGAGCTTGCCGCGGCCTTGCCGGAAATCGTCGCCGATGAGCGGGCGGTGCGGCAGATTCTGCTGAATCTCTTGTCGAACGCGATCAAATTTACCGGCGAGGGCGGCAGCGTCGCCATCGGCTGCCGGACCGAGGGCGACGGCCTTCTGCTCAGCGTCGCCGACAGCGGGATCGGCGTTGCCGAAAAAGACCTCGGCCATCTCGGCAGCCCCTTCTTCCAGGCGCACTCATCCTATGACCGGCCCTATGAAGGCAGCGGCCTCGGCCTGGCTGTGGTCAAAGGCCTTGCCGAACTGCATGGCGGCAGCGTCGATATCGCAAGCCGCCTCGGCGAGGGCACGAAAGTCGCGATCCGCCTGCCGCTCGATTGCCGGAAAGACCGCGCAGGCCTGCATGCCGCGGCACTTCCGGCCGAAACCATGACGCTAACCGAGCCCGAACCCGAAAAGGTGAGACGCCGTGCGTGATTCATTCAATCATCAGAACCTGATGGCCCGGCGCGAGCCGAATTTCGACGACATGTTCAAGGCGCCCCGCCGCAAGCGAAAGCCCCCCGAAACAGGCATTGTTACGCGCTTCAGCAAGCGCGGAATGGCCGACCTTGTGGCCGGTATTGCCGCCGCTGCCGCCATCGTCTTCGTGTTTGTCAATGCGCTCGCCTTGCAAAAGGCGCCGGCCGCCGTGCGCGCCGCATCGCAGGCCGCGCCGAAATCGGCGAGCGGATCGGCGCCGCTCGCGGCTCCGCTGCCGCCGCCCCGTCCCGATGCCGGCAATCGCCGCAGCCGGAACGACCTCGTGCACGATGTGCAACAAGAGCTTGCGAGCCGCGGCTATTATGACGGCGGCGTCGACGGCAATACCGGGCCGCGGATCGCCCAGGCCATCCGCGCTTTCGAGGAAAGCCAACGGCTGCGCGTGACCGGCGAACCAAGCGAGGCATTGCTTGAACAAATCCGCAAAGCGCCCGGCAAATCCGATGTCACCGGTTCGATCCCGTCTTCGAATCCGGTCAAGGGAAATCCGCAGCTTCTTTCCGTGCAGCGCCTGCTCGCCCGTTACGGCTACGGTCCCGTCCGTGCGAGCGGAACGGCGGACCAACAAACGCACGAAGCGATCGCGCGTTTCGAGCTCGACCGCAACATACCGCAGACCGGCGAGGTTTCCGAGCGCCTGTTGCAGGAACTCGCCGCCTATGGCGGCGGCACCCTCGACTAATCGCCGGCCGGGCCGCCCCTCGTGCGCTTGAAGAGCGCGATCTGGGTCGCCGCCTATGTGCGGCGCTGCCATGTTGAAGGGGCGTTTGCCGTCGTACGCCGCCGCGGCGCCGAGGAGGCGGGTGCGATCTTCGTCAAAATCTCGCGCCTTGACGGCACCGCGGCCTTGTTCGCGCCGGCGCCGCAGTCGGCTTTCGATGAGGCGCGTCCCGCCGAACGCCGGTTTGCGCCGGCCTTCAAGGGCGGTTTCATCGCCGACCAGGATGTGGAGCAGCGCATTCAGCGCGAGATCGACTTCGACTTCGATCTCTGGCTGGTCGAAGTCGAAGACCGGCAAGGCCGCGACTTTCTCGACCTGATTTGACGGCGGCCACCCGCCTGCCGCGGGCGGATATCGGCCTTTGGCCGTTAGCAAACTGTTAACCATGGCGGAATCTTAATTGGCCGACCGAGGGGCCCGCCGATTTGACGGACCCGATGACCCGGAGGGCGACATGGGCATGGTCCTCAGATTTCCGACCGAGCGGGCGCGACCGGCGCCGGCGCAAATCTTCGATGAGGAGCAGGAGCCGGCGCGGATTTTGATCTTGCCGACAGTGCGCATCGAACGGAGCGAGCCGGCCACGGCCGGACTCGACGACAATTTTTCCGGCGAGCCGGGCACGGCCGGCGGCCGCCGCCGCAAGCGCACGCCGCGGGACTAACGCGAAACCCGCGAACGAAGTCCGTGGCAAGGAGAGCATTCTTCGCGACCCTCGTCTTCGCCGCGCTTTGCTGCGGCGGAAAGAGCTCGGCCGAAATCATCGGCGATTTCGGCCGGCCGGAGGACAGCGTCTTCGTCGATGAGTTCCTGCCCTGGCTCAAGGATGGCTTCGACGATTTCACCGGGCGGCATATCGCCACCATCCCCTATACCGACGACGAGCGCTCGCTGCGCAATCTCGCCTGGACGATCCTGCAGCCGCTCGAGGTGAAGGATCCGTCCTACTTCACCGTCGCCGGCGTCGATTTCGCCGAATGGTGGCACCGCTGGTGCGGCGAGCCGCATCCTTTCGATGTGCGAAGCTACGCCGAATACCTCGTCAACGAGCCATATCGGTCGAGCGCCGCGCGCTATGCGCGGCTGATCGACGACATCCGCGCCGACGCCGGCCGCGTGACGCCGTTTTTCTCGATGGCCAACCGCGTGCTGGAAGCCGATGCCGTCCGCGCGCGCAGCTTTCAATACGTGGCGCGGTTTCCCGCCGACAAATTCGATCTTGCGCATGCGCGCGTGATCGAAAACCACGGGCTCATGGACGCGGTCTATGAGCGCTTTCGCCAGCGCATTGCGAGCTATCGCTACGCGCTCGAATACCTGCTCGTGATCGTGCCCTCGCCCAATGCGGTGGAAGCCGAGCGCGCGCTTTTTTCGCTGGAAGAGCGCCTGAAGCGGATGACGAGCCCGCTGCCGCTCGCGGCGGCGAGCGGTCCGGTCACCAAGTAATCAGCCGATCGGCGAGCAGTTCGCTTCCGTCAGCCGCGCGCGGATCGCCTCGCGGTTGCCGCGGTCACGCACGAGCGCGCGGATCATGATCGTTCCCTCCGCCGTCGGCGACTCGACGATCAGCCGGTCGGCGGCGGTGATGTCTTCGTCCTCGGGCAACGCCGCGCGCTGCGCCGCGGTCATGACCTGCAACTCGATGGTGCGGGCGCCCGCGGCATGGTCGTTCAGCGCATAATAGGCGAGACCATAGCGCGTATAGAACGAGATCGAGGTGTAGTCCTCGGTGGTCGGCACGCGCAGGCGGAGCGCCGAAGAAGAAAGATCGTAGACGCAGACCGCGGACAGAAAAGACGGGTCCATGCGCGGCAGCACGGTTTGCGTCGGCGTCGGATCCGGCACCATTTGCACGACATTGGGCGGGCCCAACCGCGCGAGCCGTGCGAAGGCATCCTCCGAGGCGAGCCGCGGCATCGTCAGCGTCGTGACGATATGCACGAGGCCCCCGAGCACGAGGCCGGCGATCAGCGGGAGCGCGTAGGGCCTCATTGGCAGAACTCCTGCCGGATCGCGGGCATTTCGGCCTTGTCGCCCGCGCGCGTGCCGAGGCCGACCGGCGCATCATAGAGCCTGAGAACCGCGACGAGGCTGTCGCGGCCGCCGGTCGGAATCCAGTTTCCGCTGCGCGCGCGCGGCGCAAGCACAATCTCGATGCTCGAGTCCGGCCGCCAGACCACCTCGGCGGAATTATAGCCGTAACGCTCCGCGGCGTTGTCGATCAGCCGGCCGCGCGTGTCGTAAACCGTGAGCGTCCAGAAGCGGGCGGGCGGCAGCCGGCCCTCGATGCGAATGTCGCAACGGCCGTCGAGTTGCGCGCCGGAATCGTCGCTCGTCGCCATGAACGCGAGGCCGTCGGCGAGCCCCAGCGGCAATTCGCCGGCGCGCGCAAACGTCGCCCGCGCGTAAGGGTCGGCTTCGGCGGTGCCGCTCTTCGGCCAGGCTGTCCACGCGCCGATCTGCACCGTGCCGAAATTGCTGCCGCGCGCCGATGCGAGCCACGTCAGGCCGAGGCCGCTGATGATTCCGACGGCAAGCGCGATCAGCACATAGAGGACACGCATCAGATCAGGTCCCGGTCTGGTCGAAGGCCGCTAATTTCCGTGCGAAACGGGAGGTTGATCGGCATTCGGATCGGAAGGAAACGCCGCCGTGCGCCCCAATTGCGTCGAATCCGGGAGCGCCGAAACCGGCTCCACTTCGCGCATGACTTTCTCGAGATGCATGAGCCGCTCCGACGTGCGTTGCGGCAGCGTCATCGGGCGCGGCGTTTCGGTGAAGCTTGGGCCCGTCGCCACTTGTGCGGCGTCATCGAGCCGCGGTCCCGGCGCGCCCTTGAGCCCGTAGAGCGGTTTGATTTCGACGCCTTGGTGCGCATAGGCCATCACTTTGTGCCAGGTCAGCGCCGGGAGCGAGCCGCCGGTCATTTGCCGCGTCGGCGTGTAATCGTCATTGCCGAGCCAGATGCCGCAGACGAAGTTGCCGGTGTAACCCATGAACCAGGCGTCGCGGTAAGCGCTGGTAGTGCCGGTTTTGCCCGCGGTTTTGATGCCGTCGAGTTGCGCGCGCCGGCCGGTGCCGTTTTCCACGGCGCTGTTCATCATCATCACCATGTCGGCGGCGACTTGCGGCGGCAGCACTTGCACCGGCTTCTTGCCGTCGCGGTCGAAGCTCCAGATGAGCTGGCCGCCGGGCGTGCGCATTTCGATCACCGCGTGCTTCTCCACCGCCTTGCCGCCGTTGGGGAACGTGGCGTAGGCGGCGGTGTGTTCGAGCAGGATCACGCCGTCGGCGCCGAGGGGAAGCGACGGCGTATCCGGCAACGGCCCGTGGATGCCCATCTTGCGGGCGGTCTCCACGATCTTGGCGCGTCCGATCTTGGCGTTGCCGTTGCCGAGCGCGATCGAAAGCTTCACCGGAATGATGTTGATCGAATTGGTGATGGCTTGCGTCAGCGTGATGGCGCCGGAATAGCCGCCGGAATAGTTGCGCGGGCACCAATTGCCGATGCAGACGGGGCTGTCGACGACCACCGATGACGGCTTGAAGCCGTTCATCAAGGCGGTGGCATAGGTGTAGGGCTTGAACGAGGAGCCGGGCTGGCGCAGCGAGTCGGTGGCGCGGTTGAACTGGCTCTCGCCATAGTCGCGGCCGCCGGTCATCGCGCGGATGATGCCGTTCGGCTCCATCAACACCATCGCGCCCTGGCTCACGTTGTAGTCGCGGCCGAACTGGCGGAGCGATTCATTCAACGCCGCATCCATGGCGCGCTGGATGTTGATGTCGAGGCCGGTACGCACGGCGAAAACGCGTTCGTTGACGTTCGACGGCAGCGAATCGACGATGTTCTGCACTTCGCGGAAGGCGTAATCGAGATAATAGTTCGGCGTTTCCTCGTCGCGCCGGTCGACGGTCTTCGCGGGATTGCGGCGCGCGCCGTACACTTGGCCTTCGGTCATCATTCCCGACTCGACGAGGTTATCGAGCACGGTGTTGGCGCGGGCCCGCGCGGCGGCGAGGTTCACATGCGGCGCAAAGCGCGTCGGCGCCTTGAACAGGCCCGCGAGCATCGCCGCTTCCGCGAGGTTCACGTCGCGCACCGACTTGTTGAAGTAGTACTGCGCGGCGGCATCGACGCCGTAAGATCCGCCGCCGAGATAGGCGCGGTCGAGATAAAGCTTGAGGATTTCCTTTTTCGTGAGCCGCGTCTCGAGCCAGACGGCGAGGAATGCCTCCTTCACCTTGCGCTCGATGGTGCGCTCGTTATTGAGGAAGAGGTTTTTCGCGAGCTGCTGGGTGATCGACGAGCCGCCCTGCACCACGCCGCCGGCGCGGGCATTGGCGCTGATGGCGCGGAAGGTGCCGGCGAAGTCGATGCCGAAATGCTCGTAGAAGCGGCGGTCTTCGGTGGCGAGCACGGCCTTGATCAGATGATCGGGAAATTCCTCCAGCGGCACGGTGTCATTGATGCGGGTGCCGCGGTCGCCGATCTTGTTGCCGTAGCGGTCGAGGAAGACGACCGAGAGTTCGGTTTTCTTCAGCCAATCCTCGTCGGTGGTTTCGCGGAAGGCGGAGGTCGCAAGCGCCAGCATCAGAACCGCGCCGGCGGTGCCGAGCGTGAAGCCCTCCGACGATATTTCCACGAGAAAGCGTTTGATGCCCGCCACATGGAAACGATCCATGAAGCCGGAGAAGCGGTCCCAGCGGGCGCGGGTGGAGACGCCGAGCGAAAAGAGCGAGTGGCCGAGGCGCGCGTCGAGATCGAGGAGGCGGCGGCGGATGGGCCCGACCTTCTCGATTTTGAGCGGGATTTTCGGCTTCTTGTCGTTCTTGTGGACCACGGGCGAAACCTCAAGCGGAAACGGCTATGCCGCCGAATTTAGCAGGCGAATCTAGGGCAAAGCGGGCGGCTTACCCTGCGCTTCTCGCGGCGCGGGAGGGGAGGAATGGCCTGAAATGAGGGGTGGGGCAAGGGGCCATCCGCCGGCAGGCACCCCTCGCAAATGTTAGCCTTGCAAATATCGGTCATGAATGAAGGCGATCGTTCGAAAGCGCTCATAGATGGACAAATTTTGGCTCCACAAACCCCTCTCCGCCATGACCCGCGCCGAATGGGAATCGCTCTGCGACGGCTGCGGGCGCTGCTGCCTGATGAAGTTGGAAGACGAAGACTCCGGCCGCATCTATTACACCGATATCGCCTGCCGGCTCCTCGACTGCCACGCCTGCCGCTGCACCGATTATGCCCACCGCATGCAGCGCGTGCGCGATTGCCTGAAGCTCACGCCGAAGCGCGCCGCCGGATATGGCTGGCTGCCGCACTCCTGCGCCTATCGCCGCCTCGCCGAAGGCCGCGGGCTTGCCTGGTGGCATCCGCTTGTCTCCGGTAATGCCGAAACCGTGCATCAGGCGGGCATCTCCGTGCGCGGAAAAATCGCCGCGCGGGAACGCGAGGTGCCGCGCAAGGAATATGAGAAGCACGTGGTCGATTGGCCGCTCAGGGAGCCGAAGAGGCGAAAGCGCAAGTCCTGCTGATTGTCATCCGGCGCGCGATGTCGCCGCCGGCTCGGCCTTGAGCGTCTCGCGCACCTGCCAGAATCGCACAACGCGCTGCGCGGTCGCCCTCGAAAGCTTGATGTACTCGCCCCAGGCGATGTCGAGATCGTCGTTCGAAACCTGCTTCGTCAACGGCCGGTTCATCAAAATCGCCCGCGTGGTTCCCCAATCGAGGCCGGCCGCCTTGCAGGGAACCAAAATGGCATCGCTGCGCGGCGTGTGCATCAGCCGATCGATCATCTCCAGCGGCAATCCGCAAATCGCCGAGAGCGCCGCGACCAGCTCCTCATATCTGTTGGCCCGCAGGAAGTTGAGAATGGCCTCCTGGTTCAACTCGCCGCGCTCCCTCAGCGCCTGCACAAGCCGTTTCGCCGCCGCATAATCGCGGGGCGCCGCTGTTTCGGTCGCGACCTTTTCGGACACGTCTGCAAGCAGGTTTTGGATCTCGGCCTGGTTGCCCCCCGCCATGGCCAGCAATTTCTTGCGCACCGCCTCGGTGGCACGCAGGAGCAATTCGCGAAAAATTCGAAGCGGAATGTCGAGCCGGCGCCCGAGTTGCAGCGCCAGGCTCTCGTCCTTCTCGGCGCGCTCCACCAAGGTCGCGAAGGACGTCTCGGAAAAAACCGCGCCGGAATTTTTCGCCAGCCGGTTGAGCACCTCGCCCCCGCCATGGCTGACCAATGCGTCGGTGACGGGGATTTCCAGTTGATCGCGGCCTGCGATGGCAAGCAAGTGCGCCTGGCCTTTCGTGCTTGCGATTTCGATGAGGTCGGCATTGCCAAGGCGCTTCGATTGCATCAGCACCGGGCCTGCAACGGCGATCTCGTCGTCGCGGGCGAGTTTCTGAACGACTTCATTGGGGGCATTGTGGATCGGCGCCAGGCGCTCGCTCAGCTCGGCCAAAGCGCGCGTCTCGATGCGGCTGATAAGCCGGGTCAGCACGTCGTCGAAGACGTTGATCTGCTCGTTATTGAGGCGGTCATTGTCGGCCAAGAACAGGTCGGTGACCTTGCGCAAGGTTTGCACGCGCTTATCGTGCGAGCCATCGCGAACGGCTAGTTCCAGTTCGGAAATCAGTGAATCCCGCACGGCAATCCGATCCAAGGCGCATGCCAATTTCAAAAACCGTGCGCCTTATAGCGAACATTAACGAACACAACGTTAAATGGCGGATGTTTTGACGACAACCAGTTGAACAATCATGGTGCGAGAGCAGAGAAAATCGGTCCGGCGCCGCGTTGGGTGCCGCGCCATGCTCGCGCCGGACGAACGCGCGCCGCGGCAGGATTGCGTCGTCACGACCTGTCGCACACGGGCGCGCGCATCGTGATCGATCCCGCAATCGAATTGCCGCGGGAATTTCTGCTTTTGCTGTCTCGCCATGTCTCGCGCCGGTGCAGGCTCGTGTGGCGCCGCGAGCGCGAGGCCGGCGTCAAATTTCGGACGCAAGTCACGGAACGGGAAATGGGATGATAATAATCCGGGGCGTCTCATCTAACGCGCCCGCAAAGAGGCGGCACCTTACTCTCTGATCGCCGCCCCCAGCGCCCGCGCGGTCGTAACGATCCAGTCGTGCTGCAGCCCTACGAGCGTCGCGCCGGTCACCGATCCGCAATTGCGGCCTTCCGGCGTGTTGATCCAGCCGATCACCGCGGCGAGCGCCTCGCCGCGAAACGCCGGCCCGCCGGAATCGCCGGTGCAGGCGCCGGCGGAGCTTCCGCCTCCGGCTGAAACGCGCACCATGATCCCGCCGGTGGTGCCGATCGCCGGCAGCGTGATACTCCGCACCTTGCCGATGGTGTCGGGATCACCATCGACGGAAAAACCGTAACCTGCGAGCGTGAAAGTGTCGCCGGGCTTCGGCAGCGCGCGATCGTTCGCGATTCTAGCCGGGTGAAAGCGCGATGGCAGCGGCTCCGCCATCTTGAGGATCGCCATGTCCGGCGAGGGCTTGCGCGTCTCGAATTGGTGCGGGTCGTAATTCGGATGCAGCACGATGCGCGCGACCGGCACTTCACGCGATCCGCCCCAGCCTTCGCTGATCGAAATCGCGTAATTCGCCCGCGGCTGCACGCAATGGCCGGCGGTGAGCACGAGGTCCCGCGCAATCACCGTCGCCGAACAAATCGAACCGCGCGTCGATATGATCTGCACCGTTTGCGCCGCGATGTCGGCCGGCGCGTTCTTGCCGCCATTGATCGCGTGCGCCGGCGAAAGCCCGATCAAAGCCGCCGCGAAAAAACCGATCATACGCCGGTACATATCCCTCTCCCGCGGGAAAGGGGTGCAGTCGCGCGCCTCGACTGTCAACCGCGGGAGGCGCGCATCGCCCGCGGCCTATAACCGCCCCGCGTATTAACCACGCGGCGGCTAACGCCTTGCGGCGCTTCACATTACGCGCCTGTAAGCTGACAGCGCGGCCGCAAGCTGGCACACTGCCGCCAGAGTCGGGGAGCATATTTCAGCCATGCGCCTTCTGGTCGTCGAGGACGATCCCGATCTCAATCGCCAATTGTGCGCGGCGTTGACCGATGCGGGCTATGCCGTCGATCGCGCGTTCGACGGGGAAGAAGGCCATTTTCTCGGCGAGAGCGAGCCCTACGACGCGGTCGTGCTCGATCTTGGCCTCCCGAAAATGGACGGGATTTCCGTGCTCGAATCCTGGCGCCGCTCCGGCAAGAAAATGCCGGTCATCGTGCTGACCGCGCGCGACCGCTGGTCCGACAAGGTGCAGGGCTTCGACGTCGGCGCCGACGATTACGTGCCGAAGCCTTTCCACATGGAAGAAGTGCTCGCGCGCCTCCGCGCGCTCTTGCGGCGCGCGAGCGGCCACGCCACCAGCGAATTGAGCTGCGGCCCGATCCGGCTCGATACCCGCTCCGGCCGCGTCTCCGTCGACGGCAACCCGATCCGGCTCACCTCGCATGAATACCGGCTGCTCGCGTATCTCATGCACCACATGGGGCGGGTGGTTTCGCGCACCGAGCTCGTCGAGCATCTTTACGATCAGGACTTCGACCGCGATTCCAACACCATCGAAGTCTTCGTCGGCCGTCTGCGCAAAAAGCTCGGCGTCGATCTGATCCAGACCGTTCGCGGTCTCGGCTATCTGCTCAATCCGCCTGCGAATGTACGCTAATTCCCTTGCGCGGCGGCTCTTCATCACCGCGACGGTGGTCAGCGCCGCCATTCTCCTTCTTGTCGGCGTTCTCTTATCGACCTTGTACCGCGGCTCGGTGGAGCGCGCCTTCGACCGGCGGTTGAACGTTTATCTGAAGACGATCGTCGCCGATGTGGCGTTGACAACGAAGGGCGCCCTGCCGGAGCCCTCGGCGCTCGGCGAGCCGCTGTTCGAGCAGCCCTTGTCCGGCTGGTATTGGCAGATCATGCGGATTTCCGGCGACAAGGTTGAAGTCAAAGCGTCGCGTTCCGTGCCCGAAGGGGGGCTGCCGATTCTCGCCGATGCGAGCATCGTCGAGGGCCTTGGCGGCTATCGCGAAGGCTATGTCGACGGGCCCGAGGGGCAGCGGCTGCGCGTGCTCGAGCGCATCGTCGATTTGGGCGAGGACGGCCGCTTTCTCGTCGCGGTCGCGGGCGACGCCTATGAAATCGACGACGACAGCGACGATTTCAACGACGCGCTCGTTTTCACGTTCGGTATCCTGGGCATCGCCTTCGTGTTCACGGTCTGGTTTCAGGTCCGCTTCGGCCTGAGGCCGCTCGCGCGCCTTTCGGAATCGCTCGCCGACGTGCGCGCCGGCCGCGCCGAGCGGCTCGAGGGCAAGTTCCCCGAGGAAATCGCGCCGCTCGCGCGCGAAGTGAACGCGCTCCTCGAATCCAACCGCGAAATCGTCGATCGCGCGCGCACCCATGTCGGCAATCTCGCGCATGCGCTGAAGACGCCGCTTTCGGTTCTCCTCAACGAAGCGGCCGTCCGCAACGATCCCGCCGCCGACAAGGTGCGCGAGCAGGTCTCGGTCATGCGCGAGCAGGTCCAGCATCATCTCGAGCGCGCCCGGCTTGCCGCGCGCGTCGCCGTGGTCGGAACCGTGAGCGAAGTGTCGCCGGTCGTGAACGCGCTCGCGCGTACCATGCCGAAGATCCACCACGACCGCGAGCTCACCATCGCGACGCGCGGCGTCGACGATGATTTGAAGTTTCACGGCGAACGTCAGGATTTCGAGGAGATGCTCGGCAATCTCGTCGACAACGCCTGCAAATGGGCGAACTCGCGCATCGAAATCGAGGTGTTCCGGGAGGAACCCCGCCATCCCGTCGACCGCGCCTTCTTCCATGTCCTCATCGACGATGACGGGCCTGGCCTGTCGCCGGAAGCGCGCGAGCAAATTCCGAGCCGTGGCCGCAAGCTCGACGAGAACAAGCCGGGCTCGGGGCTCGGCCTTTCGATCGTCGCGGATCTCGCGACCCTCTACGGCGGCAAGCTTGTGCTCGGCAGCGCACCGATCGGCGGCTTGCGCGCGGAGCTCGTATTGCCCGCGGCATAAGCGCGGGCCCAGCTTTCGCCCCATTCGTCAGCGCCTATCCGCGAGCGGAAGCGTTCCGACTTCGTGAACGCGAGAGGGGCTTCGTGCGGGCTGCCACCGACAAATCCATTTTCCTTGCCTTAGCGCTTGTCGTTGCCGGCTGCGCCGATGATCCCGGTCCCAAGACGGGCGCCGGCATTGCCACCGGCGCGCTCGCCGGCGGCCTCATCGGCGCCGGCACCGGGCGCGGACCGGGCGCCGCCTTGGCCGGCGCTGTCATCGGCGGCATCGTCGGCGGGGCGATCGGCAATGCGCTCGATGCCGAAGATCGCCGCCGCGCCTACATGGCGGAAATGCAAGCGCTCGAATATGGCGGCCCCGGCTCGCCGGTCAGCTGGCACGGCGAGCACGGCGCCTACGGGACCATCGTCGCCGGGCCTCCCTATGCGCAGGGCGGCTATGAGCGCTGCCGCGAATATACCCACACGATTTATATTCAGGGCCGGCCGCAGACCGCCCGCGGCGTCGCCTGCCGCAATCCCGACGGCACCTGGAGCGCCATCAGCTGAACGGCACCGGCTTTCGGCCGCGTGGAAAACCTAAACGATCTCTTAACGCCGCCCGTCCTATCTTCGCGCGCGGGTGAATTGCACGGCATCGGGGGATCGGATGAGCGGCGCTACGTCGCCGGTCGAGCGGCTTCGGCAATATCTGCGAGAAATTTCGCCCGAGGCGCGCGCGCTCTTGCTGCGCGAACTCGAGCGCGGCGCGCTCGCGGGCGAGCAATTGCCCGGGCTCGACCTTATTCTCGAAGAGCTGCGCGCCGAGCAGCGCGCCTCGCGCCGCGTGAGCGACCGCCTGGACGCTCCCGACCGGCGTTTCTTCCTTCCCATCGAGCCGTTCCTCGTTGACGAGGAAGTCCCCGAGAAAATTCCAGGCCGGGTCGCGCGCGCGAGCCTGCCGCGAATCTGGACCTGGCTTGAGCGCGACCTTTTGCCGGCGGAAGCGCGGAACTTTGTCCGCGCCACCGCGGCGGCGCTCGCGAGCGGCAATGCCGCGGAGGCCGAGCGTCTCGTTTATGATTTCCAGACCAAGGCGCTCGCCGCGTTTGAAAGCGAACTGCAAACGGTTGCCGGCGACAGCAAGCGCCGGCAAAGGCTCATCTCGCAACTCGGCGGCGAACGCGTGCTCGATGCGGCCGCGGAGATCGCGGCAATCTTCCACGTCCGCGGGCCGCTGCGTGAGATCGCCGCGCGGCTTCCGGAGATCAAGAATCTCACCGATGCCGAACTCGACGCCGTGAAGGCGTTATTCGAAAACCCGGCGCTGAAACGGCCGGACGTCTTTCCCTATGCCCTCGGGCTGTTGCTGTCCCGCCTCGCGGCGCCGGTGCATCTCCTTCGGCTTGTGGTCGCGTGCCTGGAAACCGATTCCGCAAAGAAGATCGCCGAGACGCCGTTTGCGCTCGCGGTCGATCTTATCGTCGATGAGGCGGCGCGCGCCGCCGTTCGCCTTGCCGCCGACATGCGGGCGAATTCCGTTCCGGAGATTTGTCTCGGCATCAAGCGCTTCCACGATCTCACCCGCGGACTTACGGCGGAAATCGATGTGTCCGACGGCACCCGCTGGAGCAAGAAGCTCGCGCAGCTTCGCGCCGATACGGCCGCACTTCTGCGGGCGAAGATCGACGGCTTGCCCGGCCAGGTCCGCCGCCTTTTGCGCCCGCGCCCGAAGGAGGAGATCGGATCAGGCGGCGTGATCGATCCGCACGAAGTCGCCGACGTGGAGGCTTCGCTCGAAGTGCTGGCGGCGTGCCGCATGCACGCGGGCGAGGTGGCGCTCAACGAAATCACCCTGCGGCTCTCGTCCGAATTGGAAACCTGTCTCGATACGGCGACCCAGGCGCTTCTCGATTCCGTGCGCAGCGCTTCGTCCGTGGACCGTGCCTTCCGCCAATCGCAATTGAACGCCGCGGTCCGTTTTTCGAGCAAGATCTTCGGCCGCCGTTACGCCGAGTTGCTGGCGAAAGCGGCCGACGTCGCCATCCACAGCGAGCGCCGCGCCGCCCAAGGCTGATCGCCGCGCCGCCGCCTCAATCCGCGCCCAATCCCGCTATGTACAGCGGCGCCGCTTTGCGGAATAAGAGCGGCCGCGGCCCTTGGGCTTTGCTTCGAAAACATACGATCTTCTGTGATGCTCGTCTGGCTTCTGTTTGCTCTGATGACGGCCGCCGCCGTGCTTGCGGTGCTTTGGCCGCTTGGCAAGCGGCGGGAGAATCCCGATCCCGCGCGGGAAACCGGGCTTTCCGTCTATCAGGATCAGTTCGCGGAAATCGAGCGCGATCGCGCGCGCAATCTCATCGGCGAATCCGAGGCGGAAGCCGCCCGTACCGAGGTCGGCCGGCGGCTGCTTTTCGCCGCCGATCAGGCGGCGGTGGTGGACCGCTCGGAAAATTCGCTCACACGCCGCCGTGCTGCCGCCCTCATTGCACTGGCGGGTTTGCCGACAATCGCCATCGGTCTTTATTTGCTGCTCGGCTCGCCCGCGCTTCCCGGTGCGCCCTTGTATTCGCGCCTCGCCGCGCCGCCCGAGCAGCAGGACGCGGCGCTCTTGATAAGCCGGGTCGAGTCGCGCCTCGCCGAACAGCCCGATGACGGACGCGGCTGGGAAATCCTCGCGCCGATTTATCTCCGCATCGGCCGAACGAACGACGCCGTGAAGGCGCGGGCAAATGCGCTGCGCTTGCTCGGCGCGACCGCCGACCGCGAAGCCGATCTCGGCGAAGCGCTCGTCGCCGACGCGAATGGCGTGGTGACCGCCGAAGCGCTGGCCGCCTTCGAGCGCGCGAACGCGCTCGACGCGCATCATCCCAAGGCGCGTTTCTACCGCGGGCTTGCCGCCGAGCAGGATGGGCGAATGAAAGACGCGAAAACAATCTGGCAGGCGCTCGTGAACGATGCGCCGCAAGACGCCCCGTGGCTTGGCGTGGTTCGAACCGCACTCGCGCGCCTTGAAGCCGGCGGCGAAGAACCGAAGAGCGGACGGCCATGAGCCGGCGGCAGCGGCGTCTCGTATTGATTGGCGTTTCCCTCGCGGTGCTCTCGCTCGCCGCGGCGCTCGCACTGGCCGCGCTCCGCGACTCGATCGTGTTTTTCGTCACGCCCAGCGAGCTTGCGGCAAAACCGGCCGAAACCGGCAAGCGGCTTCGCATTGGCGGTCTCGTCAAGGAAGGAAGCCTCGTGCGCGAAGGCCTTTCCGCGCGCTTCGACGTCACCGACGGCAACGCCAGCTATCCGGTGATCTATCGCGGCGCGCTTCCGGATCTTTTCCGCGAGCAGCAAGGCGTGATTGCCGAAGGCATGCTCGACGCTGCAGGCGTCTTTCATGCCGATACCGTGCTCGCCAAGCACGATGAGCGCTACATGCCGAAGGAAGTCGCCGACGCGCTGAAAGCGAAGGGCGTCTGGCGCCCGGAAGGCGCGGCCAAGCAATGATCGCCGAACTCGGTCATTTCGCGCTCGTGCTCGCCTTCGCGCTCGCCTCGCTGCAAGCGGGACTCTCGCTGTGGGGAGCGGCAAGGCGCGACTTCGTTTTGATGCGCGTCGCAGCGCCGATGGCGCTCGCCGGGCTGGGCTTTGTTGCCTTCGCTTTCGCGGCACTCGTGGCGGTCTATGTGCAATCGGATTTTTCGGTCGCGATCGTCTACGCCAATTCGCATTCGGCGCAGCCGCTTCTCTATAAAGTGACCGGCGTTTGGGGAAATCACGAAGGCTCGATGCTGTTGTGGGTGCTGGTGCTCGCGCTCTTTTCCGCTTTGGTCGCGTTCTTCGGCGGCAATCTGCCCGCGCGGCTGCGCGCCAATGTCCTGGGCATCGAGGGGATGATCGCGGCGATATTCCTCTTGTTCATCCTCACCACCTCGAACCCATTCCTGCGTCTGGACCCGCCGCCTGCGGAAGGGCGTGAGCTCAATCCGATCCTGCAGGACATCGGCCTCGCGATTCATCCGCCGCTTCTCTATCTCGGCTATGTCGGCTTCTCGATCACCTTCGCCTTCGCCATCGCCGCCTTGATCGAAGGCCGCGTCGACGCCGCCTGGGCACGCTGGGTGCGGCCGTGGACGCTCGCCGCCTGGATTTTTCTCACGCTTGGCATCGCCATGGGTTCCTACTGGGCTTATTACGAGCTCGGCTGGGGCGGCTACTGGTTCTGGGATCCGGTCGAGAATGCTTCGCTGATGCCGTGGCTCGCGGGCACGGCGCTGTTGCATTCGGCGCTGGTGATGGAAAAGCGCGACGCGCTGAAAATCTGGACGACGCTGCTCGCGATCCTCACTTTCTCGCTTTCGCTGCTCGGCACGTTCCTGGTGCGCTCCGGCGTTCTCACTTCGGTCCACACCTTCGCCAATGATCCCGCCCGCGGCGTGTTCATCCTCGCGATTTTGACGTTGTTCGTCGGCGGCTCGCTTGCGCTCTTCGCCTGGCGCGCGCCGCTCCTGAGGCCGGGCGGCCTGTTTGCGCCGGTCTCGCGCGAGGGCGCGCTCGTCCTCAACAATCTGTTTCTGTCGGCCGCCGCCGCCACGATTCTCACCGGCACGCTCTATCCGCTCGCGCTCGAAGCGTTGACGGGCGCGAAAATCTCGGTCGGCGCGCCGTTTTTCAACCGCACCGCCGGCCCGCTGTTTCTTTGCCTGCTGGTGCTGATGCCGGCTGGCCCCTTGCTCGCCTGGAAGCGCGGCGATCTCGCGGGCGTCGCCGAACGCCTTGTTTTCGCAGCCGCCCTTGCGGCCGCCGTCGCGGGCCTTTCGCTATGGCTCGTGAACGGCGGTCCGCTCCCGGCGGTGGTCGGCCTCCTGATCGCGCTCTATGTGATGACCGGCGCGCTCGTCGAATTTGCCGATCGCATCGCACTGTTCCGCGAGCCTATTCCGGTTTCGCTCGGCCGCGCCGCGGGCCTGCCGCGTTCGGCTTTCGGAATGCTCCTCGCGCATTTCGGCATCGGCGTGGTATTGCTCGGCATCGTTGCCGAAGGCGGCTGGAGCGAGGAGCGCATCGTCGCGCTGAAAGCGGGGGATCAGTTCTCCATCGGGCAATTCGAACTTCAGTTCAAAGGGCTGATCCCCCGCCAGGGCCCCAACTGGCGCGATCAGGTCGGCCGCTTCGAGGTGCGCAAAAGCGGCGTTGTGGTCGCGACGCTCGAGCCTGCGAAGCGCACCTATATCGCCGACGGTCAAACCACGACCGAAGCCGGGATCGAGACCTTCGGCTTCGGCCAGCTCTACGCGAGCCTCGGCGATCAGACGGCCGACGGTGTCGTGTCGGCGCGCATCTACTGGAAACCGCTCGTCGCCTTGATCTGGCTGGGCGGGGTCGTCATGGCGATCGGCGGTGCTTTTTCCATTAGCGATCGCCGCTTCCGCATCGGCGCGCCGCAACCCGCGCGGCGCCGCGCGATCCCGGCGCCGGCGGAATAAGCGCCATGCGCCGGCTTGCCTTTGCGTTGATCGCTTCGCTGTCGCTCTTCTCGGCTGCTTTCGCTGTGGAACCGGACGAAATACTCGCCGACCCCGCGCTTGAAGCGCGCGCGCGGGCGCTGTCGAAGTCGCTGCGCTGCATGGTTTGCCAGAATCAGTCGATCGACGATTCGAACGCGCCGCTCGCCCGCGATCTACGGATTCTCCTGCGCGAGCGGATCAAGTCAGGCGAAAGCGACGAAGAGGTCCGTGAATTCCTGGTTTCACGATATGGTGAATTCGTGCTCCTAGAACCCCCCTTCAACGGGCGCACGCTGGTTCTGTGGGCCTTGCCGTTTGCCGGGCTAGCGCTCGGAGGAATCGCGCTTTTTCTCGCTCTTCGCCGCAGCCGCATTGCCGAAAGCCCGCTTTCCGCCGAGGAAAAACAGCGCCTGCAAAGGCTCCTCGACGGCTCCGATATTAAAAAAAAGTAATTTCGCCTCCACGGGCATTTAAGGTGCCGCCACATAGATATCTCCGTGAACAGAGACACGGAGATCGTGATGTCCCCCACCGCCGCAAATTCCTCCCGCGCGCGTGGTTTGTTGAAAAGCCGCCGCACCCTTTTGCTCGCCAGCGTTTTCGGCCTCGCTTTGTCGGGGCTTGTTGTTGGCGAGGTTATCCTTCCCGCGACACCCGCCTTCGCCCAGATCAGCACCGACCGGCCCGCCAGCCAGTATTCCTTCGCCGACGTTGTCGAGCGCGTGCGTCCGGCGGTCGTCAGCGTCAAGGTCAAGGTCGACCAGCCGCAGACCACGTTTTTTGACGGCGACGGGCTTGGCAACAACGAAGATCTTCCCCCGAATATCGACCGTTTCATGCGCCGCTTCTTCGGCGACCGCCCGGGCGGCCCGCAGATGCGCAACCGGCGCGTCATCGGCCAGGGCTCGGGTTTCTTCATTTCGCCCGACGGCTATCTCGTCACCAACAATCATGTCGTCGACAAGGCTTCCGAAGTCGACATTCTGACCGACGACGGCAAGAACTACACCGCCAAGGTGATCGGAACGGATCCGCGCACGGACCTCGCTCTTCTCAAGATCGATGGCCGCACGGACTTCCCGTGGGTCAAGCTCGCGAGCGCCTCGCCGCGCATCGGCGACTGGGTGCTCGCGGTCGGCAACCCGTTCGGTCTCGGCGGCACTGTCACGGCCGGCATCGTTTCCGCGCGCGGCCGCGATATCGGTGCCGCGGGCACCGACGATTTCCTGCAGATCGACGCCGCGGTGAACCGCGGCAATTCCGGCGGCCCGACGTTCAACCTCGCCGGCGAAGTGATCGGCGTGAACACGGCGATCGTGTCGCCTTCGGGCGGCAGCGTCGGCATTGCCTTCGCGATCCCTTCCGACACCGTGACGCGCGTCGTCGCTTCGCTGAAGGAAACCGGCACCGTCACCCGCGGCTATCTCGGCGTAAACATTCAGCCGATCACGCCGGAAATCGCCGATGGCCTCGGCTTGAAGGAGCCGCGCGGCGCGCTCGTGTCCGACGTTCAGTCCGACACGCCCGCGGCCAAGGCCGGTCTTCGCGCGGGCGACGTTGTTATCGCCGTCGACGGCCAGCCGGTGAAGGACGCGCGCGATCTGTCGCGGCGGATTTCCTCGCTCAAGCCGGGCGTGAATGTGAAGCTCGACGTCATCCGTGACGGCAGCGAGCGGGCCTTCGAGGTGAGCCTTGCGAAGCTTCCCGATCAGACCGCGGACCGCTCATCCGATCGCGGCGCCGACAAGTCTCAGAGCAGCGACCTATCCGGCCTCGGCCTCAAACTCGCGCCCGCGCCCTCGACGGGTGCCGGCCGCCAAGGCGTCGTCGTCACCGATATCGATCCGTCGGGGCCTGCCGCCGATCGCGGCCTGCGCTCCGGCGATGTGATCCTGGAAGTCGGCGGCAAGCCGGTTTCCAATCCTGCCGAAGTGCGCGACGCCCTCGCGGCGGCGCGCAAGGACGGCAAAAGCGTCATCTTGCTCCGGGTCAAAGGGGAGGAAGGGAATCGTTTCGTGACCTTGCCCGTCGGGCGAGGCTAGAGCTCGGGAGCCGGCGGCGGCTTCCCCGTCGCCCCCACCACCGCCGGAGTTCCCAGGGGCGGGAGGTCTTCGGGCCTCCCGCCCGGTCTTTAAATAAAAGGATGAGGGTCTATCTTGCTCGACATTAAAAAGATCGAATCGAAACCGCAGGTCCCCCACGCCATGCGCCTCCTGGTGGTTGAAGATGATCGCGAAGCCGCCGCGTATCTGCGCAAGGCATTGCGCGAGGCCGGACACATTTGCGAGGTCGCCCACGACGGCGACGAAGGCTTGGCGCTCGCGCTCGATGGCGAGTTCGATGTCTTTGTCGTCGACCGCATGTTGCCGAAGCGCGACGGGCTATCGCTGGTCTCGGAAGTGCGCAAGCGCGGCGTGAGGACGCCCGTTCTTATCCTCTCCGCCCTCGGCCAGGTTGACGACCGCGTGACCGGATTGCGCGCCGGCGGCGATGATTATCTGGCAAAACCCTACGCTTTTTCCGAGTTGCTCGCGCGCGTGGAAGCGCTGTCGCGCCGGCTCGCGCCGCAGTCCGCCGACACGCTCTACAAGATCGGCGATCTCGAACTCGACCGGCTCGCGCATCGTGTCACCCGCTCGGGCCAGGAGATTTCCCTGCAGCCGCGCGAATTCCGCTTGCTCGAATATCTGATGCGCCACGCCGGGCAGGTGGTCACCCGCACCATGCTTCTGGAAAATGTCTGGGATTATCATTTCGACCCCCAAACCAACGTTATCGATGTGCACGTATCGCGGCTGCGGTCTAAGATCGATAAAGGATTCGACCGCCAGCTCCTCCACACCGTACGCGGCGCGGGATACATGATACGTGACGGCGCTCGTTAGGATTATCCGGACGACGGCATTCAAGATCGTCGCCGTCTATCTTCTGGTATTCGCCGTTTTCTCCGCGTGCGTGGTCTTTTATCTCGCTCGCCATACGCAGCAGCTCGTCGTCTCGCAGATCACCGAGACCGTCGATCTCGAAGTTCGCAATCTCACCGAACAATACGGCATCGGCGGCATCAGGCGGTTGGTGGATGTCATCGAGCAGCGCACGGCGCAGCCCGGCTCGAGCCTTTATCTCGTGACGACCTTTTCCGGCGACGCGCTCGCCGGCAACATCACCGACGTGCTCACGGGCGTCCTGCAAAACGACGGCTGGTCGGAGATCACCTACCGCCATTCCGAGGGCGGCAACGCGATGAAGGAGAACCGGGCGCTCGTGCGCGTGACCTCGTTGCCGGGCGGCTTTCGCCTGCTCGTCGGCCGCGACTTCGAGGAACGCGACCGCCTGCGCCAGATTCTCGCGCAACCCGCGCGCTGGGCGCTCGCGCTCATCGTCGTGATGGGGGTTGCCGGCGGCATTTTCGTCGCGCGCCGCGTGCTGAAACGCATCGATTCCATGACCGCGACCAACGAGCGCATCATGGCCGGCGACCTCGCCGGCCGGCTCGCCATTACCGGCTCCGGCGACGAATTCGATCGCCTGGCCACGAGCCTGAACGCGATGCTCGAGCGCATCGAGGCCTTGATGGTCGGGCTGAAGCAGGTCTCCGACAACATCGCGCACGATCTCAAAACTCCGCTTACGCGTCTTCGCAACCGCGCCGAGGAAGCGTTGCGCGGCGCCAGGGGCGAGGCGGGGTATCGCGCGGCGCTCGAATCGACCATCGAGGAATCGGACGGGTTGATTCGCACCTTCGATGCGCTGTTGATGATCGCGCGCGCCGAAGCGGGCGAGGCCCGTCACGGCATGGCCGATTTCGACGCCAATGACGTCGCGCGAAGCGTGGTCGAGCTTTACGAGCCGTTTGCCGAGGAAAAGGGCCTGCAGCTCATCACCGACATTGACGGCTCGCTCCCGGTTCACGGCAGCCGCGAACTCGTTGGCCAGGCGCTCGCCAATCTCGTCGATAACGCGATCAAATATGGAGCGAACGGCCGCGCTGGCGAGGAAAACGAGATCCGCGTCGCCACCCATCGTGAGAACGGCAGCGCCCTCCTGACCGTGGCGGATCATGGCGCCGGGATTGCGCCGGAAGATCGCGGGCGCGCGGTGGAGCGATTCGTGCGCCTCGAGCCGAGCCGCTCGCGCCCCGGCGTGGGTCTCGGGCTGTCGCTCGCCGCGGCGGTCGCCCGCCTGCACGGCGGCGAGCTCAAGCTCGAGGATAATTCGCCGGGATTGCGCGTGACCCTGACATTGCCGGCCCAGCGCGGCGAGGGGGCTTGACGCGGCAGAGCCGGCGCGCAGTTTGCGGGGATGTTTCGGCGGAAAAACAAGCCCGCGGCCGGCAATTTGCGCAGCCTCGCGGAACGCATACGAAAAGCGCCGCGTCTGTCGGCGCCGAAGGCCGCGAAGAAATTCATCGCTGAACGACTGGCTGCCGCCGAAGGCGAGAGCGCGCTTTCGCTCCGGCGTCTTTTCGAGCAAAAGCCGGTGCGCCGGCTGGTCGAAGGGGTTGCCGACGGGTCGCCCTTCCTGCGCGGGCTCATGCAAGATGATCCCAGCCGTTTGGCCGCGCTGCTTGATTCCAATCCAGAATCTCACTTCGCAGGCTTGATCGAGCGTCGCTCTCGTGCGGCGCGCGAAGCGGCCGATCACGAGACGGCCGCTCGCGAATTGCGGCTGATGAAACGCGAGGCCGCTCTTCTCATCGCGCTCGCCGATATCGGCGGCGTTTGGACGGTGATCGAAGCCGCGCAATTCGTGACCGCGCTCGCGGAGGCAAGCGTTGCGGCGGCAACCGATTTCCTGCTCGCCAAGGCGCGGGCGGCCGCTCAGATTCGTCTCCAAGAACCCGATCGTCCCGGCGAAGGCTCCGGCTTCATCGTGCTCGGCATGGGCAAGCTCGGCGGCGGCGAATTGAACTATTCGAGCGACATCGATCTCATCATTTTTTTCGAGCCGAAGGCGCCGCTGAAAGCGGGCCTCGAGCCAAGCCCGTTTTTCGTGCGCCTCGCGCGCGACCTCGTGCGGCTGTTGCAGGAGCGCACGCCCGATGGATACGTGTTTCGCACCGATCTGCGGCTGCGGCCCGATCCCGGCTCGACGCAGGCGGCGATCGCGACCGATGCGGCGCTCGCCTATTACGAACGCAGCGGACAGACCTGGGAACGCGCCGTCTTCATCAAGGCGCGGCCGATCGCCGGCGACATTGCCGCCGGCGAAAATTTCCTCCGCGAACTCGCGCCCTTTGTCTGGCGGCGTTATCTCGATCACGCGGCGATTGCCGATGTGCAGGCGATGAAACGGCAAATTCACGCCTTTCGCGGCCACGGCGAGATCGCGCTCGAGGGCCACAACATCAAGCTGGGGCGCGGCGGCATTCGCGAAATCGAATTCTTCGTGCAAACGCAGCAGCTGATCGCGGGCGGCCGCGCGCCGGAACTGCGCGGCAAGAACACGCTCGCCGTCCTCGATCAGCTTGCCGCTGGCGGCTGGATCGACGCCAAGGCGCGGGACGAACTCGCAAGCGCGTATGTTTTCCTGCGCGAGGTCGAGCACCGGCTGCAGATGGTGGCCGATGAGCAGACCCACACGTTGCCGCAGGATCACGAGGCTTTTGCGCGCTTCGCGCGGTTTCTCGGATTTCGCGGGCGTGATGATTTCGCCGCGACCCTCGAAGGCCATCTCAACCGCGTGCAGGCGCATTACTCGCATTTGTTCGAGGAGGCGCCGCGCACGACGGAGGCGGGCCGGCTCGCTTTTCCGCCGGATAGGGACGAGCGGGAAACGCTCGATGCGCTCGTCGGCATGGGGTTTCGCGATCCGCTGGCCGCGAGCGCCACGGTGCGCCGCTGGCTCTCGGGCGAATACCGCTCGCTGAAGCCCGAGACCGCGCGCGCCGATCTCGCGGCTATTCTGCCCGCGTTGCTTGAGGCATTCGCGCGTTCGGGTGATCCCAATGCGGCGCTCGTCGCCTGCGACCGTTTTCTCATGGAGCTTCCGGGCAGCGAACGTCTGTTGGCGGCGTTACGCACGCACCCCGACCTTGTCCGGCTGCTCGCGCTGATTCTGGGCACGGCGCCACGCCTCGGCGAAATCGTCGCGCGCTCTCCCTCTTTGCTCGACGGCTTGCTCGATCCCGGCTTCTTCGGCGCCTCGCCCGGCGAGCCAATGCTCGCTGACCGCCTTCATGCGTTTTTGTCGGAGGCCACGAGCGAAGAGCAGTTGTTTGACCGCGCGCGCCGCTTCGGGCGCGAGCAAATGGTTCTGATCGGCGTTCGAATTCTTTCCGGCGCGCTCTCGGCAAGCCAGGCGGGCGAGGCTTATGCCGCGCTCGCCGATGTCGTGATCCGCGCGCTGCATCGCGAGGTCGAGCGCCGATTCAGCGCGTTCCACGGCCGAGTGCGCGGCGCCGAGACCGCGGTGCTTGCGCTCGGCAAGCTTGGCGGCCGTGAGATGACCGCGGGCTCCGACCTCGATCTGATCCTGCTCTATGATTTCGACCCGCGCTTTCCGCAATCCGACGGCGTGCGGCCGCTCGACGGCTCGCAATATTTCGCGCGCCTCACCAAGCGGCTGATCAGCGCGCTGACGACGCCGACCAACGAAGGAAAGCTCTACGATGTCGATATGCGCCTCCGCCCGTCCGGCCGCTCGGGCCCGGTGGCGACGGGGCTTACGAGCTTCGCGCTTTACCAGCGCGACAGTGCCTGGACCTGGGAGCACATGGCGCTCACGCGCGCCCGTGTCGTTTCGGCGGCACCGCTCTTCCGCGCGCGCATCGAGACGCTGATCCGCGAGGTCCTGTGTTTGCCGCGCGATCCGAAGAAGATCGCCGCCGACGTGCGTGAAATGCGCAAGCTGATCGCGGCCGACAAAGGCGAGAGCGACCAGTGGGATTTGAAATACGTCAAGGGCGGCCTCGTCGATATCGAGTTCATCGCGCAATATCTCTCGCTTGTGCATGCCGCGGCGCACCCGGAAATTCTCGATACCAATACCGTTCGCGCGCTCGAAGCCGCGCAATCAGCCGGCGTCTTGAATGTTGCCGACGGCGAATTGCTGCGCGTGGCAGCAAAGCTTTATCACGATCTCACGCAGTTGCTGCGCCTTTGCCTGCCGGGACGTTTCGATCCGAAGGCCGCGAGTCCGGCCTTGCTTGCGCTGCTCGCGCGGGCGGGCGGGCTACCCGACTTTCCGACGCTGGAAGCGCATCTTGCCGACACGCAGGCGCGCGTGCGGCGCGCGTTCGGCGAAGTCCTTGGCGAGGAAGCTTGAGCCGCGGCTTTGCTTATTCCGCGGCCTCGACGACCAACTCGCGCGGATGGGCGGGCAGGCGCAGGATCACGGTCGTGCCCACGCCCTCGATCGAGCGGATTCTCATGGCGCCGCCGTGCAGCTCGATCAAGGACTTCGCGATCGCAAGCCCGAGGCCCGAGCCCTGGAAGGTCTTGGTGAACTGGCTCTCGACCTGCTCGAACGGGCGGCCGAGTTTCCTCAGGTGATCCTTTGCGATTCCGATGCCGGAATCTTCGATCAGCAGGAGCACCGCGTTTCGCGACGGCCGCACGCGCACGGCGACGCGGCCGCCTTCCATCGTGAACTTGATGGCGTTGGACAGAAGATTCAGCAGAATTTGCTTCAGCGCCCGCCGGTCGCTGGAAACGGTGAGCCCCGGCGGCACGTCCGAGGCGACCGTGAGCCGCTTCTCGTTCGCCTTGACCGACATTACGCGCATCGCTTCCGCGATGATCTGGTCGAGCCGCAAGTCTTCCCTGGCGAGCGGCATGCGGCCGGCCTCGATTTTCGACATATCGAGAATGTCGTTGATGACCTCGAGGAGATAGCGCCCGCTCTCGCGGATGTCCTGGCAATATTCCTGATATTTTTCCGAGCCGAGCGCGCCGAACATGCCCGATTCCATGATCTCGGAAAATCCGATGATCGCGTTCAAGGGTGTGCGCAACTCGTGGCTCATATTGGCGAGAAAATCGGACTTCGCCTTGTTTGCCTGCTCGGCGCGCGTTTTCTCGTCGGCATATTTCTGCGCGAGCTCCGCCAGCTGCTGCGCCTGGTATTCGAGCGTCTGCTGCGATTTGCGCTGCTCGGCGACCGTCGCGATCAGCCGCTTTTCGCTCTCCATCAGGCGTTCTTCGTGGCGCTTGATCGCGGTGATGTCGGTGCCGACGGAAACGAAGCCGCCGTCCTTGGTGCGCCGCTCGCTGATCTTGAGCCAGCGCCCGTCGCCGAGCTGCGCTTCGAAGGAACGCGCGCCCACCTCAGCGCGGTCCTCGGATTTGAGCGGCGTGCGGATGACCGGCTGGCGGCCGGCGGCGATCACATCCTCATAGGGCGTGCCCTGCTGGATGGCGGCATCGGAAAGGTTGTGCAGCTGCTGGAATTTGGAATTGCAAAGCACCAGCCGGTCCTCCGCATCCCACAGCACGAACGCCTCCGAAATCGTTTCGACGGCGTCGCGCAGGCGAATGTCGGCGGTGGCCGAGCGCTCCGCGAGGCGCTGTTCCTCGGTTACGTCGACGGCAATCCCGATCAGATGCAATCCGGTCTCGGCGGCGTGGTGGACGATTTCCGCGCGTGCGCGCAGCCACACCCAGTCCCCCCTGGCATGGCGCATGCGAAACGCGCGGTCGATCGTCGCATCCTTGGCGTCGGCAAGCTGGGCTGCGATCTCGTAGAGGCTTCCGTCGTCGACATGAACGAGGCTGTCGACCTCGCCGAAGGACAGAAGCTCTTCGCGCGGCTCGAAGCCGAGAATTTCGAACATCGAATCCGACCAGTAAATCAGGCCGCGCGCGAGATCCCAGTCCCACAATCCGCAGCGTCCGCGGTTGAGCGCGGTGTCGATGCGGGAGCGAACCATCTCGTAGATGACGTCGGCTTCGCGCGCGCGTGTCGACTGCCAGTGGAAGGCGAAACCGAGGATCAGGAGCACGAAGCCGGTGGTGGTGACGAGGGTCACCATCAGCGTCGAGTCGGAACGCCAGCGGTCGAGCGCGTAAGCTTTCGGCTGGATAATGGCGATCTGTCCGAGCGGCGGCCGCAAATTGCGGACGGCCGCAAAGGCGCTGGTTCCGTCGGCGAACGTCACTTCATGAATGCCGGCCTTGACCTCTGTCTTGCCGAAAATGTCGGCAAGCGTGGAGGGCGCGTGCGGGCGATCGTCGGGAGCCGCCGCCAGGATCTGTCCCGCTTCATCGGTCACGTAGAGATGGCTGCCGCTCGCGATCACTTGCGCGGGCAGAGCCTCGCGCAAAATTTCCTCGGCCTTCGACTTGCCGGCATCCTTGCCGACACGCTGGTTCAAATCTCCGCCGATCGCGGCGGCAACCAGCGCGAGATTGTCATGCGCTTCGGCGAGCGTTTCCCGCCGGCGCTCGGCGATCAGCACCGCGGCGGCGACGGCGACAACCGTGAGGAACGCAACGATGAGAAGCGGCACCGCGCGCCGCAGCAACGGCTCGGCTTCGAGCAGACGTTGATAGGCGGGACGCGTAAGGGAGCGGGCAAGACCGCGCACGGCCTGCGCATGCAAAGATGCGTTGGCAGCGTGGGCGCGCGCCATCGCTGGCCTCCTCGGAAAGTCCCCAACAGCTTCTCCGGAGGGACTGCCGCATCTCTCCGAATCACCTTCATAAGAATCGAAGTCGTGGTGATTTGTCTAGTGCCAGAAGTTCGCGCACACCTTGCAGCAAGTGCGGCTGCGAACTTCGGAATCGGGACACTGGAGTCCGCGGAAGAAAAATCCGCGTTTTGCAGGCAAACTCAGGCCAGCGCCCGTCCGACAATGTCGGCGGAATCGGCGGAGAGCTTGGCTCTTGCCACCCGTCTGAGCTCGGCTTCGGCGGCGGCGCGGCGGATCGGCTCGAGCGCGCGCCAGCTTTTGAAGAACGAAAGAAGACGCGCCGCCACCTGCGGGTTCTTGGGGTCAAGCTCGAGCGCGATATCGGCAAGGAATTTGTAGCCCTTTCCATCCCGCCGGTTGAATTGCGACGGGTTTCCCGCCCCGAAAGCGCCGATCAGCGCGCGCACGCGGTTTGGATTGGCAAGCGAAAACGCGGGATGCTGCATCAGGCGCTCAACGCGCCCGAGCGTTGCGGGCTCGGCGATCTGCGCCTGTAGGGCGAACCACTTGTCCATCACCAGCGGGTCGCCGGCGAAGCGCGTCTGGAATTCGTCGAAGGCCTGTTCTCTTTCCGCCGCCGCGTGGGCCGAGAGGATGGCGAGCGCCGCGAAGCGATCGGTCATGTTGTCGGCATCGCGAAACTGACGAAAGGCGCGCTCGATGCCGGGCTTTTCGCCGCTCGCCGCGATGAGATCGAGCGCCGCATTTTTCAGCGCGCGGCGACCGGCGCTGGCGGCGTCGGGCGAATAGGGGGCAGGCACCGAAAGCCGCTGATAGATTTTATCGCAGCGCGCGGCGAGGGCTTTGCTTAACGTGCGCTTCAAGGTCTGGCGCGCCGCGAGCACGGCATCGGGATCGACATCGTTTCCGATTTCATGCGCAATATCCGTTTCGCCGGGCACCGCGACCACTTGCGCGACAAAAGCGGGATCGAGCCGGCCGTCATCGAGGCTGAGCGCAAACGCCGAAATCAGCGCGTCGGGGCGCGTGGGCTTCTTGCCCGCGCGCAATGCAGCGGCACTCGCAACCAGATGACGCATGGCAAGCGTCGATGCCGCGTCGAAGCGGTTGAAGGCATCGCCATCGTGGCCGGCAAGAAACACAAAATCTTCTTCACCGAGGTTGGAGACGACCTTGACCGGCGCCGAGAAGCCGCGATTGAACGACGGCACCGGCCGCTCATGAATGCCGCCGAAGGTGAAGGTCTGATGCGCCGCTGAAATCCGCAGCATGCCTTCGTTCTTGCCGCCGTCGGCGGGAATGAGCGGAAGGTCGCGCCCGTCTTTTCCGAGCAAGCCAAAGGCGAGCGGAATGAGCATCGGCTGCTTGGCGCTCTGGCCCGGCGTCGGCGGCACCACCTGGCGGACCTCCAGATGATAGCGCGACTGCGCGGCATCGAAACTGCCGCGTAGCGCCAGCTCAGGCGTTCCCGCCTGCGAATACCAGAGCTTGAACTGCGAGAGGTCGACGCCGTTCGCGTCCGCGAAGCAGCCGAGGAAATCCTCGACGGTCGCCGCGGTGCCGTCGCAGCGCGTGAAATAAAGATCCATGCCGGCGCGGAAGCCCTTGTCGCCGAGAAGCGTCTTCAGCATGCGCACGACCTCGGCGCCTTTTTGATAGACCGTTGCCGTGTAGAAATTGTTGATCTCGTGATAGGTCTCCGGCCGCACCGGATGCGCGAGCGGGCCCGCGTCCTCGGTGAACTGGTTGCTCTTCAGCGCGCGCACGTCGGAAATCCGCTTCACCGGCCGCGAGCGTTCGTCGGAAGTGAATTCCTGATCGCGAAAAACGGTGAGCCCTTCCTTCAGGCAGAGCTGGAACCAGTCGCGGCAGGTAATGCGGTCGCCGGTCCAGTTGTGGAAATACTCGTGCGCGATCACCGCCTCGATGCCGGCGTAATCGCCGTCGGTCGCGGTTTCGGGCGAGGCGAGGATGTATTTATCGTTGAAGACATTCAGGCCCTTGTTCTCCATCGCGCCCATGTTGAAGCTTGAGACGGCGACGATGTTGAACACGTCGAGATCGTACTCGCGGCCGAAAGCGCGCTCGTCCCAGCGCATGGCGCGCTTCAAGGAGTCGAGCGCGTAGGCGCAGCGGTCCTCGCGGCCGGGCTCGACATAGATCGCAAGCTTCACCTTGCGGCCGGATTGCGTGACGAAATGGTCCTCGACCGCCGCGAGTTTCCCGCCGACGAGCGCGAACAGATAGCAAGGCTTCGGAAACGGATCGTGCCAGATCGCGTAATGCCGATTGGTGCCCGGCATCGGGCCCGCCTCGACCGGATTGCCGTTCGACAGCAGGATCGGCGCGTCATCGCGCTCGGCTTCGATGCGCGTGCGATAAACGGCAAGTACGTCGGGACGGTCGAGAAAATAAGTGATGCGGCGAAATCCCTCCGCCTCGCATTGCGTGCAATAGGTGCCGTTCGAGCGGTAAAGCCCCATGAGCTTCGTATTCGCCGATGGATCGATCGTCGTCTCGATGGTGAGATCAAAAGGCTTTTGCGGCGGCTCGTGGAGGGTGAGCGAGGAGGGCGTCGCCGCGTAGGAATTGGCGCCGAGTTTTTCTCCGTCGACGGCAAGGCCGGCAAGCGTAAGCTCGTCGCCGTCGAGCACGAGCGGGGCCTTGCTCTCGCCCTCGGGATTGGGCCGCACCCTCAGCCTGGCAACAACCCGGGTCGCGCCTGGATGCAACCGCACGTCGAGGTCGACGGTATCGATCAGCCAGTTCGGCAGCCGATAATCGGTGAGGCGAATGACTTGAGGCTCAGGATCGCGCATGCGGTCACCGGCAAAGAGGCTTCAGCTTTCCTTGAAAGCACGGCCGCGCGGTTAAAAGCAAGAAAGGCAATACGGCAATTAGCGCGTCGACTGCGCCGGCTCCTTGACCGCGCCCGGCGCGCGCGACGGCTCGGCGTGGCCGATCACGCGGTGAATGTCGGGACGCTCCTCGCGCAGACGCCGCTCGAGGTCATCGACGGCCTTATGCACGGTCTCGATGCTGAGGCCGGGATCGGCGCGGCAGTGGAAATTCACCACGAGGCCCTGCGTTGTTTCGCGGACGCGCACCGAATGCACATCGCGGATCGGGCCGTTTGCGGGCACGAGCTTGCGCATGGCGGCGGCGATCGCGGTTTGCAGCGCAAGGGGCGCATCGCGGCCGGCGATGCCGCCCGTTTGCATCGGCTCGATATGCGTCTCGACCTCGATGTCGTGGCCGAAATCGCCGCGGATCGCGGCCTCAAGCTTGCTCGCGATTTCATGCGCCTGCCCAAGCGACAGCGCGTGGTCTACCTCGAGGTCGAGACTGACCGCGAGCTTGCCATGCAGGTCGTGCACCGTGACGTGGTGAACAGCGCGGCCCTGGTTGTGCGCCACCACCATGATCCGTTCCATCATGCTCTCGTTGTCGAGCACGCGCGGCTCCGTCGTCACGCTCACCTCGGCGCCGGGTAATTTTCCGCGGATCGAATTTTCGACATCGGCCTTGATCGCGGCGACGCGATCGAGCGGCAGCGTGCGGCTCACGCCGACCGTGATCTCGGTGAAAAGCTTCGGGCCGACCCGGCGCGCGCGCACGCGCTCGACCGCGACCACGCCCTTGATGCCGTGCGCAATTGCCGTGATCTGGCCCGCGATGCCGGCGGGCGCTACGTCGGTCAACGTATCGATTGTCCGCCGCGCGAGGCGCCAGCCGGCCGACAGCACCAGGACGGCGACAGCGAGGGCTGCGAGCGAATCCGCGATCGGAAATCCGAGCGCGACACCGCCGAGGCCGGCGAGTACCGCGAGCGAGGCCCACATGTCGGAGGAAAAATGCAGCGCATCGGCTTCCAGTGCCTCGCTCGAGGTCTGCCGGGCAACCGACGTAAGCGCTCGCGAGCGGAAGAAGTCGACGGCGATCGATCCGGCGATGACGCCGAAGGCCCAAAGGCTCGCTTCGATTTCGTAGCCTTCGTGGAAGAGGAGCCTGCGGCCCGCTTCCCAGATCACGATGCCGGAAAGCAAAAAGAGCAGCGCCGTTTCGGCGAGCGCCGCGAGGCTTTCGAATTTTTCGTGGCCGTAGGGATGATCTTCGTCGGCGGGCTTGCCAGAAATGCGAACCGCGAAATAGGTCATCAGCGCGGCGCCAAAATCGATCGCCGAATGCCCCGCCTCCGACAGAATGGCGAGCGAGCCGGAAAGGATGCCGACCACGGCCTTGGCGGCGGTCAGGCCGCCGGAGGCGAGAACCGAACTCAATGCAACGTTCTCTTTATGCTCTTGCATGGCCGCTTTGCGCCTTGGCGCTGTTGTCGGCGAATTTTAGTTTAGATCGGTAACGGCTTCCTTTAAGGCGTCGCGATATTCGCGCACCAGCCGCGCGCACAATTCCGCGGTCGTCGGCACGTCGTCGATGCTGCCGACGCCTTGTCCGGCCGACCAGATGTTTTTCCACGCGCGTTTTTCATGGTTGATCGCCAGTTGCTTGGTCGGCGCCGCAAGGTCGATATCGGCGCCGGCGGCGACGATGCTGGGCTTCAAAAAATTGCCGTGCACGCCGCTGATCGCGGCGGTGTAGACGATGTCCTCGGCGCGGCTCGAAACGATCATGTCCTTGAACTCCTGCGGCACGATGCTTTCGCGCGTGGCGATGAAGCGGGTGCCGAGATAGGCGAGATCGGCGCCGATCATGCGCGCGGCCGCGACGTGGCGGCCGGTGGACATGACGCCGGAAAGCAAAATCGTTTTCGGAAAGAAGGCGCGGATTTCGGGGACGAGCGCAAAAGGGCTGAGGAGCCCCGCATGGCCGCCGGCGCCGGCGCAGACGGCGATCAAGCCGTCGACCCCCGCCTCGGCGGCTTTGCGAGCGTGGCGGATATTGATCACGTCGTGGAAGACGAGCCCGCCATAGCCATGCACCTCGCCGACAAGCTCTTTCACCGCGCCGAGCGAGGTGATGACCAAAGGCACCTTGTGCTTGACCGAGAGCGCGAGGTCGGCTTCCACGCGCGGATTGCTCTTGTGCACGATGAGGTTGACGCCGAACGGCGCCGTGGGCCGGCCGCTGTCGCGTTCGATCTTGTCGAGGCGCTCGCGGATTTCCACGAGCCACGCCTCATAACCTTCGCTCGTACGCTGATTGAGCGCCGGAAACGCGCCGACGATGCCGGCGCGGCAGGCCTCGACGACAAGATCGGGGCCGGAAGTGACGAACATCGGCGCGGCGACAGCCGGGATGCTCAGGCGGCCTTCGAACGCGGCGGGAATCGGCACTAATGGCTCCTAGAATTGATGCAATGATGCGAGCGGGGCGGACATTTTCCGGCCTGCGGCCTTGCGTCAAGGGCGCCGCTTTCCGCAACGGAAACGTAGCCTTGCCGAATGCGGCGATATCGGCCATCTCAGCTTCATGAAAATGCCTATGACGGGCCAATCGCCGGCCCGCCGTTTCTCCGTCGCGCCGATGATGGAGTGGACCGACCGCCACTGCCGGTTCTTCCACCGGCAGCTTTCGCGCCATGCGCTCCTCTATACGGAGATGATCACGGCGGACGCCATTATCCACGGCTCGCGCGAACGCTTGCTCGGTTTTGATCCCGCCGAGCATCCGGTCGCCTTGCAGCTCGGCGGCAGCGACCCCGCGAAACTCGCAACCGCAGCCCGCATCGGCGCCGAGTTCGGCTACGACGAAATCAATCTGAATGTCGGCTGTCCTTCCGACCGCGTGCAGGAGGGCCGCTTCGGCGCCTGCCTCATGCGCGAGCCGAAACTCGTCGGCGACTGCGTCGCGGCGATGACGGCCGCGGTCGCGCGGCCGGTCACGGTCAAATGCCGGCTCGGCGTCGACGAGCAGGACACCGAGGAATCGCTCGACCGTTTCGCCGATACGATCGTGGCCGCGGGCGCTAGGGCCCTCATCGTCCACGCCCGCAAAGCCTGGCTCGATGGCCTTAGCCCGCGCGAGAACCGCGACGTTCCGCCGCTCGATCACGCGCGGGTATATCGCCTGAAGCAGCGGCGCAAGGATTTCCCCGTCATCATCAATGGCGGCATCCACACCTTGGAGGAGGCCGAACAGCATCTTCGTCACGTCGATGGCGTCATGCTTGGCCGCGCCGCCTATCAGAATCCGGAACTCTTGCTCGCGGTTGATCCGAAATTCTTCGGCACGGCAGCGCCCGTCTCCGGCGCGCGCGAAGCGGTCGAAAGGCTCTTTCCCTATATCGAGCGGACAATGGCCGGCGGCGCCCGCCTGCACGATGTCACGCGACACCTTCTCGGCCTCTTCCGCGGCAAGCCCGGTGCGCGCGCTTTTCGCCGGCATTTGGCGACGAGGGCCGTGCAGCCGGACGCCGGCATGGCAGCCTTGCGCGAGGCGCTGGCGATGGTGCTGGACAGCCCGCCCGAATTGGCCGAAACCGCCGCCGCCTGAATCTTCCTGCTTTCCCGGAGACCGCGATGCTGTCCGGCGTCCCTGTCGGCGAGCTTGCCATTCTCGCCGCCGCCATCCTCGCGGCCGGCATTATCGCGGGCCTCATCGCCGGTCTGCTCGGCATCGGCGGCGCCCTCATTACGGTTCCGGTCCTCTACGAGCTTTTTCGTTTTCTCGGCGCGCCGGACGCCGTGCGCATGCAGCTTTGCATCGGCACCTCGCTCGCGGTGATCGTGCCGATCTCGTTGCGTTCTTTTTTCGCGCACAGAGCGAAGAGCGCGGTGCGCACGCATGTTCTGCGCATCTGGGCCGTGCCGGTCGTGCTCGGCGTCATCACCGGCAGCGTCATCGCCTATTATGCGCCCGCCGCCCTGTTCAAATGGGTGTTCGTGGTTTTCGGCTACGCCATGGCCGCCCGCTATTTGGTCGGCCGGGATTCGTGGCGGATCGGCCAGGGGCTGCCGGGCACGGCCACGCTCGCGGTCGTGGGATATTTCATCGGGCTCGTCTCCTCGCTCATCGGCGTTGCCGGCGGCGCCATGTCCACGCTCTTTCTCACGCTGTTCGGCGAGACGATCCATGTCGCGATCGCGACCTCCGCCGGTCTCGGCGTTTTGATCTCGGTGCCGGGCGCGATCGGCTACATGATCGCGGGCTGGCCGCAGGAAGCGCTGATGCCGCCGCTTTCGGTCGGCTATGTTTCGTTTCTGGGATTGTTGTTGTTCGCGCCGGCAAGCGTGCTTGCCGCGCCCTATGGCGCGCAGCTCGCGCACAAGCTCTCCAAGAAGAGGCTCGAAGTCGTCTTCGGCCTGTTCATGGCGGCGATCGCGACCCGCTTCCTGATCAGTCTGTTTTTCTAGCGCCGGCCGCCTTCGCGTGCAGCACCAGCTTTTCGCCGCGCACCTCGAAGGATTCGAGCCGCTTCAGAAAGCTCATGCCGAGAAGGCTCGTCTTCAGATCGCCCGGCGTCGAAACGAGCGCTGGCACCTTGCGTTCGATGATACCGCTGATCGCAACACGGTCGAGCACGACGGAAGCAGCCTTGCCGCGGCCGTTCGCCGTCTCGATCGGCACGTCGTATTTGAGCAGCTCGATCGGCAGGCCCGCCGCTTTCGCCGCCTCCGCCGTAAGCACGACGCTCGAAGCCCCCGTGTCGACCAGCATCGTAGTGCGCGTGCCGTTCACGTCCGCGCGGATGGTGAAGTCGCCTTCGCGCGGGCGCACGATTTCGACGGAGCGCCCCGACGAAGCCTGCGCGATCATTGGAACGCCGGGGATCACGCCCGCCAGCGCCTGCTCGCCGAAAGCCTGCAGCTGAAGGCGGAAATTATAGCCGGCGAACAGAATGCCAGCGACCGCGCACCAGAAGAAGGCCGCCCGCAGCAGCTCGCCGATCCGCTTGTAAAAGAGCGCATAGACCGCGCCGAAGATCATGACCACGAGCACGGCGCCGGTGATCAACGCGGCGATGGAGGCCGGGTGCAGGTCCGCGATCGTGTCCTGCTCGTTGCGTAGCGCAAGCGCAAGTACGGCAATGCCGAGCGCGGCAATGACGATCCACAACGGCCGGTCAGCGCGCATGCCGACGCCTCCCGCGCCGCGCGAAGGAAAAATCGGTCGCCATGGCTAGCGCACCGCCTGGTGCGCGCCGGCCATTCCCGGCTGCAGCGACACCTTGTCGTCGACCGGCGGCAAGGCCGCCATCACCCGCTCGGCCGGGAACGTCACGATCACTTCCGTGCCCTCGCGCAATTTCGAACGCAGCGTGAAGCTGCCGCCGTGAAGATCAATGAGCCCCTTGACGATCGGGAGCCCGAGGCCCGCGCCTTGCTCGGCGCTCTTGATCGCATTGGAGCCCTGGCCGAAGGACGACAGCACCACGGGGATTTCCTCTTCCGGAATGCCGGGTCCCGTATCGCGCACGCTGATGTATTGGCCGCCGGAAGCGGTCCAGCCGACCTTGATCCAGATCTCGCCGCCCTGCGGCGTGAACTTGATCGCATTGGAAAGAAGGTTGAGGCAGATCTGGCGCACCGCGCGCTCATCGGCCCAGATTTTCGGCAGGTCCTTCTCGTAGAGATCGTGGATGGTGATGCCGCGGTCGGTGGCGCGGATCTTCAAGAGGTGGTGGCATTCCTCGGCGACGTGCACGACGTTGATCGCTTCCTCGTTCAGCTCGTAGCGGCCCGCTTCGATGCGCGAGAGGTCGAGAATCTCGTTGATGAGATTGAGGAGATGCTGGCCCGAATCATGAATGTCGCCGGCATATTCGCCATAGGCCGAAACCAGATGCTCGCCCAGGAGCGAATTTTTCATCACCTCCGAGAAGCCGAGAATGGCGTTCAAGGGCGTGCGCAATTCATGGCTCATCTGCGCGAGAAATCGGGACTTGGCGAGGTTCGCGGCTTCCGCCCGCCGCGCCGCCTCGTCGGACTTCGCCTTCGCTTGTTCGAGTTCGCCGATTAGCGAATCGAGCTGCCCGCGCGCTTCCAGCGCCGCCACCGCCGAAACGTGCAGCCGGTTCGCGACCATCACGAAATAGGCCTCGGCTCCGGCGGTGAGTCCGGCGAGCACGAGGTCCTGCGCCTGGCCGCGGATCAGGTACTGGATCACCACGATCCCCGCGACCGGCATGGTGGAGGCATAGACCGCGGCGGGAATGCTTGCCGCCAGCATCGAAAACACCGCGACCACGAGCAGCATCGCAAACAGCGAGAAGTCGCCGGCGCCTTGGGCGCCGACGTCGACGAGCACGTTGATGTTCAGCACCCACGATACGCCGAAGAGAAAATCGAGAAGCGTGAACAGGATGCGGTAACGGCGTTGCGTGTCGGCGTTCACGGGCGTGGAGAGAAACCGCCGGCAGGCGGCGAGGTTCATCGCGTGGATCGTGAGCGCGAGAAACGTCCAGATCAGCGCCGAATAACCGCCGGTCCACAGGCTCGACGCCAGCCCCACAAGCGAGACGAGCAGAAACAGCGCCAGCGATCCGCCGAGCCGGTGCTCGGCGTAAAGCCGCAACAACTCGTGATCATAGGCCGGCTTGGTTCCGGTGGTGGATGTCAGGCGGTCGCGCGTCTCGCGTACGCTGCGGCTGAGCCTCAGCCGCCGCTCATGCGCGGCTCGCGCGGCATCGGCCGCAAGCTCATCCCCCCGGGCTTCTTGCCCAGTCATGACCGATCCACCCGTACTCCTACGCCGTTCAGCCACGATCACAAGAAAGTGGTTAATAGCAGCCTCACCGATATGGTTAACGAAAACTGAATGCGTTGAAACACAGGCATTTGCACGCGTTGCAGCGGCGCATATTGTCGGCGCCGAAGGCGCGTGATCGACTGCCGCGGGCGAGGGAGGAAAAGATGAAACTCTACGATGGCGGCCGGGCGCCGTCGCCGCGCCGGGTGCGCATTTTCCTCGCCGAAAAAGGCGTCGATGTTCCGAAGGTGCCGGTGGATCTCGCGGCACTCGAACAGAAGAGCGCGTCCTTTCGCGCGTTGAACCCGATGCAGCGCGTGCCCGTGCTCGAACTCGACGACGGCACGGTGATCACGGAAACGATGGCGATCTGCCGCTACTTCGAGGCGCTGCATCCGCAGCCGAACCTCTTCGGCCGCGATGCGGTCGAAATCGCCAAGGTCGAAATGTGGAACCGCCGGCTCGAATTGGGACTTTATACCGCGGTGTCCAGCGTCTTTCGCCACGGGCATCCGGGAATGGCGAAGCTGCAGGTTCCGCAGGTGCAAGAATGGGCGGAGATCAATAAGCCGCAGGTCGCCGAGTTTCTGCAGCTTCTCGACCGTGAGCTTGCGAGCCGTAAATACGCGGCCGTCGACCGCTTCACCGTCGCCGACATCACCGGCCTCGTCGCCATCGACCTGATGAAACCGGCGAAGCTCGAAGTGCCCGAAGCGTGCAAGAATGTGCGTCGCTGGCACGCGGAGATTTCGGCGCGGCCGAGCGCCGCGGCGTAAGGAAAAATCGGAGCCAGGAATGACAGTCACGGCCGATCAGGTTCGCGAACGCCTGAAGGCGATCAAAGGTCCGGACGGAAGCGAGCTTGCCGCCGCGGGCAAGCTTTCCGACATCGTCATTTCCGACGGCAAGGTTTTCTTCTCGCTCACGGTCGCGGCGAGTGCCGCGCCCGCATGGGAGGCCGTTCGCAAACAGGCCGAGGAAGCGGTTCGCTCGCTTCCGGGGGTCGCGTCCGTGCTGATCGCGCTCACGGCCGAGCGCGCGGGCGGCGCGCCGCCGGCAGGCGGTTCGCCGGTGAAAGCGCCGCCACGTCCAGCGGCGGCATCGCGACCCATCGCCGGCGTGCCGGGCGTCGACGCCGTGATCGCGGTCGCCTCGGGCAAGGGCGGCGTCGGCAAATCGACCACCGCCGCGAACCTCGCGCTCGGTCTTCGCGATCTTGGCCTCAAGGTCGGCGTGCTCGATGCCGACATTTACGGCCCCTCCATGCCGCGGCTCCTCGCGGTCAAGGGCAAGCCCGAAACCATCGGCGGCCGAAGGCTGCGGCCGATGGAGAATTACGGCCTGAAGGTGATGTCGATCGGTTTTCTCGTCGATGAGGAAACGCCGATGATCTGGCGCGGACCGATGGTGATGTCGGCGATCACCCAGATGCTGCACGAGGTGGAGTGGGGCAAGCTCGATGTCATGGTCGTCGACATGCCGCCGGGCACCGGCGATGCGCAGTTGACGCTCGCCCAGCAAGTGCCGCTCGCCGGCGCCGTGATCGTCTCGACCCCGCAGGATCTCGCGCTCATCGACGCGCGGCGCGGCATCGCCATGTTCCGCCGCGTCGACGTGCCGGTCCTGGGCCTCGTCGAGAACATGAGCTATTTCCTCTGCCCGCATTGCGGCGAGCGTTCGGATGTGTTCGGCCATGGCGGCGCCAAGCTTGAAGCCGAGCGCCTTGGCGTGCCGTTCCTCGGTGAAGTGCCGCTCGAGATCGAAATTCGCGAGACCTCCGATGCCGGGCTTCCGATCGTGGTCAAGAAACCCGATGGGCCGCATGCGAAAATCTATCGCGACATTGCCGGAAAGGTGCGCGCGCAACTCGGCGGCGGCAGGGGACGCACGCCGCCACGGATCGTCATCGAATCCTGAAATACCAAATACCAGGTGCGATTTTCGAGGATTTTACCGCGTGGCGAAATTAGCCGTTTCGTGCTAACCGCTCCCGCAAGCGAAAAGCAAAACATACGTTTTTTCGCACTTCACCGAGGGGGAGGAGTTCTCATGAAGCGTCGTAAGTTTCTACAAGTCGCGGGCGCCGGTCTTGCCGCATCCGCGATCGCAAAGCCGGCCATTGCGCAGTCGATGCCGGAGCTCAAGTGGCGTCTCACGTCGAGCTTTCCGAAATCGCTCGACACGATCTTCGGCGCCGCCGAGGTTTTCGCCAAGGCGGTGGCGGAAGCGACCGACAACAAATTCCAGATCCAGGTCTTCGCCGGCGGCGAAATCGTTCCCGGCTTGCAGGCCGCGGATGCGGTGACCAACGGCACGGTCGAGATGTGCCACACCGCCTCGTATTACTATTTCGGCAAGGACCACACCTTCGCGCTTTCCACCGCCTCGCCGTTCGGGCTCAACAGCCGCATGCAGAACGCCTGGCAATATTTCGGCGGCGGCATCGACCTGATGAACGACTTCTACAAGAAGTACAACATCTACGCGCTTCCTTGCGGCAATACCGGCTGTCAGATGGGCGGCTGGTTCCGCAAGGAGATCAAGACGCCCGCCGACCTCAACGGCGTGAAGATGCGGATCGGCGGCTATGCCGGCCTGACCATGGCGAAGCTCGGCGTCGTGCCGCAGCAGATCGCCGGCGGCGACATCTATCCCGCGCTCGAAAAAGGCACGCTCGATGCCTGCGAGTGGGTCGGACCGTATGACGACGAGAAGCTCGGCTTCTACAAGGTCGCCCAGCACTACTACTATCCGGGCTGGTGGGAAGGCGGCGCCATGCTCCACAACTTCATCAACATCGAAAAGTGGAACTCGCTCACGCCGACCTACAAGTCGATCGTGCGCACCGCTTCTGACATGGCCAGCACCTGGATGCAGTCGAAGTACGACGCGGTGAACCCGGCGGCGCTGAAGCGGCTGGTGGCGAACGGGGCGAAGCTGCATCCCTTCTCGCCGGAGGTCATGGACGCCTGCTACAAGGCCGCGAACGAGGTTTATGCGGAAACTTCCGCCAAGAACCCGGACTTCAAGAAAATCTGGGATTCGATAACCGCCTTCCGCGGCGATCAGTATCTGTGGTGGCAGGTCGCTGAATATTCCTTCGACACCTACCAGATCCGCGCCCGCACGCGGACTTGAACCAAAGTCATAGGTTTTAAAGCCTTTGACGCCCCGGAGCCCCGGCTCCGGGGCTTTTTGTTGGCTGGCGCTTCTTTCTTTTTCGGCCGATACTGGAGGTAAGCCCATAAGCCCATAAAAGACCGGCCAGCCGGCGAGGGCACCCACGCCCAATCACTTTTAGAAACTACCCAGCAGGGGGAGAACCACTATGAAACGCCGCGATTTTCTGAAGACTGCAGGAGCCGGGCTCGCCGCATCGACGTTGGCAGCACCGGCCATCGCCCAATCCTCGCCCGAGATCAAATGGCGGTTGGCGGCAAGCTGGCCGAAATCGCTCGATACTCTCTTCGGAGCTTGCGAAACATTCTGCAATTATGTTGCGGAAGCGACCGACAATAAATTCCAAATCCAGCCCTTCGCCGCAGGCGAAATCGTGCCGGGGCTGCAAGTTCTCGATGCCGTGCAAAACGGCACGGTCGAGGTCTGTCACACCGCGACCTATTACTTCATCGGCAAGGACCCGACCTGGGCCTTGTTCTGCGCCGTGCCCTTCGGCCTCAATGCCCGCCAGCAGAATGCCTGGTATTACGATGGCGACGGCACGAAGTTGATGATCGACTTCGCCAAGAAGTTCAACGCCTATCCGCTGCTCGCCGGCAACACCGGCTGTCAGATGGGCGGCTGGTTCAACAAGGAAATCAAGGAACCGTCCGATTTCAGCGGATTGAAGATGCGGATCGGCGGCTGGGCCGGCAAGACGCTTTCCAAACTCGGTTGCGTGCCGCAACAACTCGCCGGCGGCGACATTTATCCCGCGCTCGAAAAAGGAACGATCGACGCCGCCGAATGGGTAGGCCCCTACGACGACGAGAAACTCGGCTTCTACAAGGTCACCAAATACTATTACTACCCCGGCTGGTGGGAAGGCGGCACCACGAACCACATGTTGATCAATACGGCAAAATGGGACGAGCTGCCCAAGAGCTATAAAGCGGTCCTGACGGCGGCTGCCGGCTTCACCAACGTCCAGGAGCAGGCGAGGTACGACGCGCGAAATCCGCAAGCGCTGAAACGTCTCGTTGCCGGCGGTACGCAATTGCGTCCATTCCCGCAAGGGGTGATGGAAGCCTGCCTGAAGGCATCGATGGAAGTGAATGCCGAAACGTCGGCGATCAACCCGGACTACAAGAAGGTATGGGACAACATTCAGGCGTTCCGCAACGATGAATATCTCTGGTGGCAGGTCGCCGAATATTCCTTCGACAGCTTCCAGATTCGCTCGCGCGGCAAGAGCTGAACGCGACCGCACGCTGAAATGTCTGAACCCCGGAGCTTCGGCTCCGGGGTTTTTCATTTTGCGCTGCATCGAAGGTGCAGCGCGACCGGTTGCGGCGGATTTTCCACGGCCGTGGAGCTAGTTGGCGCGATATTCGGTATGCGCTAGCGTCCGGCCATCAAAAGCCATAACCGGGAGAAACGTTCAATGAAACGCCGCGATTTTCTGAAAACAGCCGGAGCGGGTCTTGCCGCCTCGGCGGTCGCAGCACCCGCGATCGCCCAGTCGATGCCGGAGATCAAGTGGCGGCTCGCATCGAGCTTCCCGAAGTCGCTCGATACGCTCTGGGGCACGGCCGAGCTCTTTTGCAAGAACGTCGCCGAAGCGACAGACAACAAATTCCAGATCCAGCCCTTCGCCGCCGGCGAGATCGTTCCCGGCCTGCAGGTGAACGACGCGGTGAGCAACGGCACCGTCGAAATGTGCCAGACCGCGAACTACTATTTCTTCGGCAAGGATCCGACTTTCGCGCTCGCTTGCGCCGTGCCGTTCGGGCTCAACTCGCGCATGCAGAATTCGTGGCTGTTCCACGACGGCGGCAACGAGCTGCTGAACGAGTTCTTCAAGAAGTTCAATCTCTACGGCATTCCCGCCGGCAACACGACCTGCCAGATGGGCGGCTGGTTTCGCAAGGAAATCAAGGAAGTCGCCGATCTCCAGGGGCTGAAATTCCGCGTCGGCGGCTTCGCCGGCAAGGTCTTGTCGAAGCTCGGCGTCGTGCCGCAACAACTCGCCGGCGGCGACATTTATCCCGCGCTCGAAAAGGGCACCATCGACGCCGCCGAATGGGTCGGGCCCTACGACGACGAGAAGCTCGGCTTCTACAAGATCGCGCCGAACTACTACTATCCCGGCTGGTGGGAAGGCGGCACCGTCGCCCACCACATGTTCAACCTGGAAAAGTGGAACAGCTTGCCGAAGGGCTACCAGGCCATCCTGACGTCGGCCTGCGAGTACGCCAACATCTGGATGATGGGGAAATACGATTCCGCCAACCCGCAGGCGCTGAAGCGGCTGGTGGCGAACGGCGCCAAGCTGCAGCCATTCTCGCCCCCGATCATGGAAGCGAGCCTGAAAGCGGCGAACGAGGTCTATGCCGAGACCTCGGCGGCGAATCCCGACTTCAAGAAGGTGTGGGACTCGATCACCAAATATCGCAGCGACCAGTATTTGTGGTGGCAGGTCGCCGAATATACCTATGACGGCTTCATGATCCGCTCGCGCGGCAAGGGCTGGAGCTGATCGGGAGCCGCCCGATCAGGGCGGTCAACAAGGCCGGCCGTCTTGGCCGGTTAAAGGAGGAACGAGGCTATGAATGATCTTGAGAAATTTCTTGCCGACCCGGTGGTGACGCTCATTCTGATCATTTTGATCGGCGCCATCATCGGCTGGATCTACGAGGAATATACGCACTCGCCGCACGGCTACATCACCAGCGCGCTCGTGGGCGTCGCGGGCTCCTACACCGGATATTATCTGGCGAGGCTCGCGAGCATCTCGAGCAACCTCGGGCGGTTTCTCGCGGCGGCGGTGGCCGCGGTGATCGTGCTGTGGGCGTGGCGGACATTTCATCTCCACCCGCGGCGCGGTAAGAAAAAAAGATAGGCGCGAATGCCGCGATAAGCGGATTCAGAAAGACATTTGGGCTCCGGCTGAAACCGGAGCCCAAATTTTTTCATTCGTAACGTTTGGTTCGCTACTGAATCTTCGGCGGTTCGGGATCGAAGGTCGGCAGCTCGATCTTGATGTCGACCTTGTTGGGGTCGACCGTGCTGAGGCCGCGCTTGTAGTGCATCACCATGGCCGGGAAGGCGATCACGAGGCCGACCATGATGCACTGGATGATCACGAAGGGAATCGCGCCCCAATAAATCTGCCCGGTGGTGACCCCGTCCGTGCGCTTGCCAGAGACGCGGTCGATAAAGCTTTCCTTCGGTGCCACCGAGCGCAGATAAAAGAGCGCGAAGCCGAACGGCGGGTGCATGAACGATGTCTGCATGTTGACGCCGAGAATGACGCCAAACCAGATGAGGTCGATGCCGAGCCGTTCCGCCGCCGGACCGAGCAGCGGAATGATGATGAAGGCGATTTCGAAGAAGTCGAGGAAGAAGGCGAGAAAGAACACGAACACGTTGACGAAGGCGAGGAAGCCGATCTGGCCGCCGGGAAGCGATACCAGGAGATCCTCGACCCAACGGTGCCCGTCGACGCCGTAGAAGGTGAGCGAGAAGGTTCGCGCGCCGACCAGGATGAACACGACGAAAGCGGACAGCTTCGCCGTGGATTCCGTTGCCTGCCGCACTAGGTCCCAAGACAGCCGGCGCTTCATGATCGCAAGGATCAGCGCGCCGGTGGCGCCCATGGCGCCGCCCTCGGTCGGCGTCGCAAGCCCGATGAAGATCGTGCCGAGCACGAGGAAGATGAGGAACAAGGGCGGCACCATCGCGAACGTGACCTGTTGCGCGAGCCGCGACAGGAAGCGGAACTTGAACAGGCGGTCGCACGCCCAGTTCACGACCGCGACGACGAAGGCGAACACGATGGCGTTGAACATCGTGAGCACCACGAAATCGGCGCCATGCGTGCCGGAATTCCGCATCATGAACCAGCCGAACACGCCGCTGACGACGGCAAGGATGGCAAGCGTGCCGAGGCCGCGGCTGCCGTCGTCCTCGCGAAAGCCGACCGCCTCCACCGGCAGGCCGGGTGCCGATTTCGGGAACATGATCGTCATCAGGAAAACGTAGACGGCATAGAGGGCGGCGAGCGTGATGCCGGGCACGAACGCACCCTCATACATGTCGCCGACCGAGCGGCCGAGCTGGTCGGCCATCACGATGAGCACTAGCGAAGGCGGAATGATTTGCGCGAGCGTGCCGGAGGCCGCGATCACGCCGGAAGCCACCCGGCGGTCATAGCCGTAGCGCAGCATGATCGGCAGCGAAATCAGCCCCATCGAGATCACCGAGGCGGCGACGACGCCCGTCGTGGCCGCGAGCAGCGCGCCCACGAAAATCACCGCGTAGGCGAGGCCGCCGCGAATGGTGCCGAACAACTGGCCGATGGTGTCGAGGAGGTCCTCGGCCATGCCGGATCGTTCGAGGATGAGGCCCATGAAGGTGAAGAACGGAATCGCCAACAACGTGTCGTTGCTCATGATGCCGTAGATGCGTTCCGGCAGCGCCTGCAGGAAATCCGGCCGGAACAGGCCGAGCTCGATGCCGAGCAGGCCGTAAATCAGGCCGATCGCCGCGAGCGAGAACGCCGCCGGATAGCCGATCAAGAGGACCACGATCAGCGAGGCGAACATCAGGGGCGCCATGTTGTGGATGAGGAAGGCGGTCACGACTTGCCCCCCACCCTTTTGTCGACGCTTTCGATGGCGTGGATCAGCTCCTCAACCTCGGCTTCCGCCGGATGATGCACGCCCTCATGCGGGTCGGCGATCATTCCACGCAATATGGCGACGCGCTTGATCACCTCGGAAATTGCCTGAAGGAACAGGAGTAAGAATGCGACCGGCACGAGGAACTTCGTCGGCCATTGCGGCAGTCCGCCGGCGTTCGAGGATTGCTCGTCGATGCGGAAGGAGGCGAGGAAGAACGGCCAGCCGGTGATGATCATGACGATCGTGAACGGCAGCAGGAAAAACGTATGCCCCAGTATGTCGATCCAATTGCGCACCGGTTTCGGCAGCATGTTGTTGATGATGTCGATTCGGATGTGCTCGTTGTTCAGCAGCGTCCACGGCGAGCAGAGCAGAAAGACCGCCGAGAACAGGATCCACTGCAGCTCGAGCCAGGAATTCGAGCTCATATCCAGGAGCTTGCGAACGACGGCGTTGCCGGCGGAAACCAGCGTCGCCGCAAAAATCGCCCAGGCGAACCATTTGCCGATACGCGTATTGATCGCGTCAATGACGCGGCTGAGTGCAAGTAATGCTTGCATTCCTCCCCCTCAGGTCAGGCGCGAATATTGTCCGCGCGTCCCCCCATCCGGCTTTTCTGATCGAATGATGGCCGGTTGTTGGCAGCCAAACTGAAACCGCCGTCTCCGTCAATGGGAAGTTTTCGGCAAGATTGCGGGGGTAGGCCGGCGTCGCCGCAACTCTACATTACGAAATTGTGGCGCCGCCGAAGCGGCAATCAGCCGCCGGTCGTGCTCATGTGGCGGGCGAGCGCCGGCTGCCGGGTGCGGCGGTCGATAACGAAATCGTGGCCCTTCGGCTTGCGCGCAATCGCCTCGTCGATCGCGGCCTGCAGGAGGCCGTCCGCTTCCGAGGCCCTGAGCGGCGAGCGCAGATCCGCGGAGTCCTCCTGACCGAGGCACATGAAGAGCGTGCCGGTGCAGGTGACGCGCACGCGATTGCAGCCCTCGCAGAAATTGTGCGTGAGCGGGGTAATGAAGCCGAGCCGGCCGCCGGTTTCGGCGACGCGCACGTAGCGCGCCGGGCCGCCGGTGCGGTAGTCGATCTCCTCCAGCGTATATCGCTGTGCCAGCCGCGCGCGCACGAGCGAAAGCGGCAGATATTGATCCACGCGCTCGGGACCGATGTCGCCGAGTGGCATCACTTCGATCAGCGACAGATCCATGCCGCGCCCGTGCGCCCATTCGATCAGCGCGGGAATTTCTTCTTCATTCGTATCCTTCAGCGCGACGGCGTTGATCTTGACCGCAAGACCCGCGGCTTGCGCCCCGTCGACGCCGGCCAGCACCTTGGCGAGCTCGCCCCAGCGGGTGACGGCGCGGAATTTGTCGGCATCGAGCGTATCGAGCGAAATGTTGATACGTTTCACGCCGCAATCGGCGAGTTCTCTGGCGAAGCGCGGGAGCTGCGAGCCGTTGGTGGTGAGCGTCAATTCTTCCAGCGCGCCGCCCGCAAGATGCCGCGACAGCGATCGGAACAACAGCATAATATCGCGCCGCACCAAAGGCTCGCCGCCGGTCAGCCGCAGCTTCTTCACGCCGCGCGCGATGAACGTCGAGCAGAGCCGGTCGAGCTCTTCGAGCGACAGGAGATCGCGCTTGGGCAGAAACGTCATGTTTTCCGCCATGCAATAGACGCAGCGGAAATCGCAGCGGTCGGTGACCGAGACGCGCAAGTAGGTGATGGCGCGGCCGAACTTGTCGACGAGCGGCGAAAGCGAGCCCGTCGCCGGCCGGTCGAGATTCAAGGTATGCGTGTCTGCCATCGCTCGCCTATATCTGGGGTAGGACTCTGACGGAGACAACGCTCCCCGTCCAGCGCTTGCCCTCTCGGAGACTTGAATGGCCGCACCCCCCGAAATCCGCCCCTGGCCCACGGAAGTGCGGCTCTCCAAGGACCGCCGCGGCCTCACCGTGGCCTTCGAGGACGGCGCGCGTTTCACGCTGCCCGCCGAATACTTGCGGGTCGAAAGCCCGAGCGCCGAGGTGCAGGGGCACGGCCCCGACGAGCGCAAGACCGTGCCGGGCAAGCGCGCGGTGGAAATTCTCGAAGTGCGGCCCGTCGGCAATTACGCGGTGCGGCTCGTGTTCGACGATATGCATTCGACGGGAATTTATTCGTGGGATTATTTGCACGAGCTCGGCCGCGAGCAGGAGGCGCGGTTTCAAAAATACCTCGATGCGCTCAAAGCCCAGGGACTTTCGCGAGAAGCGTCGAAAGGCTCCTAGGCGGAAGGCGTCAACGCCCGCCGTCGTGCGTTCCCTTGATGGCGTCGCCCTGCAGCTTGGTGAAGGGGACGAAGGGCACGACCTTGTTATAGACGTTCGAACGCGCGACCCGGATCGAGCCGCCGGGCTCCTGCTGCTTCACCACTTTCAGGATCACGTGCGCGCCCGGCGGGCCCACCGGGATCACCATGATGCCGTTCGGCCGGAGCTGCGCGAGGAGCGGCGGCGGAATGTGGTCGATGCCGCAAGTGACGATGATCTTGTCGAACGGCGCCGCTTCCTCCCAGCCGTAATAGCCGTCGGCTTGCTTGGTATTGATCGCTTTATATTCGGTGTAGCCGCGCGAGATCAGGTTGTCGTAGAGGCCGCGCGTGCGTTCGGCCAAGGGTTTGATGATCTCGATCGTCCACACCTTGTCGGTGAGGTTCGCGAGATACGCCGACTGGTTGCCGGAGCCGGTGCCGATCTCCAGCACCTTCTCGCCGAACTGTACGTCGATCGTCGAGGTCATGCGGCTCACGACGAGCGGCCCCGAGATCGTGACGCCGAAGCCGATATCGTGGAAGTCGCGGTCATAGGCGCGCGAGATGTCGCGCTTCATCACGAATTCGTCGCGCGGCGTGAGCAGGAAAGCACGGCCGTTGCGGTCATTGACGAAGTCGTGGTTCGCCTTGAGGAAGAGATAACGGTCCCAGCGCGCGGCGAGAATTTTGGGGTCCTCGCCGCGGTTCGCGACCATCCAGCGGATGAAGGCGTCGCCGCTCGCGGTCGGCGGCGATTGTTCCCAGCTATAGGGCGCAGGCACGTTGGCGTGCGCGAGGCGGGGAAGCGTGGCGGCCGCAAGCATCGCCGCCGAGCCAGCTATGAAATCGCGTCGTTGCAATTCGGCCTCCCGATTCCGCTTACTCCATATCAGCGGGCCGGAATGTCGCAAAGATGGCGCGGCTCACCGTTTTCGCCTTTGTAATGATCACGCCGCAAATCAGATGAAATCGCAGCGACCTGCGGCGGAAGCAGCGGGCGATGTTCACGCAACTTGCCAATTCCTCGCGCGTCGGGCAGCATTTTTCGGGGCGCGCCCACGGCTATTCGGCAACAAAAAAACGGGGCGCAAGGGGGAAGGCGTGGATCCATCGAGCTCGATTGAAATTGCCAAACACACGCTGCTGAATTGCGGGCTCATCCTCGCCGTCGGCCTCGTCACCGCCTTCGTGGCGCAGAAGATCAAGATTCCCGACATTGCGCTTTTTCTACTCGTCGGCATGGCGATCGGTCCGGCAATGCTCGGCCTCGTCAACATCCCGGCGGATTCGTCGCTGAACCAGATCATTCTTCTCTTTGGCGCGAGCTACATTCTGTTCGACGGCGGCGCTTCGCTGCGTTTCAGCGTGTTGAAGGGCGTGTGGATCACGATCGCCGTGATCGCCACGATCGGCGTCGTGATCACCGCGGCGATCACCAGCGTTGCCGCCTATTTCATTCTCGGCGTTCCGCTGATCGTGGCGATGCTTCTCGGCGCCACGCTCGGCTCGACCGACCCCGCGACGCTCGTTCCCATCTTTCGGCAGGTCCACATTCGCGACCGTGTGGCGCAAACGGTGGTGAGCGAGTCCGCGCTCAACGACGCGACGGGCGCGATCATCACCTTCGGCGTGCTTGCGGTCGCCATGGGCACCGGCCAATTCTCGCTGGTCTCCTCGTTATTCGATCTGTTGAAGCAGGCGGCGATCGGCATTGCCGCCGGCGTCGTGCTCGGCTACCTCGCCGCGCTCCTGATCGCGCATGAGCGCTGGTCGTTTCTCGTCGAATACGCGCCGGTGGTGACGATCGTCGCTGTCATCGGCGCCTACTTCGCCGCCGACGGCCTGCAAGCGAGCGGGTTCATGGCCGTTTTCGTCTTCGGCGTCATGCTCGGCAACAAGGACGCTTTCGGCTTCAAGATGGAAAAGGGCGAAGCGCGGAGGCTCGACGAATACGTGGCGACCACCGCCTTCATCATGCGGCTCTTCATTTTTATCCTGCTCGGCGCCCAGGTCGATTTCGGCCTGATGAACAAGTATCTCGCGGGCGGCATTCTCGTGGTCACGATTTTCATGCTGATCGCGCGGCCGCTGACCGTCTTCCTCTGCGCGTGGCCCGACCGGCGCGCGCGCTGGAGCCTCAACGAGATGCTGTTCATGTGCTGGACGCGCGAGACCGGCGTGATCCCGGCGGCGCTCGCGGGCCTCCTCCTCGGCATGAAGGCGCCGGGCGCGCAGATGATCGCGTCCGTCACCTTCATCGCCATTCTGATGACGATTCTCATCCAGGCGACGACGACGAAGTGGCTGGGAGCGAGGCTTGGGCTTTTGAAGAAAAGCAAAGGGCGGCGATAGCGACACGAAACGCTCGTCAACGTCACGTCATTATTTGAACGATCACCCCAACGAATGATGATACTGAGTTGGGCATGTTTGATTGGGCCGCAATCGTTGAAGATTTTACCCAGCCCGCCTTCTGGGCATCCCTCCTGCAAATGGTCTGGATCAACATTTTGCTTTCTGGCGACAATGCGGTGGTGATCGCGCTCGCCTGCCGCGCGCTGCCGCCGCGCGAGCGGATGTGGGGCATGATCATCGGCGCGGGCTTCGCCTCGATCCTGCTCATCGTGTTCACCGGCATCATCTCGATGCTGATGACGCTGCCTTATCTGCGCGTGGTAGGCGCGCTCGCGCTGTTCTGGATCGCCATCAAGCTGCTCGCGCCGCAGCGGCACGACGAAGAAGACACGCCCGAGGCGGTCGAGGATTTGTGGCGCGCGGTCTGGATCGTTCTCGTCGCCGATCTCGTCATGAGCCTCGACAATGTGATCGCGGTCGCCGCCGTCGCCAAGGGGCATTACGTGCTGCTGGCGATCGGGCTTGCGATCAGCATTCCGATCGTCATCGCCGGCAGCGCCCTGATCCTGGCACTCCTCGAGCGCTTTCCGATCCTGGTCTGGGGCGGCGCGGGTATTCTCGGCTGGGTCGCGGGCGATATCTTCGCCGGCGATCCGTTCATCGAATTCTTCCTCGGCGGTTTCAATCCAAATCTGAATTTGGAACTTATCGTGGAGATCGCCGGCGCGCTTCTTGTGCTCGTGTCCGGCTACCTTTGGCAGCGGGCGCATCACGCCGCCGTGGGCGAGAGCTAGGTCTTCGCGCGGGGCGACTTGCCAAGTCCGGGCACCCGCGTATTTCGGTTCAATCGCCGCCAAAGGGACTGTCGACGGCGACAAGCCAACGGCCGTCGGGCTGGCGGCGCAGCACATCGGCAAAGCGCGACGTGCGCTCGAACGCGGTGCCGTCGCCGCGGCGGCCGGCAAGCGTAAACGTCCCGAGGACCAAAACCACATCGTCGGAGCGAATGAAGCTCTGCGGTTTAATGGTCATGCGGCCGCGCAAATCGACGACATGTTTGAGCGCGGCGCGCAATTCCGCCGGAGTTTCGGTTACGCGGCCCGGCTTGATCACGAAAACGGCCTTCGGGTCGTAGAGCGCGAGCACGCCCTCGAGATCGCCGGCGTTGTAGGCTTCGCTCAGGGCCGGATGCAGGTCTTCGGGTCGCATCGCCATCGCGCCGAACGTAGCATGCGGCTCGGAGCTCGCGGTAGATGCAGCGAGATGGTGGGCGCTACAGGGATTGAACCTGTGACCTTTCCCGTGTGAAGGGTTAGGCCGGATTCGTGAAAAGGTAATCGCGCCAGTAGTTTATGGTGCGCGCAACTAGCCTATGCTCGGAAATTGCACATAAATTCCCTTGACCAGCGTCGACAGCGTCAGCAGCACGAAAACGACCGTGACCCAGATCCATACGCGCCGGCTCCAAAACAAGAAGCCAGCGGCCGCGCCTGCGGCAATGGCGGGCAGGAAATAGCCGACATACCAGGTCGCCTTGAGCAGGGTGGGTGCGGGGAGCATGAGTGCCGCGATCGCCGCGGCGATTACGGCGACCAGCGCCGACCGGATCCAGACGTTGCCCTGAAGGGCCTCGAGAGCTCGCTGCATGGGATACCTCCGGGATCGAGGGTTACCCCGAAGGTTACATTCCTGTCTAGTCAATCCACCAGATATAGCGGCGACACGGAATGCACATGCGGCGAGAGAAGCGCTCGATATAGTCGAACTCGGTGCCGAAAGTGATGATCAGGCCGGGCCGATGAAAAAACAGATAGGCACACTGCAAGAACCGGCCGAACGGTCCCCTACGGATGAAGCCCTGATATCTCCAGGGCATACTGAGCGTCAGGTGTGATTTCACCGCCTGGCGTATGTGGTAGAAAGAGAACGGCGGCGAGTGCTTGTTGAGGAAGACAGCTACATCGAACTGCTCGTTTCTCCACGGCTTCTCTGAGTTCACTTCGACGAACGGTCCCTGCTTCATCACACCACCAAACCACTAAACCGTTTCAGACGCCCATCGCCGAACGCATGAGATCCTTCACCGGCAGCGCAGCCGCAGATAGCACAGTCTCGCGACCGTCGTCAGGGTCTCGGACGACGAGCTCGATCACGAGCTCCGGTGAAGCAATAAATCTCCCCGCGCCGGGCACGCCCGCCCCAAGGCCGACGCCGCCGGTGTTGTATACCGGAGCGGGCGATAGCTGATTGTGATTGGCGCCGTAGTTGGCCGCGTTAACGACCTGACCATTCGGGTTTCGAATATAGACGTTGGGTCGGAAGAGCATGGGGGAGCCTTGTGGTTTCGTGGTTTGGTGGTTTAGTGATCGACACTTCTGACGGGACCAATGACTTCGAAGTCGGGGATGTCGATGCTCTCCTCGACGCCGCAGCAGTACCAGAGGCCATCTTCGCGAAGCGCTATGAAAGTCGTCCCGTCTGACGAGCAGCGGCACCAGTAATAGCCGTCCTCGTACTTGTCGCGATTGATGCCTAGGCTCAAGCCGTCTTCACCTCTGGTGGTTTCTCGCGGACGAAGTACCGCGACTTGGCGAGTGGGTTCTTGATCCACTCGAGCTCGCGCCATGCCGGCGGCACGGGGAGTGTGTTGATCGCTTCGATCAGGGACTTCACCGGGACGTGCGTGTAGACGCGGCTCATCTCGGTGACGGCGTGGCCGAGGATCTGGTCCTTGATATGTGGGTGGACCCCGTTCACGACAAGCTGGGTTGAGACGGTGTGCCGGCCGGTGTACGGCGACACGTCCGTGATCCCCGTGCGCTCGCGCGCGCCGAGGATCGCCGTCTTGATCTGCCCCCCATCGGTGTAGGGCCTATTCTTGGGCGTGCGGAAGAGCCTTCCGCCGCGGGTCTTGAGCGCCCGAAAGATCGGCACGATGAAATCGTGGAGCGGCACGCCGCGCGGCTGGCCGGTCTTCGAGTTCGATAGCACCAGCCAGCTATCGTCGGGACGGACGTCGTCGACGTCCGCGTCGAGCGACATGAGCTCGATCGGCCGCATCCCCGTGTAAAACAGACACGTCATGATCAGCCCGGGAGCCGGGCTCATGGCCGAGACGAATTCGTAAGCGCGCTCGTAGCCGACAGCGCGCGTGCCGGAGCGCTTCGGCGCCGGCTTGTTGAGCGTGCCCTTCGGCTTCTTTGGGCGCGACCATTTCTTTTCCGGCGCCCACCCGCCGGCGACCGCCTTGTTCCAGATGGCGATGAAAGGCGTGTGCACCTGCCGGTTCTTGGTCTGGTAGCTCGCGTTCGGATAGATCTCGTCGGCGGCGGCATCTAGATCTGACTGCGAGATCGTATGCAGCTTCCGCTGCGAGCCGAAGTGGCTGACCAGCTTGCCCACATATTCGGGAGCGCCGTGGTGGGCCAGATAGTGGGCCGCTGCCTCGTTGAAGGTGAGAGTGGCGCGCTTACCGAAGACCGACTGCTCGATGAGCTCGGCCTCGCGCAGCGCGCGGATAGGCTCCGCGGACTTCCTGTCTATGACGCCGGTGCTTTCAAAAACGAAAGCCCCCCGGACGGTGCCCCGCATGTAGATATATTTCGATCCCTTTCGCTTGACGAGTTTCAGTGCCATACGCGCTCCCCACTAGAAACCATCTCATTGCGCCCTTCGACTAAATTATTTTCTTGCGCCAGTTACCATTGACCGTCTTTTCGTAGTTTTCCAGCCACCAGTAATGCCAAACGTGTCCGAGCCACGCAATGTTGACCGAGACGACTATCGCGCCGCCAGTGAACGACAGCCACTGCCCGAGGCTGGGATAGTAGTAGAGGTTCCAGAGCCCCCATGCGGTGGTCCACGCGATCGTCGGCCAATAAAATCCCTGCACCTTCTTGCTCTGGCGGAGCATCATGACGCCTCGCCAAAGGAAGTAGGCGATGCCGAACTCGAAGATGCCGTTGGTGAGATCGGCCCAGGTCATTGCCCGCCTTTGCCCGGTGCTGCGCAGTATGGGCGGCCGTTGTGGGAGAAGAGCACTTGAGGCGGGAAGCAGAAATACTCGCCACTCATGCACTTTGCGGACTGCAAGTCGCGCTCCGTGCACTTGAATTCGGGGAAGCTTCCATAGTTGTCGCAGGCGGACGCCAGGAGCGCTGCGATCACGGCTAGAGCTCTAATCATTGGCAGAACTCCTGTTTGAGGTTCTCGAGGCCGGCAATCACTTTCTCGATTTGCGCCATCGAGACGCCGGTCGAGTCCTTGAGGAGAACGACGATCGCCCGCTTCTTGAGACCGCCATTGAGGAGACGCGTAACGCCCTCGCTGATCTTGGTGATCGACTCGGCGAGGATCTGATCGCTCTCCTCGAAGCCTTCGGTTTTCTTAACCATGGGGCTTCTTCTCGGCGACTTTCTTTTCGAGGGCGCGAAGCGCTTCGATCTCGAGCGTGAGCGCCACTTCGACGTCGCAGTTGGAGAATAACTTTTCGCGATATTTGTTGACGCCGTTGCCGAACCAGATATCGCTGCATGTCGTATTGCCTCCCGCGGTCGGAGCCGATTGCATGTTCAGCTCCTGCGACATGGTCGCTCTACGGCAGTCTCGATATTCGTTGTCGCCGTGATCGAGCGCGGCGTAGCAGCGCAGCGGGATGCCGCTGAGGATCGAGGGAGTAGCCGGTCGACCATCTCCGCCTGCGAACACAGCCGCACCAAGAAGTAGACCGAAAATAAAACCCATCACTTACCTCCATGTAGTTCTTCGGTTTTGGTGACCATTATTTCCGCGGATTTTCCGCGAGCACCCGCTCAATATCGGCGCGCGATATGATGATGGAGCGATGAACCCCGACCCACCACGCGGGAAGCGAGATGCAGAAGACCTGCGGTCTATTGTTTATGCAGAGGCGAGCACTCAGACGTATGTCTGGAGCGGCCAGGTTGCCGCCGTCATCAAATGTTTCCATCTTCGCCCATGCGCAAACACGGGCCATTATTTCCCTCCGTACTGGTAGAACGACGACAGGAACTCGGTGGCCGCGGTCTCCGGCGACCAGAAGCACAGCTTCACGTGCAGCGGCGGCTCGTCACTGCCCCAGTCGCGGGGGGGTACGTCCATCGTTGCCATGTTCTGCGCGCGCTCGTCGGCGAGGATCGCGTTGTCGAGTCGCTTCACCTCGTCGGGCACCGGCCACTGGATCCCGTAGCGTTTGGCGACGGTGAGCATGATCTCGTGCTCGATCTCGGCGTAGTTGCTGAGATTCGCTTTGATCGGGCGCGGGATGTCGACGAGGTACGCTTCGCTCGCATCGTGCAGGAGCGCGGTGAGCGCAAGCTCGCGTGGCGCATGGCGCGCCACCAGGACGCAGTGCTCGGCCACCGAGTAGAAGCGCGTGCAGTGACCGCCGTAGCGGCACATCTTCGCAAGCGCGTGCGCGATGTCGTTGATGTCAAGCTCGTCCGCGCGCGGATCCACCGGCCAGAACTTCCGGCCCGAGTAGGTCTGCATCCAATTGCCTTTACGCGTCTTGTGGATTGTCATTTGGAACACTCTCGTGAGGGGGGAGGGGATGGAGCTCGAGCCGGTATCCCGTCCCGAACGTGTTGGTGATCGTTATGTGCAGCTCGGCCGCGCGGCTGCGCAGGCCCTTCAGCAGGACGCGCACGGTGTTCTTGTTGCGCTTAAGCGTGCGTCCGTAGACCGCGACGTAGAGCTCATCGAGCGTGACGGACTTCGGATGCGATTGTGTCATCCGGTAGAGAAGCGACGCCTCCGACGGGCTGAGCTTCACGGTCTTCAGGCCGCGCGTGGCGAGGTTGGTGAACAGGTTCACGGACACAAGATCATCCGGACGAACGCGCGCAATGAGATCGACGATCGCCGAGGCCGACTCGGCAGCGAGCGCGTCGCCGACGGCCGCCGCGTTGTTCAGCTTCTCGATCAGTGCGTCCAGTTGATTTCGTTCTTCTGAGTTCATCTGTGGGTGCCCAATGGTGGTTAGGCTTCGTCGATGAAGTTGGCGTGCGGCGAATTATTCAGGTCGATTTCCACGAGATATTCAGACGCGACCGCGTACTGCGTTCCCGAGCCAATGAACCCGCGCACGGTCTTCGCTTTGAACTCGCGCTCGAGCGCGCGATTGAAGATATGGCGGGAATAGTTGTTGTCGCCCAACCAGTTAGACAGCTTCGTGGAGCTGATCCGCATCAGCTTCTGATCGAGGCCGACGTGCACGTACACGCTCTCTAGCCGAGAGGCATCACGCTTCACCACGATGCCGGATGGCTTGCCCTTCGAGGTGTGGATGCGGTTGGTGTAAAGCGTGTGGCGGGCGCGCATCTCATTCAGAAATTGCGCGAGAATGTTGGACACGTTCATCGTGTCCTTCATGTCCACCGGTTGGCTGGCGCGCTCGCTCCGCATTCCGGCAAGCGTAGTGATCATGAATTGCTTCAGCCCCTCTTCGTCGATCTCCGTGAACTTCAGCTCGTTTGAGTATTTCGCTCCCAAACAGACGCAGGTGATCAACGCCGCCCAAAATCTTTCGTCGGGCTGTATCCTGAGTTCGGTCTCCAGATTTTTGAAGTAGGAATTGACTTCAGAGTTAAGGCGCGCGTGGTGCGCTCCCAAAAACTTCGCGAACTCAAGTCCGACGATGCCGTAGTTATCGTGCAGTGCACCAAGCAGACTTTGTGCATCAGCGAGCGCAACCTGAGCACCAATCGCTGGTGGTACTTCGTATTCGAAGACGCGATACAAACCAGCCGTCGTCATTTTTGTCCTCGTCAACACGAAGTCGAGAAGACTTTCATTCGACGCCGAAACTAGAATCGTTTGCCACGTCCCCGGGTTCCGCTGCTGGGACGACTGCGTTAACCGCGACTTTTCTTTTCCTAGGGAAAGCTGGAACGCGAGATTGACGAACTTCTTCGTATCGTCTTCAGTTTTCAGCTCGTCCCAAAAGAGGGGCAGCGAGCGGATCTCGCCGATCTTGTTGACGACGGAGTTCTGCGTATCTGAAAGCCCCTGCATGGCTTTAATGGGATCGCCCCACACCGCCTGCGCGATCTTGAGCGCAGTCGATTTTCCGATGCCGGACTCGATCGAGTAGAGGCTCATGAGGAGCCCCGTCTGGCCGGTAAAGCGCACGAGCGGCGCGCCGAAAGAGGCGGCAATCACCGCGTCTAGCGCCGGCCGCTTCTGTTGCGTGACCATCTTTGCCGCCGTGATCCACGGCTCGATGGCGCCGGTCGGCTCGTACTGCTGCGCGATAACGAAGTCGGGGCTGGCGGCTTGGCGCTCGCCGTTCGGCGACCAGACGTGGCCACCGAAACAGAAACCGTCGATCTTGCCGAAGGCGGTGTTCCACCCGAACGGCACGGAGGAGACGGTCATCCCCTTCGTCTTCTGAAGCTTCTCGATCCAGCTAACCACGAATTCCACCGTCATGCTGGTCTCGCCCTTGCGGAGCGGAACACCCTGCGCCCATAGCGTCGAGCGCATTCCCGCGTCGTCGCTTACGTCGGTAAAAGGGAGGGTGATTTTTTTCTGCCTCCCACTATCCAGAATGGTTGTGAAGTGCAGTGCCCACGGACTAACTTGTAGCCAGGGGTCCTGCATCGGATACTTGCAGATCGGGATGAAGTCTTGCTGACCGTCTTCACGCGTGGTGATTTTGAGAACGACGCCGTCGGCGCGTCGGACATAACCAGTCGGTAGGTCGGACTGGGAAACGGCGGGCTGAGGTGGACCACCGAATTGGGTTCCAGATGGAGCCCCGCCAGCTTGGCCGTTACCAACACCAGCGACATTCCCAGGTAGATTCCCACCACCAGCGTTAGGAGTGGGAGAGTTCCTGGGCGTGAAATGTAGTGGCGATTTCCCAGCGGCGAAGTGGACGCAGCTCTGGCAGAGCTTGCAACCGCTGCCACTGATCGTGCGGCACGCCGGCCAGCCGAGGCCTTTGGCTTCTTTCTCGCGTTCTTTCCTGTCGAATAGCTCATCAGTGCTCTCCTGGGTGTAGCCCGGATGCTTGTTCGCCATCCGGTGCGCGTCCGCGCGCGGATTGTCCGTGAACGTCGCGATCAGCGTCGTCAGGTTCCACAGCGGATTGGTGAAAGCCGCGCCGCCAGTATCGAGAGCATCGCGAATGAACCCACACTCAGACTTGAGCTCATCGAGCTTGATCGGCGCGGCCCTTCCCATATCGACTCCCATCGCGAGCGCACTGTCGCCCGTGATCGGGGGCCGAGACGGGAAAAGCGAGGGGTCGATGTCTTTGGTGATTGGTGCGGCGACGCGGTACGGCTCGAGCGCCGCCCAGATCCGATCGACTGCGTAATCGAAATCGGTCCGGCCTCCGGTGAGGCGAACGGGACGCGGCGGCTCGGTCTTCCGGTTGAAAGTGTCGGGCACGCGCAAAACGCGCGCCGCGTCGATTGTGCATTGCGTGTCGCATTTCAGGCCGAGCTGCTTCGTGGCTTCGGCGAGGGCGAAAGCGAGCGGGTTCCACTCGGGCGGCGTGAGTGCGCGCGCAAGCGTCCAGTAGACGTGCATCCCACCGCCCGACGAAACGATCAGGCTCGGCTTCGGCATGTTGGATTTGGCGAGGAAGTTACCCAGCGAGGTAACGGCCTCGTCGGGCGTGTCGTAGCCGTGATCGCCACCCTTGAAGTCGATGTCGATGAACAACGACTTGAGGTAGGCGGCGTTCGCCTGCGAGCGTACGGGCGTGAAATACTTGCCGCCGCTGCGGGCGGCGGTCTTTTCCGTCGCCGTCCGCTGCGAGCTCATGCACGCATAGATGTCGCGCGTAGTGGAATTTTTTAGCGCATACTCGATCGCCCGCACGGCTTCGTTGAGCGATCGACATGCGCGCCCCGTCCACGGCGCCTTGCGCCCCGGCTCGAGATCTGGGGGCACAAAGGTCCAATGGATATTCACGAAGGTAGGAGCTTCCCCTTCTTGGGGCCAAGGAACGACGCGCGCCAGATATTCTTTTGCTTGTTCGGTGGACATTGGCTTCGCTTATGGGCGCGAGGTGATTATTCGGGCATCAGCTCCTTCAGCTTGGCGTCGAGGCTGTCCTCGAAGCTCTTGCCGTTGGTCGCCGGCTGCTGCGCGGCGACCGTGGTGGCCGTGGGCGGGGCGAAGCCATGCGACTGAGGCTGGGGTCCCGCCTGGATCTGCGGAGCGGGAGCCGACTGAGGCGGCTGCTCGAAGGCGCCGGCAGGCGGATTGGCCGTTGCTGGAGCGGTGATTTCCGAGCCCTCGGCGAGGATGCGGGCAACTTCCGGCGACTTCTGCATTTCAATGATGAGGTCGGCTTCGGCGTCGGTCAGCGGCCTGATCGCGCTGAACTCGAACTTCGGATACGACTCTTTCGCGTCGAACGCGATGCGCACACCGATCGAGTAGTAGGGATACCCCATCGCCTGGTAGCGCTGACCGAACGTCGCGAGATCCTGGAGCGATCCGGCAGGCACGCGCAGGAGCATCGGCCCCTTGAACATCTCGTTGCGAATATCGTCGAGCGGCACGACGGCGAGGCGCTTCGAGTCCTGGCAGGCCTTACCCTGCTTGCCCGAAGGCGTGATGCGCGATCCCCACGCGTTTTTGGGGCAGCTCGCACACGAAGGGCTCTGCTTCTTGGCCGCTCCCGGCTCTGGCGTGAGGCCCGTGGTCGAGAAGCAGTCGGGAGCGGCGGACGCGCCTTCGGTGTAGCCCGCCTCGTACCAGATCTTGGAAACGTGGGAGCTCGCCTTGACGATCACGATCTCGATCGAGTTGCGCGGCCCGTCGCCGTCAGCACGCATGAGCTGGCGCTCTTCGCCGCGGTAGCGGGTGCTCCACACCTTGCCACGATACCCGATGATGCCGAAGCCGGTTTGGACGCCGGCGGCAAGATCGTTCTCGGGGGGACGGTTGGCGAAGCGCGTAGAGACGGCTCCGAAACCGGGCTGCTGTACGATTGCATTCATAGTCACTTCTCCTGTGGATGGCTCGAAATTACTTGCGGCGGACGCCGACGACGTGCGTCACCGAATAGTTCACACCAGGCGGCGGCGTCTGGTGTTTCTCGACGTGGTCAGCGACGGCGGTGACGTTCGCCTTCTTGTCGATCAGATCCCAGTCGCCTTGCGAGACGACGTAGGTCCAGAAGGCAGTCATGTCCGCCACCGAGGCCGATTTCTTCGCCGTGCGATAAACCGTGCCGTGCGGCGTCTGAATGCTGTCGCCGTTCACCTCGTTGAGGTGCTGCAATAAAACAGCATTGAGTTGCTCAAGGGTCTCCTTGTACGGTTTCAGCTCGGCTTTTGCGGCGGCTTCTTTATCCGCGATAAGATCGCGCAGCTTCACGAACTGCTGCACGCGCTTGGCGAAGTCGATTTTCTCGGGCGCCGGCGGCGTCTGGACGGGTGCGTTCACGGTTACCTCCGTAGGTTACGCGCGGCTCGCCTCTTCGAAGAGCTCGAGCAGCTTCTCTTGGACTTTCTGTTGGGCACGCAAGAGCGAATAGATTCGCCGCTCGACCGGCGTGCTCTGAAGGTGCAGCACGAGTTGCTTGTGCTGCTGGCCAATTCGCCGGATGCGGCGGTTGGCCTGGTCGTAAATCTCGAGTGACGTCACCGGCGCGAACCAGATGATGGTGTCGGCGGCGGTGAGGGTGACGCCGTGCGCAAGGCATTGCGGATGCGCGGCGATCGTCCGGTACTTGTTGGTGTTCTGGAAGGCGTTAAAGATCTGCGCCCGATCGTTCGGGGGAGTGTCGCCGGAGACGGTCGCGTGCTCGATATTGTTCTTGGTGAGCGTCTCCGAGATGCCAGCGAGCGCGTGCTTGAACGGGGCGAATACGAGCACCTTGCGGCCCGAGGCGTTGATGGCGTCGAGCATTGCGTCGATGCGATTCTGGTTGTCGAGCGAGATCGTGCCGCCGTCCTTGGTGTAGACCCAGCCAGACGACACCTGGAGAAGCTTCATCATCACGGCGCCGGCATTGGCCGCGGTGATTTCCTGCGACTGGATCGCGGCGTAGCAGTCGTCGACAAGCGCCTTGTAGATTTTGGCTGTAGATGGCGCGAGGTCGACGTCGACGAACTGCTCGACGCAATCCGGCAGCTCCACGACGTCATCGAGCGAGAAACGCACCGCCGGCTGAAGGGCAGCGAAGGCGCGCTCCACCGCGTCCTGCTTCGGCACCCATTTGAACTGGGTGACACGCTGCATCAGCTCATCGCGGAAGCGCGAGAAATACTTAGGCACCGTGTGGGGCGTGACGATCGACGCCTCCGCCCACGCGTCTGTCGGCTCATGCGGGATCGGGGCGCCGGTCATGCCCCACACCCACTTCATCTTCTGCGCGAGCTTGCGCGTTAGCTTGGTGCGGTCGGCTTGCCCGTTGCGGTAGACCGCGAGCTCGTCGAGGCCGAGCACGTCGAGGTCGGGCATCTTGAGGATGTCATCGAAGACGACCTTCAGCCCGTCGTGGTTGAGGATGAAGATTTCGACATCCGGGTTGTTGAGCAGCGCGAGCCGACGCTTTCGGTCGCCGTGGACGACCGCGCAGCGGCGGTGCGGGATCGTGTTGAAGACCTCTCGCTCCCACGTGAAGCGTAGTGTCGAGAGCGGCGCCAAGATCAGCAGGCGGCCGCAGAGGTTGTTACTTCGAAGGTAATCCCACGCCCAGAGAAGCGCCTTCGTCTTGCCTGTGCCCATGTCGTTGAGCACGTAGGCGCGTTCGTTCAGCGACAGCAGCGCGCAGGTTTTCTTCTGGACTTCGAACGGCTTACCGCCGGCCCAGTCGTAGTGTGTCAGGATCGGCGCGGGAACGGTGTATCCGAGCTTGCGAAGGATGAACGTCTCGGTGGGGCCGTGCGGAAGGAGAAGATGCTCCGCCCCGTTGAACTCCATAGACTTCGCCGCGGGAAAGAGATTGCGCACCTCGTTGCTGAACGGAACGCCGAGCAGCTTATGTTTTGGGCTTACGTGTACGGACATGAGTGGTTCGTTTCAGATAGAGCTCGAGCTGGGTGGTGTCGCCGTCGACAACGAGAACCTTGCCGCGGGCCGCGACGATGTCGCGCGCGGTCTGGCGCTGGAGCTCCGTTAGTTGTTTGCCCGGAGCTTTCGTCTCGATGGCGAGAAATTTTCCGTTGACGCAAACGAGGAAGTCGAGCGTCTTCGCTCCGTACCCCGATTGCACTGGCATAAATCTGTAGACGAGATCGTATTTTTCAAGGACGCGTTTGACGCGCGCCTTCACTTTTCCTTCGGGCGTCACGTGACCAGCAGCACCTGTGCGACCATCGCGTCACTCGGAAAAGTTTCGAATGGCTCGGTGAATTCGAGTTGGATCTTATCGTCGTTCACCCTCACGATGAACCGCACCATCACCCGGTCCTCGTGCTCGTCGTGGTAGACCTTGAGCACCCACTTTCGTTTTCCGTCGTGCGGCACGAAGCGAGCCTGGACGCCATAATACGAATATCCGAAACGATCTATGGCGCGTTGGTCCGCGACTTCACGCGCAGCGTTGAGGCGAATGATCTGGCGTCCAGCCGACATCTCGCCAAGAGTCCTCGCGGTTATTCCCCGTGGTACGGACATTGTTTCACCGGGCACCAGTTGCGGCAGAGGCGGCCGGGCTTCGCCGGATACGAGTTCGTCTCGTAGGCGTGCTTGAGCGACTCGATACGCGGCCATAGCCCCTTCCAGAGCTCGACCATTCCCTCGCGCGTGAAGTCCTCGCGCGTGCTGGCGTTCTCTTTGAGCCAGATAAATTCGCTACGCACCTTCTGCACTTCGGGGTAATGCGCGAAGACGCAGGCGGCGGCGAGCGCAAGCTGCACCGAGTCCTCGACGATCTTGCCGGTCTTCCAGTCGACGATCAGCGCCACCGGGCCGGCCACCTTGATGACGTCGCCGACCGCGCGGAACCACACCGGCGCGTCGAAAAACCCGCACGGGCCGAACTCTTTGGTGATCGCGAGCTTCTGCTCGACGAGGATGCGGACGCCGGGCTGGTCGGCGCCGGCGAGGATCTTCTGGCACCACGGCTCGAACGACGTCATGGTGATCGGCAGTGGCGTGTTCTTGGCGATGCGCGCCGCGCACGCCGCGTGAACCTGGTTGCCCCAGAGGAGCTGCTCGCTCTCTTCCTCTTTGACGTCTTTGGCGACTTCGAGATGGTAGTGCCGCTTGGGGCACGTCTCGAAGTTTTTCAGGCGACTATAGCTCCACGTGAAGGGCTTCGGCCCTCCGCGGAATTGAGTGACCGCCATCAGCGGTTCTCCAGCACGCGAAGCTGCGTGATCAGCGAGTCGGAGGGGAACATCGCCCAATCGTCCTTGAGGATTACCGACTCGTTGCCGGTGATGACGAACACGTGCACCGTGTCGGCGACCCTCGCTGCGTCCCAGTAGTCAAAAAACTTGGACGAGTCGGGCGTGCGGAGACGGTGCTTGATCATGTCGATCAGCCCCATGCCTTTATGGGCTTTCTCGAATTTGGGGGTGCCGACCATCGCTTGGAACATTTCCGCCATAGCGGACGGCATCGGCGTGTACCTCTGGAGATAATCCATCTCCAGCCCTTTGAGTCGCTGCAGGATCTCGTGTTTGCAATCCGGAGATATATTCGGATCTCTCAGAATTCTCTCTACGGGCTCGCCGAGATAGTTGTATTTGGGAGGACAAAGATCGCTGATCGCCATCGTTACTCGCTGTGGGTGAGTGTGGTTATGCGGCTACGGATGGTTTCGTTTCGCTCTCCGTAACCTGCGGGGTAATCATCCCGCGGATTTTTTCTTTGGTTTCTTCGTCGAGCCAGTAGCCGACGTTGCGCCGCGAGTGGATTTGGATCTCCCACTCTTTCAGGTGGCGGCGAAGGCGGTGAACGGCGACCTTGGCGTCAGTCGCGATCTCGAGCCGCTGCCGGATGATTTCAGGCGTGACGGTATCGAGTGAGATGAGAAGGCCGAACAGATTGTTCTGGGCCGGGGAGAGACGAAACGTGTTAGCGATGGTCTGATTGTTCTGGTTGAGAGCGGCACGCAGGTCTCGCAGTTGCTGCCGCAGAACTTCGATTTCGTCGTCCGACATGCGTGGTGGTGCCTCTCGGTTGGGTTACGCACGCCTTACAAAACGGAGAGTCACGCGACAAGCTGTCGCGCGTCACAAAACCGCAACAGAACCAAAATCCATTCAAGTGTTCAGAGAGTTGCACGAAGGTCACTTTGCATCGCCGTATGTCGGGCCGCTTCCGACCTCCGCGGCGAGCGGAAGGTCCAACGCCCATTGCGGGCGCCGCACCATTTCCTCGTGAATAATTTTCTTCACCTCCGCGACGTGTTGCTTCGGCGTGATGAAGACGAGCTCGTCGTGCGCTTGCAGATTGAGCCACACGTTGTACTTGGCCACGCGCCGCTGAATTCGTACGGCAGCAGACATAGTCACGATGCGGGCGATCGCTTGCACGATGTTCTCGAGCAGCGCTCCACCCCAAATAAATTTGGTCTTGGGTCCGTACTTGAAGCGCCACTGACCGCCTTCTTGCTGGAGGTCGCGATAGAAGAGACGTAACCCGCTGGGTAACAGGATCGAGCCCTTCTCGATCAGGCACGGACCGAATTCAGCACGGCCGCCGCCGGACAGGATGTTGAGATGCGCGCCGAGCGTTTTCCACGCACCCGAAATCCGGTAGTTTTTTCGACGATAAGTTTTGACGGTCTTGATCGACGTCTCGTCGTCCAACTCGATCGCGGTACCGATTTGTTGCTTCGATAGGATTTTGACCGAGCGTTGAAACTTCTCCCAGCCGACGCCGAAGCCGAGGCTGAGAATTCCGGTCTTGCCGACGAAGCCCATGCCGACTTGTTGCGGATCAGGATCACCGTTCGGGAGTTTTGCCTTGCGGTTGACCGGCTGGTCGAACACTTCGGATGCAAAGTCCGAATAGACGTCGGCTCCGCGCGCGAACGCGTCAACAAGATCAGTCTGGCCGCAGATCCACGCGGTAATGCGCGCCTCGATTTGTGAGGCATCGGCGACAACGGCTTCTTCGTCCGGGCCAACCGTGAGTGCGCGCCGGAGCGCCTTGACGCCGTCGCGCGCCGGCATGTTCTGCATATTGATTTTCCACTCGCCCGACAGGCGATGTGTATGCGCGCCGGAGAAGCGCAGCGGCACCGGCATCAGTCCGACTTGTCCCTTACCAGGCCAGTTCAAGGCGGCAATCTCGAGCAGGCGCTTGGTGCGCGTCTCCTCGAGCGTGCTCTTGTGACCCAATCGGGCGGCGATCAGCGCCTGCACCGCGGGGTTGTCGTCCTCCTCAAGTGCGAGGAAATCGGGATCGGTCTTTGAGAACGCCCACGTCGAAAGCCCGGTCGTCGGCGAAATCTTCTTCGGCGGTTCGCACCCGACGTTCCGCAGGAGCTCGGCGAAGCGATCGTTCGACATCAAATCGCTCTTGCCGTCGACGCCGCCCGCGAGCATTGCCTGGGCGAGAAGTTCGTTCTTCTGCTGGACGATGCTGTTGAGGTGAACAGCGAGTTTCGGCGCGTCGAGAATGAAGCGCGGTTTGATCGCGCAACGCAGGACCATATCCATGACCGGCAGCTCTTCGGCCGGGAATTCACCCGACTCGACAAGCTTCTCGAAGATCCCTTCGTTCAGATCGTTATCGTTGAGCGCGTACACCTCGTAATCCGGCCAGAGGCCGGCGGCCTTGATGGCCGCGCCGCACATGCCCTCGACTTTGAGGATCGTCTTGCCTTTCGCCGGCAGGCCCAGATGCTCCGCTACGGTTTCGAGGTTGAGGCGCTTGAGTTCGGAGCCGCGGCAAGCGCGCGCGACCCCCATCGTGTCGACCATCAGCTTGGGCACGAAGTCATATTTCCACGCTGTGATGCACATATCGAACAGCGCGTTGAAAGTTACCATGCAGGTATCTTTCGGATCGAGCGACGCAAAGTAGGCGCGGAGCTCCGCGTCCTCGAGAAAGACACCGGGTTGACGCCGTTCTTTCACGGCGCAGCCGATCATTTCGAAGCGGGGATCGAGGATGTATTGCACCGGCGTCATGCGGCGCAGCGTGTATTCCTTGGAGTAGAACGTCTCGTAGTCGAGGAAAACGAATTTCATTTTTCTGAAACCCACCGATAGTTGACTTGGGGAGTCGCAACCCCTATCTGTTGCGACGCTCGCGACCAGCGAGTGCTCCTGTGGGTGGAGTTCGGCGCGTCGAGGATGGTGGTCCTCGGCGCGCCTTTTATTTAGGTCTCCCTACGATCGACAGCCTTTCCGCAGAATTCGAACGATGGCATCGAAGTCAGGTTGGCAAAGGCTTCCGCCTTGGGCGCCGGCGCCGCCTCGATCAGCTTTGACGCGGTGATTATGCCGGACGAAATCCGACATGCCTGCCGCAGGTCTTCGGGGAGTGACGGCGTATTTTTGGGCGCGCGGAAATCGCGAATCTTGTCGGCGAATTCCTTGAGCTCGTCGACGCCGTCGCACAGAGTGAGGATCACCGGCCAGTAGAACCGCATCTGCTGCGCGGAGCCGCACGTACTGACCAGATTATCCAGCGCGTAGTGCGCTAGACTAAAACCTTTCGCCGTCTCCATTCGAAGTTCGGCCCACGCGTTGAGCTTTGCGCGCAGGGAATCGGATATTTGGTCGTATCGCGCTGTGGCGCGCGCGGGGAGCACCGGCGGCGACTTACCGTTGTGTGGGCGGCACGTCGCCTGAATTACTGCATGGTGTTCGCCGCCAACGGGGTACCCGATTTGGGTTTGGTCCACCGAATTGAGGTTCGTTAGAACCCCGGCGCGCTTCAAGATGAAGGCATCTTCTGGGTCGGCGATCAGGTCCAGCACCTCGTCGTGCGTGAGCTCGATGGACTGCGTCTTTGCCATCTCGCTGTGCAGGTACATGATCCGCCGGTTGAGCTGCGAATGGATGTTCCAAGAGATTGCGCGACTCATTCAGTTACCTCCGTGGTAATTTTCGGTGGCTTGCGTGGTTTCACCGCCATGATTACGGCCTTGAGGGGATGCGGAACCTCGCCTTGTCTCGCCTATCCACGCGGCCTCATGAAAGAACCGCGCGGCCTACGTTCGCCCATACAAACAGCGGGAATGTCGGAACCGCCATCTGCACTGCCACCGGTGGAAGCGGGGGATAACCTCCCCTCAGGCATCACTCCCGCTCGGCACGTCAACGACGTCGCCGAACGGATATTTCGAACTCGGATAGATGTTCCCCCAGATCACCGGGTAAGCCGGCGGCTTATCGGGGAACGAACCCATGCCGTCCGTGAGGAACACGAGCGCCTCCGGCTCTAGACCGCGCTCGGCAATCTCGTCGAATACCGGACGAAAATCCGTGCCACCACCCCCCGGTGCGCCCTTGCAGCGCACAGAGTTGAGGTCGCTCGGATCATAGAGCTCGTCGACGCGGTGGACTTTCGCGTCACACCAGATCACCACGAGCTCGCGCGGCCGGACATCTTCCAAGATCCCGGCCATCTCGGCGAAGAACATATCCAATTCCTTCTCGCCGATAGATCCCGACGTATCGCAGCCGACGACGACAGTGCCGGCACCGAAGCCGGAGCGTCCGGGGGCAACGATACCCCGCACGATCAGGCGGCGATCGGGCTTCTGCCAGTTGTACGAGCCGCTACCGACCTTGCGCGCGAACAGCGCACGGATCTTCTCGCGCCAGTCGATCTGCGGATCGAGAAGCTCTCCGAAGAGCCGTTCGAGACCGGCGGGAAGCTTGCCCTGTGCACGAGCGGCATTGGCCGCCGCGGCAATCGCCGTCTTCCACGCGATCTCGTTTCGCTGCTGGGACGCCGTGTTGGGATCTTGGCCCCTGCCGGCGCCCGGCGACAGGTGGATGTCGAAGCCCTTGCCGCTCATCGGCGGCTTGTCCTTGATCAGCTTCCGATAAGCGTCGAGGCCGGTATCCTTCGCCGTCGCGATCTTCGGGTCGTGCAGCCAGTCCTTGTTGAACTGGCCGACCTTCGACTCGATCAGCGCGTCGTTGATCACCAAGTCGAGCGCCTGGTTCATCGTCTGCTGGTCGTAGGGAAACGACTTACCATCGGGGTAACTTACCTTTCCCCGCTGGGCGAATTGGTGCATCGTGATGCAGTGGTTGTAGATGCAGTGCATGATTTCGTGCGCCACGATGAACACGCGCTCGTTCAGGTTATATTTGAAGAACGTGTCGGGGTTGATGATGAGCGAAGAGCCATCGGTGGCCGCGATCGGAACGTCCTTCGTGAACATCGCGATGTGCTTCGAGTTCACGGTGTCGAGCATCGTGTAAAAAATGTGCGAGAACGCGGGGCAGTGCCAGAGCAACGAAACGCGCGTGTCGCTCCAAGCTTTTTCCTGCGCCGGTGTGAGTGCGCACGGTTCAGGCTTCTTGTCCATTCTCACTCCTCTCTTTGGGTGGCGGTGTTGGTGTAGGTGGAAGCTGTCCGAGCTCGTGCAAGCGGGCGACGACCTCGATAATCGTTTCGTAGGATTCCGGGATCACGATCCTCTTGCCGAGGAACTCCACCGATCCCTCTCGATAGACCACGTAGTCGCCTTCACGCGACTCGAGAACGAACGCGGTGTCGCTTCCGTTAGGAGCGCACCGGTAAAAGCGGCCGCTGGACGCGAGCACTTCAAAAGGGAATCCCAACAGAGGGATCGTCATCCGGTGCCCTGATCTTCGGCAGGCTGCTCTTCCGGAATGTCGTCGGCCAGCAGGATCTCTTCCTGCGGCGTGAACATATCTTCGGTGAACAGCGCGACCTGCGGCTTGCTCTTGTCCTGCAAGAGCAGCGCGGTGGTGTAGATGTGCTTCGCGGCCATCTTGGCGGCGGTCAGCATCTGCTTGTCCTTCTCCTCCTTCGTGTCGGCGTCACGATGGTCGAAGCGGACTTGGATGGTGAGCGTGTTGCTCATGGGTTACCTCCAGGGGTTACTCCGAGAATGATGCGAAAGACGGGATTGGTGCGGCACGCTTCGCGCCACGCGTGGAAGACTTTCGTGCCCTCTTCATCGAAGAACACGAAGGTCCAATTGCCCTTGCGCTCGATGCGGGAAACGCCTTCTTCGGCTTGCTCCCCCCGCCGAACTACTTTGCTGACCAACAGAAGCGACGACACCAACTGCTGTGATCTCTTGCTGCGGCGTACGTCCATCGTGATCAAAGGAATTTCCCGCCAAGTTTGCGTGGCCTCATCCCACCGGCTGCGAGCCTCTTCCTCGGCGAACGGCCGAATGCGATCGGACTTCGAGGCGAGCTCTTTGAACTCATCGCGAAGCGATGATCCAATCTGGTGCAACAATCCGGCGGCCTCTTTGCTGATGTAGACGATCCCGTCTTTTTCGAAGCCATCGAAGGCCGCTTGAATTGCAGCGGCGCCGGCGTCGATAAGCCGTCCTGCTTCCTCGTGCTGCTTGCGCACCTCGAGGATCTTTTCCCTGATGTGTGGGTGCACGGTGGGTTACCTCCAAGGTAAAGGGCCGGGCTCGCCGCTCGCGGGGGCGGGGGACGCGACGAGCCCGGCAGGCGTATCTTCGGTGCGATTACTTCGCGCCGGAGATGGCCGCCATCAGTGAGCTGTTCTCCATGCACCACTTCTGCATCGCAGGCGTGGAGACCAGCGAGATGTCCTTCTTGCACGCGGCCTTCGCGAAGGTGACGCTGAATTCCTTCGGCATCCGTTCGACGTACTTGATGACGGGAACGATGTCCTTCTGCGTGACGCGGTGCGCGAGGTTGTAACAGACGAGCATCTGGGCATCCGGTTTCGTCGGCAGCTTCGCCTTGTCCGGACCCGCGACGATCGTCTCGTACTTCGGCATCTCGCGCTCGAGCTTGACGAACGCGAAATACTGCGCTGTCGCACCCTGACCGATAATGCCTCCGACTTCCTCCATCGCGGTGGGATCGTCGGGGATGTTGCCCTTCTCGGAGATGGCTTGCAGATACCGATCCGCACCGACCAGAGACCGCGGCGTGCACCACGGCCCCTGCTTGTCAGGCACCTTGTCGGCGAACACGATCTGCGGGTTCTGGGAAGCGAACGCCACGGTGAGGGGCATCACACCGTTGTTCATCGCCCAGTCGACCCACGATTCGAGGTCGTCGGTGACGTCGATTTCCATGCGGCGGTTGATCAGATGGTCCAGCTCCTTGGTCGAACCGGAACGATCCTCGCTGCGGTTACCCGCCATCCACACGCGCCAGCCCTTCGGCAGGCGATGCGGACCGAGGCGACCAGACAGGGCGGCCTCACCGATGATCTTCTTGACGTCGGTGTCCATCTTGTCGGCTTCGTCGACAACGACGATCCCGCCGTCATACTGATCGAGCCGCTTGCCTTCGTCCGTCCTGAACCAGAACGGATCGGAGAACAGCGACTCCAGGTGTCCCTCGATTTCGCGCGGCATGAGATAGCCGACCGAGTCCGGCGGGTTGAGCAACGGCCCATTGATGATCACGAGGCCGAAGTTCTTACCGAGCTTCTTCGAGAGGATCGCCGGCGCTTCGGAAAAGACGGTGGTCTTTCCTCGGCCGGGCGACGACTTGAGATAGACGCAATACCCGGAGGCGTACCAGCCGGGGATGCGCTCAAGGACAGTGTTCAACTTCATTCACGGGCTCCTGAGTGTGGGTGGGCGGGGACTTCACGCGCCGCAGGTGGGGCGGACGCGTAAACGGAATGCGGCGGACGGGCTGCACCAGCTCGATCTTGCCGGCTGAATTCGTCTCGACGGCGAGGCGCGCGCGCCGCGTCTTGATGACGAGCGACTGCTCGCTCTTGGTGAGCTTGTCGAAAAAGTCGCGGTCGACGCGGAGGACGTTCAGCGACTTGTCGAGCACGGCGACAGTGCTAGTGCCCAGCGATCCATCCGTTACGAAGCGGACCACCCGCGGCGGCCCGTCGTCGGGCATCATGGAGAAGTTCATCGTTACCTCGTGGGGTTACGCGGCCTTGGATCTCTTCAGCTCACGGACAAACTTGCGGACGTCGCCGACGAATTCCTTCAGCGATCCGAAATTCTGGATCGTGTAGTCGGCGGGGAAGTTCATCAGCTCGCTGGGATGCGACGACTTCGGAAACAGTTCCGGCCGGTCGATCCGCAAAATGAAACCGCCCGCGGCTTTGATGGCGCGGGCTTCATTCTCAAATCGGCAATCCTCGGCGACGACATGCAGCTTGGACGGCAGCATCTGGCACGAACGCTTCCATGCATTGATCCAGAGGTCGGGATGGATCATGTCGCGGCCCCACTCGGAGCCGAGCGTTTGCATCGCGTGCCGCGGAGTGCGGCCGCCGAGCAACGCGCATGGCGTTTCTTTCAGCGAGCCTTCTATCTCTTCGTCGTTGAGGCCGAGAGCACGCATCATGTTCTTGAACGGCGCGGCGAAGCGCACGCGCGCAAAGCCCAGCTCTTCGAATTCGACGGCGGCCGTGCTCTTGCCGGCGCCAATCTTTCCGGTGATGCCGATGACGAGACGTTTCATTGATCGCTTTCTTGCAGGTGGAAGACATGCGCCAGTAACCCCGCAGGGTTACGCGGGGGTCACATTTCAAAATCGTTCAGGAATTTATTTCTGTTCGGCGGCGCGCTCGTGCGCGAGTTTCGCCAACGCCAAGAGCAGGCCAGCGATCTTCTCCAGCGAGCGCCAGATAAAGAGGAGCAGAAGCGCGACGACGATGAGTGTGGCGGTCAGCATGATGCTCCTCAGCAGTAGGGTTTCTGGATAAGCCGACGGCGCGCGCCATCCGGCTCGATCTGGTGATACTTGCCGCCGGAATAGTGCGCGCAATCGAGCGCGAACCCGCGGCGGATGATCTCTGCGTTGATCTCGATACCGTGCGAGGTAACGCAGGTGCCGACCACGCGATTGTACGACCAACCAGACCACTTGCAGGTCACGCGGTCGTTGCCGATGATTTCGATGAGCGCGTCTCGCGCCGCCGGCCCGTTCGGCTCGTCCAGCTCCTCGGCGTCAACGCCCTGGAGGCGGACGCTTTGGCCTTGCACGCGGATGGTGTCGCCATCGTGGACGCGTGCGTATCCCGATAGCGTGCCGGATTGCGCGATCGTGAGTGCGCACAACCCCAGCCACTTGCATATGATCGGCGTCATGATTTCTGTCCAATGAGCGCGAGCATCAGCTCGGCGGCCGGTCGGTCTTTGTCGAGCAATTCGAGGAACCCGCGACCCGCTTCCGTGAGGAGGTAACGCTTGCCCTTGCGCGGCCCGGCGCGCCGCATCTCGACAAGCCCGAAAGCGAGTCTGGTCTCGTTTGGATTCCAAGACGGGGATTTGGAGTAAACAGACTTTGGAATGAACGGCAGCCGGGCGCCGCCTTCGTGTTGGCACAGCCGAAGCCACTCAACGAACTTGGTTTCCTTGCCGGCATAGAAGAGCTTCGGGACGCCCTTCATTTCGTAACCTCGTCAGGTAACTTCGGCACGCGGCCCATCCAGGGCTCAGGCTTGATCGCCCGCATCCAGTCGACGAACGACGGGATATGTCCGAAGTCCTCTTGAACGTGCTGCTCGCCAACCCACCGAGTCGGTACTTCGCGGCCGGTGCTGATCTTCACGATCGGTCCAAAGAGCTGCACGCAGAGCATGATGCCCTCGGCGTGATGGCGCAGCGCGCGATGTCGAAAGTCGCAACTGATCGCCTTCGATCCGTCGAACCATTGGTGGATGTGCAGGTAATCTTCCGGCGTTCCACCCCACTTCTTCGCGCTCGACCTCGCGTGGTGATAGGGGTCAGCCATTTTTCTTCCGCTGCCGGCTGCGGACCTTGTTGCCCGTCGAGTAATCCCAATGGGAATGCTTGGAGTCGGTGAACCGCTCGTTCATTTCGAGCAGCACCTGGCCGGTGTCCGCGACGACTTCGACCCGGCCAAAGCCACCATCGTTGTTGTACCAGTCGATCCCCGGCCGGTTGATGATCGCGTAAACGAATTCCTCGATCGCTTCCCGCAGCGGCATTCGGGCTCGGCTGCCGTCGGAAATCAGGCGTTCGAAAAATAACCCGTCAAGGTTACCTTCCGTCAGACCCTCGACCAGGAAGTCGCTGATCTGGCCGCTATCGCCGGCGCCATCGAAGTCGACGACCAGCTTGGTGATGCCATGCTTCTTCATGACGTCGATAAGCAGCTCATCGTTGTCGAAAGTATTTTTCGTTGGCCATGGTGGTGGCTCCAAGGTGTGGGTGGTCAGTCGAGGTGGAAGAACCAGCGAACGTGTTGCTTGAGGGTTTTCCACAGGCGGCGGCGCGCACGCGCGCGGAGATATTTGATGTACCAATCGTTCGGCGCCGGCGTCGTGTCGAACTTGTCGAGGAAGCCGCCCAGCTCTTCCATCATCGCGCGCCAGTAAATTTGCTTGCTGCGGGCGGCGTTCGTTTGCGGAAACCCGACATTGCCGTTCCCCAATCGAACCGGCAGCTCGACGTCCATCCAGATGTCGGCATCGGTCACACCGTGCGCATCCAGCTTCTTCTTGATCGCCTCGACATAGTTCATGGGCTCACCCCTGCGCGCAGCGTCGCGCGTTTGAGTATCGCGTGGGTAACCTTGCGGGGTTACTCGGCGGAATTTTTCAGGCGGTCTAGCTTCTTCTGAAGCGACCGGATAAGCCCGTCGTTCAGATCGAGCGTGCGATCCTGCCTGAACTTGTGGTGTGGATGTTCCGGCACTGGGCCGGCTTCCAGTCGGCGATTTCGGTCGCGCAAATACTTGATGCGTTGTTCGAGCGCCGCGATTTCGACGGCTGTATTTGCCGGCTTTGGTTCGGGCGTTTTTGGTTCGTGAGTGCGCGCCACTTCGATCGGCGCTTCTCGCACCTCGCCACGCTTGCGTTTCAGAAAATCGGGAATCTCCAGCTCGGCGTATTCGTCCTTATTTTCTTCGTCCACGTTTCTTCCAACGCTCCAATAGATCGTAGATCACCGCCTGCGCTTCCACGGCGTCCAAACACACGGACAGATCAGTGCCCTTGTTCGGCCAGCCGAACTTCTCGCTGCTGTCGAAACCGACGATGCAATACTTGGTGCCGTTTTTGCTTCGCCAAACCATCATGTGGTCGGCGCGGCGACCGCCAAACTTGTTGTCGGTCAGTGGTGCCCAATGTGTCCACTCCACGCGACCCGGTGGAAGTTCAGCGTCTCGCCAGTCGAGATGCTCCAGTTTCATCTCACCACCAGACCATCGAATGACCCAATAGCCAGGCGACGTAACCCAGCGAGGTTACCGCGGCGGCGTAGGCAGCGAGTGGAGTGAGCATCAGCGGGGTTCCGTGATTTCGTGGTTCGGTGGTGTTATTTGGTAGGCTTCTTCGATCGGCGCTTCTTCTTGATCTTGCCTTGCGCGCGGAGTTCGCAGAGGGTTTCGAACCTATGATCGCTGACCAGCTCGTTCCACCCCTCGCCGATTTCGAGTTTCTCGATCGCCTTTAGGTGCGGTATCCAGTCTTTCTCCGTGCCGACAAAGAGTTTACATTTCGCCTTGCCGAAAAGCGTTGAGCAGCAGTTGCGCTTCGAGCGGGTCACGATCGTACCATTCTAGCGTTTGGAGTTTGGGCCGCGTGTAGATGACCGTCATAGCGTGCGGCGAGTAATTCGTGCGCATGAACTCAATGCGCGCGCCGTCAGCGCGGTTCACGCAGGCTTTTTCGACAACCAATCTCGGCGTGCCGCCCGGTGGTCGATGGCACGGCAAAAACTTCAAATCGCCAATCGTGAGTGCGCGCCTACTCATCGAGCGGCAGTCCCAACAGCGAGGCCGTCTCGGCGTCGAGCTGCAAGCCAGGTCCGTTGTTCGCTTTCATGTGCTCGGCCATGCGGAACAGTTGCTCGCACTTGAACATGGCGTTGCCGTTATGCAGCGCGAACTTCGGGTCGGAGTTGGCCTTGCGGAGCGCGTCGCGCGCGATCGCGCGCCACGAGCGCGGCTGCGCCATGCGCCGGCGAGCCTCGTCCTTGATCGCTCTCCAGCGACCACGACCTAGGGCTTCGATCTGCGCCTGTGCGGCGCGCATGATTTCGTCAGGCGGCACTATGCGGGTCATTGTTACCTCGCTGGTTACCTGTGAGTTCGATCAGGATGCACTGGGCCTGAAGTGGGTCGAGCCGCCGCCAGGTCTCTGTGACTTTGTTGTTTTTGTATCGGTAGACAAGATCGTAGAACGGTGTCGAGTTGGCTCGCATCCAAATAGAGATGTAGCCGTCGTCCGTGACCACGTGCGCGTATTTCCATAGCGAGCCATCGTCCACCGGCTCTTCCCACGGTATCTCGTCGAGCGTCATAGCTTCGGTCTCCACCGGGGAATGAGTTTCCACAGAACCGCCTGCGCCGTCGGAGCATCGAGGTCATCGAACCTTTTCATGCGGCCGCGACCATCGCGCTTCTGAAAATGTATCGAGTAGGCGCTATCCACGGCGCTCAATAGGATCACCAGGTAAGCGCCATGCGGCGCTTTAACCCGCGTCCATAATCCTTTCTCAAGCGGTAGATCACTAAGCAGCACGCAGCATCTCCTGCGCCAGCGCGTACTCCGCGAGCTTCTCGATCGGACCATGGAATAGGGTGTGGCGCCGACCGGGGTTCAACTCGATCACGATCGACACGCCGTTTATCTCTACGTCGCCGACGTCCATCGCAAAGAGCCGCACGTGGATCGCCTCGCTCCGCGAGGTCGCCGATACCCTCAGTCCCGTCGACGCGTGGCCAACCCGCGAACCTTCGCCGTTGCCGCCTTGCACGGCGCCGTAGTACCTAGCCATCGTTACCTCCGCAGGTAATGTGGTTGAGGATGCACTGGGCGGACGCAGCGTCGATGTTCTTGTGCTTGAAGAACATGTCGCCTTGCCCGTCCCAGTCACGCGAGCAGGTGTGTGAGATCGTGAACAGGTTGTTTTCCTCACGCCGCACAAAGTAAAAAATCCCGTCGCGGCCGAGCAGCATCTTCGTTGTGCCGCCGTCACCGTTGGTGAGGAACGGCAATTCATCGAGGCGCATGGTTACCTCGCGTGGTTACGTTGGCGTGAGTGCGCGCGACACTACGGCGTGGCGTCACTGTGTTCACGGTGCATCTCCGCGTCACGATCAGTGCTCGGCCAGATAGGCGAGCAGCTTCTCGTACTTGCCGTCCATGATGTCGCGCCGCATCTGCGCTTCGATACGCTTGCGCTCTTCGGCGCTGACGGGGCGCGCGACCATCACGGGTTTCTTCTCGGTCGCCACGGGTTGTCTCCATCGTGGTGTGGGTAGGCGTGAAGAAATTTCCTAACGAATGAATTTGAATATGTGTGAAGATGATGGGGTGGCGGCGCTGCTCACTCGCACGCTGGCGGGAACTGCCGCCACCCCACGCTCGCGGCTCTGGCCAACCGTTCAAGGGTCAGCCTGCTGCGAGCTACCGGCGCACTGCTCCCAACTCTTGGGTTCAGGGCATCACGCCCCTAGCTGCGCCGGGATACTTAGGCGTTACCTGTGGGGGTTACGCCGCCTCGGCCTGCTGCTCGCCGGGCTGCTCGGTCGCGGGAGTATTCTCCACCACCGTCAGTCCCAGCGAAGCCGCCTTGGCCAGAACCTCGTCGCGCTCCTTCACGCTCATGAGGGCAGCGAGACGCTGCTTCACGAGCGAGTGAGCCTGCACGAGTTCGTCCGACTGATCCTGCACGCCGGCTTCGCCAGTCACGATCTTCTCGATCGAGTTGACGATGCGCGTGAGTTCGGTTTCCAAGGTCTTGTCCTTGGAGACCTTCTCGCAGGCGGCGCGGATCTGGTCGTCGGTCAGGTCGGTGTCGCACGCAAGCTGCGCCCGCGCGACGGCGACGAGCGCCGGATACGGGGACACAACTTTCACTTCGCTCTTCACCATCTCCTGATAGAGACGGGAAGCGCGCGTGAACACTTCGACCGGATCGCAGGTCGTCATGCCGCCGACCGCGATAAGCTGGCGAAGCTTGGAGACATTCGCCTTCTTGCCCGTGGCGGTGTGATCGTGAACGGCCTTCTTGCTCTCGGCCGTCAGATAGGCGTCGTAGACGCGATGCGCGTCGTCCTTGCCTTCGCTGTCCTTGTCCAGCGTAACGATGCCATCGTTCGCCGCGCGCACGATCTTGTGCGCGAGCGACGGAAGGCTGTCCTTGCCGGACGCGGCGTCACGACCCAGCTCGCGGACCTCGCTCATGAGGTCGTCGAGCCGCTTGTCGTTCTTCTGCGCTTTGGTGACCATTTCAAGTTGCTCCGTGGGTTGCCATCTCGCTACTCAGCGCCGGAGATAGCTGTCGGCGCGTGCGGGGAGAAATCCCCGCGGTGGTTCGCGCGTCGATACACGGCGTGCGAATTACGTGGTCTTGGTTGCCTATGGGTAACTTCACAGGTTACCCGACGCTCTCGCGCTGAGGCGCGGCGAAAAGAAAAAGCCCATCGCACCACGACACCAACAAATCGCGCGAGCGATCTGGCTGCTAAGGGTCGGACGGTACGATGGGCTAGTCAGCGCGACGCGGGAGGACGATCGCGCAGGGGGATGGTTTGGTGGTTGCGTGGTGTAATAGACCGGACACCAAGTTCAACCGGCGGTGTGGTGAGGCGGGTTCGTGCGCGCGTGAGTGCGCGCCGCGTCACCGGCGGCGATCTTTATATGTGTGAATAATCGCCGGTTCAGATAAGTTACAGCAAATTTGTTTTCGCTGCCGCGCCAATGGCTTGCGGCTTATTCTCCATATTCTCCATATTCGCAGGAGATACAGGCGAATTATTTCGAGCTTCAATTCCAAAATGTAACCTAGCGAAAGTTACATTTTGGAATTGAGGGGTCGCGCGGGGGGTGTGTATCTAAAACCTATAGTAAATATAGAGAATATAGAGAATAAGAAAGAATGTCGCTGCGGCACTAAGCTAACTTTAATTGCTATACTTTCAAGCAACCGAGTTCGGTTGTGGTAAATATAGCAATTAAGTTTTAGTTGTAGTCAGCGCGCCTTGATGAGTTCGTCGCGCGGCTCGGCCCAGCAAACCACCGGACCATTAGACCACCGACGCGCGCCATTGCCGTAAGTCTTAGCGCGATATGGTTTCACGCCGGCGCAAGGCACGCGCACGACCAGCGCATCATCGTATGATGCAATGGTCTTGTGGTGCGGATTGAACACGGCGCGATAGAGTTCGCGGTCGAAAGCCTCGTGGCATCGCTCGCTGAATTGCTTGCGCGCCTTCTCGATCTTCGCCCGCATGGATGGGTTCGCCATGGGGTAACCTCGTGGGTAACAAAACGATCAGACCATGAAATGAACAAATGCGCCCACGACCGCAATCGCAAGCCGTGGGCGCAATGAGATGGTTTCCCGGTATCCAGTCTCTTGTTGACTGGGGTCTAGCCCTTCCACTGACGCGGTGTTCGCACGGCTCTGGGTGAGCGTGCTACTGGGCGCGCACCAAGTTCACTTGGTTTCGTGGTCGCATGGTGTTAGGCAGTTTAAGACCTTGAGAGTTGCGGATAACGTGGCCAATAGTCCAGCATCTCCGCCACACCCTTCGGGACCATACCGACGACATGACGGCGCAGGGTTCACTCGGCTCCGCGCTCGCGGAATTTCCTCTGGCACCATCGGGCTTTTTCATAAGTCAGGGCACCCGAAGCCCCCGCGCGTCTGCACGCGCCGCGATATGACCTAGCTATCTCGCCCGTTGGCAATCTCGCCCGCACCGCGTAGCTCCACTGGTGAGCAGGAGCGCCGCCGACAGCCTTTTATACTGTCGCACCTTTCGGTGGCATGGTTCCGGTTCGGGTAGGGCGCTTGATTGCCCTACAGCCTAGGTGCGGGGGCCGGGTACCCGGCGGGGTAACTGGACAGCGGGGGCCGCCGGGGGGGCCGCGCTTTTTTGGGGACTCCGGAAATATCCAGGACCCAAAATCGACGTTGTTACTTTCGAGCAACTTCCCTACATTCGCATTCATGAAAACCTTCACCACCTGGATCGAAGGCGTTCCGCTGATCGAAGTCGACGCGGAGAACCTGCCGCCGATCGCCGCCTATCGCGATGCTTTCGACGTTCCGGAGCCGGTGCGGGCACAGATCCGCGCCGCGCGCGACGCCGGCGTGCCGCCGTCGGAGCTCTCGAGAATCTTCAATATGCCGATTGCGTGGGTTGCAATTTTCCTGGGCGAGCCCAACTAGCAACCCCAAGAGCCTTGACTCCGAACTAGCAGCGAGCCCCGGCGCACATCGCCGGGGTTTCGTTTTGTGACACAGCCGATACCCCCACCTGCGATACGGCACCTCGAGAAAACTTTTCAGAGGGCTGTTCATGTCTGCGTTGAATGCAAGTTTGGAAGCCGCGCGCATCTACGCGCAGTTGGCGAACGGTGATTTTTCCGAGGCCCAGCTCACTGCGTTGAGCGAGCTCAAGGTCGATATCGCCAAGCTTCTCTACCTTGCCAACGGCGGCGAGCTGCGGGTTGCGCACGTCCAGCGGATGTTCGTGTCCGCATTCGGCGTGCTGATCCGGCCGGCGAATACGACCGCCTATTCGGCCAACGACAGCATTTCGAACAACAGCACCGCCGGGAACGTGATCCCGATTTACACGAATCCAGCGGACGTGAATGATCAGCCGATTGAGATCAAAGAGCTGTTGCTCGAGACAAACGACACGGGCGTCGGAACGGCCAACATGCGCGCGTTCCTTTTCAATGCCGATCCGACCGCCAACGGCGGCGTGATCAACGGCGACAACGGCGCCTACTCCAACAAACGCAACGGCTTCATCGGCTCGATGCAGGGGCAGTTCCGCGTGTTCAGCGATGGTGGGAAGGCCAAGCTGACGCCGGACGAAGGCCAGAGCATCATCACGCTCCCCGTGGCCGGCAGCAATCTGATCTATTACCAGTTGCAAACGCTCACCGGCTTCACGCCGTCGGCGAACAGCACGCTCTTCAACGCGACGCTCCGCGGATATATCGGCCGCGCCTAATCGCGGTCTCGCTGCCGACTAAACCACCAAACCATCTGACCATCTCGCCGCGCGCAAGAACGCGACGGGATGGTTTCGTGGTGTGATGGGCCAGACGGTTCCGCGCGGCAGTGAACGAAAAAATTCACACCCGGTCGAACCGAATTGAGACTCATGTGTAACCCCGGCGGCCGATACCGCCGGCATGATGATCTCCGAAATCAAGAAGACCCTCCACGCCGCGCTCTTCGCGTTGGCATTCGGTCTCACCGGAATGGGCGTCACTCACGCGGTGACCCCCGATCTTTCCCAGTGTGAGGCGAGCGTCACCGAGATCGACGACCTGATCAAGACGAGCCCGATGGGCAACGTTGTTCGCGTCGATCGACTGAAAGGCCCGGAGGTGAAGGCATACTTCCTGAATTGGGGTGAAGACGTCGAATGGGATGTCGCCATCTCATTCGTTTTGAAAGACGGCCGCGTTCTAACCCTCGCTGGCAACGGTGAGTGTTTTACTTGGCACGGCATCACCGACGTCGAGAAACACGATCGGGCGATGCGCAAAGCGAAAATCGAAGCGTGAGCTACCAGTACGGCGACCTCAAAGACGAATACGCTGAGCTCCTCAAGACGGCCCGGGTGACCCGGGCCACCGAGATTGAACGCACCGCGGACCGGCTGATCAAACTGATCCCCCGGTATCGTGACGTCGAAGCGGCGACCGGTGTCCCCGCTGTATGGCTCGCGGCAATCAACGAGCGCGAGAGCTCTTCGAACTTCCGAACCTATTTGGGCAACGGCGACCCACTCAATCGGGTCTCCGTTCATGTCCCCGCGGGACGCGGGCCGTTCTCCTCCTGGGAGGCCGGCGCAAAGGACGCGCTTCATCTGGATCGCATGGACACGGTCAAGGACATGCCTGAGGGCTGGTCTTGGACGCGTGGATGCTTCCAGGGCGAGGCGTGGAACGGGTTCGGACCCCGGATGCACGGGATCCACACCGGATACCTGTGGGCCGGGATGACCCCGTACGTGCGCGGCAAGTACGTTGCCGACGGCGTATGGGATCGCAATCACGTCGACGAGCAGCTCGGGATCATTCCCATGATGCGCGCGCTCGTCGAGCGCGATGCTTCGCTCGATCTGGCCGGCGACCCGTGGTCCACGGATCCGCTGACCAACTACGTGCCGCCGCCGGCGCCCAAGAGCCAGGACGATCTCGACGACGTCGCCACGCTTCAGCGCGATCTCAACAAGATCATGGGAACGGATCTGCGGGTGGACGGCTCTTACGGCCGGCTGACCCGCGGCGTGGTCATGGACTTCCAGAAAAAGTTCGGACTTCAATGGATCGACGGCATCGTCGGTAACGAGACCAAGTCGGCCATTCAGCAGCAGTTGGGTGGCCACTGATGCACGGCAACATCGGCAGCAAACACGATCACACTTACGAGACGTCGAGCTGGCGCTACTGGTTCGACTTCTGTCTCTTTCCCGCGGTGTTCTGCCTGACCGTGGCGGTTTACGACCGCTCGTTCGGTTTCAACCTCGGGATGCTGTTTGGGTTCGTGTTCGGCACCTTCGCCGAGTACTGGGCGCACCGAACGCTGCTGCACGTTTTCTTTTGGCATGGGACGCACGAGCGGCATCACCAGCATCCGAAAGAGTACGTGGTGTTTCCGCTCTGGAGGCTGCCGGCGTTCTTCGCGACGGTGTTCCTCGTGAGCCATGCGATCGGCGCCGAGGGGTTCTTCGCCGGATTCACGCTCTGGTACTGCTGGTTTCTTCTCCTGCACCACATGCTCCACCACCTCGATCTTAACGAGCATACGTGGCTGCATCGCTACGCCATTTGGCACAACCGCCACCACAAACTCACCCACTACAACTACGGCATCACGACCCCGTTCTGGGACCGGATGTTCGGCACCTATCTGTGAGGCTTCCATGAAAAAGCATATCGCCGCGCTCGCGCTGTCGACTTCCATTCTGCTCGCCGCCTCTGCGGCTGAAGCGAAGAAGGTCGTCGTGATCCGCGGCATCTTCGGGAACATCGTGTCCCCGATGACCGAAATCGTCACCGGTCTCCAAAAGCGAGGTCACCAGGTCACCGTCCGCGAATGGTGGATGGGCGTCCCGGAGCCCGGGTTTGATGTCGCAGTCGTGCACTCCGCCGGCGATGTCCCGGGACTTATGTCGCGGGCCAAGCAGGTAATCACCATAGATCCGACGTTCATCAACCCGGGATGTCAGCCCGGTTCGAAGTGCACGAACTACTACGCGCCGATCGACAAGATGCCGTTCCTGGTCTGCTGCGGCGGATACGCGGTGGCCGGCGCGACCAACAAGAAAGTCCCAGGCACGCCGAGCTTCTTCCTCTTCGCGCCCGGGCATATCGCCATGCCGGCCAACCAAGCGCCGGCCGTCATCAACACCGTCAACGGCGGCTGATCAGCCACCCAGTAGGAGAGAAATCGAGATGAATAAGCGCATTGCCACGGTTGTACTTGTCGCTGCCCTGGGCCTTCCCCTCGGCTCGTGCATGACGACCGCCGAGATCAAGCAGGGCTTTCAGACGGCGTGGAACAACGCGGTCGCCGTGTGGGACGAGATCAACGCCGACATTCAGATCGCGCTGAACAACGTCCCCGCGCTCTGCAACGACGCGTTCGACGCGCATTCCGGCTTCCGGACCGCGGTTGCGAACTTGAACGCCGTCGGCGTCAAGATTCCGGCCGACGTGCTCAACAACGAGCAGGCCGCGGTCGCGGCGTTGGCCGTACCCTGCAACAACCCGCCGACCTCGCTTGCTCAGGCCATTGCCGAGTTCAAGCCGGCGCTGCTCGCCTTTAAGAAGGCGTACGCCGCCGCACAGGCTTCGCTGGTCAACAACTGATCCGTACGAGGGACACGCTCGACCAACTGAAGGAGTGAGTGAAGTGCTTAACCAAGACTACGTGGTGATGGTCATCCGGACCATCTTCCAGATGGGTGGCGTCGTCGTCGCATTGCGGCCCGACCTGATCACCCCGGCGGAGTTCTCCCAGCTCGGCGACACGCTCGTCGCCGTTGTCGGCGGAGCCTTCTCGGCCGCAGCCACGCTCCACATGCTGTGGACGCGGTTCAACACGAAAGTGATCGTGGCGAAGTGAACATCACCACAATCACCTGGATCCTGCGACTCGCGTCGCCGTTCATCGGTGGGTCGATCTTCGGCCTGCCGGTGGCGGCGATCGTGTCGTTCCTCACGGCGAACTCCACCGAGATCACGATGGCGGCGACCGTCATTCAGAACGTGGCGAAGAAACTCGCCGCGGCGAAAGGGATCTCGATCCAGTCGGCGCTCGCCGAGGCGGCGCAGATGGTCGCCAAGGTGCACCCGATGGTGCCTGGAAGCATCGAGGAGAAGATCTGGATGGAGCGGCAGTCTCTGCCGGTGAACGGCGGATGAACGTTACCCAGGAGGTAACCCGCTCGGTCCTAGGCATCATTGCCGAGGAGGAACTCGCCGCGGCCATTCGTGTGACCGTGCAAACGCTGGCGACGTGGCGTAGCGAGGGCAGAGGCCCCAAATACGCAAAGCTTGGACGTTCAGTTTTTTACAGGGTGTCAGATCTCCATGAGTGGATCGCCGACTGTATGGAGGGAGTGGAAGACCAGTCCGGAGATCGGACGCATGAAGTTCCAGGATCACATTCGAAGCCAGCCGCCCGCGCGGCGGGTTGAGATCGTCCACCAGATTATTCAGCACGGACGCGACCGCGGCGGAAAAACCGTCGGCGAGTGCATCAAAGAGCTCAACGCTGACGAGTTTCATGCGCTAGAGGCGATCGTGATCGGGAAGTCGTATACCTACGACGCAACCACCGATCGGGTGTTCAGCCGGGCTGAGGCGGGGGATTTTCCAGAAAAAGTTCTCGAGTGGCTACTGCGGAACCCTCTACCGGAGGGCCACCCGCTTACGTCCACGCAGCCGAGTTGACTTTCGTGCGGGGCGTTTTGACGCCGCGCTTGAGATGTCTGGCGACGAGCTCCGTCATGCCGCCGTGGGCGACCAAGCAGACATATTGAAACGCATCAATCACATGCGAGAACTCGTTCTTCTCGGGCAAGGGACGACGGATCCCAGCCCGCGTTTTGGCGTAGCGATAGCCACCCTGTAGCGCTTTGATCAGGATCGGGCAGCGCTTCCCGTCGATCTGCACCGCGCCTCCGCCGTCGAACTGGCGCATGAGCCATGCGTCAATAGCGCGCACCCGCGGGTCGATATCGTTGGTCGGCGCCGGAAACGCAGAGAAGCCCATGCGCTTCAGCACGTCGAACGTGGTCTCTTCATAGATCGAGCTTTTGGACTTGCCCGCCGGATCGCCGATGATCGCGACCGGCCGCCCGAGATATCGCTCTTGTAGTAGCGCCGGGCGCAGGGCGCGCGCGATGTGCTGCTCGAGACCGATGTCTTCGGCGATCACTTCCTCGAGCACGAGCAGCCGGCCCTTGTGGTCGACCTGGCAGATGATGCTGCACGGGTCGCGGCCGAAGTCCTGACCCACCATCAGCGGGTGCGACGAGACCGGCTGGAGCTCGTCGACGACGTGGAATTTCGGGTTGAAGCTCTTCGCGTAAACGGCGCTGCCGCTCGGGTCGTTGCCGTATTGGGCATCGACATATCGCCGGATCCAGTCTTCATTCTGATTGCGCGCCAGCCGCTCGTAATATTTGCGCCCCTCGGCGAGCCGGCGAGTGTCGGTCTCGGGCATGGCCAGCGTGATCTTGGACTGGTTAAGCCATTGAAGATTCTCGGCTTCCGGCGTCAGGCCGCCAGGCTGGATGAAGATCTGCCAGTCCGGCGGCGTGTCCACGTCCATGAATTTGTGCCAGTCGCCGCCTTCGGTGGGCATGTTCGTGTCGGCGATGATCCCCTTCCAGGTGGCGCCGCCCATCATTGCGCTCGGATAGCGGCCGCAGCGGCCGGCGATGTCGGGCACCACGCCGCAGTCCATTTCGATCGCTTCCGACATCCATGCGCCGGTGAGCTGCATCGAGAGCAGGCGCGCGCGGTCTTCCGGGTCCTCGAGGGGGATGAGGATCCATTCCGATTTCACGTCGCCGATTTCAACGTAGATCGTGTTCTCGCTGACCTTGTATTCGGCGATGCCCTCAAGCCACGAGGTGATGTCCTTCAGGACGGTGTCTTTGAGCTGCTTCAGCGTCTGCCGGAGGATGGCAAAGCGCGTGTAGCGGAAGCCGTCGGCCGCCGGCGACTGCTCGCAGGCGCGCCGGAAGAGCTCGAACAGGCAGGCCGTGGTCTTGCCGGATCCGACCGGGCCGGCGATCAGCCGCCCAAACGACTCCGATTTCATGAACCGGGCGCAGGTCGGCGGCGCGGTATAAAGAATATTCTTCACACTTGCACCGCCCCCGCGAGCGCGCGCAGGAGCGCAGTGCGCTCGGCGGCGCCCCAGGTCAGGACGTGTTCGGTAATTTCTGAATGGGTGAATGTAGTGAGGACGCCGATCTTGCGGCGGTTCCGGAGCTGATCTGAGAACGTCGACCAGCGGCAGTTAGCTTTGGAGTAACCCTTGTTGACGTTCTTGCGGTCGAGAGAATGCCCCTCTGGGGGATTCCCCATGTCCTTGAAGAAGTTGATGAAGCCTTTTTTCGGCTCGAGCCACCGCTTGCAGACTGTGATCCCGCGGCCGCCGTAGTTCCTGAAGTCCTTGCTTTTGGCGCTGGTGCATCTCTCCCGCATTCCCCGCCAGGAATTCTTGCATCGTTCGCTTGCCCCCAGAGCTCGTTCCCGAGCGTTAGGAAGGACCTTCACGTTTTACGGGTTCTGCTTCGATGAGTTTGGGCTGCGTCTCTTTCTCGAATTTGAGCTGAGAGTCGGCGCCCAGGTTGATGGTTACGGTGAATTTTTCGCCACTGGCGACGCCGGCGCCGATGCCGGTGATCCCCATTTCCGCGATGCGGCTGATGAGTTTCCCGAGCTCGACCTTGGCGTTGAGGTTCTCTTTTTGGTCGTGCAAGCGAGCGTTCGCTTCCGGCAGCCATTCCTCGATCAGCGCGCCGGCCTTCATCTTGGTGCGCTCGTGCGTGTTGGACGCAGTTTCCCAGGCGAGAATCTCGGCCTCGAGGATCTGCGCGAAGCGCGGGTGCGACTTGATGCGATCCCAGTCTTCAGGGCTGACGCGATGCGTCTCGAGGATCTTCTCGAGGGGGAGGATGTTCTTTGCGACCTCTCGAGCGAGCTTGACGAGCATCGCTTCGGTGGGTTCGGCGGCCGTGGTCTGTAACGCTACTGCAACCAAAGCATGTAACTTTCGAGACACCATACATAGAGTTGTGTCGGCGGCCGCTATACTATATGTCGTCGGCTATGACAAATTTGTTCGTAGCGTTTGTGGTCAGTGGCAGAGACGCTTCCTAAACGAGGGCTTCTCCGCGTCGTTCCGCCGGCGCAACTCGAGAGCCAAATTCAAGAGCAGAACAAGCAGCAGGCCGAGGCCGATCAATCGCCTGCGCCTACGGTCGGCAACCTCGCCGCGTTCGTCCGCACGCAGTTCGATCTCTTCCGCCAGCATCGCAACGATGCGCGTTCAGGATGGTCAGAGCGTTTGCTTCGCGCGCTCCGCGCGTTCAACGGCCAGTACGATCCCGACAAGCTCGCGCAGATCCAAAAATTCACCGGCTCGCAAATCTACGCGCGCCTGATCGCCATGAAGTGCCGCGGCGCGAGCTCGCTACTCCGCGACGTCTACCTTTCCCCCGAACGTTGCTGGGGAATTGATCCTCCGACGGACCCCGAGGTCCCGGATCAGATCGTCTCCAGCATCGGTCAGCTAGTGCAGTCCGAGCTTTCGACCCTGTCGCAAGCCGGGCAGCCGGCCGACGTGAATACCATCCGCGATCGCGTGCAGCAGCTTATGCTTGCCGCGCGCGACGCCGCGAAGAAGCGCGCATCCAAGCAGGCCAAGGTCGCCGAGGAAAAGATCGACGAGCTGCTGATTTCCGGCGGCTTTTACAAAGCGCTCGCCGAGTTTCTCGTCGACCTGCCGGTCTTTCCGTTTGCGTGCATCAAAGGCCCAACCGTCCGAATCGTGCCGTCTGTCTCTTGGCAGAACGGGACGCCGACGATCGACCAGAAGCCGCGACTGTTCTGGCAGCGGGTTTCTCCGTTCGATCTCTGGTGGACGCCAGGCGCCGCCGACATCGAGGATGCCGCCGTCATCGAGCGCACGCGTGTGACGCGCGCGGACCTCAACGATCTCCTCGATCTCCCCGGGTACAACACCGACGAGATTCGCGCCGTGCTCGACGAGTACGGCCGCGGCGGCCTTGCCGACAACTGGGACAACACCGACGCCGAGCGCGCGGTGCAGGAAAACCGCGAGAACCCGCAGCTCAACCGCTCGGGGATGATTTCGTGCCTCGAGTACAACGGAAACATCCAGGGGCAGCTTCTTATCGAGTACGGGATGGATCCGAGCATCATCCAGGACCCGCTCCGCGACTACATGGTCCAGCTCTGGATCATCGGCACGCACGTCATCAAGGTGCAGCTCACGCCGTCGCCGCGCCGCCGCCACCCGTACTTCATCACCTCCTTCGAGAAGGTCCCCGGCACGCCGGTCGGAAACGGCCTCACCGATATCCTGAACGATCTTCAGGAGGCGGCGAATGCGACGCTGCGCTCGCTCGTGAACAATATGTCGCTCGCTTCGGGGCCGCAGGTGGTTGTGAACGACGACCGCCTCGCTGCCGGCGAAGATGGCGAAGAGCTGTTTCCGTGGAAGCGTTGGCATGTCGAGGACGATCCGCTCGGCAACAATACGCAGGTGCCGATCAGCTTCTTCCAGCCCGTTTCGAACGCGCAGGAGCTGCTCGCCGTCTACCAGAAACTTAACGACATGGCCGACGATATTTCGGCCATTCCGCGGTATCTCTCCGGCCAGTCGCCGGGAGGCGCCGGCCGGACGGCTTCGGGCCTCGCGATGCTTATGGGCAACGCGTCGAAAATCCTTCAGACCGTCGCCGCGAATATCGACCGCGATGTTTTTGATCCGCTGCTGACGACGCTCTTCGATCTCATCATGCTCACCGACACGTCGGGGATTCTTACCGGCGAAGAGAACGTGCGCGTCATGGGCGTGAACGTCGCGATCCAGCGCGAGACCGAGCGTTCCCGCCAGATCGAGTTCCTTCAGATCACGGCCAACCCGATGGACGCCCAGATTATGGGACCGCAGGGTCGCGCCGTCGTTCTCCGTTCCGTCGCGCAGAAGATCGGCCTCGACGGCGAGAACATCATTCCGAATCCAGACGACATGCCGAAAGGTGGCGCCCCCGCGGCGTCGCCGCCCGGCGGCGCGCCCGGCTCGCCCGCGGCGCCCAACATGGCTTCTGCCGGCGCTGCCGCGCAGGGAAACCAGCACGGACCATCGTCCACCGGGGATATGGGTCCGCGCACAAATACCGTCGCCGGCGGCGCCGGGTAATTAGGAGAGAGTGAGATGGCAAAGACCAAAGAAATTTCCCAGAAGTCGCCGACGATGGCGAAAGGCGGGAAGGGCAAGATGTTCGGCCAGCAGCACGCAGGCCCGCAGAAGCCCGGCGTTACGGCGCATGAGACCAGCGGCGACGGCGGCAAGTTCGCCAAGGGCGGCTCGGGCAAGATGTTCGGCAAGCAGACTGCCGGTCCGCAGAAGCCCGGCACTTCCGGCCATAGCGTCGGCGGCGGCGATCCGAAGTTTGCGCAAGGTGGGTCGACGAAAATGTTCGGCTTCACCGGCTCTTCGCCGGCGAAACCCTGCTGAGGACCAATGGCCGGCATCAAGCTAACCAGCAAGATCTCAACCAAGGTCCCCATGCCGAAAGGCAAGGGCACGAGCTCTCGCGGGTTTCTGAAGCTGAGGCCGCCGAAACAGCCCAGCCTGACGAAGCGCATCTACACGAAAGCGGTCGCCAAGCAGGATCCTTCCGAATTCGGTAACTCCGGGTTCGGAGACACTGGGCTAACCGGCGAAAGCTAATGAAGGCAGAGCGGAAGAACCTAATTCTTGCTTCTGCCGAGCTCGCGCGCGCTGCGCCCGAGAGCTGGAATAAATTTCTGGTCGCCTTCGTCGAGCACGTTGACGACCTGAAAAACCAATGCGTGGACGCACCTCCTGACGCTGTTCACGTCGCCCAGGGAATGGCGAAGGAAGGAAACGAGCTCGCCAGGCTCTTTGGGGATGCGGTGAAGTCCGCCGACCGCATCGGAGATAGGCGGTAACTAGAGGAGAGTGAGTAAGACATGGCTTTGTTCCCTTCAACCGTTCTGAGTGACGAGGAAGCGATCGCTTTCCTCGGCACGGCCCTTCAGAACAACGGCAAAACGACTCTCGTTTCGAAGACCGCGGCCAGCATTTCTGCTGTGTTCGCGGACATATTCCGGACGATTATCGCGCTGTCGACGCAGTCGACCTGCACGTTCACGCTGCCGACCCCGGCACAGATCGTTGCTGGTCTTTCCAACCCGGTTGCTGGATCGAGCTTCGAGTTCGTCATCCAGAACAACAACTCGGGCACGGCCACGGTGGCCGGGAATGGTTGCACCATTCAAGGCACCGCGACCATTCCCACGACCAAGACGCAGATCTTCCGCGCCGTCGTTACGAACGCCAACGTGGGTTCGGAAGCGGTGACCGTGGTCGCGCTGCTCAACGCCGCGCAGTAAGCGCAACACGAAGAGTACGGGGCCGGCACCCACGCCGGCCCCGTTTTTCCCCACCCGGTGGCCACCAACACCCTTTCGGCCCGTGCCGCAGAAGCCGCACGCGCCACCGGAGAAGTAGATGCCCAAGCTTGCCGCTAAGGACGACCCGAACGTAAAACTTCCGGCCGCCGCCCGTAGAGCTTCCCAAAACGCAGATCGCCTGCACGCGGAAGCGTACAAACCCCAAGACCCCAATCCAGATCCTGCCACTGCCGCGCCCGCCCCCGCAGCGGGCGAGCAGACCACCGAGGTTACCTCCAAGGTAACCGGTCAGCCGGAAAACGATCCTCCGGCGAATCCTCCAGCCGCGCCCGCGGCTGCCAACCCCAAGACGGCTTCCGCCGCCGGCGAAGACGACGACTTCAAACACAAATACCAGTCCCTGAAGGGGCGCTTCGATCAGCAAGCGAAAGCGTTGCGGGAGGCTGGCGATACCATCAGCACTCTGCGCGTGCAGCTCGCCGAGGCGGCGACTGCGCCACCAACGCGTATGCCTGCCGAGCAGTCGTTCAAAAAGCTCCTCACGCCCGATCAAGAGAAAGAGTTCGGCGAGGAATTTTTGGACGTCGTTGGCAAGAAGGCGCAGGAAGTTGTCGTGCCGGAGTTGTCGGTTATTCGCCGGGAACTCAGCGAGCTCGCCAATCGAGTTTCCAATACCGGCCAGCGGATCACGCAGGAGGCGCGCCGCCAGCTCGAGTCCACGCTAACGGAACACGTGCCAGACTGGCGCCAAATCAATGTTGATCCGAATTTTTTGGATTGGCTTGCGTTGCCCGATACTTACTCGGGTGATATCCGTCTCTCGTTGTTGAAATCGGCCTACGAGGCAAACGACGCCAGTCGTGTGGTCGCTTTCTTCAAAGGCTTCCTCGCTGAAGAGGCTGCCCTGGTCCCCGCACCAGCATTGCCGGACAATCCGCCGGCGGATCCATCCGCCCAGCCGAAAGTCCCGCTTAATTCACTCGCGGCGCCAGGCAGAGCTAAGACAGCGGCATCCAATCCCCCCGCTGAGAAGCCCGTATTCACCCGTGCCCAGATCGCTCAGTTTTACGCTGACGTGACCGCGAACAAGTATCGCGGCCGCGAAAAAGAGAAGGACTCCCTGGAAAGGGAAATCTTCGCAGCGCAACGAGATGGGCGCATCCGATAACGCTTCTCTTTGAGGGCCTACAGTAATGACCTTCCCTGTCGCATCCGGCGTAACGACCCCTCCGATTTATCCGGCGGGTTCGGCTGGAAACGGCATGTCCGGCGCCGGGTTTATCCCGGAAATTTGGTCGGGCAAGCTGATCGAAAAATTCTACGCGTCCACCGTTCTGACCGCGATCTCGAATACCGACTACGAAGGCGAGATCAAAAATCAGGGCGACAAGGTGCGTATCCGCACCAAGCCGACCGTCACTATCAAGGACTACAAGGCTGACGGCGCGCTCGAGCTCGAGCGTCCGGTTGGTAGCGAAGTCGACTTGCTCATCGACAAGGGCAAGTACTTCAACACCATCCTCGACGACGTGATGGACGTCCAATCGGATCTGAACCAGCTCAGCATGTGGTCTGACGACGCTGCCGAGCAGATGAAGATCACGATCGACAAGGACGTTCTCCTCGGCATCCTGAACCAGGCGAATGCCGCGAACCAGGGTCTGACCGCCGGCGCAATCTCCGGCAACATCAACCTTGGTGTCACCGGCACCCCGCTCGCCGCCGTTTCGGTGGCGGCTTCGAGCAAGGTCGACATCCTGTCGATCCTGCTTCGTCTCGGCCAGGCGCTCGATGAAAAGAACATCCCGGAGACGGGCCGCTGGGTGATCCTGCCGGCCTGGGCCGCGGTCCTCGTGAAGAATTCGGAACTCCGTCAGGCCTACCTGTCTGGCGACAGCGTTTCGATCCTTCGCAACGGCCGCCTGGGTATGGTCGACCGCTTCACGCTGTACATCAGCAACCTGTTGCCGAGCGGCACCGCTGCCGGCCTGGCTTCTGGTGAGTGGCCCATTTACGCGGGCCACGCGCACGGTCTGACCTTCGCTTCGCAGGTTTCGAAAGTCGAAACTCTCCGCTCGGAGATGACCTTCGGCACCGTCCTGCGCGGCCTCCAGGTCTACGGCTACAAGGTGCTCGACGGCACGGCGCTCGCGCAGGCCATCGTCACCCCCGGCTAACCAATGAAGTGAGGGGGTACGGATCTTCCGTACCCCCGTTAGCCTCCGAGGAGAGCGATGGCGCTCGACACCGTTGCTGATTACGTTTCGTACGCTCGAGTGCTTTTGCAAGACCAGGTTGTTCCGTACCGCTACCCCGACAACGATCTGGTTCAGGCGCTGAATATCGCCGTGTTCGAGTCCCGCCGCCTGCGGCCGGACCTCTACATCGGCGGCGCAGCGCTCCCGTCATTCTCCGCCCCGGACACGACCGCGGTCGCTATCGACCCGCAGTACCGCATGGCCTTCGTCTATTTCATGTGCGGCCATGCGCAACTACGGGACGAAGAAAATACACAGGACGCTCGCGCGAGCGAGTTCCTGAACAAGTTCTCGGCCCAGATGGTTTCGATCGCGTAAAATGAGCACCAACCCATACGTGACCCGCATCCTAGATAACCTTCGGGTCCGCCTGCCGGGCGCGCTGGACACCGCGCTGAAGCTCGAACTCTTCAACGTCCTCAACGAATTTCTCAAGAAATCCAACGCGTGGCAGGAAGACATCCTTGTCGACGTAAAGCCCGGCGTCACCGATTACCCGATCGAGCCCGCTGACGGCGTCATCAACCGCGTGATGCAGGTCGTCAATAGCGCCGGGATCAACGTGCGCGCCACGTTCGCGGTACCTCCGGACCTGATCTTGGAGGTCGCGCCCGTTCAGAACGACACGCTAACGGTCACCGTTTCCCTCACGGTTGCCGATACGGATCGCGACGAGTTCCCGGTCTTCCCGGATTGGATGTTCAGCAATTACTACGACGACTTCATCGACGGCGCGCTCGGCCGCATGATGTCGCAGCCGGCGAAACCGTATTCGAACGAGCGCCTTTCTATCTACCACTTGCGCCGGTTTCACAACGCCGTGGCTCGAGCGAAGGCCGAGATCCAGCACGGAAACCTCTACTCGGCGCAGTCTTGGCGCTACCCGGCGTTCGCGTCCGGGCGGCAGCGGTGAGGTGATAGATGGCCTCGCCCGCTGCATTCCAGGGATCTTACTTCTCCGCTGAGTTCACGATTACGGACGGCACCAATCCGATCGACATCACCGGATGGACGTTCGACGCGCAGTTTCGCGCGCGCGTTACCGACGATCAGATTCTGCTCGAACTTACGACCGCCAATACGGGCTTCCAGATGATCGACGCCCCCAACGGTCGCTTCCGTATTCAGATGACGGAAGAGCAAACCGAAAACCTTCCCGAGGGGAAGTTGGTGTTCGACATCATGCGGACCGACCTCTCTCCGGGACCCCGCTGGCTGTGCAGTGGAAAGCTGAAAGTGAAGAAGCCGGTGACGCGCGATGACTGACGCCATTACCATTGACGCCCAAGCCGACGGCATCGTCATTGACCTACAGCTCGTGGGAATGAATGACGCTGCCGCAGCGGCCTCGTCCGCCGCTGCCGCAGCGGCGTCCGCGGCGTCTGCTGCATCCCACGATACGAGTTCTGCTGCTCACGATTCGAGCGCGGCCGCTCACGACAGCTCGGCGGCCTCTTCCGCCACGGCCGCGGCCGCGTCCGCCGCATCCGCCGCATCCCACGACTCGAGCGCCGCATCCCACGACTCGAGCGCCGCATCTCACGACACCGCTGCCGCTGCGTCGGCTACCGCCGCCGCTGCCTCAGCCTCGAGCGCAGCTACGCACGATACGAATGCCGCCGCGAGCGACTCGAACGCAAATACCGTCTACACGAATTTCGATAAACGGTTTCTCGGCGCGAAAGCTTCCAACCCGACGCTCGACAACCAGGGCGCCGCGCTCCAGACGGGCGCGCTCTATTTCAACACTACGTCGGGTGACATGCGCGTGTGGAACGGCTCCGCCTGGCAAGTTTCGTACAACCCCTCCGCCGGCGCCGTCGACAGCTTTAACGGTCGAACCGGCGCGGTCACTCCACAATCTGGCGACTACTCGTCTGGCCAAATCACCGGCCTCGGAAACGCGGCAACGAAGAACGTCGGCACGACCGCCGGTACCGTCGCGGCCGGCGACGACTCGCGCATCGCCGGTGCCGCGCAAACGGCGAACAACCTTTCGGATCTTGCATCGTATCTGACGGCGCTGACGAACATACACGCCGAAGGTGGTACAGGGCACGGCGACTCAAACTACACTATCCTGCCGACCGACAAATTTGTCTACACGAACGCTAACTTTACGGCGAACCGCACGTGGACGCTCCCCGCGGCGAACGCGGTCAATCCAGGCCGCTTTCTGCTCGTTGCCGACGCCAAGGGAATGCTTACGAGCTCCCACACGCTTATTGTACAACGAGCGGGCTCCGATACGGTCAACGGCGGCACGTCGATTACGATTCGAGATCCGCTCGCTTTCATAATCTTGGTTTCGGATGGTGTGTCGAACTGGTTCGCGTTCATGTTTCAGGGCGCCGCGCAATTCCGCCAGTCCGACGTTCTTCAGAGCGCGCTTAATCTTTCCGATCTCGCGAGCGCATCGACGGCGCGTACGAACCTCGGCCTCGGCGACGCCGCCGTCAAGAATACAGGTACGACCGCCGGCACGCTCGCCGCCGGCGATGACTCGCGTATTACTGGCGCCGCTCAAAAGGCGAACAATCTTTCCGATCTCGCAAGCGCGGCAACGGCGCGTACGAACCTTAAGGTTGATGGGCGGACGGCGATCGGTGACGCGAACAATACGTTCTCGTCGACCGATGGTCCGACCTATGCGACGAGCGCGACTTTAACCGCTGCGCGCACCTGGACGCTACCGGCCGCGAACACGCTCAATGCCGGCGAGCGGCGCTTCATTGTCGATGAAGCTGGCGGAGTATCGGCCTCGAATACGCTTACTGTCCAACGTGCCGGCTCCGACACAATCGAAGGTGGCACGTCGCTCGTACTCGCGACGAAATATGCAGCCGTAATTCTGGAGAGCGACGGCACATCGAAATGGACGAAAATCGCGGTCGCGACCTTCGATCAGGTGTCGCACCGTCTCGGCGACGAAACGTCGATCGCCTCGGCCGCCACGACCGACATTGGCGCATCGCCGACGACGCGCGTGCAAGTGACCGGCACGACGACGATCACGAGCCTGGGAACGGTCGCGAACAAGCTTCGCATCGTGCGCTTTGCGGGTGTGCTCACGCTCACGTACAACGCCTCGACGCTCATCTTGCCGGGCGGCGGCAACATCGCGACGAAGGCGGACGACGTTGCGTTTTTCGTTTCGGACGCGAGCGGAAATTGGCGCTGCATCTATTATGCGAAGGCGGAGTTCCCGTATCGCGCGGCGCCGACGGCGGACTTTCTAGCGAACGTTGCGGCGGAATATCTGATTACGGATCAGATTTGGAACGCCGCTGGCATCGTAAACCTCACCGACGCGGCGACGATCGCCGTTGATATGTCGACGTTCATCAATGCGAGCGTCACCCTCGGCGGTAACCGCACGCTCGGCAATCCGTCGAATACGAAGGGCGGTCAAAGCGGCGCCATCCAGATTATCCAGGACGGCACCGGCTCGCGCACGCTCGCCTATTCGTCGAATTGGAAATTCAACAGCGCCGCCGCTCCGACCCTCTCGACGACTGCGGGCGCCCGCGATGTGCTTTTCTATTTGGTCGTTTCGTCGACGCATATCCAAGCGTGGCTGCAAAAGGATATGCGATAAATGGCTCTCGACCTTCCACCGAAGCTTTGGACGCCTCCCGCGATCGGAGTTCTGCGCGCGGCGGAGCCGTGGGAAAAACAGGCGTACGCGAAGCTCGCGAAAGAGGGCGTTCCACGCGAAGTACGCCGTGCGGTTGTTGCCGAACTCCGCCGACTGCAAGGTCTTCGCCAGTCGATCATCAAGCCGGCGATCGACGATCTCTCGAGGTACGTTGAACGCAAAGGCGTCGTTATCCCCGGCATCGGTCTTCTGCCGCCGGCCGGCGGCCTACCGAGGGCGGCCACATTCATCACGAACAGTTCATCGAATACGAATGCGAACAACCAAACCTTCAGCGGCATAAATATCGGACCGGTCAACCCCGATCGGTACGTCGTCGTCGTTTTCTATTGCGGCTTTGGCCCAGCGGTAACATTCAGCAGCGCAACGCTCGATTATGGGTCTGGCGCAACCGCTATGACCAACATCAAGGCGCAATCGAACAATGACTCCATGTGCGTCATTTTGCTGGTCGCCGCATTTAGCGGCAACACGACCGGCACGGTTGTTCTCAATGTGTCGTCGTCGCAAGCAAATTGGCGCATAGGCATCTACAACCTTAACGGCCTCTCGTCGGCGACGCCGGTAGCGACTGCCGGGTCGAATGCGTCGAACCCGACCTCCGGTGCGTTGACGACCACGCCGGGCGGTTGCGCTATCGCGTGCGCTGGCGCGCGTAGCACGAACACAAGCTCCTGGTCGGGTGCAACACAAGATTTCGACGGTTCGACGACCGTTGGGTTTTCGGGTGCTCACACCAACAACATCGGCGGCTCCTCGGTGACGATCACCGATACGATCGGTGGCACCGAGCCGTGCGGTGCTTTCGCATCCTGGTTTTAAGAGGAAAGCAAATGCTCGCGTTCAAGGATCAGAATGGTGCCTGGAAAGCATGGAACGGCGAACCGATCGACGAAATTCGTTATCCACCTAATATCGGAGAGCTCTGGACCGACGATGAATTGGCCGCCGTTGGGCTTTGGCGCGTATCGACCGCTACGCCTCCCGATGGCTATGTCGGCGCCGGCAATCAGCGCATCGAAGATCGCTCCGGCACACCAACGCTCGTCGAGGATTGGATCATCGCGCCGCGCCGCCTTGTGCAGAAGACGGTCATCGTTGACCGGCTTCAGACCGCGGGAAAACTGAACGCAGCGCGCGCCGCGCTCGATGCCGCGGATCTATACACGCGCGAACGGTGGAACGCCCGCGACGCAATCTACGCTGACGATCCTACGGCGCTGGCCCTACTCCAGGCAGTCGGTGCTGACCCGAACGTCATTATGGCCCCCTGAGACGACCGTGAAACCTTCGAAAGTTAAGTGACCTATCCATGACACTGACAGTCAAACACAAGTTCCAATCCGCAAAAGGCGACGACGTCGACTCGACACTTATTCGGCCGTCAAATTGGAACGACACGCACGACATCCAGATGGCTTCAGATTCAGTGATCGGGCGCGACTCGTCGGGCGCAGGCGCGGCGCAGGAAATCTCTTTTACCGCGCTCGCGCGCACGCTGGCCGCGATCAACGACCCGACGGCCTTTATCGCCGCGCTGGGTATCGGTGGATTTTCTACGGGCGACGTGAAACTTACGTTGAAGACGACGGCTGATCCAGGCTGGATTATCATGAACGACGGCACCATCGGTGATGCCTCGTCTTCTTCCACCACTCGCGCAAATGCCGACTGCCAAGCGTTGTTCACCCTGCTCTGGAACAACATCTCCGACACTTATGCCCCCGTCGTCGGCGGTCGCGGAGGAAGCGCGGCGGCTGACTGGGCCGCCCATAAGTCGATCACGCTCACGAAAGTTCTTGGTCGTGCGCTCGCAGTGGCTGGCTCTGGCTCAGGACTATCCGCCAGGTCTCTTGGTCAGAACCTGGGCGAAGAAGCGCATACGCTCGTAACGGGAGAAATCCCCGCGCACCAACACACCGGCAACACGCAGTCCGCTGGCGACCACACCCATAACCTGGCGCTGCCCGGCAACTCCAACCTCGGCAATAACTTGGCGACGGTTCCTTCGGCCAACGTCAATACGCAGACGACGAATATCTCCAACGGCGCGCAGACCGCAGGCGCCCACACGCACAGCTTTACGACTGACAACGCCGGTGGCGGTGGATCGCATAACAACATGCAGCCGACCAGCTTCCTCAACGCAATGATCAAACTATGATTTTCGATTGGACCGTCACGCTTGGAAACGTCTTGACGATTTTGGGGTTCTTGGTGACCGGGCTCGTGGCTATTCTGGCCATGAAGCAAAATATCGCCATCCTCGCTATCCGGATGAGCACCGTGGAGAAGACGCTCAGCGAAATTTCTCATGCGGTTTTGGATCTGGCCCGCCAGGGGGAACGCTTGACGTCGGTTGAGAGGCGGCTCGAGGACAACAGCCGTATTCGTTCCGAGCAGCTCGACGCCATGAACAAGCGCATCGACGACATTTCGCGGCGCCTAGGTCCTGTCCAGCTTTAAGGGAACCGATGCCGGCACCGAACCCGAACCGGTTTCCCAAACACGAATCTTCCTTCGACACGCTGGCCACGGCGCTGAAGAAGAGCTTGAAGCGCCCGTTTATCGGCGTGACGCAGGGAGGATCCAGTCGCAAGGACAGGGGCGCCAAGCCCGCTGCCACGACTGCGAAGTTCAACCCCCGAACCCAGATGCCACTAAGGAGTAAGTAAATTGGCTGATACCGAACAGAAAGACACCAAGCCAGAAAACGACAAACTCGAGAAGGCGCCGCCGGCACCGAAGAAGCCCGCCCTTTCGCCGCAGACGCTCGCAGAAATGAAGGCCGGTAAGGAAGCGCTGAAGGCGCGCAACGGCGGCGTGGAGTAACGAGTGGTCGCCAAACTCATTGACAGGTTTGGCGGAATGGTGCCCGCGGTCGACGACCGGCTTATCCCCGACGCGGCCGCGGCGCTCTCTCGTAACACGTGGCTCTACTCGGGAAAGCTCATGGGCATTCCGACCCCGAAGCTGCTTCACACCTGTGTTCTCTCCAACTGCGGCCGGGTGTTTCGTCTTCCGAAGAGCTACACCGACCCCAAGCATTTTGCCGATTCCGATTGGCTTGAGTTTTCCGACGTCAACACTGACGTCCTTCGTTCGCCCGTCGTCGGCGATACATTCGACCGATACTATTGGGCCTCGTCTTCCAGCTCGCCCAAGTACAATACGCGCGCCCGCATCACCGCCGGCAGCCCCGAATTCCTTCTCGGAATTCCCGCACCGTCGACGCCGCCCGGCGTTTCCGCCTCGGGCGGCTCGTCTTCGGTTACCGATTCCCGCGCCTACGTCACGACGTGGGTCAGCGCCTACGGCGAGGAAGGCCAGCCTAGCCCGCCGACCAACCTCACCGGCAAGATCGACGACACCTGGCACATCACCCTGCCGACGCCCGACGCCGGAGATCTAGGGACGAACCGAAACCTTACTAAGGTCCGGATCTACCGCACGGTGACTGCCTCGACGGGCCAGGCGACGTTTTTCTTCGTTGCGGAACTTCCGATCGCGACGGCGTCATACGATGATACCCTTAGTGACACTGTAGTTTCGGAAGCGAGCGAACTCGAGAGTACGAACTGGAGCCCTCCGCCCAGCGATCTGCAAGGAATTACCGCCATGCCGAACGGCATGTTCGTCGGTTTCCGCGGCAACGAGCTTTGGTTCTGTGAACCCTACCGCCCACATGCGTGGCCGGCCCTCTACACGATCACGACCGAATACCCGATCATCGGGCTGGGCGTTACCGGCCAGACGCTGATCGCCTGCACGCAGGGCTTCCCTACCGCGTTCAGCGGCGTCAATCCGGCCTCGGTCACCGAATCGAAGATCCAGAGCTTTGAGCCATGTGAATCGCGTGGCTCGATCCTCTCTTCGGTGGAGGGCGTATATTACGCTTCGCCGAATGGATTGATCCTCTGCACAGCATACGGCGCAATCAACGTGACGCGCACGATGCTGACCAAGGACAAGTGGCAGTCCCTTGCGACCCTTACGACGCTGCGTTCCGCCCGACTCGGGCAGGCATATTTGGGTTTTGGCAGCCCCCGCGTTGGCGTGTTTCAGAGCAATGCGTTTCAGTCCAACGCTGTCCCCTCGCAGGATTTCGGCGACTCCCGGAGCGGTGTCCTGATCGACCCCACCGATGCGCGCGTCGCGTTCAACGTGCTGACGTCAGACGATCCGACGTTCAACATCTTCAACGACACGTGGTCCGGCGAAATCTTCATCATCCGGAACAACGAGGTTCAGTGGTTGGACTTCGCCGATGACGCTCAACCGCGGGAGCCGTTCTTGTGGCGATCGAAGATTTTCCAGACCACACAGAAGAAGAGTTTCGAGGCGCTGAAGATTTATTTCGAGGTCCCCGATGGGACTGCGCCACAAAACCCGGTGCGCGACACCGATCCCGTGCAGACGCTCGCCGATGACCAATACGGGATTGTGCGTGTGTACGCCGACAACAACCTGAAACTTACGCGAGAGATCCGCACGAGCGGGGAGCTCATGCGCCTACCGTCCGGTTTCAAAGCCGATTTCTGGCAGTTCGAGATCGAGGCGCGCGTCAACATTTTCTCGTTCCAGGTAGCGACGAGCTCGAAGGAACTGGCGAATGTCTAAGACGTATCCCGCCATTCCAAACCCTACGCCCGACCCCGAAAGCCTGCGTTCATCTGTCGCCGCCATCAAGGAGACGGTGGAGATCCTCACCACATCTCGCGCCGGCGAAGCGTCGAAGGTCGCAACGCAGCAGGACGTCATTGATCTCTCAGGAGAGATCGACGCGCTGGCCGACGCCAACGATCTCGGAAGCTTCATCGAATCGCCGGCGAACAAGGACTATGTCCTTCGGGAAAAGTTCTCGTTCCCATTCACGATTTTGGAGACGACAGTACGGACCCGCGTCGGCACCTGCACCGTCACTTTCAAGATCGACGGCAACGCGATCGGCGGAGCCGCGCATTCTGCGTCGACGATCCAGAACTCGATCCAACGCACTGCGGGTAACACGGGTGTCGTCGGTTCGCGCCTGACCGCGACGGTCTCCGCAGTTGCGGGCGGCTGCGCCGACCTAGCCATTGCCGTGAAGTATTCGCGGCCGGTGTCCTGATGATCTCGTTCAACAACGCCGAGCACGCTGCCCAGATCGCCGCCGCCGCGCGCGTGCCCATCGGGCCGGCCGATGTATCCATCTCGTATTCGGTTGATGGCGTTCTTCGCGGCGGCGTGATCTACCACAATTTCACCGGCGCGAGCATCGAGATGCACCAGGCTGCGTTCAGCAAGCATTGGATCACGCGCGACATGCTTTGGGTATGCTTTCACTATCCGTTTGCGAAGCTGGGCGTGAAGAAGGTTTTCGGTTTGACACCTTCCAGCAACCCAAAAGTGATTGAATTGAACAAGAAGTTGGGCTTTACGATTGAGACCGTGGTCGGTGAAGTTTTTCCCGACGGCGATCTGGTTGTCATGTCGATGAAGCGCGACGACTGTCGGTGGCTCAAAATCGAACCGCGTGCGTTCGAGTGGAGTGTGAAATCGAGTAATGGGAAAAAGCAGTCCTCCGCCGCCGCCTGACTATACGCCGATCGCTCAAGCCTCCGAAGCGTCTGCTGACAAAGCGTACCAACTGGGCGAAGACCAGCTCGCCTGGGCCAAGCAGCAATATGCCGAGAACAAGGACGTTACCGATCAGGTCGTCGGTTCATTCCTACAAACTCAGGATCTCAACGACCAATCGGCGCAGGCAGACCGAGCGCGATACCAGACCGAGTTTCAGCCGCTCGAAGACCAGCTCGTTCAGGATGCGCAAAGCTATGCGACGCCGCAGCGCAAGGATCTCGAACGCGGGCGAGCGCAAGCGGCCGTCTCGCAGAGCTTCGATACGCAGCGACAGAATTCGCAGCGCGATCTAGAAGCCTTCGGCATCAACCCCGGTGCGACGCGCTTCGGCGCCCTCGACATCGCAACGCGAGCCCAGCAAGCCGCGGCCACGGCCGCTGCTGGCAATCAGTCGGATCAGATGGTCGATGCTACCGGCCGCGCCATCCGCTCGGAAGCGATCAACGTCGGCCGCGGATATCCAGGCCAGATCGCCGGCCAGTACGGCACCGCGCTCACCGGAGGCACGTCGGCCGTCAATGCCGGTCTCGCTACAACCGCCAGCGGCGCCCAGACCATGGGCACGTCGCCGCAATACATGGCGCTAGGAAACAATGCGCTCGGCGTTTGGGGTAACACGCTCAACATGGGCTACCAAAACCAGCTCTCTGCGTTCAACGCGCAGCAGCAGGCTTCTTCCGGCTTCGGTTCGGCGCTCGGCCTCGCCGCCGGCCTCATGTTCGCGAAGGAAGGCGGTGCGGTTCCCGACCCGAAGCGGCCGTTCAGCGATCACCACTTCTACGTCATCCCGCGCGTCAACAAGCAGGGCAAGCAGCTCTCGCACGAAGAAGCGATGACCCATTTCTTCCATACCGGCGAGCATCACGGTGTGTTCAATTCGCCGGAAGAGGCGCAACAGCATTTCGCCGGCGGCGGTGTTCCACTCGACCAGACCCAAGGCGGCGGCGTCCCCGCCGGCGCTTCGCCGTCCGGAGGCCAGGCGATTGACGACGTTGCCGCCCGCCTCACTGCCGGCGAGTTCGTCGTGCCGAAAGACGTCGCCCGGTGGAAGGGTGAAGAGTTCTTCCAGAAACTGATTTCGCAGTCGCGCAACGCCAAACAGAAGGCGGTGGCGAGACCGACATTCGGTCCGGCAATCCCGATGGGCGGAGCTCCACAACCGCGTCCGGGAGCGGCTCCCGCTCCCCAGCAAGCGCCGCGCGCGGCGTTACCCGTGAGGTAACCGATGTCCTTCGCGAAAGAGATTAAGGATTTCATCTCGGCCATGCAGGCCGGACAGAAGATTATCGGCGCTCGCGACGACCGCGAATACAAGCGCGCCCGCGCGCGATATTTCAACGCTCGCGCCGGCGCGCTCGAGGGTGGCGGCGGTGGCAACTCGGAACTCTCGAAATATCGTCAGCTCCGCAATAAGTTCTTGCAGGGGAAGATCGACCAGCAAAACGGCAAGAAGGGGCAACAGCCTCCGAGCACCGACAATGTGAACCCCGATCTCGTCGGCGGTGCGTCTCAGAAAGCCAAGAATTCCATCGGACCGCAGAGCGCGATCCCGACGATTGATCCGACCGGACAGCAGCAGGCTGGAGGCGATCAGCCCGATCTACCGGATGAGGCAAAGCCGGTCGAGTACGCGGTTGGAGACCAGAACGATTCCGGCACCGATACGCTATCCCAGCAGAGCGCCATTCCTGATAGCGACGCCAACAACATCGAGGTGGCCGAACAGAACAACGACCTCGAGGACGATGGCGGCGACGTCGAGTATGCCGCCACGGGCGGTGACATCGAGCCCGACGACGATCAGACCCAACAGGTTGCCCTGCCGACCGGCGGAGAGGACGATAGCGATACCGACGAGCCTGAGCTGCCGAAGGGCGCGATCCCCGCGGCCGATAGCGGCCAACAGGCGCCACCCGACGATACGAAAGCTGGCGACCAGCCGGATATTCCCGATGACGCGCAGCCCGCTCGCGCGCGCGGCTTCAGCATCCAGGCTGCCCACGATGCGACCAAGGATGGCCTGTTGTATGGCCTGAACGATCAGCAGGAAGCGGTCCCCACGCGCAGCCGCAGCCGCTCTCGCGCCGCCGAATCGCAGTTGAACGCCGTCTCTCCGAAGGAGCTGGAGGCGATCAAGAACAATATCGACCCCGACAAGAAGATGAGCGAGGGACAACGCAACATGGCCGCGCTCGGCGGCGTGTGGCAGTACTACATGGAGAAGGGGGACCCGCAGAAGGCACAGAAGGTCTCCGCCGAGATCCTCCAGTACTATAAGGTGTCCGCGCAGCGATATGCCGCATACGGCGCCGTTGCCGCGCAGAACGGCGACCTCGATCAGGCGGCAAAGGCCGCCATGATGGCCTACGCGAATATCCCGGACGGCCGAGACCTGAAGGTCGTAGTCGACGGCGACAAGTTCGCTTACCAGTACACCGACGAAAACGGAAAGCTGATCAAGAAGGGTGTCGCGACGCCCGAAGAGATGGCCGCTCAAGCGATGGGCGTCGCGCGCGATGGCTTCGAGAAATTCATTCTCGACGCTGCGGGAAATCGCGCCGGCACTTCCAACAAGAAGGGTCAGGATAGCGGAAACGTGAATTACACGGACCGCGGCCGCATCGACACGCAGGTGAGTAATGCGTTCGACGATGCGGTGAACAACCTCGCGCCGGAAGGCGGCACGCCGCCCAAGATCCCCGGCCGCGACAAGACCGCGATCAAGAACTCGGCGTTCCAGATCATGGCCGATCCGCGGAACAAGAATATGAACGCGAGCCAGGCCGTTGACGCGTCGATGCGCTTGATGCTGCCGAATCCGAAAAGCCCGGACCAGCCCGACTTCCAGGTGAAGCCCGGCCAAGACGGCGCCCTCGTGCAGTTCAAAGACGGCGCGCGCGTCTTCGTGCCGAAGGATCAGTTCGACCAGATCATGACGATGCGCAACTCGCGCATCAAAGCGCTTCAGCCGAAAACCGATAAGCCGACGGCGGCCATCCCGACGAACAAGGGTCCGGAGGCGCCGAACGACGACAACAGCGATTCGTACATGGGCGGCCTCATCAAAGTTCGAAAAGACAGTCCGGCCGCCCGGTACATCCAAAGCAAGAAGCAGCAGTGGGATGCCCAAGGCCAGGAAGATCAGTTTGCCGATGCGAAGCGGCGCGGAGCTCTGGAAGAGATTGGTCCCTAAGAAAGGTGAGTAATGGCCGAGGGTGATCCTTGGTGGAGCGGTCTATACAACGACAGTTCCGAAGCGCCTGCCCCAGACAATAGCAGCCCGACGTGGGGAGATTACGGTAAAGCCTTAAAGTCCGGAGCCGAGGAGCTCGGAGCGTCGATTGGCGCCGGTATTCAGGAATACGCCAGCGACGAAACGCCAGAGGGCCGCCTCGTAAAGGAGATGGGCGGCGTTATCCGCCGCAATCTCGGTGACCAGGCAGAAGACACTTCGCAGTCCATGACGCCGGTGGCGCGCCAGCGCCTGGAGGCGTCGATCACCAGCCCCGAATTCTGGAACCATCCGCTCAGCTCGACGGCGCTCAAAGCGACAAAAATGTCGCCGGCTGCCGCCGCGATGATCGTTCCCGGCGGCCTGATCGCCGACGCCACTGCCGCGACGATCGCCACCGCCGGCGTTGGTGGCGCCCTGAACGTCGCGCAGCTTGTCGACAATGTCTACAAGATGGTCGACCAGCTTCCGGACGATCAGCTCCGCGCCAAGAGCGATTATTACAACACCCTCCGCGACTCGAACGTCAGCGAAGAGGACGCGCGACAGCAACTCAAGAGCCGTCTCGTCACCGACGCCAAGCCGGCGCTCAACTTCGCTGTTGGCTCAGTCGCCGCAGCCCTTGGACCCTCTGCCGCCATCGTGCGCGGCGCCAAGGGCGCTACCGCCGTAATCGGCGCCGGCGAACGCGGAGCCCTGGGCCGGGCTGCCATCGGCGCGGGAGAAGCTGGTGCCGGCATGGGCACCCAAACCGGAGTCGAGGAAGCGAGCCGCCAACAGGCCGCAATCCAAGAGGGCCTCCAGCAGAATTTCGATACCGACAAACTCGTCGAAGCGGTGCTCGAGCCCACGTATCTGGGCGCCATCACGGGTGGCGCTGCCGGCGCCGTGATCAAGGGCAAAGGGGTAAAGACCGAACCCAAGCCGAAGGTTGAGACTGAAACCGAGACCACGAGCCCCGCCGCCGAGGATCGCGGCGTTACCGACGAGAAGGTCGGAACGTCACAGGTGCAGAAGGGGACCGGCACAGGAAATCAGCCGCCGCCCCCCGACGCCAAGCGCCCTGACGTTCGTTATCCGAAGCCCAGCGCCAGCGACGAAGAGAAGATCCGCTCGGCGACACTCGAGGACGTGCTCGCGCGCACGCGCCAGAACAAGGGCGCCGAGGTCGTGGATGTCGTGGGTCCGACGTCGGAGCAGGAGCTCGCGCTCGGTAAGACCGAACGTCTCGCGAACCAAGACGTAAATCCCGACGTAAACCCAGACCTTGTTGAGCGCCGCGACGACGTGCAGCCTCCCGCCGGTCCTCCGGAGCAGCCGGACGTTACCCAGGAGGTAACCGCCGCGCCCCGCCCCGCCGCGCCGCCCGCTCCCGAAGTCAGGCCCGAAGACGTCGCACCGCCCAAGGATGTGGAGACGCCGCAGGCTCCCCGCGTCCTGCCGGCCCTGGATCAGGACACCGCGCAGAATGTGCGCGCGACCAACCAGAGGATCGCCGCCAATGTCAAAGAGGCGCAACCGAAAGAGCCCAAAGGCAAGAACCGGTCGAAGACTGATCAGGAGGCGCGCGCCAAGTCAGCCGCGGCGGCCGAGGCGCTATTCGTCCGGAGCGTGCCCGACGAGCACGTCATGCCCACGACGCCAGCGCAGCGTGGCGAGCTGCGCGATCGCCTGAAGGCGATCTCCGACGAGGCCGATAAGCTCGGGATCCAGGTGCCGACAAAGGTCGGATACGCCAATACGCCCGACCACATCGTGTGGCTGCGCGAGGTCAAGAATCTCGCCAAGCGCATGGACCAGAAGAGCTTCGTCGGGAAGCGCGCCGCCGAGCATATCGGTACGTTCCTCGCCCGCGAGAAGGCTGCAAAAGCTGGCGACTTCAGCGTGATGCGTAATGAGCGCAAGGCTGAGGGCGACCTCGCCATGCGCCGCGACCAGGGCGAAGTGGAGAATGCAGCGCCCTCGGCCGGCCTCGTCGCCGAGTCGCCTGAAGACGCGATCATCCGGCGCGAAGAGGAAGAGGGTCGGGTTGCGCCCGAAGCGCCCCGTCCGGCCCCGAAGCCTCGCGCCCCCGAGACCCCCGAGAAAGCGTCGGCGCGCACCAAGATCGAGGAGATCAAGAAGAAAGCTCGCGCCCAGGCCGAGGCGAAAGAGGCGGAAGAGAAAGACCGCCCGTGGCGCCGGATCCAGCTCACTGAGGAGCAGAAGAAGGCCGCCATCGAGTCGCTCGAGAAGAACATGAAGCGCCCCCCGCGTCCCGAGCCGATTGCGGACGCGATGCGCGAGGTAGAGACGAACCCGACACCTGCGCAGAAGGAGGCCGGCAACTACGCTAAGGGCCACATCAACGTGCAGGGTCTCAAGATCTCGATCGAGAACCCGCGCGGCTCTGTGCGCCGCGGCGGCGCGCCCGGGAAAGAATGGGAGACGAAAGTCCCCGATCACTACGGTTATGTGAAGCGCACCGAGGGAGCGGACGGCGATCAGGTTGATGTGTATGTCGGCCGCCACCCGGACAGCGATCGCGTTTACGTTGTGGATCAGATGGATCACCGAACCGGCCGCTTTGACGAGCACAAGGCAATGCTCGGCTATCGGACGCAAGAAGAAGCCGAGAGCGCCTACAAGCGTGGATTCTCCGACGGTAAAGGCGCCGCGCGCATGGGCGCCGTGACGGAGATGTCCGTCGGCGACTTCAAGAACTGGCTTCGGGAAGGCGACACGAAAAACCCTGTCTCCGAGTCGGCGCCGCGCGCTTCAACCGCGGAAGACGTCGGACGATTGCTCGACGAGGAAGCCGAGCGGAAGCAGCCTCCCCAGCCGATCCGTACGACTACCACCGGTGAAATCCTAAAAAATCTGGACCTGAAGCATCTGGCTGACGTGCCGGGTGCGATCCAGCCGTTTATCGCTCGCCGCCTGCGAAATCTGGTGGGGGACAACGAAGTCCAGGTCATCTCTAAAGACGATATGTCCAAGTGGCGCGGACCGAAGGATCTGGGCCTCTACACGTACGACCCCGAAACTCGGAAGACGATCGTTTACGTTCGCGAAGACCAATTCGCCAACAAGCGCCAGCTTGCGCACACGATGATCCACGAGGCGACCCACGCCGCTACCGTGCATTCGCTCGAGATGCACCCACAACAAAAAGAACTCGTTCGCCAGATGATGGGCGAGGTCGGGGAATTTTTGCATCACCCCGTCGACGCCAAACGTACACTTGCTCGGGACAAGTTCAGCTACGCGATGACGAGCGAGAGGGAGTTCATCGCCGAAGCGTTTTCCAATCCGGACTTCCAACGCTTCCTTTCTCTCATCCCTACCTCGCGCGAGCTCTCCGAGAAGTTGTCGCTGGATCATCGGCGTTCCAGCTCCATGTGGGACGCGGTCGTCGACTATGTTCGCCGGATCGTAGAGCGCGTCACCGGAAAGATTCCGGGCGATGTGCACAACATGATGTCAGCGATCATGCGCCACGGCGAAACGCTGATGAACATCGAAAAAAATCGCCAGATCCGAAATGGTGATATCCCTATAGCCTATGCCGATCGCATCGAGGCACCGCTTACGATCCGCGATGCGATCGAAGGCGGCGCTGAGGCGGTGAAGCGAGTGGCCTCGGATCCGGTCGAGTCGATCAAGCAATTCGCTGATCGTCCGGACGCGTGGCGTCTCTTGAAGACGCTCGGCCACAAGCTGCTTACCAACGACCAGTTCCGCCAGCGCGTCGAGCCGGTCTTGCCGCACGCCAGAACGGTTTTCGACCTTGTCGAGAAGCAAGGCGTCTACGCGAACAAGCTGAAGCAGGAAGGCAACCGCCTGATTGCGGACCTGATGGGGCTCGAGAAGAAGCTCCCCGGTGCGTTCGACAAGTGGTCTGACCTCGTGAATCGCCAGACGGCTTTCGGCGTCGATGCGTCGTCGCCTCTTGGCATCAGCCGGAACGAATATCTCGCGCTGTCGAAGACGAACCAGCAGCGCATGGCATCCGGCAAATACAGCCCCGAGGACGCGCCGATGGCGCATTGGGAGGCGCAAGCCGCGCATCCCGGCCTCGCCAAAGAATTCAACGACCTGGCGACCCAGCATCCGGAATTCCGCGAAGCCCAAGAGCGCCTGTTCCGTTTCTTCGAAGAAGCGCAGGCCGACATGACGCGCGGCCACATCGACCAGTACCTGCGCGCTGCCGGCGTCGACGAGTCCACGCGCGTCACCGAATCGAAGCGTCTTCTGAATGCGAACCCGACCAAAGAGCTCATCGAGGAGCTCGAGAACAAGTATGGCGACGTGGTCGCGAAACAGATCCTCGATGCCAAGAAGCTCTCGGGAAAGGAGGGTGTCTACGCGCCCCTCGTGCGCCATGGCGACTACGTCGTCAGCGGCAAGTATAAGGTGGCGGAGCCCACGAACGCGGTGAATAAGGTCGACGAGAATACGTGGGAGTTCCGCACTCGCAAGGAAGCCTACAACTTCGCGCAGAAGACCGGCCTCCACTACAACGTCGACACGGTCTATTACGACCCGAATACCGGCGAGCGCACCACGAAGATGGGCGGCCTGTCTCAGACGGGAAGCGCCGAGCAGCGGTACGAAGTCAACGTGCAGCGCAAGCACGTCGAATTCAGCGAAAGCCTGAAGGATGCACAGGCGCGCCAGAAAGAACTCCACGAGTCGGGCGTGCTCGAGCGCGAACCCTACGTCGAGGAGAAGCAGGACTACATCGGCCGCGATGCCGAGATCGGCGCCGGCGCGCTCCACACGATCATGAAGAAGCTCGAGCAGACGGATGAGTACCGTCGGGCCACGAACGTCCAGAAACAGGAGATGCGGAAGGCGCTGGAGGAGGCGGCTCTGGTTACCCAGGCAGGTAACCGTGTCCAATCCCGCCGGCTGCCGCGGCGCCGGGTGGAGGGGGCTTCCGACGACCTCACCCGCAACATGGCCATATATAATGACAGCCAGTCGAACTACCGAGCCAAGGTCGAGTTTCGCCCCAAGGTCGAGGAAGCGATCCGCGACATGCAGAAGTATGTAGAGGACAACCGCTACTCGAAAGAGGGTGCGCTCGATCCGAATGCGCTTTCCCGCTCTGAAGCCGCAAACGAGGTGATTGCCCGCGCGCGAGCGCTGGATCCGAACGAGTATTCGGGCACCTATACCGACTGGACACGCCGGCTATCGACCTGGTCGTATATCGACCGCATGGCGCGCCCGTCGCACTTGCTGCTGCACCAGACGCACCTTCCCATGATTACGGCGCCGTTCATCTCCGGTCGCCACGGGCTCGCGGCGACGTATGGAGTGATGCTGCGGACCTGGAAGACCGCCGTGCGGTTCTACCAGGCGGGCGGCAACGACTTCGTGAAGTCGATCGCCGACGGCCTCCACGAGGGGACCGACTACGACAAGCTCGTCAAGGAGAGCTTCAAGGGCGAGAAGGACAGCGGCCGCCTGAACAAGATGTTCGACACGCTCGCCGAGATCGGCCTGATCCATCCGCAGGCCGGCCTCGAGGTGCACAAGTATGCGCCGTCGCGACAGCTCAAGGGCGCGGTCGGCGTCATGGATAAGACGATCGCGAAGCTCGACACGGTCTTCCGCCATGCCACGAACGCCACGGAAGCGATCAACCGCTACGTCGGCGCGGCGATGGCGTATCGCCTCGAGTACGCGAAGCTTCGCAAGACGATGAGCGAGCAGAAGGCGCACGACGGCGCGGTCGAGTATGCCCGCCAGACGCTCGCCAACACGCAGGGCTTCTACAGCTCGACCAACGCGGCGCCGCTGTTCAAGAACAAGTGGCTGCGTCCATTCCTTCAGTTCCGCCAGTTCCCGCAGATGATGTACCACCTGCTGATCAGCACGGCGGAGAAGGCATTCTCCGGCGACGACGTCCGGACGCGCGTGCAGGCGGCGGCGTCTCTTGCGACGGTGCTCGGCACGCACACGTTCATGACCGGTCTGCTCGGCGGTCTTCCGCTCGAGGTGGGCAAGATCGCGGGTCTCGTCGGCAAGGGCCTCGGCATCACGCAGAACGACTGGAACGACTTCGAGCGCTGGCAATACGAGCAGGCGGTGAAGAACCTCGGCAAAGAAGGCGCCGAGTACATCATGCACGGTGCCGGCCGGCTGCTGGGGGTCGACGTCCATCACCGTCTCGGCCTCAACTCGCTCTTCACGTTCGGTATGCCCGAGAAGCTCACGGGCGAGAACGTTTGGGCGTTCCTCGCCAAGACCGCGGCCGGCGCTCCGGGCGGCCTCGTCGAGGACGCGATCAAGGGCTTCCAAAAGATGATGCAGGGGAATATCGCCGACGGCGCGGCGCAGGCGTTCCCGCTTCAGGTGGTGCGCGACGTCAAGCGCGCGCTCGAGGGCGGGAAGCAGAGCGGATACGAATACAAGTCGCCGGGCGAGGTGGCTGCGCGGTTCCTCGGATTCACGCCTTCGGGCGAAGCAGAATATTACGAGCGCAAGAGCGAGGCTTACAACCTCAAACAGAAATACACCGACGAGAAGAACGCGCTGACGAAGCGCTGGTCGGATGCGAAGCCCGACGAGAAGGCGCAAGTCTGGGCCGCGGTGCAGAAGTGGAACGCGGACAAGCCCAAGGACGCGCAGCTCACCATGGCTGATCTTCAGAAGAGCGCGCATCGGCGCGAGAAGAATAAAGAGAGCTCGAACCGGATCTACGACATCAATCTCGATAAGCGCACCAAGTTCATCCAGGACCGTGCCGAAGCGATCTATCGCTAATGGAACAGCACGCGGCGTTCTGGCTGATTTTTGGCGCGGTTATTCTTGCGGTGTTCTGTATCGAGTTCAAAGACCCGAAGGCGCCGCAGGATGACTGGAAGGAGAGACGCCTCAAGCGCGTCAAAGTGAAAGACAAGGAATGAAAGAGCAGTTCGCGTACCTATGGAATATCGTCGAGCACTGGCCGTACGGCGTTCGAGTCATGTGGGCCTACCTACTCGCAACGATCCTGGTCGCGACGCTGCTTGATATTTTCCGCCCCGGCTTCCTCATGCCGGACGACGACCCCAAAGACGACCACGGACTCGGCGGACAGTATCCGCCTTGGAATAAGGAGAAGGACAGATGAGCAAGTACAAGAAGGTCGCCCCCGGCGCACACCCCGGTTTCAAGGCCGTGCAGGGGCAGATCGCGCACAAGGAGGGTATCTCGATGGCGAACGCCGGCGCGATCCTCGCCGCGCGCACGCGCAAGGCGGGCGCCGCCGCGCGCCGCCGGAACCCCCGCCTCAACCGCGTGAAGTGATGGACTACGGCGACAAGCTGATGGCGGTGATGAAGACGATCCGGACGAAGCTCGATGCGTCGGGCTACGGGTCGTTCGTCAGCGACAAGCAGGTCGAAGATCTCGCCGTGGAAATCTTAGCGTCGATCGGTATCCGGGAATGAGTAATTACGGAAAACGAGACCCGAGCTCACACCGCACGCCCGAGCAGATTCGGGCGATGGATCACGGCTACAACCACACGCCGGAGCACATCAAAGGTCGCTCCGAGCGCAACCAGGCGCGCCGCATCGTGGCGAAGCGCGACGGGAAGGCGGCGATCAAGGGCAAGGACGTCGACCACAAGAAAATGGTCAAGGACGGCGGCACGAATAACCCATCGAACCTGCGCGTGAAGAGCGCGCACTGGAATAGGGGTTGGCGCGCGCGTGTCTGAAATCAAGCGACTGCCGGCGCCGGCGCGACGCCGGCACACGTCGGCATCGGCCGAGCTCCTGGAACTTGCAGCGCTTCATCCGAATAAACTTGAGCTGGTCCGCGCGGCTGAGAAACTGGATGAGGCGGCGGAGCGGCGGCGGAGCAACCGGACCTGCGTGCGCTCGTTTTCCGAACTGATGGATGCGTGGCGCGAGGCCGAAGAGCTCAAAAAGAGCTTGTAACCTAAGTGGAACTTATAAGTAACGTATGAGCAACCTTTGGTGAACATGGGTGCTCCAAATTTGTCTTTGTTTCTGGCTCGACTGCACCAGTGTCTCAATATGTTCTGAATAGTTTTGGGGTGCTGTGACAATCGACCGGCCAGGTGTGACAATCGAATCGCTAAGTGTGACAATCACTTACGTGGTGGGCGCTACAGGGATTGAACCTGTGACCTTTCCCGTGTGAAGGGAACGCTCTCCCGCTGAGCTAAGCGCCCGTCTTCTTGTTTGTAGGGATCGCCGCGTCACGCTGTCAAGGAAAGCGCGGTCTACAACTGATACGCCATGCGGAGCCCGCCCCAGTGCTTGCCGAGCACGCGGAGCGGCGCGTCGATCTCTTTCATCATGATGATGACGCCGTTGCCCATGTCGCGCGGATAACTCTGGATAAGGTAGGGCCGCGCGTTGCGGGCGGCGGCAAGCCCCGCGCGGTCGTCGAAGATGCGGCGGTTGCGGCAATTGGCGACGTTCCAGACCGGATCGTCCGGCCGCTGCGGATGCGAGTATTTGAGATTATGCACCGGCAGATAGCCGTTGCGGTCGACGGCGGCGCAGAAAACCATCCGTTTGTCGGAGGCAAGCTCCCGCTCCTGGATCGCGGGCAGTACTTCTTCCAGTGCCTCCAGATAAAGCGTGCGGAATTGCTGCGGGTCGGTGTTCGGGATCGGCACGTAGTCGTTGTCGAAGAGCGCCGTCGCCGCAAGGCGGCCGGATGTCACCAGCCGCTCCAGCGTCACCGAAACCTCGGCCGCGACTTTCATGGCGCGATCGATGAATTCGCGATTGTCCTCCCGCACCGCCGCGATCTTTTCGTCGAGCCGCGCGCGGGATGCCGCGTCCACGTCGACGAATTTGAGATGGATGCCGAGGCTTGAGCGGTTGACGAGGAGCGCGGTGAGGCGGCCAACGCCCGCGATTTCGATTGCGTAGTTGCGGCCGATCTCGACCTTGCTTTCTTTCGCATCGGGCTGGATGAGCGCGCCGCCCTCGCTGAGGTCGACGGTCTTGCCGACGAGGGGTCCCTCGGGGCGCGCGAGGGTGACCGGCAGTTCGCACGGCATGCGGTCGAACTGGCGCCGGTCGCCGATCTCGGTTTGGCGGAGGAAGATCGCGAGCCGCTTGTGAAGCTGGGTGACGAGATTGGCCGCGGTCTTGCCCGAACGGTCGATCTCGTGGCTCTCGCGCGTGGCGATTTCGGTCGCGCTTCCGATCTCGGCGGTTCCGGCGGAAACCTGCCCGATGAATTGCGAAGTGGTGGCGGCGTTGCGGGAAAGATGCTCGGATGTCGCGATCTGTTCCTCGACCGCGGCGGCGATCGCGACAAAGACCGGGCGGATCCCCTCGATCACGGCGGAGATGCGCGCGAGCGCCTCGATCGAGGCTTGTGCGTCGTGCTGCAGCTTGTCGACGCGGCGGGCGATTTCGTCCGTCGCCTTCTGGGTTTCGACCGAAAGCGCTTTCACTTCGTTGGCGACGACCGCAAAGCCGCGGCCGGCCTCGCCCGCGCGCGCCGCCTCGATCGTCGCGTTGAGCGACAAGAGGTTCGTTTGCTTCGCGATCTTGGCGATCAGACCGACGACCGCGCCGATTTCCGAGGAGGAGGAATTCAATCCTTCGATGCTATGGCCGGCGTCGCGCGCGGCCCCTGTCGCCTGATCCGTGAGATTGCCGGCGAGCTGAACCTGGCGGCCGATTTCGCCCGAGGATCGCGCGAACTCTTCGGTTGCCGCCGCGAGCTGGCGCGCGTCGCCGTTTGCGACATTGACAAGATCGGTGAGCGCTTCCGTCCGGCTGCGGATCGCTTCCAGCGACTGCGTCGACGAGCCGATGCCGACATGCACCTGGTCGGCCGCGCGCCCGACTTCGGCAATCAACTTGCCGAGATCGGCCTCGAGCAGATCGAGCGACTCGCGCACGGTCGTGAGCGAAGCCTGGTTCAGCGTTTCGCTGCGTTCTTGCGCCGAGGGCAATGCCGGTGCGAGCGCCGGCGCCTGTTCGGAGAGCTCCGGCGCGCGACCTTCGAGGCGTCTCGTGATCCGGGCGAGCAGTGACATGCTGCGGGGCGTCCAGCAGGAGGGCAGGCGAGGGCGCCGCCGAACGGCGTTGTTCCGCGCGGCACCAAAGCCGACTGTTGCCGAAGCATGGTTAATGCGCCGCTAATATTTGTCCCTTGCAGGGACTTAGGGCTTATTTCCTCGCGCCGGCGAGGTCGACGAGCGCCTCGACGGCGGCGGGCAGATCCTTCATCCGCTCGATCAGCCGGTCGGCGCCAAGCTTGGCCGCGGGCGTCCGCGAATACCCCCAGCCCACCGCCACCACCGGCACCCTCGCGCGCCGCGCCGTCAGCACATCGGTCTCGGAATCACCGACCATCACCGCGCCGTCGGAGCGGCCGCCCGCCTGCGCCACCGCTGCGAGGAGATGGCCGGGATCGGGCTTGCGTACGGCGAAAGTATCGGCGCCGGCGACGAGCGCGAAGCGGTCGAGCAGCCCAAGCGCTGCGAGCAGCTTCACCGAAAAACGTTCGAGCTTGTTGGTGACGACGACGAGGATTGCGCCCTTGGCTGCAAGCGTCGCGAGCGCGTCTTCGACGCCGGGAAAAGCACGCGAGCGGTCGGCGAGGTGCGCGTCGTAATGAACGAGAAAGCGCGAGAGCATCCGGTCCACTTCCGCGGTCGGGATCTTTTCGTGCTCGTAGGCGAGCCCGCGTTCGATGAGGGCCCGCGCGCCGCCGCCCACGAGGTCGCGCGCCTCCGTGAAGGGAACCGGCGGGAGTCCCGCTTCTTGCAGCACGAGATTGAGGGTATCGACGAGATCGGGCGCGGTATCGACAAGGGTGCCATCGAGATCGAAGGCGATGGTCGGGCGAACCGTCATGCGGCAATCCGCCTACAATCGAACCGGGCGAAAGTCCACGGCCAGCCCGCGCCGGCGGCATAAGCTTGCCTGCGTCGTTCATCCGCTGGCAGAGCCGTCGCACGCATGCTAGGACCGCGCCGCATTTCACGCGCCGGTCACGGGCTCGACCCAATGCCGCAAGCCGCCCCAGCCATGAACCTAGATGCCATGAAGCGCGAGGCCGCGCGCCGCGCGCTCGACTTCGTGCGCCCGGGCATGCGGCTCGGCCTCGGCACCGGCTCGACCGCCGCGCACTTCGTCGAGCTCCTCGGCGAGCGGGTGAAGGAGGGGCTCGACGTCACCGGCGTGCCGACTTCGGAAGCAACGCGCGCCCAGGCCAACCGTCTCGGCGTGCCGCTCACGACCCTCGATGACGAGCCCGAGCTTGATCTCACCATTGACGGCGCCGACGAGATTGACCCCGCTCTCAACCTGATCAAGGGCGGCGGCGGCGCGCTGCTGCGCGAGAAGATTGTGGCGGCGGCCTCGCACGAGATGATCGTGATCGCGGACGACAGCAAATGGGTCGGCCGCCTCGGCCGCTTTCCCCTCCCGATCGAGGTGGTTGATTTCGGCTTGGGTGCCACTAAAAAGGCGATCGCCGCGGTGGTATCCGAGTCAGGATGCGCCGGGCCCATCCGGCTGAGGCATAAGCCGGACGGCCATGTTTTCGTCACGGATCAAGGACACCTCATTCTCGACGCCGGACTTGGATCGATCCCCGATGCGCGCAAACTCGCGCAGGGCCTTTCCAGGATTCCGGGCGTTGTCGAACACGGCCTATTCATCGGGCTGGCTCGTCGGGCAATCCTCGCCGGAAGCGAGGGAGTTCGCGTCATCGAGCGGTCCTGAATCAATCTTGCAAAGGAGAGTATGATGAACCGTCCGACCATTGCCCGCGCGCTTCGCCTCGCTGCGCTGGTCATCGCTTTGGGAATTACCGTGACCGGCGTCCGCGCCCAGCAGCCGGCGCCCAAGGGCCCGCCGCCCTCCGCCGCGCAAATTCAGCTCGCGCGTCAGATCATCGACGCTTCGGGCGCGGCGCGCGCCTTCGACGGCGTCATTCCCTCCGTCATGCAGCAGGCTTATGCCTCGTTCCTGCAGCAGAATCCCGACTTGCAAAAACAGCTCGTCGAGGCGATCACCGCGATCCGCGGCGATTTCGAGAAGCGCCAGCCCGAAGTCGTTTCGCTGATGGCCACGGCCTATGCGAGCCATTTCACCGAGGCCGAACTCAACGAGCTCCTGACGTTCTACCGCTCCCCCACGGGCAAGAAGCTTGTCACCGAGCTTCCGAACGTGCTCGAGGAAAGCTTCGCCGCCGTGCGCCAATGGGGCGCGAAGACCTCGGAAGAATTCATCGCCGCGTTGCGCGCGGAGATGAAGAAGCGCGGTTACACGATCTGATCGGCCGACCCCGGGTTTGCCCGGGATCGGCGCATAAATCCCGGCTGATGGACAACGATCATTGCGCCAGTCGGTGAAAGCCGGCTGGGCGGGCGGTAGCGAATGGCCGAATACGACGTTGACCTCTTCGTGATCGGTGCCGGCTCCGGCGGCGTGCGCGCTTCCCGCGTCGCGGCGCTCCACGGCGCCCGCGTCATGATCGCCGAGGAGTATCGTGTCGGCGGCACCTGCGTGATCCGCGGCTGTGTTCCAAAAAAGCTCCTGGTCTATGCGAGCCGCTATTCGCTCGAGTTCGAGGACGCGGCCGGCTTTGGCTGGACGGTTTCCGGCGCCAAGTTCGACTGGCCGACGCTGATTGCGAACAAGGACAAGGAGATCGCGCGGCTGGAGGCGGCCTACCGCGCCAATCTCGACCGCATGAAGGTGGAAGTTGTCGAGACGCGCGCGGTCATCGAGGATGCCCACACCGTCCGGCTTCTGAAAACCGGCGCACGCATTCGCGCCGAGACGATTCTCCTGGCGAACGGCGCCCATCCGGTGCTGCCGCAAATTCCCGGCGTCGAGCTCGCCATCACATCGAACGAAGCGTTTCACCTTGCGGAGTTGCCGCGGCGGATCGTCATTCAGGGCGGCGGCTACGTCGCCGTCGAGTTCGCCTGCCTCTTTCACGGCCTCGGCGCCAACGTGACGCTTGTCCATCGCGGCGAGGAGATCCTGCGCGGCTTCGACGACGACGTGCGCCGGCACTTGCGCTCGGAGATGGTGGGGCGGGGGATCAAGGTCATTCTCGGCCAGAAAATCGCGTCGATCGAGAAGATGAATCGCGACTTACAGGCAACGCTCGCGAATGGCGAGTGCCATCCCGCCGACCAAGTGATGTTCGCGATTGGCCGCGATCCCAATACCAGGAGTGTCGGCCTCGAAGCCGTCGGCGTGAAACTGAACGCCGCAGGCGCCGTCGCCGTCGACGACTATTCGCGCTCGAGCGTGCCGTCGATCTACGCGATCGGCGACGTCACGCACCGGCTCGCGCTCACGCCGGTCGCCATCCGCGAGGGCCACGCCTTCGCCGATACCGTCTTCGGCAGCAAGCCGACCAAGGCCGACCACATCAACGTTCCGAGCGCGGTTTTTTCCGAGCCCGAGATCGGCGTCGTCGGCCTTTCCGAAGCCAAGGCGCGGGAGAAGGGTCTCGCGCTCGATATCTATCGCGAGCAGTTCCGGCCGATGAAGGCGACGCTCTCCGGGCGCGCGACCTCGATGTTGATGAAGCTCGTCGTCGATCGCGCGAGCGAGCGCGTGCTCGGCGTGCATATCGTCGGCGAGGGGGCGGCCGAAATGGTGCAGGTGGCGGCGATCGCCGTGAAGATGGGCGCGACCAAAGCCGACTTCGATCACACCGTGGCGCTACATCCCACCGCGGCCGAGGAATTGGTCACGCTGCACAACAAGGTGTGACGGCGTCAGCTTTTTCCTTCGAGCCAGTCGCCCGCGGCCGGCCACAGCTTCTCGCCCGCCTGCTGGCGGAAATAACCGAAATGGCCGATTTTCTTCTCGCCGATCGCGGTCGGCACGACCGTGACGTGCTCGGGCCTGGTGCCGGTATAGCCCGCCAATAGTTTTTCGATCGCGACCGGCGGCGCCCAGGTGTCGTCGGCCATGCCGATTCCGCGCAAGGCGCCGTGATAGTTCGGATAATATTTGCGCGCCTCTAGCGTCTGGTCGTCGAAAAGATAATTCGGGCTCATGCACCACTTCGCCCATTCGAGAAAGACGCCCTTGGGCAGATCCTCGCCGATGCCGAGCTTGCCCGGCACATAGCCGAGCGCGTGCGCGACGAGGATCCCGACATTCAACATCACCCAGACGCGCCAGTTTTCGGGCGGCGGAAACAGCCGCCAGTAGCCGACCTGGGCGGCGACGAAGAGCGCGCGCGAAACTTTCTGGTTGTTCGGCAGGAGGCCGAGCGCCTGTCCGCCATAAGAATGGCCGACATAAAGGAGCGGGGTTGCCGCCGCCTTGCGCGCGGCGAAATCGACGGCGGCCGAAATATCGAGGGCCGCCCAGTCGCGCATGCGGCACTCGAAGCCGCGGAGCGAGGCGGGCTTTGAACCGCCGATGCCGCGATAGTCGAAGGTGATCGTGCTGAAGCCGCGGCCGGCGAGGTAGCTCGCGAAGCGCCCGTAATACTGGCGCGGCGTCGCGGTGGCCGAGCAGATGAGCACGAAACCTTTCGACGGCCCGGCAGCGGGGCGGCGAAGCGTCGCCGCGAGCGAATAGCCGTCGGCGGCGGCAAAGCGAAAATCCGATTCCGCGCTGCGATCGTTCATGCCGGTGGCTCCCCCCGAGAGGCAAGCAATAGGCCGCCGTGCGGCCCGCTCGCAACTTCGTTTTGGCCGATCACGTTTCCGTCACGCGAAACTGATGCCGCCTGTTCCGCGTTCACTGGTATGGATAGCCATGACGACGAGCGCAGCCGTAACGTTAACTTCGGAAACAAAAAGCCCGCGGGGACGGGTCGTTCATCCTTTGTGGGTACGAGTTACCCACTGGATTAACGCCGTCGCCATGCTGATCATGATCGGCTCCGGCTGGCAGATCTACAACGCCTCGCCGATCTTCGATTTTGAATTTCCCGAAGGCATCACGCTCGGCGGCTGGCTGGCAGGCGCGCTCATGTGGCACTTCGCGGCGATGTGGTTGCTCGTCGCGAACGGCATCGTCTATCTCGTGCTCGGTCTTTCCACCGGCCGCCTCCGCCGGAAGCTCCTGCCGATCCGGCCGCGCGAGGTGATCGCCGACATGCTCGCGGCGCTCCGCTTCCGCCTCGCGCACGAGGATTTGTCCGTCTACAACGCCGTACAGCGGCTTCTTTATCTCGGCGTGATCCTCGCGGCCGTAATCATCGTGTTGTCCGGGCTTTCGATCTGGAAGCCGGTGCAATTCCAGGAACTGACCTTCATCTTCGGTGGTTATGACAATGCGCGCATCGTGCACTTCCTCGCCATGAGCGCGATCGTCGCCTTTCTCGTGGTCCACGTGCTGCTTGCCGTGCTCGTGCCGAAAAGCCTGCGCGCGATGATTATTGGACGGTAGGAGCGGAACGATGCGCAAACGCAAAGGAGCGCCCGGCGTCGATCCGAAGCTCCTCGTGAAAGAGGCGGTGCAACTTCTGCCCAATCCCGCGCGCCGCGCGTTCTTGCGCGGCGGCGCGAGCCTGGGGGCGGTCGCATTTCTCGCCGGCTGCGACGTGGTCGATGGCGTGTCCGCCGAGAGGGCGCTCCGCGCTATCTCCCGCTTCAACGACGGCGCCCAGGCGCTTCTGTTCAATCCCAACCGCCTCGCGCCCACCTTCCCCGAAAGCGCGGTCATGCATCCGTTCCGCTTCAACGCCTATTATGACGAGGACGACGCGCCGGTGGTGGATCCCGCAGCCTACGCGCTGAAGGTGGGCGGCCTCGTGCAGGAGAAAAAATCCTGGACGCTCCCCGAACTTTACGCGCTGCCGCAGGAAAAGCAGATCACCCGCCACGTTTGCGTCGAGGGCTGGAGCGCGATCGGCAGTTGGACCGGCGCGAAGCTTTCCGATTTTCTTGCGCGCGTCGGCGCCGACACCCGCGCCAAATACATCAACTTCGTCTGCGCCGAGGGCTACTGGACCTCGATCGACATGCCGACGGCGCTCCACCCGCAGACGCAGATGACGTTCAAATTTGCCGACGAAATCCTGCCCCGCGCCAACGGCTTCCCGATGAAGATCCGCATCCCCACCAAGCTCGGCTTCAAGAACCCCAAGCACGTGGTCGGGATGGTCGTCACCAACGACTACCCCGGCGGTTATTGGGAGGATCAGGGCTACAACTGGTTCAGCGGGCTTTAAACGCGCGGTTTTTCGCGGCCAAACGCCAACTGGCATCCGGTAACTTCTTGCGTGTATAACCCCGGCCTCTTTGGAGATTGGGTCGATGGCCGTGCGTTGGACCCCGGATAGCTGGCGATCGAAGCCGATCGTGCAGGTGCCGGACTATCCCGATCAGAAAGTGCTCGCCGAGGTCGAGAAGCAGCTCGCCTCGTTCCCGCCGCTCGTTTTTGCAGGCGAGGCGCGGGCGCTCAAGCGCGCACTTGCGCGCGTCGCCAAAGGGGAAGCTTTCCTCCTGCAGGGCGGCGATTGCGCCGAGAGCTTCGCCGAGCATTCCGCCAACAACATCCGCGATTTCTTCCGCGTCTTCCTGCAGATGGCGGTGGTGATGACCTTCGCCGGCGCGGTCCCCGTGGTGAAGCTCGGCCGCATCGCCGGCCAGTTCGCGAAGCCCCGCTCGTCGCCGACCGAGAAGCAGGGGGGCGTCGAGTTGCCTGCCTATCGCGGCGACATCATCAACGACGTCGCCTTCACCCAGGAAGGCCGCACGCCCGATCCCCGCCGGATGATCGAGGCCTATCGCCAGTCGGCGGCGACGCTGAATTTGCTCCGCGCCTTCTCGACCGGCGGCTATGCGAACCTTTCGAACGCGCATCAATGGATGCTCGGCTTCGTCAAGGACAGCCCGCAGTCGCACCGCTACGAGGAATTGTCGGTGCGCATCACCGAGGCGCTCGACTTCATGCGCGCCTGCGGCATCGATCCGGAGACGCATCCCGAGATGCGCACCACCGATTTCTACACAAGCCACGAGGCGCTGCTCCTGGGCTTCGAGCAGGCGATGACCCGCGTCGATTCCACCTCCGGCGACTGGTACGACACCTCCGGCCATCTCGTCTGGGTCGGCGACCGCACGCGCCAGCCGGATCACGCCCATGTCGAATTCTTGCGCGGCGTGAAGAACCCGATCGCGATCAAGTGCGGCCCGTCGCTGCCCGCCGACGGGCTCCTGAAGCTTCTCGACATCCTCGATCCCGAGCGCGAGCCGGGCCGCGCGACGCTGATCTGCCGCTTCGGCGCCGGCAAGGCGGAGGCGCATCTGCCGGCGCTCATCCGCGCGGTGAAGAAGGAAAAGCGCCCGGTCGTGTGGTCGTGCGATCCGATGCACGGCAATACGGTGACGGCGAACGGCTATAAGACGCGGCGCTTCGAGCAGATCCTGCAAGAGGTGAAGGAGTTCTTCGCGGTCCACGCCGCCGAGGGCACGCATGCCGGCGGCATTCACCTGGAGATGACCGGCCAGGATGTCACCGAATGCATGGGCGGCGCGCGCGCGATCGGTGAGACGGATCTTTCCGACCGCTATCACACCTTCTGCGACCCGCGCCTCAACGCCGAGCAGGCGATCGAGCTTGCCTTCCTCGTCGCCGATCTTCTCAAGAGGGCGCGGGTTGCCCACGCGCGGCCGCTGCCGGCCGCGGCGGGGCTCTGAATTTCATCGCTTGCGCGCGATCACCAGCCCATAGCCTACCGAAGCCGCCACCACCGGCTGCCAGACGATGAGGAGCGGCAACACCGTTTCCCATGGCCGGTCGACGAAGTGCAGGAGCGCGCCGGTGACCGTGCCGAGCGCGATCGTGCGCAGCCAGTCGGCGTGATCGCGAAAGTCGGGACAGACGAGCGAAATCGCGATTGCCGTGCCGAGGCTGCCCACCAGCCCCGCCACGATTCCCGAGATCGCAAGGTTAAAGGGAAAGCCGCGGCTGTCGGGCGCCGTGATGTCGCCGGTATGAAATTGGCCGAGGAAATCGCTCACCGCGATCGCCGTTCGCCAGGCGAGAATCCAGGAAATGACCACGGCGGCGATCACCACCGCGAGTTCAAAGGCGCTTTTCCCCTTCCACAGAAAAACGCCGATCGCGATCACGACGCCGAAATAAAGGCCCGGCAGGAGCGGCACGTCGTCAAGCTTGGGAAAATCATTCGTGTGCGGAACGTAGGAAACAAAATTCGACAAGAGCGCCGATACGACCGCGAGAGCGGCGAGGAAAAGCGCGGCGCGCGGCGCTGAAAGATCCCTGAGCATTTGCTTCCCCCGGTTTTGGCACAAGCCTAGCACGGCGCCCGGGCTCCTTCAGCGTCGTTTTGGCACGGAAGCCTCGCGCCTTTTGCGGTGTTACAGTCAGGCAGGCGGTGGGGAGCCCGGCTCCGCCGCCCGCAAGCAACGACAACCGGGTCAGGGAGAAGGCCATGCATACCCGCTTCTTCGCGGGCGCGGCTGCGCTCGTATTTGTTTCCCTCTTTTCTTCCGGCGCGCTCGCCCAGCTCGCGGTGTCCGCCAATGACGGCAAGGCCGTGCTCGTCGACGGCGTCACGAGCGTCGCGGCGGAACCGGTGCCCGATTACGTGACGGTCGTCGATCTCGGCGTCTTCCCGCCGAAGGTGGTGGGCGAGGTGGAAGCGCCCGGAAGCGTCGTCGGGCCGCCGCAATCGGTCGCGATCGCGCCGGACGAAAGTTATGCCCTCGTCGTCGCCTCGACCAAGGTCGACCCCGCCGACCCGAAGAAGACGGTGCCCGACAACCGGCTCACGGTGATCGACCTCAAGGCGAGACCGATCGCGGTCTTGCAGACGCTCGAGGCGGGCGCGGGCGCCGCGGGTGTCTCGATCAACCGTGCCGGTACGCTCGCGCTTGTCGCCAACAGCGCCGAGGGCACGGTGTCGATCTTCACCATCGCCAACAGGCAGCTCACCGCCGCCGGCAAGATTTCGCTTGGCGACGCCAAGTCCGCTCCGTTCCACGTTGCGTTCTCGCCCGACGGCAAGACTGCGCTCGTCACGCGTGGTGGTGACCACAAGGTCTCGGTGCTGAAGATCGACGGCAACAATGTCGAATACACCAAGCGCGACATGGTCGGCGGCGTACGCCCCTACGGAATCGTGATTTCGTCGAAAGGCGATATCGCGGTGTTCGGCAATGGTGGCGGCGGGCAAGGCGACACCGACATCATCAGCGTCGTCGACATGAAGGTGCAGCCGCCGCGTGTGATCGAAGACATTTCCGTCGGCCAGACCCCCGAGGGCTTGGCGATGTCGCCGAAGGGCGACTTTATTGCCGTCACCGCGATGAACGGCTCGAACAAAGCGAAGTCCTCGCCGTTCTATAACGACAATGGCCTGCTCAAGGTTTTCGCCGTGCAGGGCACGCGGCTTTCGCTCGTCGCCGAGGCGCCGGTCGGCCATTGGTGCCAGGGGGCGGCCTGGAGCCGCGACGAGAAGACGATCCTCGTGCAGTGCATGGTCGAGAAGGAGCTGCAAATCTTCCGCTTCACCGGCGACAGCCTGCGCCGCACCGGCGAGATCAAACTGAAAGCGGGGCCGGCCGGCATTCGTACCGCGGATCACTGAGCGGCAATTCAACCATCCTGACCGGCGCGAGCGTCAGCCTTGCGCCGGTCATAACAGGCCTGTTTCGGGCGCCGTTGCTCCCTCCCGGCGGCGGGTCTAAATCCTTCGCATGGCCGAGGATCCGCTCAAGGATCGCCTGAAGCTCGCGATCGCGCAGCTCAATCCCGTGGTCGGCGACGTCGCCGGCAACGCCGCGAAGGCGCGCGCGGCGCGCGTGCAGGCGGCGGGCGCCGACCTCGTGATTTTTCCCGAGCTCTTCATCGCCGGCTATCCGCCGGAAGACCTCGTGCTGAAGCCCGCGTTTCAGGCCGCCTGCCGGAGCGCCGTCGAGCAACTCGCGCGCGAAACCAAGGACGGCGGCCCGGCGATGCTGGTCGGCATGCCGTGGGTGCAGAACGGCAAGCTCTACAACGCGGTGGCGCTCCTCGACGGCGGCAAGATCGCGGGGCTCCGCTTCAAGGTGGATCTGCCGAATTACGGCGTCTTTGACGAAAAGCGCGTGTTCGCGCCGGGCCCCATGCCCGGCCCGGTGAATTTCCGCGGCGTGCGCGTCGGCATTCCGATCTGCGAGGATATCTGGAAGCCGGATCCGGTCGAGTGCATCGCGGAAACCGGCGGCGAAATTCTCCTGGTGACGAACGCCTCGCCCTATCGCCGCGGCGTCGTCAACGAGCGCTTGAACACCGCGGTTCCGCGCGTCCTCGAATCCGGCCTGCCGCTCATCTACGTCAACCAGCTCGGCGGCCAGGACGAACTCGTCTTCGAGGGCGCCTCCTTCGCGCTCAATGCCGATCGCTCGCTCGCCTTCCAGCTTCCCGGCTTCAAGGAAGAAGTGGCGATCACCGAATGGCGGCGCGAGGCGGGCACCTGGAAATGCACGGCCGGTCCGCAAGTGCCGCTCCTCGACGCGGATGAAGCGGATTATTCCGCCTGCGTGATGGGTCTCCGCGACTATGTGCAGAAGAACGGCTTTCCCGGCGTCGTGCTCGGACTTTCCGGCGGCATCGATTCCGCCCTGTGCGCGGCGATCGCCGTCGACGCGCTGGGCGCGAAGCGCGTGTACTGCGTGATGCTGCCCTACAAATTCACCTCCAAGGACTCGCTCGCCGATGCCGAACGATGCGCGCAAGCGCTTGGCGTGCGCTACGACACCATTCCGATTGCGCCCGCGGTCGAGGGATTGGAAACGGCGCTTGCGGGCGTCCTGAAGGGACAGAAGCGCGACATCACCGAGGAGAACCTGCAGGCGCGCGCGCGCGGCACCATCCTGATGTCGATCTCCAACAAGTTCGGCCCGATGGTGGTGACGACCGGCAACAAGTCGGAGATGTCGGTGGGCTACGCGACACTCTATGGCGACATGAACGGCGGCTTCAACCCGATCAAGGATCTCTACAAAACCGAGGTTTACCGTCTCTCCGCCTTGCGCAACCGCTGGAAGCCCGAAGGCGCGCTGGGGCCCGCGGGCGCGGTGATCCCCGAGAATATTCTCACCAAGGCGCCGACGGCGGAGTTGCGCGAGAACCAGAAGGACCAGGATTCGCTGCCGCCTTATGACGTGCTCGACGGCATCTTGCAGCGGCTCGTGGAAGGCGAGCAGTCGGTGGCGGAAATCGCGGCCGCGGGCTTCGACGCCGAAACCGTGAAGCGCGTGGAGCGGATGTTGTACGCCGCCGAGTACAAGCGCCGGCAGGCGGCGCCCGGCGTCAAGGTGACGCTGAAGAACTTCGGCCGCGACCGCCGCTATCCGATCGTCAACAAGTTCCGCGATTCAGGCGCGAAGCCCGCGGAGCCGGATCAATCGCTCGTCGCCGGCGCGGTGCCAACACGGAACGAGGTGGTGGATTTTTGATTGCATGCCGGGCCGGCCCGGAAAGTTTTACTTCGTACTCGTCGCCGTCTTCTTCTTGTCGTCCTTCACGTTCGTCACATCCGAGGCGCGCACGGTTGCCCACGGATCGTGAGTCTGAACTCCGTCGGGCGTGCGTTGGAGAATTTCGCGAAAGCGGCGGTCAAGCGCCTTGTTCTGCGGCAGCGTGTCGGGGTCGACGATCACTTTGCTGTCGCTATCGCTCTGCTGGGCATGAGCAGGCCACGCGAAGAGCGACAGAACAGCCGCCGCCGCCAGCAATCCGGTTCTGCGGATTTTCACGCTTGTACCCATTGCACGCCTCCCCCGAGGTTTTCGGACTTTAGAAGCTCTTCCGCCTCTTTCAAATGGCGCAATGGGGCAAAAATAGGCTCGGTCCTCGCAGCACGGGGAACGCCGAATTGGCTTTAGGACCAAGGCCCTGGACGCCATCTTCCGAAAAGAAGGGTATAACGCGCGCGGCCCGGCTGTTATCCCGGCGCCGGGCCCGCAACCGTAATTCGAAAAAAGGCCGAGCATGCCGCCTCCGGTCGTCCGCTTTGCTCCGTCGCCGACCGGACTTTTGCATGTCGGCAACGCCCGTACCGCGCTCCTGAATGCGCTCTACGCCCGCCGCGAGGGCGGCACCTTCATCCTGCGCCTCGACGACACCGACCGTGCCCGCTCGGAGGAGCGCTACGTCGAGGCGATCAACGAGGATCTCGCCTGGCTCGGCATTCCGCCCGATCGGCTCGCCCGCCAGTCCGCCCGCGTGGCGCACTATGCGGCGGCGCTTGAACGCCTGCGCGCCGACGGCCGCATCTATGCCTGTTACGAAACCGAGGAGGAGCTCGAATATCGCCGCCGCCGCCAGCTCGCGGCCCGCGAGCCGCCGGTCTATGACCGCGCCGCGCTAAAGCTTACCGACGCCGAGCGCGCGAAGCTCGAGACCGAAGGCAGGAAACCTTATTTCCGCTTCAAGCTCGCGCGCACGAAAGTCGCCTTCGACGATCTCGTGCGCGGGCCGATCGAGATCGATACCGCCTCGCTCTCGGATCCCGTCGTCCGCCGCGCCGACGGCACCTGGCTCTACACGCTCACCTCGGTCATCGACGATATCGAGATGCAGGTGACACATATCATCCGCGGCGAGGACCACCTGACCAACAGCGCGGCGCAGTTCGAGATGTTCGAGGCGCTAGGCGCCAAGCCCCCGCGCTTCGCGCATCACAATTTGCTCACGCTGCCGGGCGGCGAGGGGATGTCGAAACGGCTCGGTCATCTTTCACTGCAGGCGCTGCGCGCGGAGGGCGAGGAGCCGCTCGCGGTGGCCGCGGCCGCCGTGCTGGTCGGCACCGCGGCAGCCGTCGAGCCGGTGGAAAGCCTGGAAGTGCTCGCCGCCAAAATCGACTTCGCCCGCATTTCGCATGGGCCGGCGCGTTTCGATCCCGCGGATCTCGAGGCGCTGACGGCCCGCACGTTGCACGCCATGCCCTTTGCCGCCGCCGCCCCGCGTCTTGCCAAGCTCGGCGTCGGCGGCGGCAGCGCTTTTTGGGAGGCGGTGCGCGGCAATCTTTCGCGGTTCGACGAAGCCGCCCATTGGTGGCGGGTGGTGAACGAGGCGATTTCGCCGGCGCTGTCCGCGGCCGATCTCGAAGTCTGCAGCAGCGCCGCCGCAGCGCTGCCGCCGGAGCCCTGGAGTGCTGCGACCTGGGAGAAAGCCGGCTGGGACGCCTTCACCGGCAAGATCAAGCAGGCGACGGGAAAGAGCGGGCGGGCGCTTTTTCATCCGCTCCGCATCGCGCTCACCGGCGAGGAGAAGGGGCCGGAACTCCGGGCGCTATTGCCGTTCATCGGCCGCGCGCGGGCGGCGGCAAGGCTTCAGGGTAAAAAAATCTAGTTCAGCGAACCGGATAGAATTGCGGGCCGACCGTGCGCACCTTGCGCTCGCCCGAAGGCGTCGCCTGATCCTGCGGGGTCTGCGGCTGCGTATTGTCGCCGGTGGCCGGCTGCTGCTGGTTTTGCGCCGGCGTTGCGGGCGTGTTCGCATTGCCCTTGGGCGGCTGGTTGGCGACCCGCGGCTGCGCTAATTGTTTCGCGCGCTCGTCGGTGACGATGATATCGCCCTGCTGCACCGTGGCGTCGCGGCCGACGCCGAGCGCGTCCGCCCAGCTTTGCCCGGCGGCGCGGCACGAGCAGGCCGAATTATATTCCTGCCGGTATTTGAAGGCGGCCGGCAACTGCGTGTAGGGGAGGCCCGCAAGCGACATCGCCTGCTCGATTTCCTCGCCCGGATTTCGATGCGTGTAGAGGGCGACATCCGCCGCCGGGCAAAGGCGCTTGCAGGTCCGCTCATCCTCGCCGAAGCGCGACGGGACCGTGGCGTAGCTGATCGGAAAATAATAGCCGTCGCAGGTCCGCACGCACAGCGTCCTGAAGGTTGAGGACGACGGCAGGTCGAGCGGCGAAGCGTTGATGTTGCTCTCCTCCTGCCAGCCGCCGAACAAGGTCTCGAGGAAGCCGCGCTGGCGTGCCGCCTGTTGCGGCGGCGCGCTGCGATATTGCGAGCCGCAATTGTTCTGCTGCAGCGCTGCGAGGATCTGCCGGCGTTGCATGTCGCGGTTGAGATCCATGCTGCCGCCGCGCGATTGGTTCATTTCATTGATCATGCGGTCGAGATTGCTGCGCATGCGGGTGATCTGCGCGTTGATCTGATCGCATTGCGGCGGCTTAGGGCTGCCGAAGAGAAAAAAGCCGCCGCCCGAATCGCAACCGAGCCGGCGCCCCTGCGCCGTCGTCTGATCGAGTTCGAAACGCTGGCGGGCGATCGCGTCTTCGTAGCGGCGCGAGCTGTCGGGGCCGCCGTTTCCGGCGTCGAGCCGCGCAAGCTCGCTTTCGAGCCGCACGCAGGCGGAATTGGTCGTGCCCTGTTGCCCCGGCCCGCCGTATTGCCCGGGCGGCGGCGGTGATGATGGCGGCGGCGAATAGACGCCGGGCGGCGACCCGCCAGGGACGTTCGCGGGCGGGATCGGCTGGGCGGCGGCGCTGCCAAGAAGGGCGATCGTGCACGCGGCCGCGAGAGGTGTGAGGCGGATCGGATTCATGCGCCGTCGGGTTCCGCGTCGGTGATCGATGGAGCGCAGCAAACATTGACCGAAGTATGAAGGCAAGTATCGCGGCGAGGCGCCGATTGTCGGCTCACCGGCGCGCTTTCTTTGTGGTTTGTGGCCGCACCGAAGAGGCCGGCCCATGATGAAAGCGCTGCCCCAACACCGGCCCGAACACCGGCCGAAGAACCCCTGTGAAAGCCTTCCGGCACGATTCGATCGAGCGGGGCGGTCAGGGGGTCCTCGCCGGGCCTGTGGATAGCGGGCCGCCGACCCTTGAAAATGGCCATAAGTCTACGGTTTCCGGGTCTTTTTCTGTGTCATTTATGTCACGCATTCCAAAAACTATCGTCGAAAAGGGTCTTTTGCCTAGTGATTGGGCAGGTTGATCAAAATCTCCAATTGCCGAAATCCCGCCATTAACCGAATTTTAGCGGCGAAAGACGGGGTCGGTCGGCCTGTTTGTGTGTGTTTGTTTTGGCCGGGCTCGTGACTGAAGAGAAGGAATTCTGGGGGTCAACATGCGCAAGACTGGTTTGACGGCAATCGTGGGGGCTGGTGCTTTGGCGCTGGCGCTTACGGGACAGGCGCTCGCGGCGGATATGCCCGTGAAGGCTGCGCCCGCTCCGGCTACTCCTGACTGGGACATCGCCTTCGGCGGCGCCATCATGAGCGACTACATCTTCCGTGGCATCACGCAGTCGAACCACGGCGCGACGGGCACGGCGTACTTCGAGCCGCACTACAAGGATTTCTATATCGGCGTCGCCGGTACGGGCATCGATTGGCCGTCGGTCTGCGGCACTTTCTGCTTGAACAATCCGAGCGCGGAAATCGATCTCTACGGCGGCTGGCGTCCGACCGTCGGCAAGTGGAGCTTCGACTTCGGCTACATCTACTACCTCTATCCGAACAATACGCCGCCTGGACCGCCGAACTTCGGCTTCACCAGCGACTTCCAGGAGTGGTACGCGAAGGCGACCTACGCCATCACCGATGCGTTGTCGGTCGGCGGTTCGTTCTACTACTCGCCTGACCTCCTGAACTACGGCAAGGACAGCCAGTATTACGAGTTGAACGCCAAATACACCCTCCCGAGCAGCTACTTCGCGAAGGATTGGGGTGCGTACATCTCCGGTGCGTATGGCTGGTTTAACGTCCAGAAAGGTCCGACGGGCTTCGGTATCATCATTCCGAGCTATCAGACCTGGAACGCCGGTCTCGCCTTTACCTACAAGGTCTTCACGCTTGACCTGCGGTACAGCGACACGAACCTCACCCGCACCGGCTGCATCTCCTTCTGGAACGCAGCTCCTGGCTCGACGAGCCTTGGCGGATGGTGCCGCGGCGACTTCACGGCGAAGCTCGCTTTCGACCTCCTCGCTGCGACGAACCTGAAGTAAGCGACGGTCAAACCAAAATCAGAACGGCCGCCTCCGGGCGGCCGTTTTGCTTTTGGGCTGTGCGTTGGAGGGCGGCTCGCGCGTCCGCTTCAGCGGCTGCAGGTGATCGCGACGATATCGGGGCAGGCGCCGCCGGCGCAGGCCTTCACCTGGCTGCCGGCCGGAACGCCGCCGGTGATCTCGGTCGGATCGATGCGGCCGAAGTCGACCGCCTTGGCGTATTCGCGCGCGCGGCACAGCGCCGACGCCGCGGCCGCGCCGCACGACTCGCCGGAAGCAAGGCACCGGTCAATGCCGTAGCCGTCGGAGGAATCGACGATGAAGATATGTGTTTCGGCGCGCGCCGATGGCGCGGTCGTGAGGCTCGCCAGCAAAACGAAAAGAGCCCGCCACTTCACGGTTGAATCCCCCAGACCACCGGCCCAATGAATGAAGGTGCGCTTTCAGGGTTGATCCGGCGTTAACGCGCGGGCCGGATGCGATAAGGCGATGAACAGACTTGTGAATTTCGTAACGAAGACGCCGCGCGCTTGCAATTGCACCCTTCGTCGCAATCGCCGCTTTTCTCGTCTCCTGTGTCTTTTCCGCCGCGCTTCGCCGGCTTCTGAAGCGGCCTCCCGCCCGCGGGGTGCGGCCCTTGACGGCGGAAAGCCTCGCCCGCATGGTGCGGGCCATGACGACTGCCCGCAACCGTTTCTTCGGCATTTGCCGCGAGATTATCTGCGCCTGAAGGGCGCGGGCGGGATCGTTTTCTCTCGACAATCAGAGATGAACGTCCTGGCCCGCCGGGCGAGGGACGTTCGATGGATCTTACGCTCTACAACACGCTGACGCGCACGAAGGAGGCTTTTCAGCCTATCGATCCCGCGCGCGTGCGTATGTATGTGTGCGGACCCACGGTCTACGACTTCGCCCATATCGGCAACGCGCGGCCGGTGATTGTATTCGACGTGCTGTTCCGGCTGCTGCGGCACGTCTACGGGCCGGATCACGTCAAATACGTCCGCAACGTCACCGACGTCGACGACAAGATCAATGCCCGCGCCGCCGAGCGCGGCATTTCGATCCGCGCGCTCACCGAAGAGACCTACAAGAACTTCAAGGAGGACGTCGCGGCGCTCGGCTGCCTGCCGCCGACAGTGGAGCCGCGCGCGACCGAGCACATCGAGGAGATGAAGACGCTGATCGAGCGGCTCCGCGCCGCTGACTTCGCCTATGTCGCCGAGGATCACGTGCTCTTCCACGTCGCCGCCATGCCCGATTACGGCAAGCTGTCGCGGCGTTCGCTCGACGAAATGGAAGCGGGCGCCCGCGTCGAGATCGCACCCTACAAGCGCGATCCCATGGATTTCGTGCTGTGGAAGCCCTCGAAGCCCGGCGAGCCCGCCTGGCCCTCGCCCTGCGGGATTGCGACGCCCGGGCGCCCCGGCTGGCACATCGAGTGCTCGGCCATGAGCTGGAAGCACCTCGGCGAGACCTTCGATATCCATGGCGGCGGCATTGACCTCGTCTTTCCGCACCACGAGAACGAGATCGCGCAGTCGCGTTGCGTCTTTCACACGCCGGTCATGGCGCGTTTCTGGATGCATAACGGCTTTTTGCAGGTCGAAGGCGAGAAGATGTCGAAGTCCCTCGGCAACTTCGTGACGATCCACGAGCTCTTGGCCGATTGGCCGGGCGAGGCGATCCGCTTCGCCATGCTGCAATCGCATTACCGGCAGCCGGTCAACTGGACGGAAGCGGGTCTGCGCGAGGCCAAGCGCACGCTCGATCACTGGCAATCGCTGACGGCCGACGCAAAGCCCGGCATGCTCTGCGCGGATATGGTCGCGGCCCTTGCCGACGATCTGAACACGCCGAAGGCATTCGCGGCGCTCCACGAATTGCGCAGCGAAGCCGCCAAGGGCGCCAAGGGCGCGGCGGCAAGCCTCAAGGCGAGCGCGCAGCTGATCGGGCTCTTGCAGGTCAGCGCCGCCGAATGGGCGGCGTGGCGGCCGGCCTCGCTTGTGATCGACGAGGCGTGGGTGAAAGCCCGCATCGATGCGCGCAACGCCGCCCGCAAGGCGAAGGACTTCAAGGAAGCCGATCGCATTCGCGGCGAGCTTGACCAAGCGGGCGTGGAACTCGAAGACCGCAAGGACGGCACCACGGTCTGGAAAGTGAAGCAGGTGGCGTGATGAAAGAACGCCTTTATCTCTTCGACACGACGCTGCGCGATGGCGCGCAGATGAATGGCGTCGACTTCACGCTTGCCGACAAGCTCCGCGTGATAAAGCTTCTCGACGGCCTCGGCGTCGATTACGTCGAGGGCGGTTATCCGGGGGCGAACCCGACCGACACGGCGCTCTTTTCCGAGCCGCGGGATTTGCGCGCGAAATTCACCGCCTTCGGCATGACCAAGCGCGCCGGCCGCTCCGCCTCCAACGATCCCGGCTTGGCGCAAGTGCTCGCCGCCAAGGCCGACGCCATATGCCTCGTCGGCAAGAGCTCGGCCTTCCAGGTGCGCGTCGCGCTTGAAGTGAAGCCCGAGGAAAATCTCGCCGCGATCAGGGAATCGATCGAAGCCGCGAAAGCCACCGGCCGCGAGGCCATGCTCGACTGCGAGCATTTCTTCGACGGCTACAAGGACAATCCCGATTACGCGCTGGCCTGCGCCAAGACCGCCTACGATGCCGGCGCCCGCTGGATCGTCTTGTGCGACACCAATGGCGGCACGCTGCCGCATGAGGTCGAGACGATCGTCGGCGCCGTCACCAAGATCATTCCCGGCGATCATGTGGGCATTCACGCCCATAACGACACCGAACAGGCGGTAGCGAACTCGCTCGCCGCCGTCCGCGCGGGCGCCCGCCAGATCCAGGGCACGCTCAACGGCGTCGGCGAGCGTTGCGGCAACGCCAATCTCTGCTCGATCATCCCGACGCTCTTGCTGAAGCCCGATTACGCCGCGCGGTTCGACATCGCGGTGAAGCCCGACGCCCTCTCGCAGCTCACCCACGTCTCGCACACGCTTGACGAGATGCTGAATCGCGCGCCCGACCGTCACGCGCCCTATGTCGGCGAAAGCGCCTTCGCCACCAAGGCCGGCATCCACGCTTCGGCCATCATGAAGAATCCGAAAACTTACGAGCACGTGGCGCCCGAAGCCGTCGGCAACCGCCGCAAGCTTCTCGTCTCCGATCAGGCCGGCCGCTCCAACGTGCTCGCGGAACTGGAACGCCTGGGGGTCGCGATCGACAAGGACGACCCGCGCCTGGCGCGGCTCCTCGAGGAGGTGAAGGAGCGCGAGGCCAAGGGCTATGCCTATGAAGCGGCGGACGCCTCCTTCGCGCTTCTCGCCCGCCGCGTGCTTGGCAAGGTGCCGAATTTTTTCGACGTCGAGCGCTTCAGCGTCAATGTCGAGCGCCGCTACAACGTCAAGGGCGAACTCGTCACGGTGGCGGAAGCCACCGTGAAGGTGAAGGTCGGCGGCGAGACGTTGATCTCCGCGGGCGAGGGCAACGGTCCGGTCAACGCGCTTGACGTCGCGCTGAGGAAGGACCTCGGCAAGTACCAGCCCTACATCGCGGGGCTTCGCCTCACCGATTACCGCGTGCGTATCCTCGATGGCGGCACCGAGGCGGTCACCCGCGTCTTGATCGAATCGGCGGATGAGCAGGACGAGCGCTGGACCACGGTGGGCGTTTCGCCGAATATCATCGACGCCTCGTTTCAGGCGCTCGTCGATTCCATCACCTGGAAGCTTCTGAAGAGCAACGCACCGGCGTAACGATGATCGATCACATTTCCATCGGTGTCCGCGATCTCGCCGCGAGTGCGCGTTTTTACGACGCAATCTTGGCGCCGCTCGGCTACGAGAAAATGCACGATCGCGAAAAAACCGTGGGCTGGGCGCGCGCGGGCAAGACGCACGCCGAATTCTGGATCAACGCGCGCCCTCATATGCCGCCGGCGCCGGCGGACAGCGGCGTTCATGTTTGCCTGCGCGCATCCAACACGGCCGCCATCGAAGCCTTCCACGCGGCGGCGCTTGCGGCGGGCGGCACTTCCGACGGCGCGCCGGGCGCGCGTCCGCAATACAGCAAGACCTATTACGCCGCCTTTATCCGCGATCCGGACGGCAACAAGATCGAGGCCGTGACCTTTCTCGCGGCGAAATAAATCGCCCGGTTCGGCGCGAAAAACACCGCGATCGGCTCCGTCGAGGGGCGAACAAAAGCAAAGCCTGAGCCGGGAGCTCAGGCTTTGCCGCACCTACGCTACGCCACGAAGCTCAGTGGTGGTGACCGATCAGCACCAGGAGAAGCAAGGCGAGCAACACAATGCCGCCTCGATCGAGAAGCGCAAGAATCAGAATAACGATCAAAATAATCGTCAGCATCGCCGCTTCCCCGGTTTACGAACAATCAACATCGTCCGTCCGGAAAAGTTCCGCTTCGATCTTACGCTGCGCGGGACCCGCGGCCCTAGATTCCCTCGACCACGGCCTTCGCCGCTTTGCCATGGAGCTCGGTCTCCGAAACGTGGCGGAGCGCCGCCCTGAGTTTCGGCAACACGTCTTCGATCCGCTCGGCGACGAGGTAGTTCGGGCCGTTGTAAAGATAGCCCTCGGTCCCGAGATGCTTGAGCAATTCGATGAGCGGACTCCAATAGCCGAGGATGTTGGCGAGCAAGACCGGCTTCTTGTGGCGGCCGAGCTGCAGCCAGGCGAGTTGTTCGACGAGCTCCTCGAGCGTGCCGATTCCGCCGGGCAGCGCCACGAAGGCATCGGCGCGCTCGAACATCATGCGTTTGCGCTCGTGCATGTCGGACACGACGACGATTTCGCGCGCGCCTTGCTCCGCATGTTCGCGCGCCACCAGGAAGTGGGGGATGATCCCCAGCACCTTGCCGCCTTCGGATTCCGCCGCGCGCGCGACCTCGCCCATCATGCCGATGCCGCCGCCGCCATAGACGAGGCGGATTTTTTCGCGCGCGAGCGCCGTCCCCAGCATCCGCGCGGCTTCGAGATAACGCGGATTGTTGCCGCTGGAAGAGCCGCAATAGACGCAGACGTTTTTCAGCTCGGCCATTTGAGGATCAATTGTCGGCGGCGTATTTGAAGCCGTTGCCGTCCCAGCGATAGCGCTCGATAACGGAACTCGTGCGGCCGCTTTGATCGGTGCGCGGGGTGGTGACCTCGATCACGCCGGAGCGGTCGACCGTGATGGAGCCCGCGGCTTCGACGAACAGAAACGGCTTGCCCTCGCCCTGATCGTCGCTGGTGAAATCGACGGGCAAGTATTCGCCGCGGTCGCCGTCCCACTGATAGACGATCACGGCGCTTGCGTCGGAGGTCACCGATCCGCGCACGACGATCTCATCGATGCCGTCTCCGTTGAGGTCCGCGATCACGATAATGCTGTCCTTGCCGCCCGATTTCAGCGTGAGGAACTGCTCGCCGATCCCGTCGAAGCGTTGCGTGCCCTTCGGCAGCGCGATTTCGAGGCGCGCGGGCTCGCCGGTCGCCCGCACCGCGGTGACGGTCGCCGTCTGGCCCGGCCCCAGGCGCGCGGTCGCGGTCGCGCTTTGCGCGGCGGCGGCAAGCGCCGTGGCGAGAAGGAAAAGCGTGGCGAAGACGATCCGCGGCATGACCACTCCGTATGGGGGAATCGGCAGTCGATATAGGAGCACATCCATGGCTTTGAAATAGGCCTATTTTTCGGCGTGGCAGGGTGTCGCAACCCGCTTTATATAAGCTCCGCCGACCTCGGCCGGACACCGAGATACAAAGGCGCCGGGATCGGTCAGCCGCAATGAACATTCACGACAAAGAGCTTTCCAAAAACGCCGCGGTCCGCGCCGAGAGCGTAGCCGCTCCCGCCGCGACGGAGAGGCGGACGCGCGCGCACGGCTTCTCGGCGAAGGGCGGCACGCTTGTCTCCACCATCGTCGGCCTGTGGCCGCATATGTGGCCGGCGGCGCGCGCCGACCTGAAGCTCCGCGTGGTGATGGCGTTCTTCCTGCTCGTCGCGGCGAAGCTTGTGACCATCGTCGTTCCCTTCAGCTTCAAATGGGCAACCGATGCGCTGGTGGCGGTATCCGAAGGCCGCACGGGAAATAACACCGGCGCCATTTCCGCGATCATGCTGGCGCCCGCGGCCCTGGTGCTCGCCTACGCGGCGCTCCGCGTCTCCATGGCGTTGCTGACGCAACTGCGCGACGGCCTCTTCGCCAAGGTCGCGCTGCACGCCGTGCGGCGGCTCGCGCATCTCACCTTCGAGCACATGCATGCGCTGTCGCTTCGCTTTCATCTCGAGCGCAAGACCGGCGGCCTCACGCGCGTCCTCGAGCGCGGGCGGAACGGCATCGAGGAATTGGTGCGGCTGGTCATTTTGCAGATGGCCCCCACCGTCGTCGAGCTTTGTCTCGTCATGGGCGTGCTGCTGTTCGTGTTCGACTGGCGCTACGCGCTAGCCGTGCTCGCCACGATTCTCATCTATATGACGTACACCTACCGCGCCACCCAATGGCGCATCGCCATTCGCAAGAACATGAACGAGTCCGACACCGACGCCAACGCCAAGGCGGTCGACTCGCTTCTCAACTACGAGACGGTGAAATATTTCGGCGCCGAAGCGCGCGAGACCGAGCGCTACGACCGCACCATGGCGCGCTACGAAAAGGCGGCGACCTCGACCTACACTTCGCTCGCGGTGCTGAACGCGGGACAGGCGGTGATCTTCACCCTCGGGCTTGCCGCCGTGATGCTGCTGGCCGCCTTCGACGTGCAGGCGGGCAAGCGCACGATCGGCGATTTCGTCATGGTCAACACCATGCTGATCCAGCTCTATATCCCGCTTAATTTCATGGGAATGCTCTATCGCGAGATCAAGCAGGCGATCACCGATATCGAGATCATGTTCAACATTATTTCGCGCAATCCCGAGATCGAGGACCGGCCCGGCGCCGCGCTCCTCGACGTGCGCGAGGGGGCGGTGCGTTTCGACAACGTCCACTTCACTTATGAGCTCGGCCGGGAAATCCTGAAAGGCGTTTCCTTCGAGGTGCCGCCGGGGAAGACGCTCGCGATCGTCGGTCCCTCGGGCGCCGGCAAATCGACCATTTCACGTCTCTTATTTCGCTTTTACGAGATCTCGTCCGGTCGCATCCTGATCGACGGCCAGGACATCCGCGACGTGACGCAGCTTTCGTTGCGCGCCGCCCTCGGCATGGTCCCGCAGGACACCGTGCTGTTCAACGACACCATTCGCTACAACATCCGCTACGGCCGCTGGGACGCAACCGACGCGGAGATCGAGGAAGCAGCCGCGCTCGCGCAGATCGACGAATTCATCCGCTCGACGCCGAAGGGCTACGAGACCGAAGTCGGCGAGCGCGGCCTGAAACTGTCGGGCGGCGAGAAGCAGCGCGTGGCGATCGCCCGCACCATCCTCAAAGGGCCGCCGATCCTCGTCCTCGATGAGGCGACTTCCGCCCTCGATTCCTACACCGAGAAGGAAATCCAGGACGCGCTCGATCGCGTTTCAAAGGGCCGCACCACACTGGTGATCGCGCACCGGCTTTCGACCGTGGTCGGCGCCGATGAGATCATCGTGCTGGATGAGGGGAGGGTCGTGGAGCGCGGCCGGCACGCCGAATTGCTCGCGCAGGGCGGCCTTTATGCCGGCATGTGGAATCGCCAGCGCGAAGCGGAAGAGGCGCGCGAGAAGCTCAGACTTGCCGGCGAGGATGCGGCGGAGGCGATTGTGCCTGCGAAATCAGCGCCGCTATCGCATACCGTAGAATAATTTATAAGGTTGGCCGATTCCGATGTCCCTCCTCGATTCGATCAAGAAGAACCTCGCGCCGATCCACCCGGAAGGTTACCCCTTCATCGGCGCCTTCGCCCTCGTCGCAATCTTTCTGTTTTGGCTCGCGCGGCCGCTCGGCTGGATCGGCGTGATCGCCACCGTCTGGTGCGCGTATTTCTTTCGCGATCCGAAGCGCGTCGTCCCGGTCGGCGAAGGTCTCGTGGTTTCGCCCGCTGACGGCCGCATCTCGCAAGTAGCGCTTGCATCGCCGCCACCCGAACTCGAAATGGGGCCGGAGCAGCGCGTGCGCATCTCCATTTTCATGAATGTGCTCGACGTGCACGTGAACCGCGCGCCGGTCGCCGGCGAGGTACGGCGCATCGTCTACAAGGCCGGCAAGTTCATCAACGCCGATCTCGACAAGGCGAGCGAGGACAACGAGCGCAACAGCGTTCTGTTGCGTACGAGCCTCGGTCCGGTTGCGGTAGTGCAGATCGCCGGCCTGATCGCGCGCCGCATCGTCTGCTTCGTGCGCGAAGGAACGAGTGTCGCCGCCGGCGAGCGCATCGGCCTGATCCGCTTCGGCTCGCGCGTCGATCTCTATCTTCCTGGCAATGTCAGGCCGCTCGTTTCCGAAGGCCAGACGGCGCTCGCGGGTGAAACCGTAATCGCCGATCTTTCGGCGCAGTCGCGCACATTAACCTTCCGTAACGATTAAGTGGCGCGGGCCTGCTTCCGCGACTGCGCGGCAAGGAGTATTCTCCTGTCATGTCCAATCTCTTCGCGCCGTTCGACCCCGACAACGAAGAGCCGCGCCGCCGCCGATTCAAACCGGTGCCGGTGCGGAGGCTCCTGCCCAATCTCGTCACGCTGCTCTCGCTTTGTCTCGGCCTCACCGCGATCCGTGTCGCGGTCGAGGGCAAGTTCGAGCTTGCGATCGCGGCCATCGTCGTCGCCGCGATCCTCGACGGGCTCGATGGCCGCATCGCGCGCTTCCTGCAAAGCACGTCGCGCTTTGGCGCCGAACTCGATTCGCTCGCCGATTTCGTGAACTTTGGCGTCGCGCCCGCGATCGTTCTCTACTTCTGGGGGCTCTCGTCGCTCCGCTCGGCCGGCTGGATCGCGGCGCTTGTCTTCGCGATTTGCACCTCGCTCCGGCTCGCGCGCTTCAACGTCATGCTCGACGATCCCAACAAGCCGCCCTATGCCGGGAATTTCTTTGTCGGCGTCCCGGCGCCGGCCGGCGCTTTGATCGTGATGCTGCCGGTCTATCTCGAACTCGTCGGCTTGCCGCGCACGGGCGTCAGCCCCGCCTTCGCGCTCGTCTATACGATCGGGATCGCGCTTTTGATGGTTTCGTCGCTTCCCACCTGGTCGGGAAAGCGCGTCTCCGCCCGCGTGCCGCGCGATTATGTGCTGCCGATCTTCGTTTTGGTCGTGCTCCTGGTGGCGCTCCTGGTGAGCTATCCATGGGAACTGCTCACGGCAGGCTCGCTTGCTTATCTCGCCTGCATCCCGCTCGCTTACATGCATTACCAACGGCTTGAGCGCGCCCATCTGGCCGCCGCTTCCGGCGGAATGCTGCATGACGGCGCCGATGCGGAAGAAGTTGATCGGCCGAACCGGCTGAACTGACCAAAAATACGTCAGTGATCCTGCCGCGCCGCAGCAAGAAGCTGCCGTTCAGGTTTTCGAATTGCGGCCTACGACGGCGCTGACAGCGGGCGCGTTTTGTGTATGCTTTCGGGCAAACGCCGCCTGAATCAAAGAAGCCAAACGGCACGATCAGGCAAATCAGCCAAAGGGGAGGTTTCGATGCTGCGTTCACCGATCAATCGACGGACTCTCTTGAAAACCACGGCGCTGGCCGCCACCACGGCCGTCGCCTCACCTTATATCAGCGGCGCCCATGCCGCCGGCAGCCTGACCTTGGGCTGCTGGGACCATTGGGTGCCGAATGCCAACAACGCCCTGCTCAAGCTTTGCAACGAATGGGGCGAGAAGAACAAGGTCGATGTCCACATCGACTTCATCACCTCGCAAGGCGAGAAGGACAAGCTGACGGCCGCGGCCGAGGCGCAAGCCGGCACCGGCCACGACATCATGTCGCATCGCGACTGGAACATTCAGGTGCACCAGCGCTCGCTCGAGCCGCTCGACGAGGTCGTCAACCAGCTGATCAAGCAATACGGTCCGATCAGCCCGGTCGCCGAATATCTCGCCAAGATCAAAGGCACGTGGCGCGGCGTGCCGACCGCGGTCGGCAGCCAGGTGAAGCCCTGCTGCTCGCGCCTCGATCTCTACAAGGAACATGCGGGACTAGATCTGCGCGAAATTTTCCCGGCCGATGAATCGAAGTACGACAAGGCGAAGATGGAGGCCTGGAACTGGGATCTCTATCTCTCCACCGCCGAGAAGCTGTTCAAGGCGGGCTTCCCGGTCGGCTTGCCGATGGGCCAGACGAGCGACGCCGTCGACTGGGTCGGCGCGCTGTTCAATTCGTTCGGCGTCGTGATGGTCGACGAAAAGGACAACGTGAAGATCAATTCGGACGAGACGCGGCAGGCCCTCGAATATCTGAAGAAGCTGATGGCGGTGAATCCGCCGGAGGTCTACGCCTGGGACGATGCCGGCAACAACCGCTGGCTGATCTCCGGCAAAGGCTCCGGCATCATGAATCCGCCGAGCGCCTGGGCGGTCGCCAAGCGCGACAATCCGAAAGTGGCCGAGAATTGCTGGACGCATCCGATGCCGCGGGGTCCCAAGGGCCGCTTCGTCGGCCAGCTGCCGCAGAACTACGGCGTCTGGAGCTTCTCGAAGAACAAGCAGGCCGCGAAAGACCTTCTGCTGCACCTGTCGCAGCGGGAATCGATGCAGCAGCTCGTGGCGGCGTCGATCGGTTACGATCTGCCCTCGTTCAAGAGCATGTACGACTTCGATACCTGGAAGACCGTCGAGCCGCCGCTCGGCACCGTCTACAGCTATCCCCCGCGCGCGGATGAGGTGACGTCGATCGCCGGCGCTCCCTCGCGCTCGGAGGTCGGTGCCCAGATCTACAATCAGGCCATCAACACCGTGATGGTGGCCAAGTTCACGCAAGGGAACGAAAAGCTCGACGACGTGATCAAATGGGCCGAGAAGGAACTCGAAGGCACGTTGCGCGCTTGATCGCGTAGCGCGCGGCTGATTCACGTGCCGGGCGAGCCCGGCACGTGAATGTACTGCGATAACCAGGGGGAAGGCTGATGGTCGACACCGTGCATCGATCGTGGAGCCCGGGGCTTGCTGGCGAGGCCGCTCGTCCAAGAACAAGCAGCCTGCACCGGTTCATGCGGCGTCGTTCGGCCGTCGCCTTGCTGATGTGCCTGCCGCTGATCGTGATCATCGTGGGGCTGGTGGCGTATCCCGCGCTCTATTCGATCTATCTCTCGATGCTCAACAAGGCGCAGACGCGATTTATCGGGCTCGATAATTTCAGCTTCCTGTTGTCGCGCGACGTGTTCTGGATGGTCGTTCTGCAGTCCGCGATTTTTGCGCTCTCTGCGGTTTTCTTCAAAGCCCTGATCGGTCTCATCACCGCGCATCTCATCAACAATCTGCCGGTCAAGGGGCAGCGGAAGTGGCGCGGCATGTTGCTGGTTCCCTGGGTCATTCCGCTGGCGCTGTCCTCGCTCGGCTGGTGGTGGCTGTTCGATCCGACGCACTCGGCTTTCAACTGGATTTTGGAGGGCCTCGGCTTTCATGAGGTCGCTTGGCTCAGCGATCCCTATTGGGCGCGCTTTTCCGTCATCCTCGTCAATGTCTGGTACGGCGCGCCGTTCTTTTTGATCATGTACCTCGCGGCGCTCAAATCGGTGCCGGAGCAACTCTACGAGGCGGCGGCAATCGACGGCGCCAATGCCTGGCAGAAATTCGTCCACATCACGCTACCGATGATGCGGAACATCATCGCCATCACGGTGCTGTTCTCGCTCATCGTGACCTTCGCCAATTTCGACATCGTGCAGATCATGACCGCCGGCGGCCCGCGCAACATGACGCATGTGTTCGCGACCTACGCGTTCCTGCTCGGCATCCGCTCCGGCGACATCCCGCTGGGTTCGGCGGTGTCGCTCTTCATGCTGCCGATCCTCGCCATATCGGCGATCTTCATTCTGCGCGGCGTGCGGAAGCGCGGAAGGGAGATCGGATGACGGCGGCGTCGGTTGTCACGGAGGCGCCGCGCGCCGCGCGGAAGTCGAGCCTGAAACGCGACCGCCGCTGGGCGCTGATTGCGTCCTACGTATTTCTCGTGCTGTTCGCGATCTTCTTCCTGGTGCCGCCCTATTACATGATCGTGACGGCGCTGAAGAGCGATGCCGAGGTCGCGCATATGGCGACCAATCCCTGGATCATTGCCGACGGCGTCACTTTCGACCAGTTCAGGCTTCTCTTCACGCAGAGCGATTTCCTGATCTACTTCAAGAACACCGCGATCGTCACGGTCTGCGTCGTTGCGATCACCATGGTCGTTTCGGTGCTCGCCGCTTTTTCGCTGGGGCGGATGAAATTCTGGGGGTCGAGCATTTTGGCCACCGGCATATTCCTCACCTATCTCGTGCCGGATACACTTTTGTTCATTCCGCTGTTCCAGATCGTGCGCGGGCTCGGCCTCTTGAACTCCTATTGGGGCATGGTGCTCGTCTATCCGACCCTCACCGTGCCGTTCTGCACCTGGATCATGATCGGCTATTTCCAGTCCATTCCGAAGGAACTGGATGAGGCCGCCTTGATCGACGGGGCGGGCCACATGCAGATGCTGCTCAAGATCTTCATTCCCGTGGCGCTGCCCGGCATCATTGCCGCGACGATTTTCGCCTTCACGGTGTCGTGGGCGGCCTTCGTCTATCCGATGGCCTTCCTCTATTCGTCCGACCAGCAGGTGCTCACCGTCGGCACGGTGACGAGCCTGATCCGCGCCGACGTCTACAAGTGGGGGATGTTGATGGCGGGCGCGCTGACCGCCGCGGCGCCGCCGCTCATCATTTATGCGTTTCTGATGGACTACTACATCGCCGGGCTCACCGCCGGCGCGACCAAGGGCTGAACCATGGCTGACGTCGCATTGCGTAACGTGGTGAAGCGATATGACGAGATCGATGCGGTGCGCGGCATCAATCTCGACATTCCCAACAACGAATTCGTCGTATTGGTCGGCCCGTCCGGCTGCGGCAAGAGCACGACCTTGCGCATGATCGCGGGGCTCGAGGAATTGACCTCGGGCGACATCTATATCGGCGGTGAGATCGTCAATGATCTCCCGCCGAAGGACCGTGACGTCGCCATGGTGTTCCAGAATTACGCCCTCTATCCGCACATGACGGTTTTCGAGAACATGTCGTTCGGATTGAAGCTGCGCAAATTCTCCAAGGACGAGATCCGCCGCCGCGTCGACAACGCCGCCCGCATTCTCGACATCACCGAACTGCTCGATCGCCGGCCGAAGGCGCTCTCCGGCGGCCAGCGCCAGCGCGTCGCCATGGGCCGCGCCATCGTGCGCAACCCGAAGGTGTTCCTGTTCGACGAACCGCTTTCGAACCTCGACGCCAAGCTCCGCGTGCAGATGCGCACCGAAATCAAGCGCGTGCACCAGCAGGTGAAGACGACGACCGTCTACGTCACCCACGACCAGGTCGAGGCGATGACGCTCGCCGACCGCGTGGTGGTGATGAATGACGGCCGCATTGAGCAGATCGGGCCGCCGCACGAGCTTTATCATTCGCCGAAGACCCGCTTCGTCGCGGGCTTCATCGGCTCGCCGGCCATGAACTTTCTGCCGTGCCGGGTTGAAAAGAACGGCGCCGGGCTCGTGTTAAGCGTCGCTGACGGCCTCACCTTTCCGGTGCCGGCCGACCGCACCGGCCGCTACAGCGCCGCGGCCGGCAAGGAGGTCGTCTTTGGCCTCCGCCCCGAGCACATCACCGAGCCGCGCGGGGGCGGCGAGGGCGACAAGAGCGAATTCACCGTCAAGCTCGATGTCGTGGAACCCATGGGCATGGAGACAATGGTGTTCTTCCGCCTCAACGGCACCGAGGTCTGCGGCCGTGTCGAGCCCACGAGCGCCTCGAGTCCCGGCCAGCCCATGCGGCTCCGTGCCAATCTCAATCACATGCACCTGATCGATCCCGCCACCAATCTCGCCCTCTAGCCCGACGAATCCGCATGGCAGCACGACGCCTTCGCGGCGTGGACGGACGCCGCATGAAAGGCTATTCGACTGCGTTCCCAAGGAGAGTATTGCAATGGTCAAGATGCTCGATCCCAAGAATTTCACCGCGCTTGTCACCGGCGCCACCGCCGGGTTTGGCGCCGCCCTTTGCCATCGCTTCGTCGGCGCCGGAGGCAAGGTGATCGCGACCGGCCGCCGCAAGGAGCGGCTGGAGGCGCTGAAGAAGGAACTCGGGGCGAATTGTCACATCGCGTCGCTTGACGTCACCGACAAGAAGGCGGTTGACGCGCTCGCGGCCGGTCTTCCTGCCGCCTTCGCCAAGGTGAACGTGGTTGTGGCCAATGCCGGCCTCGCGCTTGGGCTTGAGCCCGCGCAAAAGGCGAACATGAACGACTGGGAAGGGATGGTCGCCACCAACATCAATGGCCTGCTCTATACCGTGCGGGCGTTCCTGCCGGGCATGGTCGAGCGCGACGAAGGGCACGTCGTCCTGCTCGGCTCGGTGGCGGGCGATTATCCATACCCCGGCGGCAACGTGTATGGCGCCACCAAGGCCTTCGTGAAGCAGTTCGCGCTGAACCTGCGTGCCGACCTTCTCGGCGCCAATGTGCGCGTGACCAATGTCGAGCCGGGCCTCGCGGAAACCGAGTTCTCGCTGGTGCGCTTCAAGGGCGACGCCGATAAGGCGAAGGTGCCCTATCAGAACATCGCGCCGATGACCGCCGACGACATCGCCGAGCAGATCTTCTTCTGCTGCTCGCTGCCGCGCCACGTCAACATCAACCGCATCCAGTCGATGGCGACGATGCAGGCCTTCGGGCCGTTCGCCTTCAAGCGGGGCTGACGCGGAACGCCGCTACGCGGCCATCGGGTAACCGGGCATCAATTTGTAGGGATGTTCCCAGCCCGGAAGCGCCTTGAGCCGCTCGAGCCAGGCGCCGATCGCGGGATGCTCTTTGGCGATGTCGAAGCCGAATTCCTCGGCGGGATAATACATGTAGCCGCACATGGAAATGTCGGCGATCGTCGGCTTCTCGCCGAGCAGGAACGGGCGGCCGGCAAGCCGCTTGTTCACGATCGCGAGATTCCCGTCGAGCCTTCCCTTGAAGAAGGCAACGACCGCAGGATCGACGCCCTTGGCCCAGTTCCGTAAAAAGCGATAGGGCCCGAGGAAGCCGTTGATCTTCTGGTTGTCGAAGATCATCCAGCGCAGCGACTCCATCCAGTCATCGGCGCTCTGTGGCAGGAACTTTCCGCTTTTCTTCGCGAGGTGATTGATGATGACGGCGGACTGCGAAAGCTTCTTGCCGCCGTCGACGAGCACCGGCGCCTCGCCCATCTCGTTTACTTCCTCGCGGTATTTCGGCGTGCGCGTCTCGCCGCCCTTGAAGAAATCGACCCAGATCGGTTCCCACTTGGCGCCGATGAGGTTCAGCATCAGGGCCGCGCGGTAGGAATTTCCCGACTGCGCGAAGCAGTAGAGCTTGTAATCGGACATGGAGTGGCCCCGGGCTGTTGGCGTCGAGCCAGTCTAGATCGAAAGCCCGAAATTCTCCAACAACCCGCGCTCGCCCTTCGGCGTGATGTTGAGCCCGCGGCTGTCCCGCATGTGCTCGACCCAGCCCATTTCGAAGCAGCGCTCGGCGAGTGCCGCGCCAATCGCGCCTCCGAGATGCGGCCGGCGCTCGGTCCAGTCGAGGCAGGGCCGGCACAGAACCCGGCGCCCGACGCGGGCCTTCGCAAGATCGACGCCGAGTTTCGAAAGAAATTTGTCGCCGGAAGGCGTGAGATCGCCGCCTTCGTCGCCGAGCACGAGATGCTTGTGCGCGCAGAGGCTGTCGGCGAGGCCGACGCCGAGCTGGCCGGCGAGATGATCGTAGCAGGTGCGGGCGCGGCGCCATTTCTGTTCGAGCTTGGAGTAGGGCCGGTAGCGCGGCGGCGACATCGCGGCGACATCCATGATCCCTTCCAGCATGCGGCCGACGCGAGGGCCGGCAAGGCGAAAGTAGCGGTGCCGTCCCTGTTTCACCTGCGTCAGCAATTTCGCATTCGAAAGCTTGGAAAGATGTCCGCTCGCGGTCTGCGGTGTGATCCCGGCCGAGAAGGCGAGCTCGCTCGCGGTCAGCGCGCGGCCGTCGAGCAACGCGCAGAGGATGTTGGCGCGCGCGGGATCGCCCACGAGCGCCGCCACTTCCGCAACTTCGTTCACGCCTTCCATGGGGCGAATATGGTCTGATCGAGCCGCGATTGCCATTGTCGATACTTCGGCACGCGCCGTAGCGATTGTCGCGGTTTCGGGTGGCTGAAATTGCTTCCTGGGCGTTGAATGGCGAAACACCACGGTGAGGCCGATGAATTTCTCCAATGCGAATGTCCCGAAGGAAGTCCGGAGCCCCGCGCAAACGGAGCACCACAAGTCAATCGTGCTGTTCGCGATGTGCATCGCGGTCTTCATCGCGCAACTCGACATATCGGTGGTGACGCTTGCGCTGAAGCAAATTGGCGCCGGGCTCGATGCGGGCGTGAGCGCGCTGCAGTGGGTGATCGATGCCTATAATCTTTTCTACGCATGCTTTCTGCTGACGGCGGGAATCCTCGGCGACCGCTTCGGCCGCCGGGCAATGTTCAATGCCGGCATCATCCTGTTCGCCGTCGGCTCGCTGATCTGTGGATTTTCGCCGAATGCAGCGCTCTTGATCGTGGGCCGCGCGGTCACGGGTCTCGGCGCGGCCTTCGTCATTCCGACGTCGCTCGCGATTCTTTCCTCCGCCTATCTCGATCACGCGGAGCGCGCGCATGCGATCGGCATTTGGGCGAGCTGCAACGCGCTCGCACAGCTCTTCGGCCTCACGGCCGGCGGCTTCGCCGTCGATTATCTCGGCTGGCGCTGGATCTTCCTCTTGGTCGTTCCCGCCTGCGTGCTCGGCTGCTTTTTGGCGCTCCGCTTCGTCACCGAATCCTACGGCGGCAAGGAGCGCGGCCTCGACATCCCGGGCCAGATCCTCGCCGTCCTTGCGCTGGGCGGTTTCGCGTTCGGCTTCATCGAGGCGCCGCTTATCGGCTGGCTCTCGTGGGCTGTCTTGTTTTCGCTCCTGATTGCCGCCGCGGCGACGATCATCTTCGCGCGCGTCGAGGTAAATACAAAAGACGCGCTGGTGCCGGGATTTCTTTTTCGCCGGACCCGCTTTCCGGCGGCGCTTCTGATCGCGATTGCGATGACATTCGGCATGTACGCGACGACCTTCCTCACGCCGCTCTATCTGCAGAACGTCCTGCACGATTCCGCCGTTGTGGCCGGAATCGAGATGCTGCCGATGTCGGTTTCGTTCCTGATCGTGGGACGCGCGTCGGGGAAGCTCGCGATCCGTTTCGGCCCGCGCGCGGTGATGGCCGGCGGCACGGCGGCGATGGGGGCGGGGCTTTTGATCCTGAGCGCGGTCTCGCTCGATTGGAGCCTGGCCGCGAACGTCGCGCTCGTTGAGTCTGGCGTTTTGATCGCCGGCGTCGGTCTTGGCCTCAACGCGGGCCCGGTGGTGAGCGCCGCGGTTTCAGCCGCGCCCGAATCCTACGCGGGCGTAGCCTCGGGCATCGTCAACACCGCGCGCATTGTCGGCGCGACGTTGGGCGTCGCCGTCCTCGGCGCGGTCTATGCTTCCAAGGCCGGACAAACGGCCGCCGACGCAGCCGGGATCGTCGAAGGCTTTCGGCTCGCGATGTGGGGCGCGGCGGCGAGCGAGTTGGTCGGCACCGTGGTGGCGCTTCTGTTCATCCGCTCGGACGCGCTCAGGCGCGAAGGCTAGGACCGCCTATTTCATCGTCGGAATCACGAACTCGGCGCCGTCCTTGATGCCGGAGGGCCAGCGGGCGGTGACCGTCTTCGTCTTGGTGTAGAAGCGGATCGAATCCGGCCCGTGCTGGTTGAGGTCGCCGAAGCCCGAGCGCTTCCAGCCGCCGAAGGTGTGGTAGGCAAGCGGCACGGGGATCGCGAAATTCACGCCCACCATGCCGACCTCCACCTTCGAGGCGAAGTCGCGCGCGGCGTCGCCGTCGCGGGTGAAGATCGAGACGCCGTTGCCGTATTCGTGCTTGCTCGGCAGCTCCAGCGCCTCGTGATAGTCCTTGGCGCGCACGACCGACAGCACCGGCCCGAAGATTTCTTCCTTGTAGATGCGCATGTCGGGCTTCACCTCGTCGAAGAGGCAACCGCCCATATAGAAGCCGTTCTCGTAGCCCTGCATTTTGAAGCCGCGGCCGTCGACCTTGAGCTTCGCGCCCTCCTTGATGCCGATCTCGACGTAGTTCTTCACCTTTTCGAGATGCTGCTTGGTGACCAAGGGGCCGAGGTCCGCGTCATTCGAGGTCGAGGGTCCGATCTTCAGGCTCTCCACCCGCGGGATGAGTTTTTCGACGAGCGTATCGGCGGTCTTCTTGCCGACCGGAACCGCGACCGAGATCGCCATGCAGCGCTCGCCCGCCGAGCCGTAACCGGCGCCGACGAGCGCGTCGACCGCCTGATCCAGGTCGGCGTCGGGCATTACGATCATGTGGTTCTTGGCGCCGCCGAAGCACTGCACGCGCTTTCCGCTCGCCGTGCCCCGCGTGTAGATGTATTCGGCGATCGGCGTCGAGCCGACGAAGCCGATGGCGCGGATGTCGGGATCGTCGAGGATCGCGTCGACCGCTTCTTTGTCGCCGTTGACGACGTTGAGGATGCCGGCCGGCAATCCCGCCTCGATCATCAGTTCCGCAAGCTTCATCGGCACGCCCGGATCGCGCTCCGACGGCTTCAGGATAAAGGCGTTGCCGCAGGCGATCGCCGGCCCGAACTTCCACATCGGAATCATCGCCGGGAAATTGAACGGGGTGATGCCGGCGACGACGCCGAGCGGCTGCCGCATGGAATAGAGGTCGATGCCGGGCCCGGCGCCTTCGGTGAAGTCGCCCTTCATCAGGTGCGGAATGCCGCAGGCGAACTCGATCACCTCGACGCCGCGCTGGATGTCGCCCTTGGCGTCGGCGACGGTCTTGCCATGCTCGCGCGCGAGCATGTCGGCGAGCTGCGCATTGTCGCGCTGTACGAGCTCGAGAAACTTGAACATCACCCGCGCGCGGCGCTGCGGATTGGTGTTGGCCCAGGCCGGCTGCGCGCTCTTCGCGTTTTCGACCGCGGCGCGTACTTCGGCTTTGGAGGCGAGCGCGACCTTGCCGATCACTTCGCCGGTCATCGGCTGGAATACGTCGCCGGTGCGGCCGGAGGCGCCTTTTACGTGCTTGCCGCCGATGAAATGTCCGATCTCACGCATCTTTTCCTCCCGACATTTTTTTCTGGAGAACGGCCCCGCACGCCGCTCCGTTCCGTCAAAAACTCCTAGCGCAGCGTAGCACCGGGCGGAAGACTTCGGGCGACACCGCGCCGCGACCCTGCTGCGCGGATGTGGGCCTTGAATAACATATTGGTTTTATTGACCTTTTCCCGCTCTCCATGGCCTTCGTCGCAACCATGCCCTCCCGCTCGCAGGTCCTTCGGCTCACTTAACGCTCTTTTAGCCGCGCGCCTTTAAGTCTGATGGCGGGGTGGCGCGCGCCAGAAGGCGTCGCGGAAGAAGGGAGAACCCGAATGGATCTCACCACGGCGCTCGGACTCGCCGCCGGTGCAGCGGTGGTCGTCACGCTCATTCTGCTGGGCGGCGATCTCCGCACATTCTACGACATGCACGCGATGATCGTGATCTTCGGCGGCTCGTTTGCCGCAACGCTGATCCGCTTTCCGCTGACGTCCATCCTGCACGGCATACCGCTTGGCCTGAAATACGTTTTCACCATGCGCCGCTGGACGCAGCGCGAACTCGTGGACGAAATCGCGCGGCTTGCCGAGATCTCCCGCAAGCTCGGCCCGCTCGGCCTTGAAAAGGAAGTCATCGACGACGAATTTCTCGCCACCGGCGTGCGCTATGTCGCCGACGGCTACGACGCGAATTTCATCCGCGAGGCGCTCGAGCGCGAGCGCGAAACCTTCCTCACCCATCTCGACGAGGGGCAGAAAATCTATCGCGCGGTGGGCGATTGCGCGCCGGCCTTCGGCATGGTCGGCACGCTCATCGGCATGGTGCAGATGTTCGCCAACATGACCGATCCGTCGAAGCTCGGCCCCTACATGGCGGTGGCGCTGCTCGCGACCCTCTACGGCGCGCTCGTCGCCAACATCCTGTGTCTGCCGATCGCCGACAAGCTGCACGGCAAGCTGCACGACGAGGAGGTCAATCGCACGCTCATCATCGACGGCGTGATGATGCTGCGCGAGTCGAAAAGCCCGCAGATCGTGCGCGAAATGCTTCTCGCCTATATCCCCGAACAGCGCCGTCCCGAGCCGGAGGCGGTGCCCGCCTGAGGCGGCGCCACAGCGTAAAGGGTATCGATCATGGCTCGGAAGCAAGCAGCACACGGAGGTCACGGCTGGTTCGTGACCTTCGCCGATTTGATGGGCTTGCTCGTCAGCTTTTTCGTGATGCTCGTCGCCTTCTCGACGCAGGACCGCGAGAAGATGCACATCGTGGCGGGCTCGATGCGCGACGCCTTCGGCGTCAAGCGCGAGCCGAGCCTCGCGGCACTCATCGAGGTCGACGGCCTGCCGACCCGGCCGCGCATGAAGAACACCCAGATGATTCCGCCGGAACTGGCCGCCGACCAGCCGAGCCCCGATCAGCAAGACCTGAAGTTGCAGGAAGGGATTGCGACGCGCGACCGCCAGTTCGCGCTCGCCGCCGCTTCGCTGCGGCAGGCCTTGCAGGAACTGCCGGAGATCGCGGAAATCTCCAAGCACATCGTGGTCACCGAAACGCTCGAGGGCATCAATATCGACATCGTCGATCAGGAAGGCCGCTCGATGTTCCCGGAGGGCGCGCGCGAGCCCTATGAACGCACGCGCCGGATCGTCGCCAAGCTCGCCGAGCAGATCCGCAAGATGCCTTACCGCGTGTCCGTCACCGGCCATACGGCGGCGACCAAGCTGGCGCCAAAGCCGGGCTACGGCGCTTTCGACCTTTCGGCCGACCGGGCCAATGCCGTGCGCCAGATCCTGCAGGAAGAGGGCGTGACGGGGCCGCAGATTTACGCCGTGTCGGGTCGCGCCGACACCGAGCCGCTCTTCCCCGAAGACCCGTATATGCCCGCGAACCGGCGCGTTTCGATCACGCTGATGAAGGAAGCGCCGCCGGCGCCCTTCGGGATCAAGCCCTGATCGTTGCTTGACCGGCTCTCGCCGTCGCCTACATCTTCTCGGGCGCGAGCGGAGGAACGAATGTCGCATCCCGCGGTCAAGGATCTCAGCGTCGAGGACGTGAAGGCCGGCATGGACGCCGGCAAGGTTCTGCTCGTCGACGTGCGCGAGCCCGACGAGCTTGCGGTCGAGCGCATTCCCGGCGCCGTCGAAATGCCGCTGAAGAGCTTCGATCCCGCGGCCTTGCCCGACCCCGGCGACAAGCAGCTGGTATTCTCCTGCCGCTCCGGCAACCGCTCGATCACCGCCTCGCTGCTCGCGCAGGAGGCCGGCTTGCCCTATGCCGCGCATATGGCGGGCGGCATCAAGGCCTGGAAGGCGGCGGGCTTCAAAACCGAGCAAGGATGATCCACAGCCGCGTCGGCTGGGCACGTTGAGCGTGCAGGGGAAGGCCGGTACTTTCCGGCCGTCGTTCATGCCGGAGATCGTTCGATGCGCCGTTTCCTGTTCCTGATCGCGTTCGTTTTTGCCGCTTTACCCGCCGCCGCGGCGGAGCGCGTCGTCAACGTCTATAACTGGTCCGATTACATCGACCCGAAGACGCTTGAGGACTTCACCCAGGAAACCGGCATCAAGATCGTCTACGACACGTTCGATTCAAACGAAATTTTGGAAACGAAGCTGCTCGCCGGCAAATCGGGTTACGACGTCGTGGTGCCTTCCGCGAGCTTCCTGCAGCGGCAAATTCAGGCCGGCATTTTCCGCAAGCTCGACAAGTCGAAGCTGCCGAACCTGAAATATGCCTGGCCCGTCGTCACCGCGCGGCTCGCGACCTACGATCCCGGCAACGAGCACGCCGTCAATTACATGTGGGGCACGACCGGCATCGGCTACAACGTCAAGGCGTCGAAGGAGCTTGGCCAGCCGGTCGACAGCTGGGACGTTATCTTCAAGCCGGAGCTGATCTCGAAGTTCAAGGACTGCGGCATCAACATGCTTGATGCGCCGGAGGAGCTCATTCCCGCGGCGATGAATTATCTCGGCCTCAGTCCGGATTCGAAAAAGCCCGAGGATATCGAGAAGGCGGGCGCGCTCCTGGAAAAAATCCGCCCCTTCGTCAAGAAATTCAATTCTTCCGAATACATCAATTCGCTTGCTAGCGGCGAAATCTGCCTCACCGTCGGCTGGTCGGGTGACGTTTTCCAGGCGAAGAAGCGCGCGCTCGAGGCCGCGGAGAACACCAAGACGAAGCCGGTCGAGGTCGATTACGCGCTGCCCAAGGAAGGCACGCTGATGTGGTTTGATTCCTTCGCGATTCCCAAGGACGCGGAACACGTGGAGGAGGCGCACGCCTTCATCAATTTCATGCTGAGGCCCGAGATCGCGGCGCGCAACTCGAATGCCGTGACCTACGCCAACGGCAATCTTGAATCGCAAAAATTGATCGACAAGGATATTTTGAACAATCCGTCGGTCTATCCGCCGCCGGAAGTCCTCGCCAAGCTCTACACGGTGACGAGCAACGCGCAGGACGTGCAGCGGGTGATCACGCGGGTGTGGACGAAGTTCAAAACCGGCATGTGAGCGCGGTCCTCGCGCTCAGTCCCGCCAGCGGCGGTGCAGCCAGAGCCATTGCTCCGGATGCTCGCGGATCCAGCCCTCGATAATCGACATGATTTTTTGCGTCGCGGGTCCGACATCGACGCGCCCCTCGGCATCGCGCGGCAACTCGACCGGGCCGACAAGATCGACGCGAAAGCGGTTCTGCGGCAGCCGCACGATGCGGACGCCGTAGACCGGACAGTCGAACTGGCGCGCAAGCCGCGCGAGCGTGGGGTTGGCCGGCGTCGAGCGGCCGAAGAAGGTCACGCGCTCGGCGCCGTGGATCTCGTGATAATACTGGTCGACGAGCATGCCCACATGGCCGCCGCGCTCGATCATACCGGCCATGGCGAACACCGACTGGAATCCGGTGGGCACGAGTTTCACCATCGAGTTCGAGCGGGTTTCGTGGATCAGTTCCGCGACGAAACGATTGGTCGGCGCGCGGAAGAGCACGGCGGCGTCGAGCCCGTGCGCGGCGGCGCAAACCGCCGCGAGTTCCCAATTCGCGAGATGCGCCGAGAAGATGAGCGCGGGCTTGCCGTCATCGCGCATCTCGCCGAATTTCAGCGCGTCGCTGGTTTCGATGCGGCCGGGCGTCGGGCGCGAATAATCGTAGTCCCACAGCCCTTCGAGATGCACGAACTCGCCGGCGACGCGGCCGAGATTTTCCCACACGCCGCCGAGGATCTCTTTGATTTCAGCCTCGCTTTTTTCGGGATAGGCGGCGCGCAGGTTCGCAAGCCCCGTCTTGTTGGCGGGCACAAAGGGGCCGACGGAGCGGACGAACTTGCCCATGAAATCGGAGCTCGCGTCGGGATCGAGCTTTTTCAACCCGCGCACGGCAATGCGCACGACGATCACGAGCACGTAATCGATCGCGACCAGAACCGGCCGGAGGAGGGGCCGGTAGATTCTGCGCCAGGTCTTGCGCACCGTGCGGCGAAAGCCGTGGACCGCGATACTCAAGCACGCCTCCGGCTTAGAAACGCACGACGATCTTGCCGAACACGCGGCGGCCTTCGAGGCGCTCGAGGCCTTGCTGGAAATCGGCAAGCGCGACCTCGGAATCGATCACGGGTTTCACGCCCTTCGCCATGTAGTCGAGCGCTTCCGCGACATTGCGGATCGTAAATCCGAACGAGCCGAAGATTTTGTACTGCTGCTGGAAGAGCTGCATCAGGTTGATCTTGCCCGACGGACCCGAGGTCGCGCCGCAGGTGACGAGCCTGCCGCCGCGCTTCATGGAGAGCAACGAGCCGTCCCAGGTGTCGGCGCCGGTATGCTCGAAGACGACGTCGACGCCCTTCTTTTGCGTGATCTTGCGCACGATGTGCTCGAAGCGTTCGGTCTTGTAGTTGATGACGTAATCGGCGCCGATGGCTTTTGCCTTCGCCGCCTTTTCGTCGTCGCCGACGGTCGTGATCACAGTCGCGCCGACAAATTTCGCGAGCCTGATCGCCGCCGAGCCGATGCCGGAGCCGCCGGCATGCACGAGCACGGTTTCGCCCGCTTTCAGCTTGGCGTTGTCGAACAGCATGTGCACGTCGGTCGCGAAAGTAAGCGGCGCGCAGGAAGCGTCGGTCGGCGTGACGCCCTTCGGCACCGGCACCACGAGCCGTGCCGGATGATTGTAGAGATCGCGCGCGAAGCCATCGACGTGAAAGCCGGCGACGCCGTTCACCACCTCGCAGAGGTTGTCGCGGCCTTCGAGACAAGCGGCGCACTTGCCGCAGGTGAGCGCCCCATAAGGCGTGACCGGGTCGCCGGCTTTGAAGCCTTTGACGCCCGGTCCGACCGCCGCGATCTCGCCCGAGGCTTCCGCGCCCACGACGAGCGGCAGCTTGCGCTTGGCAAACGCCATGCCGCGCCAGCCCCAGACGTCGATGTGATTGAGCGCGATCGCGTGCGTCTTGATCTGCACTTCGCCTTCGCCCGGCGGCGGCGGTGCATCGACCTCGGCGATCTCTAGTTTCCGGTCGGAGACAAGGCGAAGCGCGCGCATGCGGAAAATGACCAGCGGAGAGGGGAATGGTTGCGTGAGGGCTGAGGGCTAAAGCCTATCGGCGCCCGCCGTCAACCTCGATTTCGCCGCGAAGATTGCCGCCTTCAAGCCGGCTCGCCGGCGAGCACGAGGCAGACATTCTGGCCGCCGAAACCGAAGGAATTCGAAATCGCAGTCCTAATCTTCGCATCGCGCGCGGTGTTCGGCACGACATCGAGGGCAATCGCCGGATCCGGAACCTTGTGGTTGATCGTGGGTGGAATGCGCTGGTTCTGGATGGTCAAGAGCGTAACGACCGCCTCGACCGCGCCCGCGGCCGTGAGCGTGTGTCCGATCATCGACTTGTTGGAGGAAATCGGGATCTTGTGCGCACGCTCGCCGAACACGGCGGTGACCCCCGTATATTCCATCTTGTCGTTCTCGGGCGTCGAGGTGCCGTGGGCGTTGATGTAATCGACGTCTTCCGGCGAAATCCCGGCATCGACGAAGGCGTTTTGCATACAGCCGATGATCGGCTTGCCGTTCGGGCTCGAGCGGGTGCGGTGGAAATTGTCCGATTTTTCGCCGCTGCCCTGCACGATGCCGAGAATTTTCGCGCCGCGCGCCTTCGCGTGTTCAAGACTTTCGAGCACGAGCGCGGCCGCACCCTCCGCGAGCACGAAGCCGTCGCGATTCTTCGAGAAGGGCTTCGACGCCTGATCCGGCGGATCGTTATGTGTCGACAGCGCCGACAGGAGCGAAAAGCGCACGACCGATTCCGGCGTCACGGACGTATCGGCGCCGATCGCGAGCGCCGTTTCGCAGTCGCCGCGGCGGATCGCTTCGACGCCGAGCTGGATCGCGGTCGCGCCGGAGGCGCAGGCGGTGGTCAATGAAATCGGCGAGCCCTCGGTGCCGAAATGCTCGGCGAGATGCTCGCCGACAATGCCGTATTTCGACATCTCGAAGTAGGGCGCGAAGCGCGGCTGCGTCGCCACGCGCAGGAGATCGGCGTAGCTCACGTTTTCGTTGGCGCCCGCGGCGCTGGCAAGATCGAAGCGATGCGGCCATTCGAGCTCGATCGGCGCCATGGCCAGGAAAAGCGGTCCCGGGAAACGGCCTTTCGAGCCAATGCCGGCCTGCGCGATTGCTTCCTCGCCGACAATGCGCGCGACTTTCTCGGTCATGACCGACGGCGCCATGCCGTCTTCATATTCGTGATCGATCGAGCCCGCGATCGTGGTGCGCAATCCGTCAGTCGGAAAGCGCGAGATGCGGCGAATGCCCGATTCACCGGCGACAAGCTTCTTCCAGTTGTCGTCCTTGCCGGTGCCGAGCGGGGTGACCACGCCCATGCCCGTGACCGCGATGATCGGCCGTCCCGCCTTGTCCTTCGTTGCGTTAGCCACGGCTCATCTCCCGTTCAGCCGGCCTTTTCGATCAAGCCCAGTCCTTCGCCCCGCCAATTGCCCACGCTCGTCACAGCCACCTGGCTGATTTTAGCCGGACTATCGCCTTGATCGCCAGAGCCCGACGGCGGAAAGAGCTTGCCCTGACGCAAGGTTTCGCAGGCGATCGCGAGGTTCGCGAGAAACTGCGTATCGAAACCATGGCCAATATGGGTGCCGGTCGCGCGCACCGGAAGGCCGATTTTCTCGAGCGCCTTTTTTTCCGCCGCGGTCGGCGGCTCCAGGCCCGATGCGCCGGAAATAATGACCGCCTCGCCGCGGCGGACCTTCGGTTCGATCGCCGCCCATTCGCGCGCGATCGTGGCCTCGATTTCGCCGGGCTTCCTCTGGTTGCGGTCGGACTGGATCGCGACAAGACGGGCGATCGGCGCCGCTCCCCGCGCTTCCGCATGCTCCCTGCTTTCGACCACGAGCGCCGCACCCATCGAGGCGAGCGCGAGCCCGCCGCGTTCGCCGCGGTCCCAGACCGGCGCGAATTTGTCCTTCAGGAGATTTCCGGCGAGTTCCGTGACCAGCAGCAAATCCCAGCGCGTGCCGTGAAAGGAGCTGCCGACAAGGGAGATGTCGCTTTGTCCCGCCGCCACGCGCTCGAAAGTCACCCGCATCGCGTCGACGCCCGCGGCCTCCTCGCCCATGAAGGTGCGTGAGGAACCGACGACGCCGTGCACGATCGAGATGTTGCCGGCGAGCAAATTCGGCAGCTGCGCGAGAAAAAGGGTGGGGCGGAGGTCGCTCAGCAAGCGCTCGTTCAGGAACGCCGCCGGATTCGGCGCGGTCCTGATGCCGCTCAGAATCGCGCTGTCGACCGCGATATCGCGCTCGCCGCCGCCGGCGGCGGTGATCATGTCCATGCGGTCGAGAATGTCGGCCTTGCCGGCAACGCCGGCGTTCGAAAGCGCCAGCCCTGCGGCATAGACGCCGATCCGCTGCCACAGCTCCATCTGCCGCTGGTCGCCCTTTTTCGGAATCTGCAGGTCGAAGTTCACCGGCGCGAGCGGATGCACGATGAACGGCGCGAATTTCTCTGTGTCATGCGCGCGCGGCGGCTGATCGGTCATGAGCCGCGACCAGTTCGCTTCAAGCCCTTCGCCGAGACAGGAAATGAAGCCGACGCCCGTGATCCAGACCTCGCGGCGGCCGCTCACTTCGAATACTCCTTCACCGGGATGCCGACCTTGTCGCCCATCTCGATCATGATCTGGCGGAACTTCTCGTCGGGATAGGGCGTGAGCCGGAAGGTGAGGCGCGCCTCGCACACCGGCTTGCCTTTCTGGAAACCCTTCGCCTCGGCCATGGCGTAGCCCGAACCCTCATGGACGATGGCGCCGTCGAAGGTGAGTTCGGCGCCCGGCAAAACAATATCCCGGATTTTTGCATCCTTGACGCCGACAAGAAGCGGCAGCCCGACGAAGCCGGTGACCACGCTCACCAGCCAGCCGGTGGTCTGCGCCATGCATTCGATCAGGAGCACGCCGGGCATCAGCGCGAAGCCCGGGAAATGACCTTCGAACACCGGGCTTTCCGTCGGCACCTTGCAAAGCGCCTTGATTTTCCGCTCGCCGGGCGAAAGCTCGACGAAGCGGTCGATCATCTGGAAGTATTCGAGCCGCATTTCGCCTTCGTTAGGCGTTCTTGGCGGCGACGAGTCCGTCGATGCGGCTGCAGAGGTTCTTCAGCACGAAATATTCCTCGGTCGTCGCCTTGCCCTCGTTCACTTCCTGCGTCCATTGCTCCAAGGGCAGCTTGATGCCGAACGCCTTGTCGATCGCAAACGCGATGTCGAGGAAGTCGAGGCTGTCAATGCCGAGATCGTCGATGGCGTGGCTGTCCGGCGTGATGGTGTCACGCGGGATATCGCACGTCTCGGCGATGATATTGGCGACCGTGTCGAAGGTCGATGACATAAAAAATCTCCGGTCGCGCCCGCGAACTCCGGTGCGACATACGGCCCAAAATGCCGGAAGAACGGCCGTTTCGTAGCCCTAGGGTTGCGGCTCCTATAGCGGACGGCGCGCGGGCTTTCAATGCCGCGAATGATCCCCAGAGGGCCCCGGCAAGGGCCGATTTTAGCGGCGAACTTGCGCATTCCGGCGGCTTTCCCTACTCAGCTTGCCGCTTGGGCAAGGGGGCGGTATCCGCGCGGGGGCCATGACAATCGAAATCGTCAAAAAACGCTGTTTCCTCTGCGTCGGCGGCTACGAGCCGGTGACACCCGATTGGTGGCATCAGCGCTTCGTGCGCGAGCTCAAGCGTTTCGAGAAGACCTGGAACGCAACGGCAACCACCTCGGAGCCGGTTGCCTCCGATAAGGACGGGCTCGCGAGCTGGAAAATCTCGGCCACGGCGCCGGGCTGGCGCACGGACACGGATTTCGTGTTGCTGCGCTGGGACGATTTCGTCACCGCCGATTTCGCCCGCTCCAAGCTCGAACGCGTGCCGCGCGGGCTTCTCGCGCTCGGTGATTTCATCGTGTCCGGCGCCGCCTACCGCTATCTGCGCTCGAGCATCCGCTACTTTCTGTTCTTTCTCTATCCCTTCGTCCTGTTCGCCGGCCTGATCGCGGCCGCCGTCGCAATTCCCTATGTCCTCACACGCTTCGGCTTGCCGATCCCGGCGCCGCTCGCGGCCCTGCTTGCGATCGCGCTCTTTATTGGCTTCCTCTACTGGCCGGGGCGGTTTTTGCTCATCGATTATCTGCTCGATGACTGGATTTTCGCCGACGAGCTCGTGCACCGAAGCCGCGCCGGTTTGGACGCGCGCATCGACCGCTTCGCCCGCGAACTCGTCCAGCGCGCGCGCGACCGCTCCTATGACGAGCTCGTGGTATCGGGTCACAGTCTCGGCGGCGCGTTGATGATGGAGATCGTCGATCGCGCGCTCAAGCTCGACCCCGCGCTCGGCCAGCAGGGCCCGGTGCTGTGGCTGATGTCGACGGGCTCATCGCTCTTGAAGATCGCGTTGCATCCCAAGGCCGAGTGGATTCGCGTCGCCACTGGCCACGTCGCCGACGCGCCTCACCTGAACTGGGTCGAGTATCAGGCGATCGTCGACGTCATCAGCTTCTACAAGACCGATCCCGTGGTCGAGATGGGGCTCCCCGATCGCGACAAGCCGATCGTCCAGCAGGTGAAAATTCGCCGGATGCTCGAGCCTTTGACCTACAAGCGCTTCTGGGGAAATTTTTTCCGCCTGCACCGGCAATTCAGCATGGGAAACGAGCTTCGCTATTTCTACGACTACTTCCAGATCATCTGCGGCCCGGCGCCGCTAGCGCGCCGCGTCGCCGAACGCGACCGCTTGCTTACGGCCTTTGCCGAAGACGGCTCCTATCAGGCGGGCGAGGCGCCCGCCAAAGCCGCCGCCGTGGCGGGTAAAAAATGACGCCGTCGCTCGCGATGATCGTCTTTCTCATCGGCGCGGTGGCCTGGTTCATCATCCGCATTCCCGCCCGCCGCCGCGCGCGCAAGGCGGCCGTCAAAAAAAGTGGCCGGGGTCTGCGCGAAAAAGCCCTCATGGCGATTTCGCTCACCGGCCTCGGCATCATTCCGCTCGCCTATGTCGTGAGCAGTTTCGAGAGCAGCCGATTCCACTTTTTGAGCTTCGCCGATCGCCCCTTCGTGCCCGCGCTCGCCTGGCTTGGAAGTTTCGTATTGGCGGTTTCCATGTGGCTGTTTTACCGCACGCACAAGGATCTCGGACGCAACTGGTCGGTGAGTCTCGACATCCGCGAGAATCACAAGCTGATCACCACCGGCATCTACGCGCTCGTGCGCCATCCGATGTATTCGGCCTTTTGGCTATGGGCCGTGGCGCAGGCCCTGCTTTTGCCCAATTGGGTTGCAGGTTTCGCGGGGATTGTCGGATTCGGCACTTTGTTCTTTGGCCGGGTCGGAGAAGAGGAGCGGTTAATGTGTGATGCCTTCGGCGACGAATACCGCGCCTATATGCGCCGAACGTCGCGGGTTTTTCCGGGCGTGTATTGAAGGTAAGTGGCTTTCATGCAACATCTTTCGACAATCTTGCGCTGCGGCAATTGCGGTCTGGAAAATCGCCTTTCGCCTATCCTAAATAGCCGCTCGACCGGAACGCTTCTGGGGACTTTGCTCAGCATCATGTCGAGATTTTCGCGGATTGCGATCACGATCCCGGCGGTCGCAATGGCCATCACGATCACTGCGTCCGGCGCTTTGTGCCAAACGAGCCAGCCGCCCGTGCCGCCTGCGCCCGTAACCGCGCAGCCCACCGCTCCGCTGCCGGCCGCCCGGCCGCCGCAGCCAACGCCGCGTTCCGCTTCCGTGCAGCACGCGGCGGCGACGCCGACGACCGGAGCGACATCTTCCGACTCCGGCCGGCCTTACGTTTATCTTCTGCGCGGGCTGATGAACATTTTCTCGCTCGGCATGGATGATCTTGCCGCCAAGCTGCAACGGCGCGGGATCGCCGCCAATGTCTACGAATACGGCCAATGGGAATCGCTCTGCCAGGATGCCGCCGCGCGCTGGCGTTCGTCGAAGACGCAGATCGTGCTTGTCGGCCATTCGCTCGGCGGCGATGCCGTGATCTACATGGCGAACCGCCTCGGCCAGATGGGCATTCCGGTGGCGCTCGTCGTTGCCTTCGATCCGGTGCATCCGGTGCCGCTGACCGGCGGCACTACCGCGCGCTTCGTCAATCTGTATCAGTCGAACAACGGCTGGGGCGCGGCCGTGCCGCGCGGCTCCGGCTTCCATGGCGACCTTTCGAACGTCGATCTGCGCTCCAGCGCCAATCTCAGCCACACCACCATCGACAAATCTGCGCGCTTGCATGAAATCGTGATCAGCCGCGTGCTCGGTCTCGGCCGCCCTGCGACGCCGAAGCCGGTGATCGCCGCCCCGAGGCCCCTCGATTCCGTTCCCTCTTCGCCGCCGGCGGCGCAGATGCCGGCGGCTGCCACCGGGACCATGCCGCAGCCGCCCGCGGACACGCTGCGGCCGGTGCTCGCCTCGCCGCCTTCGCACCCCGCTTCGCAAACGCAATAAGCCCTTCCGGATTTGAAGCCCGGCTTCGCAGAGGCGCGCCGCGCATTGCTGCATCGGCGGAGCGCATTGTGATATCGTGACGCCGTCTTCTGACGGGGTCATTTGGCAAAGCGCGGCATGGGAGAAGGGCGATGAATGTCGCGAACCATGCCGGGGCAATCACGGCGGCATTCCTGGCGCTCGCGGCCGCGGGCCTGCCGCTCGCGCGGAGTGCGCGCGGCCCGTCGATTTTTTACCTGCTGAACATGCTTGTCTCGATAGGGGCGGCGGCCTCCGGCGCGTTCGTGCTTTGGAAAGGCGAGTTTTCGGCCGCAGCGCTGCCGATCGGGCTCGCGGAAACCGGCGTGAGCCTCCGCCTTGATGCGCTTTCCGCGACCTTCGCCGTGATCGTCAATGTGGCGGCGGCGCTCGCGAGCCTCTACGCAATGGGTTACGGCCACGAGGAAAAAGAGCCCGCGCGCGTTCTGCCGTTTTACGCGTTGTTCCTGCTTGGCATGAATTTGGTGCTCGTCGCCGACGACGCATTTTCGTTTCTGGTGGCGTGGGAATTCATGTCACTCTCTTCCTGGGCGCTCGTGGTGCTCCGGCATGAGGAGGAAGAAAACCGCCGCGCCGGTGCGCTCTATCTCGTCATGGCGTTCATCGGGGCGCTGGCACTGATTTTCGCCTTCGGCGTGATGGCCGCGGGCGGCGGAAATTATTTCTTCGGTGCGATGCGGGGGCACGCGCTTTCGCCGCTCTCGGCCGCCTTCGTGCTCGTGCTCGTGCTCATCGGCGCGGGCTCAAAGTCCGGCCTCGTGCCGCTGCACGCGTGGCTGCCGCCCGCGCACGCCGCGGCCCCAAGCCACGTCTCGGCGCTGATGAGCGGCGTCATGACCAAGGTCGCGGTCTATGGCTTCGTCCGCATCGTCTTCGATCTGATGGGCGCGCCCGCGCCATGGTGGGGCATGGTCGTGCTCGCGCTCGCGGGCGCCACCACCGTGCTCGGCGTGCTCTACGCGCTGATGCAGCACGATCTGAAGCGCCTGCTTGCCTACCACACGGTCGAGAATATCGGGATCATTTACATCGGGCTTGGTCTTGCGCTCGCTTTCAAGGCGCATGGATTTCCGGCGGCGGCAGCCCTTTCCGCCACCGCCGCGATCTTCCATGTCTTCAACCATTCGGTCTTCAAGAGCCTTCTCTTCTTCGGCGCCGGCGCCGTGCAGAACGCGAGCGGCACGCGCGACATGGAAAATCTGGGCGGCCTGATCCGCGGCATGCCGCTCACCGCGCTCACCTTCCTGGTCGGCTGCGTTGCGATTTCGGCATTGCCGCCGCTCAACGGATTTGTCTCCGAATGGCTCACCTTTCAGGCAATTCTTTTGAGTCCAGATCTTCCCGAATGGGGCCTGAAGCTCCTGGTGCCGGCAGTCGGCGCGCTGCTCGCGCTGTCGGCGGCGCTCGCCGCTGCCTGTTTTGTGAAGGCGTTCGGCATTGTCTTTCTCGGCCGTCCGCGCACGCGCGCGGCGCGCGAAGCGCATGATGCCGATCGCTTCTCGCTAGCGGCGATGTTCGCGCTCGCCGCACTCTGCATCGCCGCCGGAATCTTCTCCGGCTTCTTCATCGACGCACTTGCGCCCGCGATCAGCGAGATCGCGGACGCGCGCATGCCGGTGCAGACATCGCAGCCCTGGCTCACGCTCGTGCCCGTGGCGGAGAGCCGCAGCTCCTATAACGGCCTCCTGGTTTTCCTGTTCATCGTCTTCAATGGATTTTTTGCGGCCTTCGTCATTCACGCGCTTGCCTCGAACAAAGTCCGGCGCGGGCCGGCGTGGGACTGCGGCTTCCCGGATCAGAGCGTGGCCACGCAATACTCCGCCTCCTCCTTTGCCCAGCCGATCCGCCGCGTATTTGGCACCGTGGTGTTTCGCGCAAGCGAGCATGTGGAGATGCCGCCGCCTGGCTCCTTGAAGGCCGCGCATTTCGAAGCCGCCATTCACGACCCCATCTGGGATGCGCTCTATGCGCCCGTGATCGGCTTGGTGGCGCATGCGGCGGAAAAGCTCAATCGGCTGCAGTTTCTGACCATCCGCCGTTACCTGAGCTTCGTGTTTCTCGCCCTCATCCTGCTTTTGCTGGTGCTTCTGCTATGGCCGTGACCTTCGCCCAAAATCTTGCGGTCGAAGCCGCGCAAATGGCGCTTGTGCTTCTGCTGGCGCCGCTGCTCACCGGTTTCGTGCGCAAGGTAAAGGCGCGCCTGATGCGGCGGCGCGGGCCGCCGCTGTTGCAGCCCTATCGCGAACTCATGCGCCTCCTGGGCAAGGAAGCGGTGCTCGCCGAGAACGCCTCGTGGCTTTTCCGCGCCGTGCCCTACATCGTGTTCGCGACCACCTGGGTCGCGGCGGCGCTGGTGCCGGCTTTCGCGCGCGGGCTTCTGTTCAGCTGGTCGGCCGATCTCATCGCCATCATCGCGATCCTCGGCAGCGCCCGCTTTTTCCTCGCGCTCGCGGGGCTCGACGTCGGCACGAGCTTCGGCGGCATCGGCTCCTCGCGCGAGGTGATGATTGCCTCGCTCGCCGAGCCCGCGATGCTAATGATCGTGTTCACCCTTGCCTTGATGGCCGGCTCGACGCAGCTCTCGGCCATTGCCGCCTTCATGGCCTCGAATGAAGTGGGGCTGCGCGTGTCGCTCGGGCTCGCGCTGATCGCACTGATCATGGTCGCGATCGCCGAGAACGCGCGCATTCCGGTGGACAATCCCGCCACCCATCTCGAGCTCACCATGGTGCACGAAGCGATGGTGCTGGAATATTCCGGCCGCCACCTCGCGCTCATTGAGCTCGCCGCACAGTTGAAGCTCGTCCTCTATGCTTCGCTGATCGCCTGCGTGTTCCTGCCTTGGGGCCTTGCGACGGTGGACGCGGGTCCGGCCGCTTATGCTTATGGCCTCGCCGCCTATCTCGTGAAACTAGCGGGCATCGGGTTCCTGCTCGCCGCGTTTGAAATGTCGATCGCCAAGATGCGCGTCTTTCGCGTGCCGGAATTTCTCGGCGGCGCCTTGATGCTCGGACTGCTCGCAACTCTTCTTTTGTTCGTTTCGAAGAGCTTGTGATGCATAGCCTCGATTTCGATATCGCTCATCTCCTCGCAGGTTCGCTTGTGCTCGTGAGCTTCCTGCAGCTTTATCAGGACCGCCTCACGGCGCTCCTTCGCGTCTACGCCTTGCACGCGCTCGTACTCGCTCTTTCGGTCGCCTGGCAGGCGCACGTCCAACAAGCGCCACATCTTTTCGTCACCGCCGCGATCGCGCTCGTCTTCAAGGCAATTGTCATTCCGGTGACGCTGCACCGGATCATCGTCCGTCTCGGGATTCACCGCGAGATCGAGACCGTCGGCGGCATCGGCCTGACCATGCTTGCCGGCATCGGCCTCGTCGCGCTTTCGATCATGGTGATGCTGCGCGTCACCGGCGGCGCCGATGCGCTTGCGCGCGAGGATCTCGCCTTTGCGCTCTCCGTCGTCCTCTTGGGGCTTCTGATGATGGTGTCGCGGCGCAATGCCGTGAGCCAGGTCGTCGGCTTCATGTCGCTCGAAAACGGCCTCGTGCTCGCCGCCACCGGCGCCAAGGGCATGCCGCTCGTGGTCGAGATCTCCGTCGCTTTCTCGATCCTGATCGCCTTCATCGTGATCGGGATCTTTCTCTTCCGCATCCGCGAGCGCTTCGACAGCGTCGATGTCGGAGCGCTCGATCGCTTCCGTGGAGACCGGGCATGAACGCCGCGGATGCAGCCATTGCAGCGGTGCTCGCAATCCCAGCGCTCGCCGCGGCACTGCTTGCGTTTCTGCCGAGCTATCGCGTTGGTGCCGCGATCAACGTCGCCGCGGCGTTTCTCACCTTCCTCGCGGCTTTGACGTTTCTGTTCCAGCGGCCGGAGGTGGGGAGCTATCTCTTCATCGACGATCTCAACAATGTGTTCATCACGCTCACGACCTTCGTCGGCTTTACCGCAAGCGCCTTCGGCGCGAGCTACATCGCCCACGAACTGAAGATCGGCCGGCTCACGCCCGCTAATCTCCGCTTCTATCACGCGATGTATCAGACGCTGATGTTCGCGCTCAATCTCGCGCTCGTCGCCAACAATATCGGCCTGATGTGGGTCGCGGTCGAGATTGCGACGCTGACAACGGTGTTGATGGTCGGCATCTACCGCACCCATGAAGCGCTGGAAGCGGCCTGGAAATATTTCATTCTCGGCAGCGTCGGCATCGCGCTCGCGCTCTTCGGCACCATTCTCGTTTATCTCGCGGCACAGCCGGTGATCGGGCCGGGGTTCGACGCGATGGTGTGGACCGTGCTCGTCACGCGCGCGGCGGCCTTTGACGCGGGCATTCTCAATCTCGCTTTCATCTTTCTGCTTCTGGGCTACGGCACCAAGGTCGGGCTCGCGCCGCTGCACGCCTGGCTTCCCGATGCCCACGCCGAGGGTCCGACGCCGATTTCAGCGGTGCTGTCGGGCCTCCTCCTCAACGTCGCGCTCTATGCGCTGCTGCGGTTCAAGATTCTGCTCGCGGCGAACCCCGGCACGGTCGCGCCAAGCCCGCTGATGGTGACCATGGGACTCGTCTCGCTCGTTTTCGCGGGCTTCATGCTTTACCGCCGCCGCGACATCAAACGCTTCTTTGCCTATTCCTCGATCGAGCACATGGGCATCGTGACCTTCGCCTTCGGCCTCGGCGGCGCGATTGCGAATTTCGCCGGCCTCCTGCAAATGACCATGCATTCGCTCACCAAGTCGGCGATTTTCTTCGCGGTCGGCCACATCGCGCAGGCGAAGGGCACGCAGCGCTTCATTCAAATCCGCGGACTGTCGGTGAGCGATCCCGCGTTTGCTTTCGCGTTTGCACTCGCGGTGATCGCCATCGCGGGACTGCCGCCCTTCGGCATCTTCAAGGCGGAATTTCTGCTCGCGACCTCGACCTTCGCGCGCGCGCCGTGGCTCGCGGTTATTTTCGGCATTGGCATCCTCGTCGCCTTCGGCGCGCTCATCATCCGTCTGCAGGACGTTTTGTTCGGCAAGCCGTCGCCCTCGGAGAGAATTGCAACGGCAACGCTCATCCCGCTCTATGCGCATCTTGCGATCGTGCTCGCGGCGGGAATTTATTTGCCGGAGGCCCTTGTACGATGGTTCGAAGCGGTCGCGAAAATGCTCGGGTGAGGCGATGGCGAAAGCGGTGGAACGCAGAAATTTCTGGCCGCGCACGGTCGTCGACAAGGCGGCATGGAACGAATGCGCGGAAGCGCTGGGCGGCGGCGAGGGCGTCTTGTTCGCGCTTTTCGCCGAGGCCGATTGCGTGCACATGGCATTGCGCGGCGCCGGCGACGACGCCACGCGCATCCTGACGGTGAAAGTGGAGGGCGGCCGCTATCCTTCCGTCGGCGCGCATCACGCGCCCGCGATCCGGCTTGAGCGCGCGATTCGCGATCTCTTCGGGCACGCGCCGCAGGGGCTTCCCGACGAGCGCCCCTGGCTCGATCACGGCAAGTGGGCGATCACCATGCCCTTCGCCGAGAAGCGGCGGCTCGCGCGCGAAATCCACGACACCGGCTACGCCTTTCTTCCCGCCGAGGGCGAGGGCCTGCATGAAATTCCGGTGGGTCCGGTGCATGCCGGCATCATCGAGCCCGGCCATTTCCGCTTCACGGCGAACGGTGAAGCCGTGGTCCGCCTCGAGGAGCGCCTCGGTTATGTCCATAAAGGCACCGAACGGCTGATGGCAGGCGCACCGCTCGAGCACGCGGCGAAATTGGCCGGCCGCGTATCCGGCGATTCGACGGTCGCCTATGCCTACGCCTTCGCCCGCGCCGCCGAAGCCGCCCTTGGCGCCGCGCCGCCGCCGCGCGCGGTTTATCTGCGCGCGCTGATGGCGGAGCTGGAGCGGATCGCCAATCACCTCGGCGATTTCGG